>Ga0265338_10000223_pt1 | contig 105618 bp, 64 predicted proteins | sample 42126metaG_FD_193579 | JGI IMG/M metagenome (GOLD analysis project Ga0265338, IMG submission 193579) | Rhizosphere microbial communities from Carex aquatilis grown in University of Washington, Seatle, WA, United States - 4-21-26 metaG | ecosystem: Host-associated > Plants > Roots > Rhizosphere...
GCCGCGCCATTAGCAGTTCGGTACTCCGGTCGGGCTCCGCCCTCCCTCCGTCCCGAACTGCTGAACCAAACAACAAACCAATGGCAGAACTCTACTTATGATCTGTCCAGCTATTGGGGTCAGGTCAACGGGCACGACTAATGGCCAGTTTAATGCGCCATTCGATGTTGCGGTGTCACCTGACGGCGGCACGATTTCTGTTTCAGATTCTGGAAACAACCGGATTCAACAATTCTCGTCTATGGATGGCTCATTCATCACGGCTTTTGGCACAAACGGCACCGATGTTGGTCAATTCAATGCGCCTGAGGGACTGACTTATGATTCTTCTGGAACTTTATACATCGTGGATTCCACCAACAATCGAATTGTGCTGACGGAAGGGAATTTTATCGAAGGAGCCACCGGAACCAACGGCACGGCTTTCGGACAATTTAGCAGCCCCATGAATATCAGCTTTGGCGAACACGGTGTTTATGTGGCTGACACCGGCAATAATCGTATTCAAAGTTTCAGCTCGCCCGCGCCACACATCCCATTAAGTGCCGATTCGTCCGCTCTTCGTTTCGTGGTTGTTACCAACCTCAATCAGCCCTCGGCAGTGGCGGGGCGATGGATGATGATTTGACAACTGAGAAATTCTGGATAGCCGACACAGGAAATAATCTTGTCCGGCTTTTTGCGGTCGCTTCAAGTGATCCAACATCCGTTTGGAGTGATATGACGAACCATGTCATTGCCGGGGAAATTGAAGGTGCGCTGGCCAGCTTTTCTATCGCATCCGTGGACGATTATCGGGATTTGTTTTTCGCCACAGGGGTGAATGAAACTATTTCGACCATCAGCCAGACCGGAGCATTGACTCCGGTTTATATCGACGATGACAGGGCCGAGTATTACATCACTAAGACCATCAACGGACAAAACATTGGATTTCTAGTGGAATTTGTGAAAGAAAACGGAGTATGGAAAATTTTGGAATTCTAACAAATGAAAACTAAATCTATGAAAACACAATTTAACAATTCGATTAAAAACTTTGCGCCTGTTTTTCTGATGGTGGCCGCCATGTTCGTTTTGGGGCTCGGATGTAAAACGCCTGACCCGCTGGCAGGTTGGCAAAAGACTTACGGAGAGGAGCCCAGCCAGATTGTAAAAGACTATCAGGATTACATCCAAAAACTTCCGCCGGAAGAACGAAATTACGTTGGCCCTGTCTTCTATTATAAAGATAGCACAGGACAGCAGGCTCTCACTTTTGAAGTAGATAAGTATGGGAAAGACGTCTGGAGTCATTACCTATTTTACGACAAAAACAACAAACGCATAAAGGTGGTAAAATATTATCGAGGCCAATATTGGAATCCCTAGTATGAAAAAAGTCTTGAAATTTGCTTTTATCGCAGGTCTTTATTTTTGCGGGCAAGCGTTCGGCCATGATGTCCCGGTTCATCGGACAATCACTGCAAATGCAGCAAGCGCTGCATATAATTACTCTTCTGGTTTTTCTGATTTTATCAATATAATTTCCTCTGACAAAATATTATTGAATAACGCAACAAACTCATTGGTTAATGGCAGTGCTCATGAGGATGACCCTGTTGGACTGTTTCCAACCGATATTGGCGGCTATCGTTCGCTGAACCATTTTTATGACCCTTTGGACACCCATTATAACAAGGGACTTTCTGATTCAATTATATTCGCAGGTCCCGGTCCAATTGGAGACGAGCGAAAAGTAATAGGAACTAATTCGTTCGCTTGGGCATCGATTTCAAATTGCACCGGAATAGGTTTATCATACTATCCAAATATAAGGAGTCGTTCGCATCCAACAAACACTTGGTCTTGGCAAAATGCGCGTTATTTTGAATGGTTTGGACTAACTGAAACCAATCAATCAGACCGGCAATCAAATCTGGACAATATGTTCCGTGCCGTCGGTCAAGTAATGCACTTGTTGGAAGACACCAGCCAGCCACAACATGTCCGAAACGAACAACATTTAGACAAGTTTCCGCAGTGGCGCAGCCCTATCGAAGATTACGGATTGCTTAATATTTCCCAATTGAACTTTGGGGACGGTTCAATGCTCAACTGGCAGGCTGCAGGTTTCACTAATTTGGAAGATTTTTGGGACACGCACAAATATAATGGAGATTCATCAAAATTGACTGCGGCTGAAAGTGGCGGGGCGAACACCTTGGGTTTGGCCGAATGGGACAATGGCAATTTTCTCGGAGACCGTCATCAATATGCAGAATACTATACGACGAACACAGACATCCGATATTATTCGTATCCGCGCCGTTCGGGAACAATTACTCCCAGTATTGATTCCATAACAATTAAAAACGGAAAAGTAATCAGCCGCTATTATCTAAAAAAAGATAAAGACGGTGTTTCTGTTACCCATCATAGCGCGTTGACTTTATGGGGCATGGAACACCCCACTATTTTGAAAGCAAAATCCACTACAATACGAGACGACAATGTCCTGAAAGATTATCACGACCAAATCATTCCCAAAGCCGTAAAGTACAGCGCCGGCCTCTTGGATTATTTCTTTCGCGGAACGCTCGGTGTCTCGGTTACCAACAGCACAATCACAATCCGCAACACTTCCGGGCAGGATTACAATGGCGGATCGTTTTATTTGTACAAGGATGACACTAACGGCACTCGAACCAATGTTGATCAATTTGATATGAGTGGAATCACCTTACCAAGCCTGGGCAGTATCACCGAGACTGAGAATGATTTAAATTCAGCCACCCCAAGCACAAAATATATACTTGTTTACAAAGGAACCATTGGCGTCAACGGCAGTGCTCAGCCTCTCGATTCTGTGGATGCAGGCATTGGCATTGCGGTACAGACTTTCACCCCTCAATCCAGCGGAAACTCTTGCGACGGCGGTCCCGTAAACATTCAAGGCTTTCATTGGGAAGTCTATTCCAATTTTAACAATGGTACATTTTCATCCAGCGGCACGGCGTGCAGTTTTTCAAAGGTTGGCCAACTTGTTGAAGTTGCCTACCTGTCCAATCCATCTGATTGTGAAGTGACCATGACTATTTCTGCTCGGTTTATGTGGGAGAGCGGCTCTGAACCCGCCTTTAAACTCGGTTTTGATCCATCATATTTGGACAATACTTGGTTGTATACGCTGCCGTACGCTGGATCTGATAATCCGCAATTCTCAATTGTTTTGCCCGCAAATTCCGTTACGGCAGTTTATCTTTCGTTTATTGCTAACGGTGGGTTCTCCGGCACATTATCATTTAGTTACTAAAACGTAAAGCAACGATGTTAGTTGGCAAGTTGGCGATTCATCACATCATCGGCAAAGGCTATTTGGTCCTTTACCTAAAGGGGTCCGGCATATTGCATTATTTTCATTTTGACCTGACTCCGATACAAAGACGGCGCGCACGGGGCGACGCGCCCTACCTTGAGCCAAACTTGTAGATGCCTGATCCCACCGCGAAAACCGCACGGCCGTTTTCCATTCGCAAGAACTTCACATTCGGTTTTTGTGCCGCTGGCTTGCCGCTTTCGGTCACGGCCTCGGCCGATTTGGCGGGAACATAAACCGTCGCTGTCGTGTTGGCCGGGATGGTCACGTCCAACGTGAACTTGCCGCCATCGAGTTTCCAGTCGCTCACAATCTTCCCGCGGATGGATTTGTAGCTGGCCTTCACCCAGGTGATGTCGCCGACCGGTTGCGGGTTGATGATGATTTTCTTGAAGCCCGGCCCGGTGGGGTCGCAACCGATGCCGGCCAGGTCGTGGTAAAACCATTCCTGAATCTGGCCGAGCATGAAATGATCCTGTGAAGAACCGCCGTTCCACGCCTCGGTCAGGCTCGTTTTGCCCTTCTTGATCTGCATGCCGTAACCGGGTTTGTCCGTCTGGTTGTTCATGTCGAAAATCACGTCCGACCGACCGCCGTCGGCCAGCGCGCGGAGCAGATAGCGATAGCCGACGTCGCCAGCGGTGAGCGCATTGGTGTGGGCGCGCACGTCGCGCACGATGGCGTCCAGCACGCCGGCGCGATTGGTCGGGTCCACCAGCCCCATGACCAGCGGGATGGCGTTGGCGGCTTGCGACCCGGTGGCATAGCTGCAGTCGGCGGGATTAAAGAACTCCCGGTTGAACGCGGCGTAAATCTGTTCAGCCTGGCTTTCCAATTGGGCGGCATCGTTGGTCTCTCCGAGCAGGGTGGCAATGTGCGAAAGGACCCAGTTATCGTAGAAATAGAAAGCGGTGGCAGCGAGCGCCACGGGTGTGAGTTGCGCCACCCCGGGGGCTTTCGGGCCGAGGTCGTACCAGTCGCCCAAACCGTGATTGACGATGTTGTTCGTCGCCGTGGTGCCCAGATAGGCGACGTATTTTTTCATCGTGTCGTAATGTTTGCGCAGCAGGTCGAGATCCCCGTCAAATTCATACTGCTGCCATGGGACGATGATACCGGTGCTGCCCCATTCCAGCGAATCGCGAAAGTCGCCCTTGAACACGGTATATTCCGGCGCCGTGGTGGGGATGAGGCCATTGGGCAACTGCGAATCGGCGATGTCATTCAGCGTCTTGGTGAACAGTTGCGCCAGATCGAACTCGTAGCGCAGCGACGGGCCGTTCAAATGGTCTTCCTCCAGCCAGCCGAGCCGTTCCCGGTGTGGACAATCGGTCATGATGCTCACCATGTTATTTTGTTGCGCCCAGCGGACGAGGGTGCGGATGCGATTGAACAACTGGTTCGAACATTCGAATTCCCCGACCGGTGCCGAGTCGGCATGAATCACCAGACCGGCAAGGGATTGAAGACGGGGCGGTTCCCCATTGGTCCGGGCCGGGATGAACTGCGCCTGCACGTAGCGGCATCCGACGTAAAAAAACTTCGGCGACCAGGTCTCGGTGCCGTCGGTAGCCTTGGTGTATTCGCACCAGACGGGGCCGCGGCGTCCCACGCCCATCGAGCCCTGGGTGATGGCGCCATCCTCGTTGGTCAATTCTGCCGGCAGGAGCCGCACGCTGCTGCCGGCGGGACCGCTTACCCGGATTTGCAGCACATGCGCGGCATTCTGGCCGAGATCAAAAACCACATCGCCGTCGGTCAGCGTATGGGCGGCGACCGGTTTATGGATTTGAAATTCACGGATGGGGGGCGCGGCGCAGGAAAGTCCCTTAAGGCTGCCGCCAGGGCCGTGAACGACCAGGACCGTTTCCCATTTGGAATCATCAAACCCGGGTTTGTCCCAGCCCGGTTGCACCAGCCGGGCGTCGAAATCCTCGCCGCCATAAATGTGGGAAAACGTGATCGGGCCGGGCGTGGAACGCCATTGATCGTCGGTGCCGATGGTTTCCACCGAGCCGTCGGCGTATTCCAGGCGAATTTGGGCGATGGCCGTGAGGGGTCCGAACGAGCCTTTGAATTTGGTGAAGCGCGGGCCACCATGGACATGATACATGCCGTTGCCGAGAAAAAGTCCGGCGGCGTTTTTGCCCCGATGCAACAGCGGAGTGATGTCGCGGGTATCGTAGAGGCAGGTCCTGTCGTATTTGGTCCAGCCGGGTGACAGGATATCGTCGCCGGCCTTCGTGCCATTGAAGGTCAATTCATACTGCCCGAGGCCGCAGACATTCACGAGCGCGCGCGTGAGCCTGGGTTTGACGGTGAAATCATGGCGCAACAGGAGCGTTTCAAAATTGGTGTTGGGTGCGGTGATCCATCTGGCCTGCCAGTCGTCCGGACTGAGCACGCCCGTTGTCCAAGTGGCTGGTTTGCTCCATGCGGAAACCTTGCCGTCCGCGTCCCACACCCGGATTTTCCAAAAGACCCGCTGTGAAGACTTCAGCGGCTGGCCGGTGTAAGGAATTTGGATGGTTTCGTCCGAGGCAACTTTTCCGCTGTCCCACAAATCACCCACGTCCCGGGCGAGCAATTCCGGCGACGAGGCAGTGAGGATCTGGTAAGCGCTCTGGTGTTGACCGCGTTGCTTGCTGGCCACCGTCCAGAAAAGTCGCGGATTGGGTGAATCCACACCCAAGGGATTGATGACGTAATCACAGCGCAAGTTTGAGGGCGACAAGGCGGCGTGGGACAAAGTCGGGAGAAATACCGATGTGACGAAGGCAAACCAGAGTCCAAGAGCGGTATTGACGGATTTGGTGATCATTTTTGTTTGATTTGGAATGGGATTAATGTGTCTCACAGTTTGCCGTTGAATTCAAAAGTTTCTTTTAAAGACGGGCAGCGGCATTTGTCGGTTACGTGACGTTCCGGTTGCCAGGAAGCAAGTGTGATTTGATGTTTCCGGGGCATTGGACTCAGGTTCGAGCCGATTCACGAGTCGATGCTCCGCCGATCAGCGACCGGCAGGGGTGTTCTTCATTCCGAGCGCTCGCTCGAGGTTGTTGCGGCTTTTGACGTCATCCGGTTTCAAGCCGATGGCGTCCTGGAATTGGTGGATCGCCTCGTCGAGCTGGCCGTCGCTGGCCAGGGCGGCACCCAGGTTGTTGTGGGCCTCACCATCACCAGGATTCAGGCGGACAACTTCCTGGAATTGGTGGATCGCCTCGTCGATGCGGCCTTGTTTGAGAAAAATGTTCCCAAGATTGTAATGGGCTTCGGTGCCATCAGGGTTCAGGTGCACGGCTTCCTGAAACTGGCGGATCGCCTCGTCAATGTGACCTTGCCTGAGGAGAGCGTTGCCAATGTTATTATGGGCCTGGGCATAATCCGGTATGTACTGGAGGGCTTCCTGGTATTGACCGATGGCTGCGTCGGTTTGGTTTTTTGCCAGGAGGGCATTGCCGAGGTTGTAGTAGGCATCGGCATATGCGGGATTCAAACGGATGGCTTCGTTGTACTCATTGATCGCCTCGTCGGTCTTTCCCTGCCTGAGGAGAGCGTCGCCGAGCCCCTTGTGCGCAAGGCAATTGTTCTTGGTGACTGCGAGCGCATGCCGGAACAAGGTTTCGCTGTCCTGCCAGTATCCGAGCTGTTGCCGTGTCAACCCGATGCACAGAACCATCGCCACAACCGCCGCTACCGACAATATCACCTGATGATATCGCCAGTGCCGGGCCACTTCAAATACTCCCCAAATTATTACGATCAGCAGTCCCAGTGACGGAACATAGGTGTACCGATCAGCCATCGCGTGAACACCCGTCTGCACCAATTGGATTACAGGCACCAGCGTTCCGACAAACCACAGCCATCCCATCAACCAAAAGGGATGCCGCCGTCGTTTCACGAGAACAACCACAGAAATGCCGGCCAACAATCCGCCGGCCAGCAACACCTCTGCCAGCGGCCAATAGCCGGGGTGCGGATAGAAAACAGCCAGGTCCACCGGCCAGAACAGTTTTCCCATATAGCGGCAGTAGGATATCAAGGCGTTCCCGCCGCGCGCGCCGAGGGGCAGACTTTCACCTGAAGCCAAGGCGCCAGTCCGCTCCTGCACCACCAAGGTCAAGACACAGCCGGCTGCCGCCAGAATAAAAAACGGGATTTTTTCCCTCGCCAATCGCCAGATGGTTGAAAGTTGAGGATTGTGGATTGAGGGTTCGAAACGGCCGAGCGGCCAGTAATCCAGTAACAACATGACAAACGGCCAGGTCACCAGCATTGGCTTGCTCATCAGTCCCAACGCAAAAAATATCAGTGCCAGCCCATAATCCCCAGTCGCCGGTGGCCGGGCGCCAGATGCCTGTTTCTGCGCGTAGCGGGCGTAAAATATCAGTGCCAACAAACCAAAGCAGGTGCTCAACACGTCCTTGCGTTCAGCCACCCAGGCCACGGATTCCACATGCAACGGGTGCAGCCCAAACAACGCCGCCATTAGCCAACTCCGCCAGAGGGCTCCGGTCAGCCGTCGCAGCAACACGAAGACCAGCACTGCATTGAAGGCGTGAAGCAGCACGCTGGTCAAGTGATGTCCCCAGGGGTGCAAACCGAACAGTTGGCAATCCAACATGTGGGACAACACCGTCAACGGATGCCACATGCTGTTTACCGGGTTGAAGAACGCCCAGATTATATTCCCCGGGCTCAATCCGTTTTGAATGTTCGAGCTGAGGATCAGATCGTCATCAATGTTGACAAAGTCGTGGCGGGTTGCCGGCCAGTACACCGCCAGCGTCACCAGCGCCAGCAATGCCGCCATCAGCCAGGCCGGAACGCGCGGGCGGGCCACGACCGGGGCGGATGGTCTTGCTGGAGGGTGCTCGGATTTCGCCAATGTCTTGGGCATGGGACGTTACAGAAATTATTAGGAACCGCGCCCTTTGGCACGCCGATTTTATGATTGGAACCAGAATGCCTTGCGGTCACCGGCACGGGCGTTTTGAGCCCATCATGATATCATCAGGGCACCAGGAGATCCTGAAAGGCCGGCTCCAAGCCCGCGGCGCTTTTGATTTTTTCGGAAACCATCGGGCCGTTGTTGTCCCAGAGATTGCCGGGGCCGTTGGCGTTCTTCAGGAATTTTTCCGCCGGACACCAGTTGTCGCGGACGGTGATGAACGATGAACCTTCATCGAGATAAAGATAAAACCAGTGGTCCGGGTCGGGAACATACGGGCTCATCACAATGTCGCTGACGGCGTTTTCACTGACGACCGTCCCGGGTTGGGCGGATAGCGTATAAATGGCGGCGGTGTCGCCGAGACGCTTGGCGACATGATGAATGTGGTTGGCGTAAATCAAATTGTCGCGCATGCAATTTGTCAGCCGGGTCCAGCCCCAGCCCAGGCTGATGCCGGTATAGGGCAGGTTGCTGACTTCGTTGTGCTGGATGGCGGTCTGGCGGACGTACCCGGCGCTGATGCCGACGCAGCCCCAGTCCTCGGCGCCGCAATCGGTCACGAGATTGTTGGCAACGGTTTCGTGGGTGCAAATTTCGCGTTCGTCGCTGGGATTGTAAGCGAGGTGTGTTTCCACAGCGGGGTCGGCGCACTTGCCAAGTTGAATTCCGTTGCCGCCGAGGTCGCGAAATACGCAGCCTTCAATCAAATCGTCATGCGTGCCGGATTGAACATCCAGGCCGGCCGAAGCCATGTGCTCGAACCGGCAACGTTCGAATGAAACATGGCTGGCGTTGATGACGGAAACGCCGCCCGGCGGCCGGCCCAGCCAGGCCTGGTTTTCCAGCTTCGGTTTTTGAGCGGTGCCTTTGGGTTTCAAACGGTAGGCTTCTTGCATGAACATGCCCGCCTGAAGCGGAACGTGCCCGGCCCCGGATGGCCGCAGCCAAGTTGCATGTTCGAAACGGATGCCGCGGAAAGCGATGTTCTCCACCGGCCGGTCCAATGTGCCTTCCATGCGCACGAGGGTTTCGAGCGCAGGGGCGACGACCCTGGCCTGAGCCAGGTCTTCGCCGGGCCGCGGCCAGTAATAAATTTTTCCGGCGGCCGGATCGGCAAACCATTCGCCGGGTGAATCGAGAAACTCGATGGCATTGGCCAGGAAAAACGGCGCCTGATAATTGGTGCTTACCTCGACCGGCGGCCAGGGATGATCGAATTCAATTTTACTTTCCGGCTGCTGGAACGTGAGGCAAGCTCGGCTGGTTTCCAGCCGCACGGATTTCACGCGCAGCACCGCGATTTCCCAGACCTGGTCGATGATCATTTCCAATTGCGCCGGGTTGCGGACGGCCCCGAGGGCCGGGGTCGAGATCCACGCTTCCTGATTTGTTTTGTCCCACCTGACCAAACGGTTCAGCGCATCCCCATTCGGTTCGCGGGCGCGAATGGCCTTGTGGTCGTTGACCCAGATCTGGCGGAATTCGAAGGGACGTCCGCCGAATTTCGGCGCTTCAGCCTCCCAGACCTGGCCGTGGGCGGCCTCGGGCAGGCCGGGAATTCCGCCGTTCAGTTTCTTCCAACCGCCGATCCGGACTCCGCCGCTCACGACCGGCTGTTCGTTGGTGGCGGCCTCGATGAGCGTTGGGCTGGTGGTCGTGCCGGAATCTTCCGGTCGGAAAAACAGCGGATTGTCCAATTGATAAATACCGCCACGCAGGAGGAGGCGGACCGCTTCGTTGGTGGCCACCTGGTTCAACCGCCGCAATTCACGCGCCTGCCGCTGGGCGCTGGCAATGGATGCAAACGGGTGTGACTGCGTGCCGGGATTGGCATCGTTGCCGTCCGGTGAAACCCAGAATTCCGCCGCCGCCGCCGGCAGAAGAAACAGGCCTGATAAAATTAGCAAGTGAGAGATTTTACACACGCGTTTGCATCGATTCTAAACAACCATCTGAAGTCCTACAATACCGACTTATGCCGGCTGCATTTCCAGGCCTTCGATTTTCAGGGCACAGGCGTAGTCGCAGGGTTTTTCCGGTGGCAGCTGGACAGTGAGTCCGGATTCATCCTGTTTCCATGACAATTTTTCCCGGCTGCCCAGGAGTTTAACCTGCCGGATTGTGCCGGCGACATGCGGCCGGGCGGCGGCCAAGGGCGCGATGGTCAACTGCGGTTGTACCGGCCAGCCCATGAAAAAGGTGTAAAGCGTTTTGCCCTTGGTCGTGAATCGCACATCTACCGCCGTGTAATCCTTCCGGTTGTCTTCGTTGCGCTTTTGTTTCGCACCGGAGGCCACGCCGTCCGGTCCTTCGCCGAAAATTTTCCACGGCCGGCTCCCGTGGATTGCCTCGCTGTTGACGTTCATCCAGGTGGTGATGGCGGCCAGGATGTTTTGCTCCTCCGTGTCAAGCATACCCTGGCTGTTGAGGGGGAAATTAAGCAGCAGGTTCCCGTTGCGGCTGACGACGTCCACCAGGATGTCAATGACGCGCTTGGGGGTTTTGTAAGTCACGTTGCGGTCGTAATGCCAGTGCCCGATGCAGGTGTCGGTCTGCCACGGCTCCGGCCAGATGCCGTCCACCACGCTGCGTTCCTTGTCGAGCATGCATAGGCCGGCCTCCGAATCGGATGGCCTTTTGCTCGTGTAAACCGCTTCCAGTTTACCGCCATGCTGCCGCAGATTTTGATTATAAAAATGGGCGACAAGATCCAGGCCCAACTGTCCAAAAGGAATCTGACCATCGCTATAGACCATGTCCGGCTGGTGCTGGTCCACGAGATCTTGGATGCGCAGGAACCATTGGCGTCTCCAGGAATCCGGAATGCCATCCTCGTCCCACGGCAATGCACGGTAAATGTCCGGGCAGCCACCGTAGAGGTCGTTGTATCTTGGGTCGATGCCATCGTAGGGCAGGCCGGTGAGCGGCCCGGTCAGGTCGCTGGCGTGCGCGACGGACATCCATTTGTAGGCCATCCAGAGATGGTCGCTGACACCGAACCGAAGTCCGTGCCGGCGCGCAGCCCGCCGGAAAAGGCCGACAACGTCCTTTTTTATGCCCATCTTCGCCGCGTTCCACCGCTGATATTTCGAGTTCCACAGATCGAAATTGTCCACGTGCACACCCATGCTCATGAAGTATTTCGCACCGGCCTTTTTATAGAGGCCGACCAGATGGTCCGGATCGAACTGTTCGCCCTTCCAGGTGGGAATGATGTCCTTGTAACCAAATTGGGTCGGATGGCCATACCGTTCGAGATGGGTCTTATATTGTTTGGTGCCCTGGAGGTAGAGGTTGCGGGCATACCAGTCACCATCCTCGGGTGCAGACTGCGGGCCCCAGTGCGCCCAGACGCCGAACTTCGCGTCGCGGAACCAGTCCGGGCAGCGATAAGCCGCGAGCGAATCGCGATTGCCGGCGAATGGTCCGGGCCGCTTTTCCGCCGATTCTGCCAAAGCCCGGGTGATGGACCAGGCGGGCAGGGTACTGGCGAGAATCTGGATGGCCGTGCGGCGGGTGATGCGCATGAATTTGTTCTAACCTTAGTCAACCGTCCGCCGTCTTTCAATGCAGGTTTGCGCAGTTGCGATTGGTCGGGCCGGAGCTATAATCACTGTTCACCAACAAAATCATGAAACGCATTTGTCGTTCCGCCCCATTTTTCGTCCGGCTTCTCGCCTGGGTTTTCTGCCTGTTGGCCATCCCCTGCACTTTTGCCGGAACGACGGTCGTTGATTTGCGCTGTGAGGGGCTGAACAATCCGCTGGGCATTGACGCGGTCAGGCCGAGGTTGAGCTGGCTTCTGAATTCCGACGATCGCGGCCAGCGCCAGACGGCATACCAGATTCTGGCGGCCAGCAGCCTGGCGAATCTCAACGCGGAGCTGGGCGATTTATGGGACAGCGGCAAGGTCGTTTCCGACCGGTCGGTTCAGGTAAATTATGCGGGCCGGCCGCTCCGGTCGAACGTGCAATGTTTCTGGAAGGTCCGCGTGTGGGACCAAAATGGCGACGCATCGGACTGGAGTCAGCCGGCTTTGTGGACGATGGGTCTGTTGAGCTCCGGAGACTGGAAAGGCCGGTGGATCGGTCTTGATGGCGAGAACGCGACCAATTATTTGACGAACACCTCCTGGATCTGGTTTCCGCGCGGCGAACCGGAAAAATCCGCGGCGCCCGGCTCGAGCTGTTTCCGGCGCATGTTTGTTTTGCCGCCCGGGGAAATCAAACGTGCCCGCATCCTGCTGACCGGCGACAATGAGGTCCATGGATACATCAATGGCCGCGACATTGGAGGTCGGAACAATCCGCACGTCGTCCGGGACCAAGACATTACGTACCGTCTCGAGCCTGGCACAAATCTCATCGCTTTGCTCGGCATCAACAAGGGCAACACGCCGAAACCGGCGGGCGTCATTGCGCGCCTGGAGATTGAATTTCAAAATGGCGACAGGCTGGCCGTTCCAACCGATGAGCAGTGGAAGGCAGCCGACACGTTGACAAACGGCTGGAACGAAATTGATTTCGATGATTCCGGCTGGGTGGCGGCGACCAATCTCGGTCCCGCCGGCATGGAACCATGGGGCGATGTCCGCACGTCCGAACCCCGTCGCCAGCCCGCCCGTTGGTTGCGCAAGGAATTCACGGTGGAAAAGAAAATCCGGCGCGCGACGGTTTCCTTCTCCGGTCTCGGCTGGTCGGAATTGTATTTGAACGGCAGCAAGGTCGGCGACCGCGTCCTGTCACCGGCGTTCGCCCAATATAATCAGCGTGTGTTTTACGTGACGCGTGACATGACGAAGCAGCTGCGGCGTGGTACGAACGCCTTGGGGGTGGTGCTGGGCAACGGGCGTTTTTACGCCGACCGCAGCCGGGTTTATTCGGGAACGGCGGACTTCGGCTGGCCCAAACTGCTGCTGCAACTGCGCATCGAATACACCGACGGATCGGTCTCGGACATTGTCAGCGACGAATCCTGGAAGCTGACAGCCAACGGACCAATTGTAGCCAATAACGATTACGACGGCGAAGAATATGATGCGCGGAACGAGTTGCGCGGCTGGAATGAGCCGGGTTTTCGCGACCAGGACTGGCAGCCCGCGCAACCCGTCGAACCGCCGGCGGGCGTGGTGGCGGCGGAAATGATTGAGCCGATGCGCGTCACGCAAACGCTCAAGCCTATGGCGATGACCCAGCCAAAACCGGGCGTTTACATTTTTGATTTGGGCCAGAATATGGTTGGCTGGTGCCGGCTGCACGTGAAAGGTCCGGCGGGCACGAAGGTCACCCTGCGGTTTGCGGAAACGCTCAAGCCGGATGGCACGCTTTATCTCGCCAACCTGCGCGGTGCACTGGTCACGGACACCTACACATTGAATGGGAGTGGTGTGGAAACCTGGGAGCCGCGCTTCACCACGCACGGGTTCCGTTACGTGGAGATCACGGGCTATCCCGGCAAACCAACGCTCAATTCGATCGAGGGCCGGGTGGTCAACGACGATCTGGCGACGGCCGGCACCTTTGAATGTTCCAACCCGCTGCTCAACCAGATTTACCGCGCCATCGTCTGGGGCGTGCGCGGCAACTATCACAGCATCCCGACCGACTGTCCGCAACGCGATGAGCGGCAGGGGTGGCTCGGCGACCGTTCGGAGGAATCGCGCGGCGAGACCTATCTGTTCGACAATTCACTCCTGTACGCCAAGTGGCTGCAGGACATGGCCGACGCCCAGCGTTCGAGCGGCAGCGTGCCGGACATCGCCCCCGCCTACTGGCCGATTTTTTCGGACAATGTCGTCTGGCCCAGCAGCGGCATCATCATCCCGGAAATGTTGCGCGAGCAATTCGCGGACACGCAGGTCATCGCGCGCCATTACGACAGCGCAAAGAAGTGGATGGATTTCATGGCTGGTTTCATCACTGACGGGCTCATTTCGAAAGACACATACGGCGATTGGTGCCTGCCGCCGGAGGACCCGGCGTTGATCCATTCCCACGATCCGGCCAAGGAAACCGGCAAAACGGTGCTCGCCACCGCTTATTTTTACCATGATCTGTGCCTGATGGAAGGTTATGCGAAATTGCTCGGCAAGACCGGTGACGCCCGGCGGTTTCACGATTTGGCCGAAAAAATGAAGGTCGCGTTCAACGCAAAATTTCTCAACCGCAGGCTCGGCCAGTATGACAACGGCACGCAAACCTCGTCCGTGCTCGCGCTCGCGTTCGGCTTGGTGCCGGCGGACATGCGTCAGCGTGTTTTCAACCATCTGGTGGAACAGATTGAAAAGGAAGGCCACGGCCACATTGGTACGGGCCTGGTTGGCGGCCAGTATCTGATGCGAGTGTTGTCGGACAACGGGCGGCCGGATTTGGTTTACCGGATGGCAACGCAGACGGATTATCCGAGCTGGGGGTACATGATCGAGCACGGGGCGACCACGATCTGGGAACTCTGGAATGGCAACACCGCTGATCCGGCCATGAATTCCGGCAACCACGTCATGCTCATCGGCGATTTTGTCATCTGGCTGTACGAAGACCTGGCCGGCGTCAAAACGGACCCGGGACAACCGGGCTTTCAGCACCTCATCATGCAACCGGTGCCGGTCGGTGACTTGACGTTTGTCCGGGCCACGCATCGTTCGCCGTATGGCCTGATTGTGAGCGACTGGAAAAAAGACGGCGGGACTTTCGACTGGCGGATTGAGATTCCCGCCAACACCACCGCGACAGTCCACGTGCCGGCGGATGGTATCAATCACGTATTCGAAAGCGGACGCTTTGCAAACAACGCTCCCGGCGTGAAGTTTCTCCGGATGAAAAACGGCCGGGCAATTTTCAACGTAGGGAGTGGCAAATATCATTTTGTCAGCGAATAACATGAAATTCTGGATTGTTCTTATCTTTCTGGTGCTGATGGTTGCGGCTGGGTGTGCCACCGTCACCGGTCGCACCGCCGTGTTGAAATCCGAATTTATTTATCTGACCGCGCCGTTTCCGTCGTGCCACGCCTCGACCATCGCGGAAACGAAATCGGGCTTGGTGGCCGCCTGGTTTGGCGGCACTCGGGAACGTGATCCGGATGTTTGCATCTATGTGTCACAGAATGTGAGCGGCCGTTGGACGGCGCCGGCGGAAGCGGCCAATGGGGTCGGGTTTGCCACCAATCGTCTGCCGTGCTGGAATCCGGTTTTATTCCAGCCCAAAGCCGGGCCGCTGTTGCTCTTCTACAAGGTCGGCCCAAGTCCGGCAACCTGGTGGGGCATGATGACGACCTCCGCTGATGATGGCAAAACATGGTCGAAGCCGTCCCGGTTGCCGCCCGGCATTCTCGGACCGATCAAGAACAAGCCGGTGCAACTGGCGAACGGTGACATTTTGTGTCCGTCAAGCAAGGAAGGCGACGGAGGCTGGCGGGTTTACTTTGAGCGTACAAGTGATTTGGGTCAGACGTGGCAGACGAATCCGCCCGTGAATGACTCCAAAGAAATTGGGGCGATTCAGCCGAGCATTCTGTTTCATCCCGACGGACGGCTTCAAGCCGTTGGCCGGACGCGGCAGGACAAGATTTTTCAAATCTGGTCGGAGGATGGCGGGCGGACCTGGGGCCGGATGACGCTGACTTCGCTGCCGAATCCGGATTCGGGAACGGATGCGGTGACGCTGAAAGACGGGCGCCAGCTTTTGGTTTACAACCACAACACGCGGGACCAGACCCGCAACAAGGGCCGCAGCCCGCTCAACGTCGCCGTTTCGGCTGATGGTGTAAACTGGCAGGCGGCTCTGGCGCTGGAAGACGATTCGGACGCGCCCAACGGCTTCGCGTATCCGGCAGTCATTCAAACGGCTGATGGTTTGGTTCACATCACCTACACCTGGAAACGCGCCCGCATCAAGCATGTGGTGGTGGACCCGGCCAAGCTGACGTTGCGTCCGATGCCGCAAGGGGAGTGGCCGAAGTGATCCGGCGCTAAACGAACGGAATCACCACCACGGCGCTGTTTTGGAAATGCGTCAGTTGGTTCGTAAAGGACCCCTTGCTATTCCGCGCCTTTGTAAGTATAGTGGTCTATGAACCATCGGCGAGTTGTCATTATTCACAAATGATTTGTTATTTTTTACATTACACATAATGACAGGATGTGCTAAATAGTTATTGATAATTCCAATTACCGAAATATGTACTCGTTTATGACCGGTTGCTTGCGTTTGGTATGGTGTCGTAGTGATGCTGTGCAAGGCATGCAAATCAGAAAGAAATCCGAGCTTGAAGCTTTTACCCTGATTGAATTGTTGGTGGTGATTGCGATCATTGCCATTTTGGCGTCGATCCTACTGCCGGCGCTGGCCAAGGCCAAGATCAAGGCCCAAGGCATTCATTGCATGAACAATACCAAGCAATTGACCTTGGGCTGGATAATGTATCCTGAAGACAATAGTGACACCCTCATGATAAGTAAAAATTGGATCAATAACGCCAGTATGGTGGACTGGACCGCATCGCCGATAAATACGGCCGCGGCTTTCATGCTCAATTCTGACGCCCTGATCCTGCCTTATGTAAAGTCGCCGGGTTCGTTCAAGTGTCCGGCGGATATTTTTGACGGTCCGGCGGGTATTCGGTGTCGTTCCGTTTCGATGAACGGCGCCTTGGGCGGTAGTCCAACTTTCGGAACTGCCTATCAACCGGATGGGGTTCCCAGGCAATATTTTAGTGCCACGAAACCAACGGATTTGAAAGTGCCGGGCCCGGTGAACATTTGGGTGGTTTTGGATGAACACGCTGACAGCATCAACGACGCGCAGTTTATGTTGAATGCTGGAGCGTATGCCACCGGCAATGAATCGTGGCGCGATTACCCGGGCAATGTGCATAACAAATGTGTCAGCATTTCATTTGCTGATGGACACTCCGAAATCCATAAATGGTCGAGAAGCACAACATTTCAAGGCGTGCAGTACAAGTCCTTTAGCACGGCAAGCTCGCCGTCCACGTCGCCCATAAATCAAGCCACAAACCTTCATGCTGGCGGTCAGGATTACGAATGGCTGGAAGACCGGATGCCATATCATTGAGAACCTGGATGCCGTCTGATTGTTGCCCAGGAATTTAGAATCGAAAAGCCCAACCCAATCATCAAACCCCAAGCCCAACCTCAGGTAACACTGAGTCGTCAATTATGAGAAACCCCACCTCAAAAACTAGTAATTCATTCAGCCGCATATGTTGCGCTGGCCGGTTCGTCCGGACCTGGATAACATCGAAACATTTTCTAACTGCCGGGCTGCTGCTCACCATGTGGGCTTTGCTGATGACCACCACGCAGGCGCAACAGATCCTGTTCAACAGGACAGCGCAATTGCGTCTAACCGTGCCCGTTGGTTCCACCGGGACCTATATTCTTACCAACACGGTGACGATTAATACCAACGGTGCCAGTGCATTTGACGGTACCGGAACCAACTGGGTCATCGGGGCCGTCACCTTGACTGCGACGGGAGTGCCGTCGCTGCCTTCCGGCTTGACTCTTAATATCACTGATCCCAGTGGCAATCCGTTGTCCACCTTTACCAAAACCCTGAATACCAACAGCGCCAGCTCCAGCACCAATATGTGGCTGCAGGTGACTGCCACCAGCGTTCCGGCGGGAACGTACACCATTAGCCTGAACGGGAGCGCCACCGGTGGTGCTACGAATCACCTCCTGTTTACAGTGCAGGTGGGGCATCTCTGGAACGGAAAAACCAACGCCATTGTCAATGGTTCTGACAATTGGTCGGCTTCAGGAAGCTGGTTGGGGGGCGTTCCCGGTTCCGATGCCGGTCCGGTTGTGTTTATCGAGAGTCTTACCGGGCAGACGAATATATGCGGGCAAACGAATATCTATGATTTTAGCAGTATAACCACCAACTTCAATGTGGCCCTGACCAATAGCACCTTGTTCCGGACGACCAATCTTGTTTTTAACAGCATTGTGGACGGCAGCTACACGCTTGAATCATTGCGGTTTGGAACCACGAACAGCGTCAATTTCATGCAGAGTCTTAATATCACTCCCAACAATTCATTGACGATTACCGGAGCAAACGGCTTCAGCATGTTGAGAGATTATGTGAGCGCTTTTCAGTCTGGTGTCGGGCAAATGCGGGCGACCATTGCTGGGACCAATGCATCATTGATCGTCACGAACCGAAGCGCAAATTTTGCATTGGTCGTTGACGCGAACCAGGTGAACTTGGATTTGTCCTATTTGGACACTTTCAAGGGATCGGTCAACCTGTTTTCCATCGGCGCCTTTTCCGGCTATCCCAACTGGTATAATCTCAATGCGAATAATTACGGTGGGGCTCCCAGGGCCTATTTGGTCAATTGGTTGCTCGCAAAGACGAATGTCCTCACGGCCTACGGCGTGGATCAGTACAATTACACCAATGGCAGCACCCGGACTTATTCGTTTACCTTTATGAGCACTGTGGAAGGCTCGGGGCAGACTGGTCAGGCTACCTGCAATACAGTTTTAGGCATCTCGAATCAGTTCTTCATGGACAGCATCAATTTTATCGGTCCTAACCAGCAGGGGAATCTGGCCTTCAACCCCATGTTGGCTGGCGCCGTGGTGAATACAAATATCACGCTTACCTCAACGAATTACTCCGTATCGAACACCGTGCCTATGTATGCGTACTTCCGAAACACCAATGGCGGTCGGATGTCTTGCTTCGCGATTACGGATGCAGCGGGAACAAATGACGCAAGGGGCAATGGCAAAGCGAATATTGATTTTGGCAGTGCCAACGGAAATCTGGATCTATTGGTTGACCGGTTTTTCATTGGCCGGGATCGTCCGGCAATTACTCCCGGGCAAGGCCCCAACTACCAGGGGGTTTTTGTCATGGGCAACGGGATCGTTGACGCAAATACCGTCGTGCTCGGTTATCGTGAGTATCCTGGTGCGGCAACCAACAACTGGGCCAGTTGGAACGGTTACTGCGAAGGCAGGGTGACCGTGAGCAATGGTGTGTTCAAGGTTAACAACTCGATGACGCTCGGCTACAACACTGAAACCAACCTCAACGGACTGGGTTCCGGGGGCAATACCACATTTGGTCAATTGAACGTGTTCAGCAATGGCACGGTGATGGCCAATACGATCATCGTTGGCGGTCCACCTCTCGGCGCCAACCATATGGTTGGCGGTTCCGCAAATAACAACATCGTTGTGGATATCGGCGGCACGCTGATTGTTTCCAACACAGTGGCAAGTACAAATCAATTGTTGGATAGCTTCACAGTTCAAAATGGTTCAACCTTGGTGTTGCACCTTGATGGTGCCAACACCAATTCCCGGGTGTTCACGACCAACTTTGTCACTGCCGGGGCCAACAAGCTTAGGATTGCGCAGCTGAAGAACATGACCTTCCCGTCAACCATTCCGCTCATCACTTACAAGCCGGCGTCGGCACCGGAAGCGCACGCTTCCGCCTTCACGGCAATTGTGCCGAGTGGCATCACCGGGATCTTATCGGATGACCAGCCGCCTGGCTTCCCCAATACTCTCTATCACCTTCAGATAACCCTGACCACCGGCACGCCCAAGAACTTGCTGTGGCGCGGAGGCAATGGGACCTGGGATACATCCACCAAAAACTGGCTGGATCAAAGCACGTTGGTCATGACCAATTTTAGCACGGGAGATATTGTTGCCTTTGACGATGTGTCGGGTTCGACCATCTCATTGGACAGTGCGAGTTCACCGCTCTATCCAGGGGGAATAAGCATGACCAACAGGACCACTGCATTCGTGATAAGCGGCCCCGGATATATCTACAGCGGCGTCCAGTTGAATAAATGGGGCACCAATTCACTGGAGATTGATGCAATCACCACGGCGGCGGTCCAACTCCATCAGGGTATACTGCTCGGGAGTGGTGGCTCAATTGGCGGCGCGACCCTTTCTACCAACACCACCATGTATTTTGCCGGTGATGTCAATGGCGCACTTGACTGTGCCGGGACGGCGACCCTCTTGAACAGTGCCAATGGCGTAAATGGGTCGTTGGCAGTAAGGAAAAGTGGAATCGTAACGAATCAAAACACCATCACCGGCACGCCGGCATTGGACAATGGGGCATTCTTCTATAACAGCGGCAGTGTTAACTTTGCCGTTGGCACAATGACTGTTTCCTCCAACGCCACGTTCATCAACGCCGGCTTTATCAGCGGCAATAACATAACCATTAATGGTTTATTTGAAGACACCGGAGCCGGTAACATCAGTTTGTTGAGCCAGTTGCAGTTTGCAGACGGCGCTCAGTTCATACCCGGTGGTGATGGGATTGGGGCTACGACCGTTTTCCCCAGTGGCAACTCCTCGCTGGCCGGACGCGTGACCTTCCTGACGGGATCCACCAATATATTCAAGGTGAATTTTGACAGTGGAGACAATTACACGGTGCTCCTCTCGGCCGAACAGGATTTCGGGCCAAGCTCGGGTCAGCCCAATTATAATGGTGGCACGCTGTTGATCACCAATACCGGGGTAACTCCTTGGATCGCCGGTAAAAACTTGCGGATGATCCGAAATTCAGATGACGGAGGTGCGTCGGATCTGTTTGGTGTCACTGGTTCAGCGACCAATTCATATCCCATCATGGTGCCGACGGCACCGGGACCGAACCTGGCGTGGAATATCCAGGATATTGTCCGGACCGGCCGGGTAAAGACCATTGGTGTGAATACCAATCCAGCTGCAGTTGTGCTGGCAAGTACGACACAGGTGCTTCAGAACATCTTTACCAACAGCTTCACCACGAATGGGGTTGTCATTACGCCCAATGTGGTGACTAACAACGTATTGTTTGCAAACTTGAACTGGCCTTCGGATCGAACGGGCTGGAAGCTGCAGACTCAGGTAAATCCGCTTAGCATTGGACTTTCAACCAACTGGTCAACCGTCTTTGGTTCGCCGTGGACCAGTTCCATGACCTTGTCCAACATATTCAGTTCGAGCAATACGGTATTCTATCGGTTGGTATATCCATAAGCAGGGTGTAAGGTATCTGCCTTTGGTTTGATTGCAGGACCGGGATCAAGCGGAAGCTTGATCCCGGTTTTTTTCAGGAGACGACGCAAATCAGGAATTGAATTATTGGGTATAACCACGGCGGGAGCATCACCGTCTATTGAAACTTGAAGAATTCATTCATAAACCGTTCGTCGAACTTTATCGCCGCATGCCTTTGCACGATGGCGATCCTGACCACCCGGATTCAAGCCGGGGAATTGAAAGTTGATTTGAATCCGCCGGATCGGCGAGGGGATGTTCTCACTCCACATTGGGAGAATTGGGCTTGGCACGAAGGCAAGTCAGGCACCCAGATTTTCGGCCATGTCACGGTTACATTCCGCGCCGCGCCGGATGGAGTCCTCGAACCGGTTTTGTTTAAAGGCTTGCTCGACTACGGTGCGCACATGGCTTGTGATGGCATTGCGGTAAAAAAACCTGCGGACGGCCAGGGCATTGACATGATAGTTAGCGGGCTGGCGCCCGGCCGGCATACCATTGTCACCTATCATAATGAAGTGCGCGACCTGACCCCGGCAAAATTTGACGTATCGGTGGGTGATGCAATCCAGATCAGGGGTTTTACACCAACCAAACGTGCCACCAACGATTACGAGGTTGCCGCCACCTTTCTGCCGGTGGAAGCAGTTGCCGCGAAGGATGTGGTTGTCCATTTCCGGCCGGAGACATCGGATGTCAATCAGAGCCTGATCCTCAATGGCTTCGAAATCGACACGGTCGATCCGCATCAAAAGGCCGTCAAACCGTTGCCAGTCAATGACGATGAACACTGGCCGAACGGATCAGCCTTGACCTGGGTTCCGCCGACAACCGCGACGGGGCATCAACTTTATCTTGGAACTGATTCAAGTGCTGTCGCCGACGCCACACTGTCATCTTCGGAATTCAAGGGGGTTCTGACGTCGGCAAGCTTCGCGCTCCCGCCTTTGGACCCGATGAAAACCTATTATTGGCGCGTGGATGAAATCAACGGAACAAATGCCATGCCGGTCCGCGGCGAAGTGTGGCGTTTCCGCACCACTTCCCTGGCCTTCCCGACGGCGGAAGGCTATGGGCGCTTTGCCCGCGGCGGCCGTGGCGGCCGGGCCATTGAGGTCACGAATCTGGAGGATTACGACTCCGGCAAAGGCGAGGCAGTCATTCCCGGAAGTTTCCGCGCGGCGGTGGAGGCGGATGGTCCGCGGACCATCATTTTTCGGGTTTCCGGCGTGATCCATCTGAAACGTCCGTGTGCCGTCACCAAACCGTATTGCACCATCGCGGGTCAGACCGCGCCGGGTGATGGTATTTGCCTCGCGGATTATGGGGCGGGTGCTTATGGCACGCACGACGTCATCATCCGGTACATGCGTTTTCGCGTCGGTGATTCTACGAAGCGCGCAATGGATGGTGCGGGCCTGGGCTCCTGCGACCATTGCATCATGGATCATTGTTCCATCAGCTGGAGCTCGGACGAGGGTACCAGTTCGCGGGGCGCCAAAAACATCACGTTCCAGCGCAACATCGTCGCTGAGGCCCTGCATCATGGGCCGCATTACCGTGCCAGTGACCGGACCAAGTTGGAAACGCACGCCTTCGCCGGCTCCATCAGCGGCGACATTGGCAGCTATCATCATAACCTGCTCGCGGATTGCACGGATCGCAATTGGAGCCTGGCCGGTGGTTTGACGCAGGGCGGCAAATACGCCGGCTACCTGGACATCCGCAACAACGTCGTTTACAACTGGACGGCGCGCACCACGGACGGCGGCGTGACGGAGCTGAATTACGTCAATAATTACTACAAGCCGTATCCCAAAAATCCCTATGTGAAGTGGTTGCTGAAACTCGATCCGCTCAATCCAGCGTGGGGCGCGGAAAGTTATTACATGGTTGGGAATGTCATGGAGGGGTACGACTACGAGAACGACAACTGGAAGGCGTTCCAAAACGGCCCGGCCGTGGAAAAGCAGGTGCGCGTGGATCATCCGCTGTTTCCCGCCTACGTCACAACGCAATCCGCCCGCGAGGCTTTCACCAATGTGCTCGCCAATGTCGGTGCGAATTTTCCAAAGTTGGATGCGGTTGACCAGCACGTCATCGCAGACGCCCGTAATGGCACCGCAGAGTTCATTGGTACCAAGGGCCCGACGTACGGCGACCGTCCCGGGCCGAATTATCCCGGCATTATTGACCAGCCAACGGACGATAAATCCGCGCTCGGGTCGCCGAATTTTCCGTGGCCGGATTACCAGACGTACAATGTGCCGGTGGACAGTGACCACGACGGGATTCCCGATGACTGGGAAAAGGCGCACGGCTTGAATCCAAACGACCCGAACGACGCCAATGCGGATTGCAATGGCGACGGCTATACCAATCTGGAGAAATATCTGAACTGGCTGGCGGGCGAATATTCCCTGCCGGCGAAAAATTAAAAAAGCACATGAAAACGAAATCCATTGTCACAGCGGCCGTTTTTTCAGCGGTGCTGACTCTAACCCGGCCGGGACCGGCTCGCGAAAGTTGGCCGCAGTCGACCGAAGCGGCCCAGCTTCAGGCCAAAGCGTTCCTGCAGCACGAACAGGAAGTGGTGAGCAACCTCCAGCCGGCATTGGCGGAATGGGCGAAGAAGGGCAAGCCCTTCATTCCCTGGGCGTCGAAACCAAGTGATTTGCCGCAGGCCGCCGTTCCGGCGTTTCCGGGGGCGGAAGGTGGCGGCAAGTTCAGTTTTGGCGGCCGCGGCGGGAAAATTTTTGTGGTGACGAATCTCGCCGACAGCGGGCCGGGCACTTTACGCGAAGCCTGCGAATCCGCCGGGCCGCGGATCGTGGTGTTCAATGTTGCCGGCACCATTCATCTCCAGATGCCGATTTTCATTGAGGCGCCATACATCACCATTGATGGTCACACGGCTCCCGGTGACGGCGTCTGCCTCGCAGGCCAGGGCATCGTTGACAACGCCCATGACGTCGTCATCCGCTACCTGCGGTTGCGGCGCGGCATCACTGACATTTTCAACCGGCACGGAAACCATTACGGAGACCCGGTTGGCAACATCATCTTGGATCACATCTCGGCAAGCTGGGGCAACGACCAGAACCTCGACACGTATCGTCACATGTATCAGCCGACCAACGGCGGGCCGGCTTTGAAACTTCCCGCCGTGAACGTCACGATTCAATGGTGCATCTCGAGCGAAGCGCTGAACATCAACAATCACGCTTTCGGCGGCGACTGGGGCGGGCGCAACACCGGCTTCCATCACAATCTTTTCGCCTGTAATACCGGCCGCAACCCGAGCGTGGCGATGACTTACGATTTTAATTTCGTCAACAATGTGCTGTTTAATTGGCGGCACCGCACCATAGATGGCGGCGGCGAGCAAAGCCTCTATAACATCATCAATAATTACTACAAACCCGGCCCGGCGGTGAACCCCGGCCCGGTGGCGTATCGTGTTCTTGAACCGTCGGCAACGCAGTCGAAGCAAGACCCGATGCCGCGTTTCGGCAAGGTTTACGTTGCCGGTAACATCGTGGAGGGAAATCAAAAAGTTTCCGCCGACAATTGGGCCGGTGGTGTGCAGTTCGCCGATGGCGGCTCGAAGGACGACCCGACCATCACCACCAACGAAAATGTGAAAAACCTGGTGGCGCAGGTGCGCGTGGACAAACCGTTTCCGATGCCGCCGATGACCATGACGTCCGCCAAGGAAGCTTACGACGCGGTCTTGGAAAACGCCGGCGCGACATTACCAAAGCGCGATGCCGTGGATGAGCGCGTCATCGCGGCAGTCCGCACGGGAATAGTTTGGAGCAAAGGCAAGGATTTCAGGCCGCCGCCGATGAAAGGATTGGCAAAAAGCAGCATCGGCATGGCGGGCAACGGCATCATTACGGACATCTCGCAGGTTGGCGGCTACCCTGACTACAAGGGCGAACCGGTCAAAGATATCGGTGCCGATGGCATTCCGCATTGGTGGAAGCAAAAATACAAACTGGACGCCAACGATCCCGACCTGGCCGGCAAGGATTTGCAGGGCGACGGTTACACGGTAATCGACAAATACCTTGATGGCTTGGATCCGACGAAGAAAATTGACTGGAGCAATCCCCGAAGCAATGTGAACACCTTGACCGGGGAAAAACTGGCGAAATGAATAAAGCGTTGCCGGTCAATAAAACTGCGGCTCTGCTCCTGGCCGCTTGGACCGTTTCATTTCCGGCCCGGGCGCTGATGCTTGACAAGGAGATTGCGCGGATGCCGGCCGACCAGCGTCCGACGCCGGAGCAGGTCGCTGCGGCCAAGGAAGAGCAAAAACACTGGTACGAGTATCAGCAGCAGCTCTGGAAGAAGCTGGAACCGCAACTTCAGGATTGGGCCAAGCACGGCAAACCTTATCTGCCGTGTGCCATCTTTCCCAACGATTTGCCGCAGGCTGCGGTGCCGGCATTTCCGGGCGCAGAAGGCGGTGGGGAATACTCCTTTGGCGGTCGTGGTGGTCAGGTCTTTGTCGTGACGAACCTCGATGACGGTGGTCCTGGCAGCTTTCGCGAAGCGGTGGAAGCCGCTGGTCCGCGCACCGTGGTTTTTAACGTGGCGGGTGTCATCCACTTGCGGCAACCGCTGCACATTCTGGCGCCTTACATCACGATCGACGGCCACACCGCGCCCGGTGACGGCGTGTGCATCGCCGGTTTTTCAACGCTGGTGGACACGCATGACGTGGTCATCCGTTACCTGCGATTCCGGCGCGGTGTGACGAACCTGTTCGACCGGGACGATTGTCTCGGCGGCCAGCCGATCGGCAACATCATCGTGGATCATTGCTCGTGCAGCTGGGGCTTGGACGAAAACCTTTCGATGTACCGGCACGTTTATCGCCCAAAAGACAGCGCGGAATTCCTGAAATATCCGACCCTCAACATCACGCTGCAATGGAACATCTCGAGCGAGGCTTTGAACACCTATGGCCACGCCTTCGGCGGCACCTGGGGCGGAAACAACACGAGTTTTCACCACAACCTTTTTGCATGCAACACCGGCCGTAATCCGAGCATCGGCATGAGCTACGATTTCAATTTCGTGAACAACGTGATCTTCAACTGGCGGCACCGTACACTCGACGGCGGCGACCAGGGCAGCCGGGTGAATTGCATCAATAATTACTACAAGCCCGGCCCGGTCACGCTTGCAACAGTGAGCCATCGCATCGGGCTGCCGCAGCCGTCCACCTTCAAGCCCGACCCGACGCCACGGTATGGCAAATGGTTTGCGGTCGGGAACATTGTCGAGGGCGATGCGGCGGTGACGAAGGATAACTGGAACGGGGGCATCCAATTCCGATCCGGCGACACGAGTGAAGATTCTTCTTTTGAGATCGGTGAAGCGAAGAAGGAATGGATCGCCCATGTCCGCGTCAACAACCCGTTTCCGATGGCGATGCTGAAAATCGAACCGGCAACGAACGCTTTCGAAGAAGTGCTGGCCGGCGCCGGGGCGATGTTGCCCAAACGCGATTCCGTGGATGAGCGCGCTGTGCGTGAAGCGAGGACCGGCCGGGTGGACTACGAGGCTGGCAAGGGAATCATCACGGACATTTCGCAGGTCGGCGGTTATCCCGATTACCAGGGCGAACCGTCCAGGGATGTCGGCGTGGATGGCATCCCGCCGGGTTGGAAGCGGCAGTTCGGCCTGGACACCAACGACGTCGCCCTGGCCCAAAAGGATTTACAGGGCGACGGTTACACGGTCATGGAAAAATATCTCGATGGCCTGAACCCGACGAAGAAAATCAACTGGAGCGACCCTCGCAGTAACGTCAACACCCTGCAGTGAACGGCCCAGCCAAAATTTCTGCCTATGCCTGGGGGGTCGTGGCGTTGCTTTGGCCGGTGGCGATGCTCAACTACCTCGACCGGCAGATGGTGTCTTCCATCCGCTCCTCGATCCGCGCCGACATTCCCAGCATCGCGAACGACCAGGATTTTGGCACGCTCATGGCCGTTTTCATGTGGGTCTATGCGTTCTTGAGTCCGGTGGGCGGATTCATCGCCGATAAATTCAATCGCCGTTGGACGGTCATCGGCAGCCTGTTCGTCTGGTCGGCAGTGACGTGGCTCACCGGCCATGCTCAAACTTACTCGCAGATGCTTTGCTTCCGCTCGTTGATGGGCATCAGCGAGGCGTTTTACATTCCGGCGGCGCTGGCGCTCATCGCGGATTTTCACACCGGCGGGACGCGGGCCAAGGCGACAGGCATTCATCAAAGCGGCATTTACGCCGGACTTGCGCTGGGTGGCGTCGGCGGCTTCATCGCGCAAACCAGCTCGTGGCGGAACTGTTTCACCTGGTTCGGCGTGGCCGGCGTGATTTACGCCGTTGTGCTGATGCTTGCGCTGCGAGACGCCCCAACCACCAAAACCGAAGACCGCGCGAAAAAAAATGTCACCGCCGTTGAAACCATCCGCGCCCTCTGGTCGCAACCGGCATTCTGGATCCTGGTGATTTATTTCACGCTGCCCGCCATCGCCGGTTGGGTGACCAAAAACTGGCTGCCGACGTATCTCGCGGACACATTCAACCTCAAGGAAGGTCCGGCCGGGCTGTCCGCCACGGGCTACATTCAAATTGCCTCATTTGTCGGCGTGCTGCTGGGTGGCGTGGTTGCGGACTGGTGGATGCGCAGGACGGGGCGCGGACGTATTTTTACCAGCGCGCTTGGCGTGCTGTTGCTAGTGCCGGCATTGCTTGGCCTGGGGTATGCCTGGAATCTGGACGTGGCGATTACCGCCATGATTATGTTCGGGATCGGTTGGGGAGTTTATGACTGCAATAACATGCCCATCTTGTGCCAGATTGCCCGACCGGAACACCGGGCCACCGGTTACGGCTTCATGAACCTGGTCAGCATCAGCATTGGAGCGGAAGCCACGCGTTTGCTCGGCTGGATGCGCGATAATCATGTCAAATTTTCCGTGGCCTTTGCGGCTTCGGCGGTAGTAGCCTTGTTGAGCGTCGGGTTGATTCTTTTGGTCAAACCGAGGGTTGAAAATTTTGAAAAATCTTGAAATGAAACTGCCTTTGACCGGAATCATCCCACCCATGGTCACGCCATTGCGCGGTCGTGACGAACTGGACGTTGCGGGCCTCGAACGGCTCGTCGAGCGCATTCTCGATGGCGGTGTCAGCGGCCTGTTCATCCTCGGCACGACCGGTGAAGGGCCGAGCCTGGGTTATCGCCTGCGCCGTGAGTTGATCGAACGGGTTTGCCGCCAGGTCAAAAAACGTGTGCCGGTCCTCGTCGGAATCACCGATACGGCGTTTGTGGAATCGGTGAATATCGCGCGTCATGCCGCCGAGGTGGGGGCAAGTGCGGTGGTGGTCGCGCCGCCCTATTATCTGCCGGAAGCCCAGCCCGAACTGCAGGAATACTTGGACCATCTGGTGCCGGAATTGCCGCTCCCCTTGTTCCTTTACAACATGCCCGCGCTCACGAAGGTTTCCTTCGGGTTGGAAGTTGTGCGGCATGCGATGGACGTCTCGGGTATCATCGGTCTCAAGGACAGTTCGGGAAACCTGGAATACTATCAACAAGCCGCCGCCATGCTCAAACATCGAGCCGACTGGTCGCTGTTGATCGGTCCGGAGGAAATGTTGCTCGAATCGGTTGCCGTCGGCGGACTTGGCGGGGTGAGCGGCGGGGCGAATTTGTTTCCGAAGCTTTATGTAAAGCTGTTCCAGGCGGCCCGCGCCGGCGACCTGGCCCGCGCCCGGGAACTTCAGTCGCAGGTCCTGCGCATCAGCAGTTCGCTCTATCGGATTGGCCGCCACTCGTCATCCATCATCAAGGGCATCAAATGCGCGCTCGCCTGCCTCGGCGTCTGCGATGATTTCATGGCCGAACCATTCCATCGTTTCCGGGCGGAGGAACGGGCGCTGGTGGAAAGCCGCCTCAAGGAAATTGTCGCCGATCTGGAAAAATTGCAGCTCTGACCATGCATCTGATTTTCAGTATAATGCATAGGTGGTCCGTTCAGTGGCGGTCGATCACGCGACTGTTTCCGTGGTTGGTCTGCAGTGCGGTCGTGGGCCTGCTGGGGCTTCCGCATCCGGCTGTGGCGTCGGAGGATTTGCAAATCCTGAAACCCGCGACATTCGCCCATTATGTCGAACATTTCAACAACATGGAGGATGAGAATGTCACCAATTGCATTTCCAATGCCGCGTCGTGGGGCTGGCTGCAGAAAAACATTCCGTTTTTTGAATGCCCTGACCGCGAAGTGGAGGAAATGTACTATTTCCGCTGGTGGTCGTTTCGAAAACATCTCGTGGAAACGACGAACGGGATGGTGTTCACCGAATTTTTGACGCCAGTACGGCACGCCGGAATCTACAACACCGTCAGTTGTGCGGTGGGATTTCATCTTTCCGATGGCCGATGGTTGAATGACCAGGGCTGTCTCAATGATTATATCCGGTTCTGGCTGCGCGGCAACGGCGGCAAGCCGCAGCCCCACTTTCACAAATACAGCAGCTGGTTCGCCGCGGCTGTTTACGACCGGTACCTGGTGGACAACGACCGCCAATTCATCGTCGGGTTGCTGGATGATTTGACCGCCGACTACCGGGGTTGGGAACAGGAGCACCAGGTCAACGGACTTTTCTGGCAATATGATGTACGCGACGGCATGGAGGAATCCATCAGCGGTTCGCGCACCAATCGAAACATTCGTCCGACCATCTGCAGCTACATGTACGGCAATGCGCAGGCCATCGCCAATGTGGCCACGCTTGCGGGCCGGCCGGACGTGGCAAGGCAATTCGATCAGAAAGCGGCAGACCTGAAGCGTCTCACCCAGGCAAGTCTTTGGGATGACCAGGCGAAATTTTTCAAGGTTCGATTTGAAAAAGGCGGCCTTTCAAATGCCCGCGAGGAGATCGGGTTCATTCCGTGGATGTTTGAATTGCCGGATTCGGGGCGGGGATATGAAGCCGCGTGGGCGCAACTCACCGATCTTGAGGGGTTTCGTGCCCCGTATGGCATTACCACGGCAGAACGCCGTCACCCGCTGTTCCGTTCACATGGCTATGGTACATGCGAATGGGACGGCGCTGTCTGGCCTTTTGGCACGTCACAAACCATGAACGCCCTCGCCAACGTGCTACGCGATTATCCGCAGAACATCGTTACCTCAAGTGACTATTACGACGCTTTTCTCGCCTACGTTCACAGCCAGCATGCCGGCGGCAAACCCTACATTGGTGAATACCTGGATGAGACGACCGGCCAGTGGATCAACGGCGCCAACGGCCGCAGCCGTTACTACAATCATTCGACTTTTGCCGACCTCCTCATCACCGGGGTCGTCGGTCTGCGCCCGCGGGCGGATGACCAGGTGGAAGTGCAGCCGCTCCTGCCCGATGGTGTTTGGGGTTGGTTCTGTCTCGACGGGGTGAACTACCACGGCCATGTGCTCACCATTATCTGGGACAAGGACGGCAAACATTACGGCCGGGGCCAGGGATTGACGGTGCTAGCTGATGGCAAGTTGATTGCCCACGGCGACGGGTTGCAGAAAATTTGCGGAAAGCTACCAGGCTAAAATGAAATGGCTTGTGGAATTGAGAAGGCTGCCCGTTTTATCGGTGTTCATGCTCGGGTGTTTTTTCTGCAGTTCGAACCTTGCGGCTGCTGCCACTGCCGGGCAGTACCTCAATCAAACCATTGCGTGGTTTTGCGCGCCCGATGCGCGCCGGATTGCCAACAACATCCTCACCTGGCAGGCTGCCGCCGGCGACTGGCCAAAGAATGGCGATACCGTGAGCCAGCCTTACACCGGCAATCCGGGCGAACTCCACGGGACCTTCGACAACGGTGCGACCACTGGCGAAATCCGTTTTCTTGCCCGGGCATACACCGCCACGCGGGATCCGCGTTACCGGGCCGCCTCGCTCAAAGGCATCGATCACCTGCTGCAGGCACAGTATCCAACCGGCGGCTGGCCGCAGTATTCTCCTCCGCCTGCCAACACCTATCACCGTTATATTACCTTCAACGACAATGCCATGGTCCGGGTGCTCGAAACCCTGCGCAAAGTCGCGACCTCCGCCGAATTTGATTTTGTGGACCAGCCTCGCCGGACTGCCGCCCAAAAGGCCTTCGATCGGGGCATCATTTGCATCCTCCGTTGCCAGATCAAGGTGAACGGCAAATTGACGGTCTGGTGCGCGCAACATGACGAGAAGGATTTCAGCCCGCGGCCGGCCCGGAAATTTGAGCTGGTTTCCCTGAGCGGTGGCGAGAGTGCGGGCATTCTTCACCTGCTGATGACGCTCGATCCGCCGAACCCGGAGGTGATGCAGGCGGTTCAGGCCGGTGCTGGATGGTTTGCCGCCGCCAAAATCACCGGCATTCGCCAGATCTATTTGGACCAAAACAAGGTGATCATTGCAGACTTCAACGCCCCGCCGCTTTGGGCGCGTTTCTACGAGATCCCAACCGGCCGGCCGCTGTTCTCCGGCCGCGACAGCGTGCCGAAATACACCCTCGCCGGGATCGAGGCCGAACGCCGGAACGGTTATGCCTGGTACGGTCCGTGGGGGGAACAGGTCGCTGCGGATTACGCCGCCTGGTCAAAGAAATGGTTGAAACCAACGCCGAAAACTTCATGAAAAGAACCTTATTCCTGCTTTTTTTTACGGTGGCGGTCATCCTCCAAGCCGCGCCAAAAGGACAGTTACCGATCGTCTCAATCGGGGCAAACGGGCATCTGCGCTACGATGCCGACGAACGTGGCAACCGCGTTCCGGATTTTTCCAGCTGTGGTTATGCCGGTGGCGATCAGCCCATTCCCAATGCTTCGATTCAGGTTGTGGTGGCCCCGGCCGATGGCGATGAAACCACACGGATTCAAAAGGCGATTGATTACGTTGCTGGCCTGTCGCCGGGTACCAATGGCGTCCGGGGTGCGGTATTATTGTTAAAAGGACGACACGAGATTCACGGTGGGTTGTTGATCAAGGCCTCCGGGGTCGTGGTGCGTGGCCAGGGCATGGGTGAGGATGGAACTGTGCTGGTTGCGACAGGGCATGATCGCCGGACGTTGATCCGCATTGCCGGAACCAACGACCGGACCACTCAAGCTTCCGCGTCCTGGCAAATCAGTGACAGTTATGTCCCGGTCGGCGCAACCAGTTTTCATCTCAAAGACGCCGCCGGCCTGCATGCCGGCGAGGTCATCGACGTCACCCGGCCCAGCACCCAGGCATGGATCAACCGGCTGGGCATGACGGAGTTTGGCGGCGGGATCGGTGACTGGCGGCTGGTGTGGCATCCAGGCACCCGTGATCTGGTCTGGGATCGGATCATCAAATCCATTGACGGCAATCTCGTGACGGTGGATGCACCAATAACCACTGCGATGGACAGCGAATTCGGCGACGGCCGCGTGGATACTTATTCGTGGCCGGGACGCATCGGCCAGATTGGCGTGGAAAATCTCCGGCTGGAATCCGCGTTTGATGCGGGCAATCCCAAGGATGAAAACCATTCCTGGATGGCCATCACAATGGAGAATGCGGAAAATGCCTGGGTGCGCCAGGTGACGGCAACACATTTCGCCGGTTCGTTGGTTGCCATTTACGAAAGCTGCAAATGGGTGACGGTGCAGGATTGCCTGTCTTTTGCGCCGGTGTCGGAGGAGGCGGGTTACCGTCGGAATACATTTTTTACGATGGGTCAGATGACGTTGTTCTTGCGTTGCTGGGCGGAGCATGGCAACCACGACTTTTCCGTTGGGCATTGCGCGGCCGGGCCGAATGCGTTTGTGCAATGTGAGGCCAGCTTGCCATTCGGCGACAGCGGCCCGATTGAAAGTTGGGCCAGTGGGGTGCTTTACGACAACGTTCGGATTGACGGCAACGGCTTGAGCCTGGCCAATCGTGGCAGCGGCGGCCAGGGTGCGGGCTGGTCCGCGGCCAATTCCATTTTGTGGCAATGCAGCGCATCGCTGGTGCATTGTGACAACCCGCCCACGGCGCAAAACTCGGCTTTCGGTTGCTGGGGTGAATTTGAAGGCGACGGCCTTTGGCGGGAGTCAAATTCGTCGGTCAAACCCGCCAGCCTGTTTCTGGCGCAACTCAGCGATCGCTTGGGGGCTGGTGCGGTGGCGAAGGTTCCGATCATGGCACGGTCAATGGAAGAATTCAGCAATCCGACCTTGGAACAGGCCGCAAAGATGATCCGAGCTTCGCGCCAGCCGGCGCCGTCTCTAACAGATTATATCGCGGCTGCTTCCACCCGCGATCCGATTCCCGGCGAAGCCGGCGCCGCCAAGCAGGTCGAAGATCTGCCGGCTTCCCGCCCCACGCCCCACACTTCGCATTCCACGCTTGTCCTTACCAATGGTTGGCTCACCTGTGATGGCCGCCTGCTCGTCGGCGGCAGCGAGGAGGTCGAATATTGGAAGGGCAACATTCGCCCCAGCGAAGCACCTTCTTATGGCCTCAGCATTACGCGCTTTGTGCCTGGCCGCATCGGTCCGGGATATACCGACGATCCAAACGAGCTGGCCAGTCGTCTGCAAGCAGGCGGGTTGGCCGCACTCGATCACCATTACTCCCTTTGGTATGACCGTCGGCGCGCCGACCACGAGCGGATCCGCCGGATGAGCGGCGAGGTGTGGCCGCCGTTTCTCGAGCAGCCATTTGCGCGCAGCGGCCAGGGCACGGCCTGGGACGGCTTGAGCAAGTACGATTTGACCAAATTCAATCCCTGGTATTGGGACCGGCTGCGGGAATTTGCCGGCATTTGCGACGAACGCGGGCTGGTGTTGTTCAATGAGAACTTTTTCCAGCACAACATCCTGGAAGCCGGTGCGCATTGGGTGGATTGTCCCTGGCGCACGGCCAACAATATCAACAACACCGGGTTTCCCGAGCCGCCGCCGTTCGCCGGTGACAAGCGGATCTTCATCGCCGAACAGTTTTATGATGTGAACAATCCCGTCCGCCAGGAATTGTACCGCAATTATATTCGTCAATGCCTCGATAATTTCACGAACAACTCCAATGTCATCCAGTTTACCAGCGACGAATTCACCGGTCCGCTGCCTTTCGTGCAATTCTGGCTCGACACCATCGGCAATTGGGAACATGAGACCGGTCGCAAGGCGCTGGTGGCGTTGAGCTGTCCGAAGGATGTGCAGGATGCAATTCTTACCGATCCCCGTCGCAGCCAGCTGGTGGATGTGGTGCAATTCAAGTATTGGTGGCTCACCGACAAGGGGGTTTACGCGCCGAAAGGTGGACAGAACCTGGCGCCGCGCCAGTTCGAGCGTCAATGGAAGGGTGGCCGGCCCAACGACCTCAATCTTGCCCAGATGGCGTCGGAATACCGGCAACAAAATCCAGGCAAGGCCGTGATCAACGATTTCAACTCCGGCGGATGGGCCTACGTCTGCGCCGGAGGTTCGATGCCGGTTCTACCGCGAACAACGGATGCCCGGTTACTGGACGCAATCCCTCAAATGGAACCGTGGACCGCCGGTTCAGGCGCCAATCGTTGGACATTGCGCGAAGCCGGGAAACAATATCTCATCTATCTCGGCGGGGGCGCCCCGTCCGGATTGGATCTCACGCAGGAAAGTGGGACATTTTCAGTGCGGGCGTTGAATTTGAGGACGGGCGCGGTGGCGGACCTGCCCGATAAAATTACGGGTGGCCAACTGTTTGAACTTCCCAAAAGTGGAACCGGACCTTCCGTCGTCTGGCTGGTGCGGAACTGATGTTTATGAGCGGTTGCATTCAACCATCGATTAATGTCAAGAATCACGGCGGCTGGTTGCCGGCGGTGATCATGGCATTGCTGGCTGCGTTGCTGCCGGTCCATGCCCAGAAGGCGGTCGAGCAGTGGGGAATATACGAGGTGGTCGTTCACGGGCCGACAAACGGAAACCCTTTTGTTGACGTCACGTTCGGCGCGCGGTTTGTTCAGGGTGATTCAGGGATCCTGGTTCCGGGATTTTATGATGGCGACGGGATTTACCGTGTTCGATTCATGCCGGAGAAACCGGGCAGTTGGAAGTACACGACGGAAAGCAGCAGTCCCGAGCTAGCCGGCAAGACCGGTGAGTTCAGAGTGGCCCAGCCTTCCGCAAACAACCACGGGCCGGTGCGCGTGGCCAACACGTTTCATTTCGCCTACGCCGACGGCAAGCCGTTCAAGGAACTCGGCACGACCTGTTATGCCTGGATTCACCAGAACGCCGCATTGCAGGAGCAAACACTCAAGACCTTGGCCGCCGCGCCATTCAACAAGGTGCGATTTTGTATTTTCCCCAAATTCTATGCCTGGAACACCAACGAGCCGGTGCTTTATCCGTTTGCGGGCACGCCGCCCAAGACCTGGGATCTGGAGCGGTTTAACCCGGAATTTTTCCAGCATCTGGAACAGCGGATAATGGATCTCCAAAAAATCGGCATCGAGGCGGACATTATTCTGTTTCATCCCTACGACGAAGGTCATTGGGGGTTCGATCGGATGCCATCGGCCGCGGATGACCGGTATTTACGTTACGTGGTCGCCCGGCTGGCGGCGTACCGGAATGTCTGGTGGTCGCTGGCGAACGAATATGATTTTATGAAGGAAAAGCAGGAGTCGGACTGGGACCGGTTTTTCCAGATTGTGCAGGCGGCCGACCCTTACAATCACCTTCGCTCCATCCACAACGGAGGACGCATCTACAACAACACGCTGCCGTGGGTGACCCATGCGAGCATTCAGAACGGTTCGGCGGTTGAGGATGCCGGACGCGCGGTGTTGTATCGTGATGTCTATCGCAAGCCCGTGGTATTCGACGAAGTCAAATACGAGGGCAACCTTCCGAAACGCTGGGGAAACTTGTCAGCGGAGGAAATGGTGCTCCGTTTTTGGGAAGGGACGGTCGCTGGCACCTATGTCGGCCATGGCGAAACCTATTTGAGCCCGGACAACATCTTGTGGTGGTCCAAAGGCGGCGTGCTCAAGGGTGAAAGCCCCGCGCGGCTGACATTTTTGCGGCAGGTGCTTGAAGACAGCCCGACGAATGGCATCGACCCGATCGACAAATGGCAGAACCCGCAATATGGCGGTCAGCCGGCGCAATATTATTTGGTTTATTTTGGACGGGCAGAGCCCAGCTTGTGGGAATTTGAATTGCCCAGGGCGGGGCTGGAGGACGGAATGAAGTTCAAGGCCGAAATCCTTGATACTTGGAACATGACGACCACGCCCGTGCCGGGCAATTTTACGGTCAAAAAAAAGGATGATTATTTTTTTGGAGCCGTGAATGCCCGTGCAGTCCCGATGGCCGGCCGCCCTTACATGGCAATTCGCATCAAGCGGGTGATGGAATAAAATGAAACTACAGTTTCTAAAAAACTTTGGCTGGGTTCCGCTTTTGCTGTTTGTTATTTGCGGCTGGGCGAATGCACGAGGCGCTATAATTATCGAATCCAACGCCACGCCACGTATGGAATTTGGCGCGGCGAGATTAGCCGATGCGATTAAGGCGATTGGATTTGACGAAACTGTTGTTCGCACCGCGCCCACTCATACTAAAGAACGCTGCATTTTTGTCGGCAACGCGCAGCAAGGTGAAATCAAGAAGCTTGTCGAAACCGGTGAGTTGAAACTCAAAGATAACGAACTCGGCGGAGAAGGCTTCTTACTCGCGACAACCGGTGGGGATTCATTGATAGTTGCGGGCGAAGACGATTCGGGCGCGCTTTACGGTTGTTTGGAATTGGCAAAACGAATTCGAGAGACAGGCGTGTTGCCCATAAAAATTCATTTCGCCGACAAGCCGGTGATGAAGTTGCGCGGCACATGCGTGGCGATGCAAAAGACGTTCATTTTGCCGGGGCGAAAAGTTTACGAGTATCCCTACACGCCGGAATTGTTCCCGTGGTTTTACGACAAAAAGTTATGGAATGAGTATCTGGATTTTCTCGCGGCGAACCGGATGAACACGCTGTATCTCTGGAGCGGTCATCCGTTCGCGTCGCTCGTGCGGCTCAAAGATTATCCTTACGCGGTGGAAGTGCCGGATGACGTTTTTGAGAAGAATCAGGAGCAATTCTGCTGGCTGGCCCAGGAATGCGACCGGCGCGGCATCTGGCTCGTGCAGATGTTTTACAACATCATCGTTTCAAAACCGTTCGCCGAGACCAATGGCATTTCGACCCAGCTGTCCGCGCCCACACCGCTCACGGCCGATTACACGCGCAAATCCATCGCGGAATTTGTGAAGCAATACCCAAATGTCGGCCTCATGGTTTGCCTGGGCGAAGCATTGCGGGACACGCCCAACCAGCTGAACTGGTGCACCAATGTCATCTTACCCGGGGTGCTCGATGGCATGCGCGCCGCCGGACTCAAGGAGGAACCGCCCGTGGTCATCCGCACGCATGCGATGGATGCGTACGCCATCATGCCCGCCGCCTACCAGGTTTATTCCAACCTGTTCACGGAATCGAAATACAACGGCGAGTCGCTGACGACCTGGGAGCCGCGGGGCAAGGACCAGGCCGTTCACCTGGCGATGAGCAAACTCGGTGCCCACCTCGTCAACATCCACGTCCTTTCAAATCTGGAACCGTTCCGCTACGGTGACCAGCAATTCATCAAAAAATGCGTGCAAGCGTCACGCGACCGCCTGGGTGCGACGGGCATCCACCTGTATCCGTTGTCGTACTGGAACTGGCCGTATTCACCGGACATCGCCGATCCGCCGCTGCTGCAATGGCAACGCGACTGGATCTGGTTTGAAGCCTGGGCGCGATATTCATGGAATCCCGACGTGCCGGAAAAAGAGGACCACGCCTATTGGGTTGCGCGGCTGGCAGGTTTTTACGGCAACACGAATGCCGCAGAAAAAATTCTGGAGGCCTACAACGCCGCCGGCGAAGCCGCGCCGCGTTTGATCCGGCGGTTTGGCATCACTGAAGGGAATCGCCAGACACTCTCGTTGGGTATGACCCTCGATCAACTGGTGAATCCCAACAAATACGGTGCGATTGAGGACTTGTGGCTTTCCCAGGCACCGCCGGGCGAGCGGCTCGATGAATATGTGAAGAAGGAATGGAACCACGAGCCACACACCGGCGAAACGCCGCCCTCGATCATCGCCGAAAGTTTGTTGTACGCCTCAAATGCCGTGGCGGCGGCTGCGGCGGCCGGGCCGCTGGTGACGAAAAATCGGGGGGAATTTGAGCGGCTGCAGAACGATGCGCTTTGCATCCAGGCGATGTGTGAGAATTATGCGGCCAAAGTGAATGCAGCGGCGCTGGTGTTGCGTTACGGATACAGCCACGACCCCGCCGACATGGAAAAGGCCGGGCAATATCTGGCCGCCAGCCTCGCGGACTACGAGAAACTGGTGGGCCTAACCAAAAGCACATATCACTTCGCCAACGGCATGCAGACATCGCAACGGAAAATTCCCGTGCCCGGTGGTATCAAAGGTGTCGGCACCAATTATCTGTGGTCGCAGTTGTTGCCGGTTTATAGAAAGGAACTGGAGGATTTTCAGGCGACGGTGGCGCAATTGAAACAAGGCGCCAACCGGCCGGCAATGGCTGATGATTCAAAAATCAAACCCTGGCCGTCAGCGCAATTTAAACTAATTTCAACGAACGCCGAGAGTTACCTGGTCGAGGTTGGTGCCAGGGTTTTCACCGACCGGAACTTCACCATTCAAAGTCTCGCGCCGGAATTGAAAGGCCTGACCGGCGTTCGTTTTTCACATGGGGCAGCCAAAAACGGACTGGACCCAATCGAATTTGAGTCTTCTGAGCCCGTTTATATTCTGGTGGGTTATTTTGACAGCAATCAAAAGGCGTGGTTGCAGGTTCCCAAACTGGAATTTGCCGCGCAGGCCGATGAGCGCGGCGGGGTGGACACGTTGATTGAAAACGCGGCGACAATCATCAGTTGTCCAACCGTGAATGTTCATGCCTTCCGCTTTGATGCCGGCCGGCAAAAAATGGAACTGATCGGCAAAGGCAGTTTTATCATACTTGGTGTCGTGCCACAGTCAATTCAGCTCAACAAGCGCAACGCGCATGGCGGGGGGAATCAATGATGCATTCAGAGTCCAGAATTCAAAGTCCCACAGTCAGATTAATGGGTTGCATTGGGTTGTTGTTGGCATTGTTTTCATTGTCGCTGGTCGCCGGCGAACCGGGAGTGGTGGATACAAGCTCCAGCCCGTATGCCCGGGTCCGCACCGTCGGCCTGGATGAAGTCCGATGGACACACGGTTTCTGGGCCGGACGTTTTGACCTTTGCCGCACGCAGATGGTCCCGCACATGAGTGCGTTGATGGACGGCACCAACTATTCTCAATTTTACCAAAACTTCCGTATTGCCGCCGGTTTGGTTGGAGGACATTACCGCGGCGCACCGTTCAACGACGGTGATTTTTACAAGCTCCTCGAAGGGGCTTCCGCAACGCTGGCCGTCACCAACGATGCCGCACTCAGCAACCGGCTTGACGAGGTCATTGGCGTCATAGCCCGGGCGCAACGCGCCGACGGTTATCTCCACACGCCGGCGCTCATCCGGCAGCGGAACGGCGACACGAAAGCGCAGCCGTTTTCCGACCGCACTGATTTTGAGATGTACAACATGGGGCACCTGCTGACGGCGGCGAGCGTGCATTACCGGGTCACGGGAAAAACAAACTTCCTGGCCGTGGCGCGCAAGGCGGCGGATTTCCTGTGCGAAACCTTTAAAAATCCGACGCCCGAACTGGCGCGCAATTCCGTCTGTCCGTCGCACTACATGGGCATGATTGAACTTTATCGTGCGACCGGCGATCCGCGTTATCTCGAACTGGCAAAAAAATTTCTGGCCATGCGCGATCTGGTGGAGGACGGCGGTGACGACAACCAGGACCGTCTGCCGTTCGCGGAACAGACCGAGGCGGAAGGCCATGCGGTGCGGGCCAATTACCTGTACGCCGGCTCGGCGGATGTGTTCCTGGAGACCGGTGATGCGGGCTTGTGGCAGTCGCTGGAACAAATCTGGACGAATGTGGTTCAGAAAAAAATGTATATCACCGGCGGCTGCGGAGCGCTTTACGACGGCGCTTCGCCGGACGGCGCGAAGGACCAGAAGGCCATCACGCGGGTGCATCAGGCTTACGGGCGCGACTATCAACTGCCCAACACCACCGCCTACAGTGAGACCTGTGCTAATATTGGCAACGTGCTGTGGAACTGGCGGATGTTTCTGGCAACAGGTGAGGCGCGGTTCATGGACGTGGTCGAGCTGGCGCTTTACAACAGTGTTCTGTCCGGCGGAAGTTTGGACGGAACCAATTTTCTTTACACCAATCCGCTCCGGGTGACGGACCCGTTGCCGGTGGCGCTTCGCTGGTCGCGGACGCGGGTGCCGTTTGTGACCTCGTTTTGTTGTCCGCCGAATCTCGTCCGCACGGTGGCGGAAGTGGGCGATTACGCCTACGGCAAGTCCGACGGCGCGATCTGGGTCAATCTGTACGGTGGCAGCACCCTGGCTACAGAATTGTCCGGCGGCCAAAAAATCAAGCTGACGCAGGAAACAGAATATCCGTGGAACGGCCGCATCCGTCTGGTCATCAATGAATGCGGCCCGACCGCCTTTGCCTTGAAGCTGCGGATTCCGGGCTGGGCCAATGACGCCTCGGTGCGGATCAATGACAGTCCGGCCGATGATTCGCCGGCGCCGGGAAGTTTTTTTGAAGTCAGGCGGGTCTGGCGCCCCGGTGATTTCGTGGATTTGGATTTGCCGATGCCCGTGCGCTTGATGGAGGCGAATCCGCTGGTGGAGGAGGATCTGAACCAGATTGCAATCCAGCGCGGGCCGGTGGTCTATTGTTTGGAGTCGCCCGACCTGCCGCACGGCACGCGGCTGGCGGACGTGACCATTCCCCGAAATATTGAATTGACGGCACGTTACGACCGGAGGTTGCTGGGTGGTGTCGTGGTCGTGGAGGGCATAGCCCTTGCCTTGCCGGCAGTAGATTGGGACGGACGCCTATACCGGGAGTCAAATTCCACCGCAGCCAGGCCGGTAAGGGTCCGGTTCATTCCCTATTTTGCCTGGGACAATCGCGGTCCGTCGGAAATGACGGTCTGGGTGCCCCGCGGCAACCCGTAGTGGTTATCCGTAAATTATCATTTTTGCATGATTATTTATCAATTTTTGCATTCACCGTGGGGCAGGTTTGGGTTAAAAACATGCATTGTTCCCAAGCCGCTGCAAATCAGGCTATTGCTCCAAAATGGGCGCGTCTGGATTTGCGAAAACAAAAATAATGTTTAAACCAATTCGTCAGGAAACTAAACCAGCAACGACCGCCGACTTTTTTCCGTGCCACTAGACTTTTCCTGTTTCCGCAACTCCATTCCCAACTGATATTATGAATTGCTCACACTCCAGAATGCCGGTCGACCGTCGTGAAAACCAATGCGCTGCCGGTTTCCTGCGGAAAACGAGCGAAGGACTGGGGATGGCTGCTGCGTTAGTGGTCCTGATGGCCTGGAGCGCCCAGCTTCAGGCGGTGGAAACCATCAGCCTCACAGCCTCTTCATCCCGGGTTGTGCCGGCGGACATTTATTCCGCCATCAATTATTCGGGCATTCAATCGAACGGCTTTACGATTGGCACCGCGGGCGGAATGGATCGGATTGACCTGCAGGTGACCAACCTTCCCGCAGGGGTGACGATCCCAACCAATTCCATTTTCCCGTCGAGCGATCCGTACAGCGCGAGTTTATGGATGGGCATTGCGGTCACCAATGTTGCCGCGGGCGATTACACCTTGTACCTGGTCGCGACCAGCACCAATCCCAGCATTGCCACGGCGGTCAAGACCTTTGGCCTCCACGTTGGCAACCGGGCATTCTGGACGGATCCCAATACGGCGAGCATTGCCTGGTCGGTGGCCACCAATTGGAGCCCGTCTTTGGCTTCCGGCATGGACGTCGCTTTCGATGACAGCGTTGGAAATATCGCCGGCACCAACAATGTAACGGCCACCACCACCATTGGGCGGTTGTCCTATCTGCGCACAACCAAGAACGTGTTTTGGCGGACCGTCCTGAGTTCCGGCATCACCCTCACGGTCACGAACGGGTTCAGCGCCAACAGCCTGGATTCCGGGACTCAAAGCGGCGTGGGCCACGAATACGGACTGGTGATCACCGGCAGCGGGGGAGCGAGCCTCATCGTGACCAATCCTGCCAAGAATTTTTCCCTTAACTGCAACAATGGTTCCACCGTGGATAGCACCTACAAATTCGATTTGAGCGGCCTGCCGGTGCTGAAAGCTTATGTGAACCGGTTCGGGATTCTTGATCTCACCACGATAGCGGAGGGCACGGTTGCGGCCCAGAACATCCGGGCTGATTTTCCGGCCAGCCTGACCGTCGTGGCCTCCTACGTTGATCCCGGTGGCTACGCCGGGGAACATTTCAACAGCGCCATCGAATTCTACAATCACGATGACAACTCGTCATATCAGAATGGCCAGCCGTATACCAACAGCTTGGGCACGGCGAGCACATTCTGGGCGGACAGTTTCATCCTGGGAAGTGCCCGCGTCGGGAGTGCCTTCAACAAGGTTTATTGCCGAAGCGGCGGTTCCACCGCGACGTTCCGCAACTCGGACGGCGTCAGCCGCATGACGATGCTGGGAGTTGGAGTTGATTCGGGCACCAATACCATTGGCAGCGGATGCCGGGCGGTTCTGGAGTTCAGCGGGAACACGCTGGACATCTTGGTGGACAAGTTGTGGCTGGGCCGATGCCGGCCCCGCAACGGGGTTGCGAGCGGCAACCACATGTCGGGCACCATCAAGTATTCAGCTGGCACCATCGACGCCAACACGGCCATTCTCGGTTATCAGGCGTACACGAACGATGATGACTGCACAGGTATCGTCAACTGCACCAACGCCAACTTTGTGGTGAACAATCTGCTCGTGCTGGGGTATTCGTACGGCGACCTCACCCCCCTCGCGGGACCCTTCACCTCGCTCGGCGTCGCCCAGCTCAATGTTTCCGGAGCGACCGGCAAAGCCAGAATCAACACCGTCACCATCGGCGGACCTGCCAATGCCACCGTCAACAACACCATTAACTTGACGGCGGGTGCCAATCTCACCCTGACCAACACGATCGGGACCCCGATTGCGCAACTGAGCCAGCTCACCTTGAATGCCTCCTCGCTCACGCTGCATCTCAACGGGTTGGATCCGAGGATTTATAGCTCGAACGTCACGACCTTGGGCACCTGTACGCTTAATTTTGCCGCCATCACCAACATTGGCGCCTACCCCGTGAAAATCCCGCTCATTTTCTACGAGAACAATTCCGCCACCTTCACACTGGGCACGTTGCCGGCGGGGAGCCCCAGTTACAGCGGGTTCCTGACCAATGACACCAGCATCAGCTGCATCTGTCTGGTTCTGACCAGCGGCATTGCGCAACCCGGCCCGGTAACCTGGACTGCGGCTGCGAGCGGCGATTGGGACACGGTCACCACCAACTGGGTGAATGACAGCACGCCCTATGCATACAATGATGGTGTTTCCGTGCGCTTTGACGACTCGGGCTTGAGCGGCAGCGTCAATCTGGCGGCGGCGCGCGCCCCATCCGGCACCACGGTCAGCAATAGCGCCGTGCCCTACACTTTCACGGGCGCTGGCAAACTGAGCGGGACGGGCGGTTTGATCAAACAGGGCTCCGGCACGCTTTTCCTGGACAACAGCGGGGTCAACGACTTTTCCAACGGCATCAACCTCAGCGGAGGAACGCTCCAGGTTGGCATCGGCGATACTGGCGGTGGCTTGGGCACGGGCAATGTGACCAATAATGCCGCATTGGTCTTCAATCGCACCGATAATCTTACGGTTCCCAACTCAATTTCCGGTACGGGTTCCCTGACCCAGAATGGCTCGGGCACGATTGCACTGACAGGGGCCGAGACTTATACGGGCAACACGACCGTCAACGCCGGGGTTTTGGCGCTGACCGGTTCGACCGCCGTCTCCGGCAGTGCGAATCTTTCCATTGCCTCGGGTGCGGTGCTGGATGTGAGCGGACGCAGCGACAGCACTTTGACCCTGGCCAGCGGTCAGACCTTGAAGGGCAACGGCAAGATCCGTGGCAACCTGACGGCCAACCCGGGTTCGACAGTGGCTCCGGGGCAATCATCGCCCGGGGTGTTGACGGCAACCAACGCCGTGATTTTGCAGGGAACCGTAGTGATGGAAATTGACAAGACCGCGGGCACCAATGATCTCTTGAACGGCGCCACCATCAACTATGGCGGGACGCTGGTGATTTCCAACCTGAGCGCCGCGCTGACCGAAAGCAACAGCATCAAATTGTTCAACGCGACCAGCTATTCGGGCGCCTTCTCCGGCATTGTTCCGGCAACCCCGGGAATTGATCTGGCTTGGGACACCAACAGCCTGGCCATCAACGGCACTTTGAAGGTGGTATCGTCCCTCCCGCCGACCTTGTTGACCTGGACCGGTTCCCAGAATGGCAATTGGGACACCACCACCACCAACTGGGTAAACGCCGCCCTCACACCGGTGGCCTATACCGATGGTTCTCCGGTCCGGTTCAATGATTCGGGCTTGGTGGGCAACATCAATCTGACAGCCACATTTGCCCCGGGCGCGATCATTATCGACAACCACACCGTCCCTTACGCCTTTACTGGCAATGGCCGGATTACCGGGACTGCGAGTTTAACCATCCTGAACGTTGGCACGTTGGACATCGACAATAGTGGGATCAATGACTTCTCCGGCGGCATCAGTCTCAACAGCGGCACCATCCAAATGGGCAACAATGACACCAACGGCAGTTTAGGCGTGGGCAGTGTGACTAACAATGCCACGCTGATCTTCAATCGCGCGGACAGCTTCACCGTTTCCAACACTATTTCCGGCAGCGGCACAGTCGCGCAAAACGGCAGCGGCGCGCTTGCGCTTGCGGCCACGAACACTTACCGCGGCGCCACCACGGTCAGCGCCGGAAGCTTGGGGCTGGTTGGCTCGGCAAGCATATCTGCCAGTTCAAAAATCACCATATCTGCGGGTGCGGCGTTGGACGTGAGCCGAAGGAATGATGGCACCTTGACGCTGGTCAGCGGCCAGACGTTGCAGGGGGGCGGCACCGTGCTCGGCAGCCTCGTGGTCAGCCCCGGTTCGACAATGCTGCCTGGACAGTCGTCAAGCGGCATCCTGACCGTGACCAATACGGTGAATCTACAGGGAACGACCGTGGTGGCGATTGACAAAACCGCGGGCACGAACAGCCTGCTGGGTGGTGCGGCTAGCATTACTTACGGCGGCACGCTGGTGGTATCTAATTTGACTGCTGCAATCGCGGCCGGAGACAGTTTCCACGTATTTGACGCAAACGGTTATTCTGGTGCATTCACGAGCATCGTTCCGTTGTATCCGGGATTCGAACTTGCTTGGGACACCTTCGAGTTGACCGACAGTGGCACCCTTGGAGTGGACGTGGCACCACCGGTAACGCCCTCGGCAACACTGAAAATTGATTTCTCAATTGCCGGTCGTCCCGAGGCCATTGACCCGAATTTCATTCCTTGGATAATGTATGATGCGCCCACGACCAGCAGCAATTTCAGCGGCATCACCATCACCTTCACAAGTGTCGGACCAGCGGGGACGGGTCTGACGGGAGGTTGGTGGAAACAGGGGGTTGATACCCTCGGCGTCCTGATGGCAGATGATGGCATGACGGTTGCCAACGGCAATCAGGGTGGTCAAATACGAATGGTGATCAGCGGTCTTAGTTATGGGCCCCACACGATCGCCACCTACCACAACACCTGGGATGACCCCACTGCGAACACCTTTAGTCCAATTAACATTTCGGTCAATGGCGTGATGGTGATTACCAATCTGGTGCCCAGCAACCGGGTGACAAACAATTACGACGCAGCCTCTGCTTACCTGCCGGTCTTCGTGCAGCCGGGTCAGGATGTGGTGGTCCTGTATCAATCCAACACCAACAGCGCTGCAACGGAGAAGAACGTTTGGATCAACGGACTCGAGATTGACACGGTTAATTCGACCACCAAGGCCCTCAACCCATACCCGGCCAACGACGACGAACACGCGAACGGAGACACAAACAAGAGCGTGGTGATGACTTGGACGGCGGCAGGTTCGGCGGTGACGAACGAAATCTATTTTGGCACGGACAGCAATGCCGTCAACTTTGCCACCCACGCGTCACCGGAATACCGGGGCAGTCAGGTGGTGACGAACGTAAGCTTTCTCGTTACCAATTTGAACAGCCTGGCCAGCTATTATTGGCGCGTGGACGAGATAAATGCCACAAACGGAGTGGCCAAGGGCGACTTGTGGTATTTCCGCACGCGTCACCTGGCGTTTCCCGGCGCGGAGGGTTATGGGCGGTTCGCCCGCGGCGGTCGCGGAGGGATCGTGATTGAAGTGACCAATCTCAATGACAGCGGACCGGGCAGTTTTCGGGATGCAGTTTCGCAAACGCTGGCGGACAATGGGCCGCGCACGATCGTGTTTGCGGTATCGGGGCTGATCGAACTGCAAAGCCCGCTGACGGTCGGCATCGACAATAGCAAACTCACTATCGCCGGGCAGACGGCGCCGGGCAAAGGCATCAACATGAAAAAATACGCCTTCGGCTTCAGCGGTGGCCAGGACATCATCGTCCGCGACATCCGGGTGTATCCGGGCAAATACTCAGGGACCACGGTCAACGGCATGGGATTTGGCGGGGTGGATAATTCCATCGCCGATCATTGTTCGTCGGGCTGGTCAATGGACGAATGCATCCCCACGCGCGGCTCCAAGAACATGACCATCCAACACGTCATGATTGCTGAGCCGCTCAACGAGGCGGGCCATAAGAACTACGCGCCCGGCACACGGCATGGCTATGCCAGCAGCACCAGCGGTGATATCGGCAGCTGGCACCATGATTTGCTAGTGCACTCTTCGGGACGCAACTGGAGCCTGGCGGGCGGGCTGACCGGCGACGGAAGCTATGCCGGTTACGAGGATATCCGTTGCAATGCCATTTATAATTGGGATGATCGGACCACCGACGGCGGCTTGGCCAGGCTTAACTTTGTGAACAATTATTACAAACCGGGTCCTGCCACGTCGCTCCATACTTATCTCAATCCGGACCACGGCACAAACGCGGATGGCTCCTATGGCCAGCTTTACTATTCGTCGGGTAATGTGATGCCGGGATATCCCCAAAGCAACAGCGGTGGCTGGATGACCAATGTGCCGTTCTTCCCCTCTTATGTGACGACGCAAAATGCCACGAATGCCTATAAAATTGTCATCTCCGACGTCGGCTGCACGCAACCGGTCCTGGATGATCATGACACCCGTGTTATTCGTGAGGCGCACGATGGCACTTACACCTATACCGGCAGTGCCAGCGGCCTGCCGGGATTGCCGGACTCGGAAACTGACGTCGGCAGCTGGGAGAGCTATCCCGAGATTCATCGTGATCCGAATTGGGACACAGACCATGACGGCCTGCCGGACTGGTGGGAAGTCATGCACGGCCTGGACACCAACTCGGCGCCCGGCGATTTCTCCGATGCCAACGCGGATCTGGTGGGCGACGAATACACCGAGCTGGAGCGGTACTTGAATTTCATGGCCGCGCCGCACTTTGATTGTGCGGTGAATACCAATGTGGACATTGATTTGAGCCAGTTTGCCTATGGATTCTCACTGACGAGCCCCACGTATGCGGTCTCCAACCCGACTAACGGCACGGTGGTCCTGCTGGGCGATGGCAAAACGGCGCGCTTCACCGCCACCAACAATGCCGCCGGTCTCGGAGCCCTGGGTGCGTTCAAGTTCAGCGTGATCGATTCGCAGGGGGATACCATGACCAACGTGATTGGCATTCATGTCCTTGCGTCACAGGTCGCCAATACTCCGCCAACGCTATCACCGGTGTCGGACAAGCAGGTCAACGTGGGCGTGACCGTGGCCGTCACCAACCTGGCCTCGGACGCGGATGTGCCGGCGCAGACCCTGACGTTCAGCCTGACCAGCAGCGGGCCGACCAACACGACGTTCGGCACCAGCAGCGGCATCTTCGCCTGGCGCCCGCTGGTCACCCAGGCCAATACCACCAATCTCTTTACGGTGGTGGTGACCGACAGCGGCACGCCGAACCTGAGCGCGACGCAGAGTTTCCATGTCACGGTCAATCCGCTGACCCAGCCCAACGTGATCTCGTCCCTCTGGGCCGGCGGCCAGTTCAGCCTGGCCGTGGCCGGACAAACCGGCCCGGATTATGGCGTGCAGACTTCGACGAATCTGGTTGATTGGAACCTCCTGGTGATCACCAATTCCCCGGCCATGCCGTTCAGCTGGACGGACACCGACACGAATGTCTACCCGATGCGATTCTACCGTATCAAGACCGGGCCGCCGTTGCCATAGTAAGCAAACTAAGTCGTCAGTTTGGCCCGCGTCCAGCCTCCGCCACAGGCGTGGCGGTGCTGGCCTGCGGGTTTACTTTGGTAATGACTCGTCCGGCTTCCCCGCATATTCTTTTATGCGCGACCGTTGTGAAAATTGTCACGATCGAAAATGAAAAACAAATTAATCGCCCTCATGGTCATCCTGCTGGCCGTGCCCGCCCGGGCAGCGAATGAAAAATCGTCCGCCACGGACACCAACGTGACTCCGGAACAAATCGAGGCAAAATATACGCAGGCCATCGAAGGCCGCACCGCGGACATTTTAAAGGTCCTCGGATTGAGTGACACCAACCAAGCGGGGAGAGTTCATGATCTCATCATGGCGCAGTATCGGGCGCTCAAGGCCTGGCACGATGCGAATGACCCGGGACTCAAGGCGGCCAAGGGCGACACGAATGCCCTGGCGCAGATTCGCAGTTCGCTGAAATCGCTGCATGACGGATTCATTGCCAAACTCTCGGCCAATCTCACGCCGGAACAGGTTGAGCAGGTCAAAGACAAAATGACCTACGGCAAGGTCCAGTTCACTTATGCAGGCTATCTCGCGGCCTATTCCGACCTGACCGACCCGCAGAAGCAGAAAATCCTCGAACTGCTCAAGCAGGCCCGGGAAGAGGCGATGGATGGTGGCAGCGCCGAGGAAAAGACCGCCGTCTTCCAGAAATGCAAAGGGAAGATTAACAACTATCTCTCCTCGCAGGGAATTCATCCCAATAAACAGAAACCGGCCGCCAAACCAACAGCCGACCAATAACCGAGCTTATGGCTGCCGAATGGAAATCCGATGCCGAATTGTTCGCGCTTTGCTGCCGCGAACTTTACACGCCCGTCGTGGGCGACATCCTCGACGACCTCGGCCACCCGCACCAGTTTCTGCCGCAGCCCATCCAGCCGCTGCGTGAGGAAATGAGGGTCGCCGGTCGCGCCATGCCGGTGCTGATGATCGATGTATTCGGCAGACAAAAACAACCCTTCGGCCAACTCACCGAGGCGCTCGACCAGTTGCAGGCCGGCGAAATCTACGTCGCCACCGGCGGGGAAATGCGCTGTGCCTACTGGGGTGAAATCCTTACCGCCACTGCCAAAAAACGCGGCGCGGTCGGCGCGGTCATCAATGGCTTCCACCGCGACACGCCCAAGGTGCTGGAACAAAACTGGCCGGTGTTCAGCCGCGGCCGCTTTGCACAGGATTCCGCAGTGCGCACGCAGGTCGCGGATTACCGCTGCCCTATCGAGATCGGTCAGGCCCAAGTCATACCGGGCGACTTGATCTTTGGTGATCTCGATGGCGTCATCGTGGTGCCCAAAGAAGTCGAGGCTGAGGTCATTGAGCGTGCCCTGGCCAAGGCGCGCGGCGAGAAACTGGTGCGCAAGGAAATCGAGGCCGGCATGAGCAGCACCGCGGCGTTTAAGAAATACGGCATTTTGTGAGCGCAAATAAGAGCAATCCAAGGGTGACGTCGTTCGAAACCTGGCGCTGCCAGCGGAAGGAATCGCTGTTCGACTCCTCGCGTACCGGCCGCAGCCCGATGAATTGGGACATTGTGGTTCTGCGTCTCAACACGGACGCCGGTTTTCACGGTCACGCCACCGCGCTGGCTGCGCGTTCGAGTGTCGTGACCCAGGCGTACTTGCACGAAACCATTGCGCCCGTGGTCCTGCGCCGTCCGGTCAGCGAACGCGAGGCGATCTGGCACGAACTGTGGACGATTGACCGGCACCTCACTTTCTTTCCGGTTTATCTGCCGGGGCCCGTGGATGTGGCCTTGTGGGACATTGCCGCGCAGGCCGCCGGTTTGCCGCTTTACCAATTCATCGGTGAATGCCGCACCAGCCTGCCGACTTACGCCAGCAGCCTGTTTCTGCCGAAGGTTGAAGATTACGTGAAGCAGATGCGCGCCTACAAGAAACGCGGCTTTCCGGCCTACAAAGCGCATCCGCCCGGACCATGGCGGAAAGACATGCAGGTACACCGCGCTTTGCGCCAGGCCGCCGGGCCGGATTATGTGCTGATGACCGACCCGGTGGCGGATTATTCACTGGAGGAAGCCATCCGCGTCGGGCGCGACCTGGAAAAACTGAACTACCACTGGTTTGAGGAACCATTTCGCGATTTTGAGTTAAAAAAATCCGCGAAGCTGTGTGCGGCGCTGGACATCCCGATTGCCGGGACCGAAACCACCCGTGGCGGCCCGTGGGGCGTGGCCCAGGCCATCGCGTTCAACGCCGTGGATATCGTGCGCGCCGATGTTTCATGGAAGGCAGGTGTCACCGGCACGTTGAAAATCGCCCACCTGGCCGAGGCGCATGGACTCCGCTGTGAAGTTCATTGTACGACGATGGGTTTCATGGACATGGCGAACCTGCACGTCAGTTGCGCCATTAAGAACTGTGAATACTTCGAGTTGCTCGTCCCCGAGGAACCTTTCCGCTTCCCGATGAAGGACAAGTATCCAATTGATAAACATGGCCTCGCCCACGTCCCGCAAAAGCCGGGCATCGGCGTGGAACTGGACTGGGACGCGATTGACCGCGCCTGTGTGGAACATAAAATCACCAAGGCCAGATGACATCGCGCTGTTTCCAGATTCATCCCCAGGACAACGTCGCCACCCTCCTCGACGACGCAAGTGGCACGGTCCAGTTGCTGGGCGCACAACCGCAGGAGATCCGATTGCTCGAAAAGATTGCGCTGGGTCACAAAGTTGCCCTGCGGGACATTGCCATCGGCGGGGCAGTAATCAAATTTGGCGTACGCATCGGTCATGCATCGCAACCCATCGAGCGTGGGGCCTGGGTTCACTTGCACAATCTCGCCAGCGACCTGGATGAACGTTCCGGCACGCTCGATTTGCATTCCGGCGTGCCTACGGACACCGCCTCTGCTTATGCCTGACCATTCTGAAATCCGAAATCTGAAATCCGAAATCGGGAATTCCTGGTCCGGTTACTTGCGCCCGGACGGCCGCAAGGGGGTCCGCAATCTCGTGCTCGTGATTTACACGGTTGAGTGCGCACAACACGTCGCGCACGCCATCGCTGCAGGCGAAATGGACGTGCAGGTCATCGGCTTTCCCGGGTGTTACGACAACGCCTACGCCATCCGCTTGATGCTCGCGCTGGCGCGGCATCCCAACGTCGGCGCGGTATTGTCGGTCGGGTTGGGCTGTGAATATACTCAGCCGGAAAAGATCGCCGAGGCGGTGCGCGGCTCGGGCCGGCCCGCCGAATGGTTCTTCATCCAGCAAAGCGGCGGCACGCACGCGTCCGTGGCCAAGGGCAAGGAAATCGTTTCGCGCCTGCGCGAACAAATTGGTCGGGAAACGCCACGCGGGCCGATGTCGCTGGCCGATCTTGTCGTCGGTTGCGAGTGTGGCGGTTCGGATGGTACCAGCGGCCTGGCCGGGAATCCGACGGTGGGCGCGTTCTTCGATCGGCTCGTGGACGCCGGCGGCCGCGCCATTTTTGAAGAGACGGTAGAAATGATCGGCCTGCGCGGGCACATGCTGGCGCGCGCGGCGAATCCGGAGGCCGCCAAACAGGTCGGTGAGGCCTACGACAAGGCTGCGCGTTATTGCCAGTCCGTCCAGCAGTACTCGGTTTCGCCGGGCAACTTCGCCGGCGGACTGACGACGATTGAGGAAAAAAGCCTCGGCGCGTTCGCCAAGAGCGGTTCGCGTCCAATTCAAGGTGTGATTCGTGTGGCCGAGGCACCGCGCGGGCCGGGTTTGTGGATCCTCGACAGCGTCCCGGACGAACATTTTATGCAGTTCGGCTATACGAATCCCAACGACACCGAGGGCATCATGGATTTGATCAGCGCCGGGGCGCAAATCGTCCTGTTTGTCACCGGGCGCGGCAGTGTCATTGGCAGCCCCATCGCGCCGCTCATCAAGGTCACCGGCAACAGCGCCACCTATCGGGCCATGCAGGAAGACATGGACTTCGATGCCGGCCGCCTGCTGACCGGCGAATTGACGCTCGCCCAGGCTGGCCGCGAGCTCACGGATCTGGTTTTGCGTGTTGCGCAGGGCGAGCCAAGCAAACCGGAAAGTCTCGATCACCGTGAATATTTTATCATGTATAAACATCAAGACACACCGGGCCTCGAAGCCGGCTGCCGCTCATGAACCAGGAAAAATTGAATCCAGCTTTTGATCTCAGCGGACAAACCGCACTCATCACCGGTGGCGGCACCGGTCTCGGTCTCGGCATGGCGAGATGTTTCGTTGCTTCCGGCGCGCGCGTCGTGCTCGTGGGCCGCCGCAAGGACGAACTGAAAAAGGCCTGTGCGACGCTGGGCAAAAACGCGTTCCCACTCCCCGGGGACGTGACCAAACTTGAATCCGCACCCCAACTGGTCGAACAGGCCGAAAAGCTAGCCGGGCCGCTGGCGATCCTCGTCAACAACGCGGGCGTGCATCTCAAGAAACCCGCGACGGAGACCAGCGATGTGGAATTTGCGAACGTCCTGCAAACGCACCTGTTCGGGGCGTTTGCCCTGACCCGTGAGGCCGGCCGCCGGATGATTGAGCGGCGCACGGGCTGCGTGCTTTTCACTGCTTCAATGGCTTCGTTCATGGGGATTCCCCAAGTGGTGGCTTATTCTGCCGCGAAGTCGGCCTACCTGGGTGTCGTGCGGGCTTTGGCCACGGAATGGGGACCGCACGGTGTGCGCGTCAACGCCATCGCGCCGGGCTGGGTCGCATCCGACATGCTCAACCAGGCCATGCGCGGCGATCCGGCGCGAAAGGCGAAGATCATCGGCCGCACGCCGCTGGCACGGTTCGGGGAACCGGACGACGTTGGCTGGGCGGCGGTTTATCTGGCGTCACCCGCGGCAAAATTTGTCACGGGAGTGGTATTGCCGGTGGATGGCGGCGCGGCGATTGGTTTTTAAACGAACCGATATGTGGAAGCCAAATTGGCAGCAAACGCAGAAACGGTTCGTGAATTGGTGGAATCACGAGGGACTTTTGATCGGCATGTGGGGTACGCCGGAAACCGGACGCAGCATTCATGAAACTGTAGCCGTTCCCATCCGGCCCGCCACGATTGAGGAGCGGTACTGCAATGCCGCCTTTCGCGCGGCGGAAAATCATTACCGGCTGTCTCGCTCGGTTTTCCCGGCGGACGTGCTGCCGAGCGCGACCACCGACCTCGGTCCCGGGTCGCTCGCACTTTTCCTTGGATCGAAGCCTGGTTTTGCCGAGGACACCGTCTGGTTTCATCCGTGCATCGAGCAGGAACTGGAACCGGAGAAACTGCCGCCGCTGAAATTTGATCCGAACCATCCGTGGTGGCGTACCACCGAAGACATTCTCCGGCAATGCGTCGGGCTATCCCGCGGCAAATATCTTGTGGGTTGCCCCGACTTGATTGAAAACGTGGACGTGCTGTCGTCGCTGCGCGGCGCGCAGACGTTGCTCATGGACATGATGGAACGGCCGGAATGGGTCGAACAAAAAATTTGGGAGATCAACGAGGTTTGGTTCGCCGCCTATCAGCGGATTTACGACTTGATCAAACTGCAGGATGGCAGCTCGGCCTTTGGCGCGTTTTATATCTGGGGTCCAGGCAAGGTCGCCAAGTTGCAATGCGATGCTTCGGCCATGTTTTCACCGAAGATGTATCAGCGTTTCGTCGTGCCGGCGCTGACCGCGCAATGCGAGTGGCTCGACCATTCGCTTTATCATCTCGACGGCACGCAGGCGATGGTGCATCTCGACACATTGTTGTCGATCCGGCAGCTGGATGCAATCGAGTGGACGCCGCAGGCGGGCATCGAGACGGGCGGAAACAAACGTTGGTACGATTTGTATCGCCGCATCCTCGCCGCCGGGAAATCGGTGCAGGTTGTCAATGTTGAACCGGACGAGGTGTTGCCGCTGCTCGATACCATCGGCCGCAAGGGTGTTTATATGCTCATCCAGTTCAAGGATGAGCGCGAGGCGGAGCAGATTTTGGAACGCGTGGGCAGTTATTAACAAACCAGGAGGTCAAAATGGAACGAATCGGAATTGTCGGCGTTGGGCGCATGGGTGCGAACATGGCGCGACGGTTAAAAGAGGTCGGTTACCCCGTCACCGCCGTTTTTGACGTGCGTGCGGAATCGGCGCAGAAACTGGCCTCGGAAGTCGGTGCGGAAGCCTGCTCCCAATTGGCGCGGGTCACGGAACTGGCGGACGTCATCATCAGCGTGGTCACCGACGACGCGGCGATGAAGCGGATTTTTGCGCCGGGCGGCGACACGCTGCTCAAGCGCGCGAAAGGGCGGTTGTTCATCAATTGCGCCACCGTCAGCCCGAAGACACACGTGCGCGTTGAGGAGCTGGCGAAACAGAAAAGCGCGCAGTCATTGGAGGCATGCATGGCGTCGAGCATCACCCAGGCGCGGGAGGGTTCGCTGTATCTCATGCTCGGCGGCGAGCAGGCAGTGTTCGAACGCGCCAAGCCAATTCTCGAAAAGCTCAGTTCCTCGATGCGGTATGTCGGCAAGGCCGGCGAGGCGGCAAAGGTCAAGGCATTGGTCAACATGGTCATGAACATCAACACCGCCGGTCTCGCGGAAGGCCTGGGCCTGGGCGCGGCGCTCGGACTCGACCTGGGGATGCTGCGCGAGGTGTTTTCGCAGACCGGAGCGCGTTCCGGCGTGTTGCAGACCGACGGCGAGGACATGCAGAACCGGGAACACTCGTGTTTTTTCAGCGCCGCCCACGCGGCCAAGGATTCCGGCATCGCGCTCAAGCTGGCGAAGGATGCCGGGCTGAACCTGCCGCTGGCTGTCGCCACGTTCAAGCAATACCGCCGGATGATCGAGGAAGGACTGGGGGAACTGGACAAGTCCGGCGTCGCCGAGCTGACATTCAAAGGCCGTCATCAGACGAAAACGACATGAGTCGGCCCATTCTGCGTCATATTGCCAATCTCTGGACGCTCATGCAGCATCCGGCGAAGGAATACGAATGGCCGCTGGAGCAAAAACTGCGCGCGGTCAAGGAGGCCGGATTCGACGGCGTATGCTGGGCCGGCAGCCAGGAATTGCATGAAGGAACCCAGCGGCATGGGTTGATTTTCGTTGGTGGCATGTCGTCCGGCAAGGCGGAGGATTTTCCGCGTCTGCTCCAGGAACAGAAGGCCGCCGGGGCGCATCACATCAACGTGCAACTGGCCGACGATGATACATTGGCGTCTGAAGCCCTGGATCTGGCGCTGGCATTGATGCAGGAAGGCCGCCGGCTCGGCCTGGAACCTGCCATTGAAGTGCACCGCGACACCTGCACCGAGACGCCGGAGAAAACCTATGCGCTGGCCGACGCGTACCAAGAACGGACGGGCGAGTTATTGCCGATCTCATGGGATTTCTCGCATATCGCGGTTGTCAAGCATCTCGTCCCGGGCAATTACGCCGAACGAATGATTATCCGTCCCGATCTGATTCAGCGCGCGCAACAATTTCATTTTCGTCCCTTTAACGGCCATCATGCGCAGGTGCCGGTTACCGACGGCAAGGGGAACCTGACCCGGGAGGTCAGGCACTGGCTGCCTTTTGCTGAGGCGGTGCTCCGGTGCTGGCTGAGCGGTAACCGCAATACCGGGCGCGAGATTTTCATCTGCCCGGAGATGGGGCCGGTCGAAGGCGGGTACAATCTTTCATCTTTGCCGGCGAGTTGGGAGGACGCCAGGGTCTTGCGCGAGGAAATTGACCGGCTGTGGAAAAGGGCGTCCGCCGGCCCGGAAGAGGGTTGATTTGAAATGGTGCGCGGTAAAGGACTTGAACCTTTGACCCCTACCGTGTCGAGGTAGTGCTCTACCAACTGAGCTAACCGCGCATTGGGCTGTTAAAATTGGCAGTCCCGCCGTCGCTTGGCAAGCGTGAATTGGCGGATATGGCTTGTATTAAGTGCAGAATTCTCAAATATTTCTGCAAAAGACGTATGGTATTCCGGATGTCGCATCTGGTATCTTCTTATCATAAACAAACAAATATGAGCAAATTCTTACCATTGGGAAAATTTTCATTTGGTATGGGCGACCGCTTTGGGCATCAGGGCAGGGCGCAACTTCACGCATGCGTGCTTGCTACAAAACTGGGCGCGCATTTCGTGCCCGTCTGGAACAAATCAAATCGTGAACACATGTTCATCGGTACCGAACCTTCCAGTCTCCGTGCCGAGGCTGATGCGGCGGTGAAGGCGCTCGGTTGGAAAAATCCTTACCATGTGGATGCCGACCATATCCGGCTGGAAACCGTTGATCGCTTCATCGCGCCATCGGATTTTTTCACAATCGACGTTGCCGATAGCATCGGCAAACCCGCCAGCTCCGCCGACGTGAAGGGTTTTGTGGACCGCCATCCCGAACTCGTGGGCACGGTTTCCATCCCGCACATCAGCCATCCTTTTGCCATAACCCGCGCCGAAGTCGAACGGGTTGCCAACAAGTTTCTCCTCGCGGTGCAGGACGCGGGCAAAATCTACCAGCACATAGTGAAGGCCAAGGGCGAGGCCAATTTCATCACCGAGGTATCAATGGATGAAACCGACAGCCCGCAGACTCCGCCCGAACTGCTCATCATTCTGGCCGCGCTGGCCGATCAAAAAATCCCGCTCCAGACCATCGCCCCAAAGTTCACCGGCCGTTTCAACAAGGGAGTGGATTATGTTGGCGACGTGAAGCAATTCGAGAAGGAATTTAACGAGGACCTCGCGGTGATCGTGTTCGCCATCAAAAAATACGGGCTGCCCGCGTCGCTGAAATTGAGCGTCCACTCCGGCAGTGACAAGTTTTCGATTTACGAACCGATGCGGCGCGCGCTGAAGAAGTTTGATGCCGGCGTGCACATCAAGACGGCCGGCACCACCTGGCTCGAGGAATTGATCGGTTTGGCCGAAGCGGGCGGTGACGGGCTGGAGATTGCCAAGGAAATTTATGCGTATGCGATTGAACACGTGGACGAGTTCTGCGCGCCGTATGCGACAGTGATCGACATTGACAAAAGCAAGCTCCCCAGCGCTGCAACCGTCAATGGCTGGAATTCGCACCAGTTTGTTTCCGCCTTGCGCCACGACCAGAAGTGCAAGGACTTCAATCCGAGTTTCCGCCAGTTGCTGCACGTCAGTTTCAAAGTCGCAGCCAAGAAGGGCGACCGTTATCTTAATGCGCTTAAGAAGCATGAAGCGGTCATTGCCAAAAACGTCACCGAAAATCTATTTGACCGGCACATGAAACCGCTCTGGCTTGGCAAATAGTTCCATTTATGCCATTCATCCACGAAGATTTTTTACTGGCCACGAAGGCGGCCCGCCGGCTTTATCACAAATACGCTGAGACCGAGCCGATTTTCGACTATCACTGCCATATTTCACCGCGCGACATCGCCACCAACCGCCGGTTCAAAAACCTTTTTGAAATCTGGCTCGAAGGCGACCACTACAAATGGCGGGCGATGCGTTCCAACGGCGTTTCCGAGCGCTTTTGCACCGGCGACGCCTCCCCCTACGAAAAATTCAAGGCCTGGGCGGCGACGGTGCCGCATACGTTGCGCAATCCGCTTTATCATTGGACGCATATCGAGCTGAAACGCTACTTCGGCATCACCGACTTGCTCAATGAAAAGACCGCCGACGCAATCTGGAAAAAAGCAAATGAAAAACTCGCCACGCCGGCGCTGACCACCCAGGGCATCCTGAAGAAATTCAAGGTCGCTGTGGTTTGCACCACCGACGACCCGGTGGACAACCTGGAATATCACCGGCTGTTCGCGTCGCAAGGCCATCCGACCCGGATGCTGCCGGCGTTCCGGCCTGACAAGGCGCTGACTGTAAACCAGCCGGCCGGGTTCAACAAATGGATCGAACAGCTCGCCGCCGCCAGCAATATTGACGTCAACAGCCTTGGAGCGTTTGAGACCGCGCTAAAAAAGCGCCATGATTTTTTCCATGCGCAGGGCTGCCGTTTGTCCGACCACGGGATGAATCACTGTTTTGCGGATTTTTGTTCCGAAAAAATTGCCGCCGGGATTTTTGACCGGGCCCGGCGTGGCGAAGCGGTGTCGGTGCAGGAACACCGACAGTTTGCCTCCTACCTGATGTTGTTCTTTGGGCATCTCGACGCCAAGCGCGGCTGGACGAAGCAACTGCATCTCGGCGCGCTGCGCAGCAACAACACGCGCCTGCTCAAGCAGCTCGGTCCGGACACGGGCTTTGATTCCATCGGGGATTTTCCGCAGACGCAAACGCTCGCAGCCTACCTCGACAAGCTGGATTCGGAAAACTCGCTGCCTAAAACGATCATTTACAACCTGAATCCGGCGGACAATTACGCCTTCGCCACCATGATCGGAAATTTCCAAGACGGCACGATTCCCGGCAAAATTCAGTACGGCTCGGGCTGGTGGTTTTTGGATCAGAAGGAGGCCATGGAATGGCAGATGAACGCCCTGTCGAATCTCGGCCTGCTTTCGCGGTTTATCGGCATGATCACGGATTCACGCTCGTTCATGTCGTACCCGCGCCATGAGTACTTCCGACGCACCTTGTGCAATCTCATTGGCCGGGATGTGGAAAAGGGCGAATTGCCGGACGATGAAAAGCTCCTTGGTCCGATGATCCGCGACATCTGCTACGCCAACGCCAAAAATTACCTGGCGTTTCCATTGGACAAAGCGGCCGCCGGTCACCGCTCTAAATAATAGAGCCGGTTTGTTGTTGGGAATCAAAGGACGGCGAAATGGTGTAAAAAGTTACAGGAAAATATGGCGATACGGGGTGCGTTGGAAATGCCCCGGTTTCCAAAATGAGACGGCTTTGCTGCCAAATTGGGGTTCTCCAAAATCTTTGAGTGCCTTTTTTTCAAATATCTTTGCAAAGCTTATCGCTTTCCTTTGACAGGCGGGGTGTTAAAGTAGGGTATCAATCACGCGCACGCCTAAGTCTGAAAATTATGATGGATATGCATCATGCTTTGACTGTGGTTCGGCTTTGGATCGACGAGTTGACGGCTGGCGTGAACGGTGTAGATTGCATTATACGCCATGACGGAAAGATAATGTTTCTTGACCGCATTAAAAGTGATATTGTGTAAAACGAAATATTCAGCAATGATCTTTGCCTCATCAACCAACTCGTCAAATACTTATGTTTAATTGTAAAAATAGCCGAGAGGAACTTCATTCCGGCACACCCGGCCGATCCATGGGATTCACGTTGATTGAACTGCTGGTGGTCATTGCCATCATTGCCATTCTGGCGGCAATACTGTTGCCGGCACTGGCCGCTGCGAAGGAAAAGGCCCTGCGGACCCAGTGTGTGAGTAATTTAAAACAGATTGGTGTGGGTGTGGCCATGTACGTTGCGGATAACAACGATTACATGCCCGTGAGAAACTGGAAAATGCCAACCGGAAATCCTTGGGAAACCTACGAGGCCTGCCGGTGCAATCCTGGAACCGGTGTTATCACAGCCGGGGCTTACAATCTCGGTCTTCTGTACTTCACCAAGCTGATTCAGAACGCGAAGGTCTTTTATTGTCCAAGTACGGCCTTTGCTGGTCCGACTTGGACTTATGACTATTATACTGCTGAAGGCTATTGGCCATCCACTCCGGCTGTGGCGCCTGACGGGACTCCTGAGGATAATGTTCGTACGGGGTACAATTATTATCCCCAATCCAAGATAATTGCAAATGATGCGACAACCGGAGGGTATGATTTGCCCACCATAGAACCTTACGTGACCATGACGTTGGTCAGTCCCAACCCAAGTGATCCCGCTGAACCTTCGCTTACAGAGCCGCCGTTGCTTAAGATAACGGATGTGGATCAGACCAAAAGCGTGTCAGCTGATACCTTGCAAAGCTGGAAGGGTCTAGGCCACAGGACCAGTGGTTCACCTGCTGGCGTCAATGCGCTGTTTGGGGATGGCCATGTCATCTGGATCGGGGTTAAACAGAATTTGAGACCCAATCAGCCGTTTAATGTCAACCTTTGGACGACAGACCCGGGCGACACGCCTGTAAATTTCCGGCGCATCGTGGCTGCTTTTCAGCCCTAATATGTTTGATGGCCAAGTTTACAGAAATCGAACAACCCAAAAAATTTAAACCCAAAACCAAATTGCCATGAAGAAAAATCTCAGCCTCCGCCTTTTCCTCGCCTTGTTACTGGCCGCCGCACCAATGGCGTCCAAGGCCACCGTTTTTTTTACCGATAATTTCAGCGCTGGAAGCACTACCAACGGGCCGAGCGTTCCCGGCGGCACACCCGCCGCATCCTTCACCAGCTACGATATCGCTTCGAGCAAAACCACTTGCACAAACACGGCGGCAAGTGCGGGGCACTTTCAGGTGGGTGTTCCTGTCACGTCTTCCGGTGGTTGGGAAGTCCAGGCCTTGTTCACCACGAACGCGATTGCCCTGACTTTTCCCAATGACTTTATTCAGCTCACCGTCGTCTTCACTGACGTCAACGGTCTCATGGGCAGCGGCGCAACCTCCGCAGGCTCCGGCGTCTGGATGGGCTTGTTTAATTCCGGCACCCCGCAGAACCTTCCGGTGGCAGGCGCTCTTGAGGCTGGCGGTTTATCCACTGCAGCTGGATCCCCTTTTGCCACTGGAAATTGCGCAAATTGGACGGGTTACGCCTGCCAGATTCTTAACAACGCCAGCGTGTCCAGAATCCTTACCCGCCCGCCTCAGGCAGATCCAACTATAATTTCGGCAAACCAGGACTTGCTGGGCGCCAATGTTGGCAGCGGCTTTTATAGAAGCCCGGCCGCTGTCGTTGTCGGCACCAACACCATGGCAAGTTCCCTTGTCAATGGCAGCCAATACACGATGGTCATGACCATCACGCTCACCAATAATACTCCCAATGCCCTGCTTATTACCAACACGCTTTACAGCGGGGTTGGCACCCTCGGGACAGTGCTTTATTCCAGTTCCACCACGACCAATCTGACCGGCTCGACCCTTTTGACCTCTGGCTTTGACGGGTTGGCCATTGGTGCCTATAGCAAGGGAACCCCCAATTTTGCAGCGGTGATGGATATCAATTCCATCCAGATCACCGGAATCAGCACCCCCGTTACAGGTCCGCCGCACATCGATACGCAGCCGATATCTGCGACCGTTCCCAGTGGTGGTTCCTGCGCTTTTTCCGTCGCCGCCACTGGTTTCAATGTTAGCTATCAATGGCACCGGCATGGCACCAATCTTATTGATGGACCGAATATCTCCGGTTCTACCAGCAGTATGCTGGTCGTCTCCCCGGCTGGCGCTGCTGACGTGGCTGTTGCGAACGCAAATGGTTACTATGTCACCGTTACCGGTACCGGACCATTCAGTACCAATTCGATCACCAATTCGTTGACCTTGGGAACGGCCAATACTTTGACCTGGTCGGGTAATTCCTCTCTTTGGGATTTAAACACAACCCCCAGTTGGCTCACTAATGGCACTGCGGGAGCTTATTTTAACTATGGTGATAGTGTCATCTTCGACAATTACGCCGCAGATTTTGGAGGCGGCATTATGACAGTGTCACTGGCGGGAAGCTATCTTAGTGCCGCTTCGGTTACCGTGAACGCTCCTGGCGGTTATGATTACACCATCAGTGGCACCGGCAGTTTCACCGGCCCAGGCACTCTGCTTTACTCCGGACAAGGTCACCTGACCATGAACAGCGCGAATTCATACACCGGCGGCACTACCATCAGTAACGCTGGAGCCTTTTTGGTTTTGAACAACTATAACGCTTTGGGAACCGGTCCCGTGACGTTGGCCAAGGCTGGCGGCCAGATGGAAATCATTCCGCCGGGCTCTGCAAGTCTTGGCATCAACGGCGATGTCAACGTGGCAGATGACTTCACCATAACCTATCTTGCCACAAATTCGTTTGGTGCCGTTTTGTTTGGCGATTTGTCCGGCACATCTGGCAAGACTCTTACCATCAACCACTCTGCTGGAGGGACGCCTTACGCGCGGATACGGATTTACGGCCCCAATACTGTTTACAATGGAAATCTCAACCTGAATAACAGTCAGGTCCAATGGGCATTTTACCAAAATGCCGGGGAAAGCCAGGTTTATAACGGATTTATCTCGGGAAGTGGTAACGTGATTCAAAGAGGCAACGGCGCCACGGTTCTTAATAATTTGAACACGTACACGGGTGGTACCACTCCTTCAGCCGGGTTGATTGGATTCGGCATCGATTCGACGCCCACGACCGGCACGGTTACTGCCGGTCCGATTGGCACTGGTCCGTTGACCATCGCCCCTGAAGTGCCAAATACAACCGGCAGCGGACAGGTGTTTGCATCCGGTGGTGCCCGCACGATTGGGAACGCAATCCTGTATCCCAGCGGCACCAACAACCAAACGTTGCTGGTCGGTGGTACCAACGCCCTAACCTTCACCGCGGCGATAAACCTTGCTGGTGCTGATGGCATCACCACCAACACGATTACGACCCGCTTCTTCCAGGTCACGAATACCGCCCTGACCACCCTATCCGGCGTTATCAGCGACGCCACCAACGGTGTCAGCGCGGGTTACGGTCTGGCGCAGCTCGGCAATGGCATTCTGGTCTTGAACAACACCGAGACCTACACGGGACCGACGGTCGTTTCCAACGGTACCATTCAGGTCAACGGTGCGCTGAACGCAGCGAGCGTTGTTACGGTGGCCACCAACGGAAATCTTGGCGGAAATGGCACCATCGCCGGTCCGGTTACCATTCAACTCGGTGGAGCATTGGCTCCCGGGGCCACTTTGATCGGCACCCTGACCATTAACAACAATCTGAGCATAGCGGGGAATGTTAAAGTGCGCGTCAACCGTACCGGGCCGGCCAGCGATAATGCCAGCGTGAGCCTTACGCTTGCCAACTCTGGTACGGGCACGGTTTTCGTGACCAACACCGGTGCCACATTCCATGCGGGTGACACCTTTACCCTGTTCAACAAAGCGGTAACCGGCGGCGCCGGCTTGAAGGTCATTGGCGGCGGAGTAGGCTGGACCAATCAACTGGCTTTGAATGGGACGATTAAGGTTACGTCCACAAACCTGCCCACCGTCATCGGTACCAACAGCAGTGCGACCACTGTCACGCTGAGCTGGCCCGTGGATTACGCCGGCTGGGTCGTGCAAAGCAACGCGGTGAGCCTGGTTTCCACAACTAACTGGTTTACGGTGCCAAACTCGGGCAGTGCCAACAGCTTTGTTGCGACAATCAATCCGGCAAAGACCAATGGGGTATATTTCCGTTTGATCCAGCCGTCACCGTAAACAACCATTTCCACTCGCCGGCTACAACGCTGGCTGGTGGGACAATTTTCTGATAATTGCGTGGCGCCTTGGAAAAGGCGCCATGCTGTTTTTATGGGCCGGGTGCGGCAATTCATCGGTCTTCCATGTGTAATGGACGGCACCAATTAAAAATTCGGTCATGTTGAACAAAGTAAATGAAGATGTGACTCGTTGTATGTTCTTAAGTCCGTTGCTTGCTCCGGCCGACGTAATCAGGTGTTTTAGGTTGTGCCCAAATACGAAAATGTTTTGTCTAATCTAATATGAAAATTCCCCTTGCGGTGTTTGCGCTGTTTTCTGGAGCCATCCTTTGCTTTGCCGATGCGCCACCGGCAGTCGGCAACGATCATAAGATATTTAACGTCCGTCAGTTTGGTGCGAAAGGTGATGGGACAACGCTCGATACGGAAGCCATCCAAAAAGCTCTGGATAAATGCGGCAGAACCGGGGATGGCACAGTGGAGCTTCCTGCCGGAACTTATTTGAGCAAGCCGCTCACCATGTCTTCTAAAACCACGCTGCTGCTTGATGATGGTGCCACACTGCTGGCTTCCCCCTTGCAATCTGATTTTCTCAAGGGTGGTGGTGACTGGCTTAAGGTCAAGAATGGCGGCGATTTCATCCCGTTCATCAGCGGCAGGGGTTTGACCAATGTGACAATTACCGGCAAAGGGACGGTTGACGGCAATGGTGCGGTCTGGTGGGAGGAGGCTGAAAAGGCCCGTCAGAAAGTTGCCGGTTTCACCCTCCCCCGTCCAAATCTGATCGTCTTCAGCCGGTGCAAAAATCTTCGATTGACGGGCATCAAACTTGCCAATTCCCCAAAATTCCATTTTGTGCCGACCGATTGTGAAGATGTGACCGTCGAGGACGTCACGGTGGTTTCCCCCGTTGGTGCGGCCAACACCGACGGCATTGACCCGAGTAATTGTCGCAACGTGACCATCACACGTTGCACGATTGACACCGGTGACGACAATATCGCGATCAAATCCGGCAAAAAAGTGGAAGGTCATGAATTCGGCTGCGAAAACATCACCGTAACCGATTGTACTTTTTTACATGGGCATGGCATGTCCATCGGCAGTGAATCCGTTGGCGGTGTGCGCAATTTGGTCGTAAGGAATTGCCGGTTTGACGGCACGGAAAACGGCCTCCGCATCAAATCCCGACGCGGCAAAGGTGGGACGGTCCAGGATGTGAGCTATTCCGACATCACCATGACGAATGTTTATCCGGCAATCTCTTTTGTGTGCTACTATCAGGACAGTTCCCAGGCCAAATATCCAAAAGACGACCCGGCCCAGCCGGTGACGGACACCACTCCATTTTTCCGCAACATTCGCATCTCCAATGTTACCGCCGCCTCCACCAAGGATGCCGGCCTGATTGTCGGCTTGCCGGAGAGCATGATTACGAATGTTATGCTGGAAAACGTCCGCATCACCGCTGAATCCGGACTGACGATCGCCAATGCCAGGGGTATCCAGCTTAAGAATGTGATCGTGTCGGTGAAGGAAGGCCCTTCATTTACGACCGACAATGCACAAGTCGAAGATGGGGGACACACCAGCGAAAAGCATTAAATGGAATGCTCCATGTTTTCTGAATGGCTGATTCTAATCCACTCGGCACGAAAGCCGATTAATTTGGTGCATAAATATCAAATTCGTTTGCAATCATCTGTAATTGAGAGCAAGCCGGTTGCCTGATAGGCTTTTAGAAATCCCAATATGCCGTTTGAACCCCAACGGATTGCAGAGGCAATCCCGCAGAAAATCCTTTAATCCTTATGAAGCACCTTCGGCAAATCATTCTTATTCTGGCGTTTTTGTTGTTGCGGAATGCCAACGCTACATTGTGGTTCGAAGATGGGATTACCGGCACCGTAGGAAACAACTTGGGTGCTGCCGCTCCCTATAGTACGAGCAGCAGCCAGATTAAAATCGTCGCCGGGAATCTGACTTATCCCAATTTAGCCAATCCGTCGCCAGTCGGAAACGAGTTCACCATCGTAGGGGCGTCGGCGAGCAGCACCTTTTGCACATTTACCGGCAGCGCTGTCACGGGCGGAAGTGTCTATTATGCATTTCTTGCTCAATGCACGACTCAGCCTAGTGCAACCGGAAACTATGTCACCGATCTGCATACGACGGCTACCATTGGATCGTCTGACCCGGCGGATATTTATGTTAAGGCATCCGGGGCAGGTTTCGTAATGGGTGTCAGAAAGAATGGCGGAAGTGCGACTTATGCTTCTTCTCCCACGGCATTGAGTTTGAACACGACTTACCTCGTTGTTTTAAAATATACTTTCAACGGAGGCACAGCCGACGACACCGTAACCCTCTATATCAACCCGACCCCCGGCAGCCTTGAATCCGGCGCGACTGCCGAGCTTACGGTCACTGGCGGCACGGACGCGACGGGTCTGCAGTTCTGTGCATGGAAATCGCAGTCCAGTGCAACGGGCGGAGCTTGGATATTTGACACGCTCCGTTTGGCTTCAACCTGGGCCGAGGTGATACCGGCCAGCACCGCGCCGCCGTCCATCATTGATAACCTGACGAACCAGGCCGTGTCATTGGGGCAGAATGTTACCTTCAGCGTTGATGCCGGTGGGACACTGCCGTTGAGCTATCTATGGTATTACAATACCAATACACTGCTATCCACCGGAACCAATTCAACCCTGGCCCTGACCAATGTCCAGCCATCAGATGCCGGCGGTTACTCGGTGATCGTGACCAATTCCTACGGTTCGGCGACCAGTGTCGTGGCCCAATTGACCGTGAACGTTTTCCCTCCTTCGATCGGCAATGATCCGCAAAGCCAGTCCGTCTTGGTGGGGCAGGATGCATTTTTCAACGTTCAGGCCGGTGGCACATCGCCTTTGAGCTATCAATGGTATTACAACAGCAACACCTTGTTGACCAATGCCAACAATTCGTTGCTGACGATAACCAGTGCCCAGCTCACGGACGCTGGAAATTATTCGGTTGTCGTGACCAATGCTTATGGTTCGGTGACCAGCGCGGTGGCCCAACTGACGGTAAGTCTTCCCGTGGCCCCGTCAGTCATCACACAACCTCAGGACCAGACCAATATTCTGCCTGGAGCCACCGCCACCTTCAGCGTCATCGCCAGCGGCAGCGATCCGCTTAGTTACCAGTGGTATTATAACACCAATACACCGGTGACCAATGCCACCGATTCGATTTTGACGATAACCAATGTTCAACCTGCTAGCGCGGGCAGTTATTCCGTCGTCATCAACAATGCAGCCGGAGCCACCAACAGTTCCTATGCCTTGCTGACCGTCAATACCAGTCCCGTGGCGCCAGTCTTCGGTTCCCAGCCAGTTTCGCAGGTGATATTGGCCGGCAATTCCGCAACTTTTACCGCTGTCGCTGGCGGTACCGCCCCCATCAGCTATCAATGGAACAAAAACGGAACGCCGATTTCGGGCGCGACGACTACCACTCTGAGTTTGACGAATGTGCAGACCGCCGATGACGGCAGCTACACGCTCACCGCCTCCAACAGCGTCGGGAGTACGAATAGCAATCCAGCTCAGCTTGCCGTGACGACCACTGTGCCGGTGGTCAACTCCGAATATAATCTGCTCGGCTTTGGCCGGGCGGCAACCGGCGGCGGAGTGCTCGCAGACACCGACCCGGCTTACGCGAAGGTGACCAATGCGCTTCAGCTCGCCAATGCGGTGCTCGCCTTCAACAAGACCGGTGGCATCAAGGTGATCGAGATCATGAACGATCTCGATCTGGGTTGGAATGAAATCGGCACCGCGGTGCAGACGCTCGGTTCTACTCCATTCTCGGCTGCCGCCACCCCGCAATTGCATCCGCGATTGATCACGACCGGCGTGAGCAAGATGGACATCAAATACAAAAATGGCGGCTTGACCATCTTCTCGGCCAATGGCGCTACCATCCGGCACTGTACCTTTAACATCAAGAGCACTCACAATATCATCGTCCGCAACCTGAAGTTCGATGAAATGTGGGAATGGGATGAAGCCACCAAGGGCCAGTATGACAAGAACGATTGGGATTTTATTGATCTAGCCAATGGCGGTGATGTGTATGACATCTGGATTGATCACTGCACGTTCACCAAATCCTACGATGGCATCCTTGATATGAAGGCTGGCAGCACGAATGTCACCCTCTCTTGGTGCAAATATACTGGGGACGACGGTGCCACCAATCCCAACAGCTTCGTCTGGCAGCAGATCAACTCGCTCGAGTCAAACCGGACCGCCTACGCGTTCTATAATTTCCTGCGTAACAATGGATTTAGCACCGCCGACATCGTCACCGTCATTCAGGGCCACGACAAGACGCACCTGATGGGATCGAATGACAAGGATCCGAACAATGTGAACTTGTCGGCGACATTCCATCATCTGTGGATGCATAATTGCTGGGACCGCGCTGTGCCGCGGCTGCGCGCCGGCAACGTGCATGATTTCAACAATTACGTGGACGACACCGGTGCGCTGGCAGCCAAGCGCCTGCGTGACGCCCGTCAGCTCGCCATGAGCAATGCCAGTTCCAATACGCTGAAAAACACCTATAGTTTCAGCCCGCCCCTCAACGGCAGCATTTCCACCGAGGCTGGCGCAATTCTGGTTGAAAAATCGGTTTATATTGATTGTCTCACCCCGTTGCGCAATAACCAAACCGATCCCTCGGACCCGACTTATACCGGCAAGATACTGGGATTGGACATGATTTATCAAATGGACAACACGATCGTGCGGGGCAACAGCACCGATCCCAATAGTCCGCTGGGTCCGTTCCAGGCGGCGATCATTCCCTTTGCCTGGAGCAACAATGCCGTCACGCCCAACGGCCAGTTGCCTTATGCTTACACGCCGGATGATCCCAGCCAGCTGCAAGGCATCGTGACCAGTCCAACCGCGGGCGCGGGCGCGGGCGTGTTGACTTGGGCGAAGACCAACTGGTTGATCACTTCTTATCCGGCCACGGCGCCGACCATTGTTGCCAACCCGCAGAGCCAGACCAATTCGCCGGGCCAAAGTGTCTCGTTCATCGTTGTGGCCGGTGGCAGCGCGCCTTTCAGTTACCAGTGGTATTTCAATACCAACGTTCCGATCGCCCATGCCACCAACGCGTTTCTGACATTTGCCAGTATTCAAGCCACCAATGCCGGCACTTATTCCGTAATCGTGTCCAACGCGGTCAGTGCGACCAACAGCGTTTACGCGTTCCTTACCGTGTCTTCCCTTGCGCCCTCCCAGCCGCAATTATCCGGCTTGGTTTATAACAACACCAACGGGACTTTCAGCCTGACTGTCAATGGGGATAACGGGCCCGACTACGTGGTCCAGGCATCCACCAACCTCACGGATTGGAACAGCATTTTTACCAACCATTCACCCACCCCTCCGTTTGTATGGAGCGATCCCGATGCGAGCAACTTCATGCAGCGGTATTACCGGATTCTAATCGGACAGTAAAGGCCGATTGCCAGGATTTCAGCATCAAGCACCGGACTTGTGAACCTGCCAGCCTTGCCGCTCGTTCTGTTGCTTGGCGTTGCAATGATGCCTGCCGTTCCCGAAGCACGAGTTTTTGACGTGCGCGGGTTTGGCGCCAGGGGTGACGGAAACACATTGGACACTGTGGCAATACAAACCGCATTGGACCGCTGCAGCCAGGCCGGTGGTGGTACTGTGGAATTTCCGCGAGGCGTTTATTTCAGCCAGCCGCTCACCATCTCTTCCAGAACCACGGTGTTGCTTGCAACGGGCGCCACGTTGCTGGCTTCCCCGGCACAAACGAATTTTCTCAAGGATGGCGGCAATTGGCTGGATCACAAAAGCAATGATGATTTCAAACCGTTCATCCGCGGAACAGGTCTCACGGACATTGCCATCACCGGCAACGGAACGATCGATGGCAATGGTTTGAACTGGTGGGGACCGGCTGAAGAAGTCCGCACCAGAAATCCCGGTCGTCCGCCGCTGCCACGTCCGGATCTGATCGCGCTCAACGACTGCCGGAACGTTCGCTTGGCCGGGGTGAAGCTGATCAATTCACCAAGGTCTCATTGCGTTCTCAACAATTGTGAAAACCTGGTCGTCGATGGTTTGACCATCCAGTCTCCGGCGGGCGCGGCCAACACCGACGGACTGGACGCCGTTAATTGCCGGAATGTTGTCATCAGCCGTTGCGTCATTGATACCGGTGACGACAATATCTCGATCAAATCCGGCAGAAAAATCGAGGGCCACGCATTCGGCTGTGAAAACATTACCGTTACCGGCTGCAATTTTCTGCACGGTCATGGAATGTCCATTGGCAGCGCAACTGTCGGTGGAGTGCATCACGTGATGGTCAAAGACTGCCATTTCGACGGCACCGAGAATGGTTTGCGGATCAAATCCGGTCGCGACCGCGGCGGTTTGGTTGATGATGTCAGCTATTCGGACATTACGATGATAAACGTGCACCCAGCTGTTTCAATCGTCAGTTACTACCAATATAGCACCAACGACAAATATCCGAAAAATGACCCCGCCCAGCCGGTTTCTGAAACCACACCCCGGGTTCGCAACGTCTGTATTTCCAATGTAACCGCCTTTTGTACCCAGGACGCCGGCTTGATCATTGGTTTGCCGGAGAGCATGATAACGAATGTCGTGCTGGAGAATGTTCACATCACCGCCGCAACCGGTTTGACCATCCAGAATGCTAAAGGCATCCGGTTTAATAACTCAACAGTCTCGGTCAAATCCGGCCTGGAGTTCAGCGCTGAAAATGCTGAAGTTGAAGGATTGAAAAATACCAGGCAAAATTGAGCCTCAGAGAAAATTTGAATATGAAAAAATCATACATCGTGGCGCTGGCTGTCTTGATTGCAATTCCGCTGCTCCGGGCTGATCAGGCCGGCTGGTCGCAAGTTCCGGTAATCCTGTCACGCATCCACGCCCCGGTGTTTCCTGCGCGCGATTTCGTGATTACAAATTTTGGCGCGGTGACCGGCGGAAGCGTTGATTGTTCCAAGGCCCTCGGCAAGGCAATCGACGCCTGTGTCAAGTCGGGGGGTGGAAGAGTGGTGGTCCCGCCGGGTGAATTCCTAACCGGCCCGATTCATTTAAAAAGCAATGTGGAACTGCATTTGGACCAGGGCGCCACCTTGAAATTCAGCACCAATTTCAATGCGTATCTGCCCGCGGTTTTCAGCCGCTTTGAAAGCATCGAATGCTTCAATTATTCGCCGTTCATTTATGCCTTCGGCCAGGAAAATGTCGCGGTGACTGGCGAAGGAACATTGGATGGCCAGGCCACCGGGGAAAACTGGCTGTCGTGGAAGGGCAGAAGGGGGCCCGATGCCGGCACGCAAAGGGTTGCCAATGAGCGTCTGAAAAAAATGGCCGAGGATGGAGTGCCGGTCGGGCAGCGCCGCTTCGGTGAAGGGGATTATTTGCGGCCGAACTTCATCCAATTCAACCGTTGTCGTAACGTGATGGTGGAGGGTGTTCGCATCCGCAATTCGCCCATGTGGGAGATCAATCCGGTGCTGTGTACCAACGTCATCGTGCGCGGCGTGGACATTCTTTCGCACGGCGCGAACAATGACGGTTGCGACCCGGAAAGCTGCCGCGATGTGCTCATGGAGAAATGCCTTTTTGACACGGGCGACGATTGTATCGCCATCAAATCCGGGCGCAACGACGACGGCCGCCGCATTGGCGTGCCGTCGGTGAATCTGGTCATTCGCAATTGCACCATGCGGGATGGCCATGCCGGCACCGCCATCGGCAGTGAAATTTCCGGCAGTTGCAGCAATGTCTTTGTGGAAAACTGCGAAATGAGCAGCCCGCATCTAAATTGTGCGTTGCGGCTAAAGTCCAATGCGGTTCGCGGCGGCACATTACAGAACATTTACATGCGAAACGTAAATGTCGGGGTGGTGGCCGATTCGGTTTTGCAGATTGATTTTCTCTACGAAGAAGGGACCAACGGAATTTACCATCCGGTGGCGCGCGATGTGGTGATGGAAAACATCACCGTCGAGCATACCCCTCGCGTGCTGAACGTCCGGGGTTTCCCCGGCGCCGATATCAGCAATGTGAAGATTTACAATTCGACCTTCAAACAAATCAAAGAACCGGATGTGGTGCAGGACGCCGACGTAAAGCTGGTAAACTGTTCGCTGGAGCCGGCCGCCAACTGAGCCCGGATGGTTGGATCAAAACGCCGGCGTGGCCGGTGGCAAGCGCCGTTGAAGTTGTTCGGTGCTATCACCCTGTTGTGCGATGTTACGGAAATCGGTTCGGGATTGCCGCTTCGAGGGTGTGTAACTGCTGCTTGGCTCCTTCGTGGTTTGGATCCAGCCGCAAGGTCTCCTGAAATTGCTTTGCCGCCGCGGCAAATTGCTTTTGTTTTTCCAGTGCCAGCCCGAGTTTGAAATGCGCCTGGGCCAAATCGGGTGCCAAGGCCAGTGCCTGCTGATATTCACCGATTGCGTGGCCCCATTTATCCTGCCCGGCCAGCACATCGGCCAGATTGCCGTGCGCGGCTGCGTAATCAGGCTTGAGCCGTATAACCTCCTTAAAATTCTCCACGGCTTCATCCAGCCGGCCCTCGTGCGCCAGCACCATCCCCAAATTGAAGCGGGGCTCGATCAGGGTAGCGTCGAGTTGAAGGGCTTTTTGATATTGTTCAACAGCCTCGTCCAAGCGGCCTAGCGCAAGCAGCAGATTTGCCAGACTGCATCGCGCATCGGCATAACCGGGGTTGATTCGGATGGCTTTCCCGTATTGTTCGATAGCCGTTTCCTTTTGCCCTTGTGACTCAAACACCACACCCAGATTGTAGTGCGGCTCGGCATAGCGTGGATCACTTTCAATGGCCCTCTGATATTGCACGATTGCCTCGTCCGTCTCCCTCTTTTGGAAAAGGACGTTCCCGAGATTGTTATGGGCGCTGGGATAATCGGGCCGGAGTTCCAGCGCCTGGCGGTAATGTGCAATGGCCTCGTCCGCATGTCCCATTTGAAGGAGGGCGTTGCCAAGATTATTGTGGGCCTCGGCAAAATCAGGTCGTATTTCCAAAGCTTTCCGGTAATGAACGATCGCTTCGTCCACCCGGCCCCGGCCCAAAAGCACGTTCGCGAAGTTATAATGGGCCTCGGTGTAATTGGGCTTGATGGCCAAGGCCTTTTGAAAACAGGCAATTGCCTTTTCCACCTGGCCTTTTTGGACGAACAGCGTGGCCAGATTGTAGTTTACCTGGGCGTAGTCCGGCTGGATTGCCAGCGCTTTTTGAAATTGATCGAACGCTTCGTCCATCCGCCCCTTTTGGAAAAAAATGGAACCGAGATTGTCATGAGCCAGATAGGCATTGGGATTCCGGGCAATCGTCGTCCGCCAGAGTGTTTCGGCGTCGGCGTACATTGCGCATTGCCGCCAGGTCAATATACCAAGAGCCAATAAAAGCATCCCACCCGGCAGCGATCCGAGGAATGATTTTGTTTGAAAATAGTTGGACAGGGAAACAACCCCCGCTGCGGCCAGAGCTATGGGACCGAGACTGGCCAGATACTGAAAATGATCGCTTACGAATGAATATCGAAAATAGAAGATGTTGAAAAAGCCCAGGACCGGAAATATCAACACCAGATAGTAGGCAAACGTGAACAGTACCGGCCGCGCCCATCCCCGCCGCTTCCACCACAACAACAGCAACGCAGCCCCCCCCACCACCATGGGCAGGTATGCTAGGGGTTTTGACACATCAATCTGCCAGCGTGGATAAACAAAAATCAGCGGGCATGGCCAGATCAGTTTGCCGAGGTAAAACCAGATGACCCGGCTGGCAAGGAGACAACGTTCCCCAAAAGCAAATTCCCATCCGCTTCCGGTCGCGCCGATATGTTTCTCAACGTGCATTGTGACCAGCCCCATCCCAAAGCCGGCGGCCAGGAAAGGCAATATTGGCCAGACCTCCCGCCACCCGGGCCGGCCGCGTTTCCACCAAACCAGCAATAAGAAGACAACCGGCAATGGAATGGTCGCCGTTTTGCTCCCCAGCGCGCACAAATAAAAAACCAGGGCCGGGAAATAGTATTTCCAGTTTCCAGTTTTGTGTGTTGAGTCTGTCGTGTTCGGAAACTCCCCATTCGGCAGCCAGAAATTCAGGCCGGTCAATATGGCAGTCAGAAAAAAAAATCCTGAAAGCGTGTTTTTACATTCGGTTATCCACGCCACGGACTCAACACAGACCGGGTGCAGCGCGAAGAAGCCTGCCGCCAGCCACGCCCCCCGTATGCGCAGTCCTCGCAGGATCAGCCAGAATAGGACCGCATTGAACGCGTGCAATAGGACATTGACCAAGTGATAGCCCAGTGGCTGCAATCCCCATAAATGATATTCCACCCAAAAAACCGTAAACGTCAGCGGGTAGTACTGGGCGGTGGCACCGGGTTCAAACCAGATTTGCCGCAAACCATGCAGCGAGTGCAGGGCCGGATTGTCGGTCACATAAGAATCGTCGTCCCAGATGAATCCGGCGTGCCAGACCGGCTGATAGGCAAGGACGGTGGCGGTCACCAGCGCCAGCCCAACAAGCCAGTTGCGGTTCCAAGCTGCCTGAACAATTCTTTTAATTCCATTCATGGCCGGATAAAATCACCCCAATAAGGCGACCACGCGATCATGGATTGTTTGCGCCCAATGCGCGTAATTGCTGTTTTGCGCCTTCATGATTTGCATCCAAGCGCAGAGTCTCCCGGTATTGTTCAATGGCCGCCGTGATATTTTTTTGCTGTTGCAATGCCTCGCCGAATCGAAAATGGGCCTGGGCGGAACCGGGGACCAATGTCAGGGTCAACCGGTATTCCTTGAGAGCCTCGTCCAATCTGCCCTGGGCGACGAGCGCATTGGCCAGGTTGCCATGCGCGTCAGCATGATCGGGTTTGAGTTGGATGGCTTGTTGAAACTCGGTGATGGCCTCATCCAGCCGGCCTCGCACTCCCAGCACCATGGCCAGATGGTAATGCGCTTCAACGTAGTCCGGCTTGAACCGGATGGCCTTTTGATATTGTTCAACGGCGTCGTCCAGCCTGTCCTGGCGGTCAAATAGGCAGCCCAAGTTGTAATATGCCTCGGCATAGGCCGGGTTGATCTGGAGGGCTTTTCGGTATTTCGCGACGGCCTCATCCAGCCGGCCGCTGCGCATCAAGGCGACAGCCAGATTGTTGCAGGCTTTGGCGTAATCGGGCTCCATTTCCAAAACCCGGTTGAATTGTTCCATGGCCTCGTCCAACCGGCCGTCTTGTAACAAGGCATTGCCGAGGTTGTAATGGGATTCGGCAGAATCTGGCGCGATTTCAATCGCCTTTTTAAGGTGCTCCATCGCCTCACCGAGCCGTCCCTTCCGCATCAACGCGTTGCCAAGATTGTTATGGGCTTCAAAGAAGTTGGAGTTGATCTCCAATGCGTTTTTCAAATAGGGAATCGCCTGGTCCACCTCGCCTCGTTGAAGATAAATATAGCCAAGATTATTATAGGCTAGAAAAGCATCGGGATTTCTGGCGATGGTGGTTCGCCAAAGCGTCTCAATATTGGAGTACTTGCCACTTTGTTGCCAGGTCAGGATTGCCAGCGCTGGCAGGATCACGGCGGCAAATGCATAGGTCATGGCCGGAGTGCGAAGCTGTTCCGCCGCCAGCGCGACGAGTGCCGCCGCCAGCGCAATCAGTCCAAGACTGGGGAGATAAACCCAATGATCCCAGACGAACGAGTAGCGCATGGCATACGCGTTGACAAACCCCAGCAACGGAAACAACGAACCTACAAAAATAAATACGGCCGTGGCCGGCCCGCGGCCGATCCGTTTCCGCGCCAGCCAGAGCGCCAGCAGAGTGCCGGCAGCGGTCGCCGGATAAAGCCATTGCCACCACAAACGGACGTCTGGATGCCACCGGGGATAAAGGAAGCAGAGATTGTCAGGCCAGAACAGCTTGGCTGCGTAAAACCAGGGGGCCCGGCCAGCCACCAGGCATCGTTCGGAAAACAACATGTTAAACCCCCGGCCTTGGGCGCCTAGATGGTTTTTCTCCAGCCACGCTGTTGCCAGGCACAGGCCGAAGGCCATGACAAAAAACGGCAGGGTGGGCAGCACGTCCATTTGCCAGCGAATTTCCCCGCGTTTCCACCAACACAGGAGCAGGATCACGGCTGGCATTGAAAAGGTGGTTGGTTTGGCCAACAGTGCGCAGATAAACAAACCGAAGGCCAAGCCATAAAAAAACGACCTTTGACTCGTTAGCCGGGACGTGCTGGAATTCGTTGGTCTTGCTCGACCCAGGTCACCCATCACCCACGGCGCATAGCGCAGATAAGCCAGCAGGGCCGCTAGAAAGAAAACCAACGAGAGCACATTTTTTCGTTCGGTGATCCAGGCAACGGACTCGACCATGATGGGGTGCAATGCAAAGACGGCCGCCGCCAGCCAGGCGCCAGGCACGTCGAGTCGTTGCAACAGCCGCCAAAACAGCAACGCAGCGAGGGTATGCAACAGGACATTTTCGACGTGATACGGCAGCGTCCAGAATCCCCAGAGATGATAATCCAGCCAGAATGTCGTCCCGGTAAGAGGAATATACTGTTGTAGTGCGGTAGGACGGAGCCACATTGCTGACAGGCCGGAAGTATCGTGCAACAGGGCAGAGATGCCGGTGGTCCACGAATCGTCATCCCATACAAATCCGCCTCGCAACGACGGCAGATAGGCGAGGAATGAAGCGGCACACAGAAACAGTCCACACCACCAGCGGTTATTCAACCAAAGGCGGAATCGGCCCGCGGGAGATCTGGATGCTTGGACTGCTGGTTTCCGTTCCATCATGGCCTTGCTACGATTGGATGAGGTTAAATCAAGCTGCTCGGGCATTCAAATCTTTGGTTTGTGATTGCCGCAGTCAATCATCAGCGCTCGTCATTTGGCATGCTCAATTCGTGCAGCTGTTGCGCGGCCGTTTCAAGATTTGGATTCAGCTGCAAGGCCTGCCGGTATTGTTCAATCGCTGCCGTGATGTTTTTCTGTTTTTGCAGGGCCTGGCCATAACGGAAGTGGGCCTGGGCGGAATTCGGCACCAGTTCCAAGGTTCTTTTGTATTCCTTGATCGCTTCGTCGAGTTTTCCTTGTGCCACGAGTACATTTGCTAGATTGCCATGGGCATCGGCATATTCGTGGTTGATTTCAATGGCCTGCCGATAATGCTCGACGGCCTCGCTCAACTGTCCTCGCAGGCCAAACACCACGCCGAGGCCATAATGCGCTTCCGCATAATCTGGTTTGATTTGGATGGCGTCCTGGTAATGTTCAATGGCCTCGTCCAATTGGCTTTGACTGTCAAAAATGCAGCCTAGGTTGTAATGTGCTTCGGCATAGGCAGGATTTATTTCGAGTGCCTTCTGGAATTTCAGACCAGCCTCGTCCAGCCGTCCGCTGCGCATCAACGCGACACCCAGATTGTTGCAGGCCCTGGCATGTTCGGGCTCGATTTCCAGTACCCGGTTGAATTGTTCCATGGCCCCGTCCAGCCGCCCCTGTTGCAGCAGGGCGTTGCCGAGGTTGTAGCGTGAATCGGTCGAGTTCGGTGCAATCCTGACAGCCTCCCGGAATTGTTCCATCGCTTCATCGAGCCGCCCGCTGCGCATCAATGCGTCACCCAGATTGTTGCGGGCTTCGATGTAATCGGGGTTAAATTGTAATGTCCGTTTAAAATAAGGAATCGCAAGATCTGCCTGGTTTCGTTGGAGAAACAAATAGCCGAGATTGTTGTAGGCCAGAAAAGCATTGGGATTTTTAACCAGGGTTGTTTGCCAAAGCGTTTCAACGTCGGCGTACATGCCGCATTGCCGCCAAGTCAGGATTGCCAGTGACGGCAGGACAATAGCAGCAAACCCGTATGCCACCACCGGGGCCTGAAACCGTTCGGACAATCGTGCGACCAGCGCGGACGCCAGGGCAATCAATCCCAGACTGGGAAGATAAACCCAGTGATCCCAGACAAATGAATAACGCATTCCATAAGCGTTCATAAACCCCAGCACCGGAAACAGTGTGCCCACAAAAAAGAACGCTGCAGTGGCCGGGCCGCGCCCGATATGGCCCCGGCTCAGCCAGAGCGCGAAAAGTACGCCAATTGTGGCCAATGGATAGAGCCATTCCCATAGCAACGCCGCATGGGGATGCCACCGGGGATAAATGAAGCTGAGATGGGCTGGCCAGAGCAGCTTGCCGGTGTAAAACCATGGTGCCCGGCCAGCCACCAGGCACCGTTCTGGAAACGCCATTGTAAATTCCCGGCCCTCGGCTCCAACGTGATTTTTTTCCAACCAGGCTGTCAGGAGGCCAAGACCGATGGCCAGGGCAAAAAATGGCAAAGTGGGCAGCACATCCGCCTGCCATTGAATACGGCCACGCTGCCACCAGCAGATCAGCAGGATTGTGGCCGGCAAAGAAAATGTTGCCGTTTTCGCCAGTAATGCGCAGAGAAATAAAAGGAAGGCAAGGTTGTAAAAAGACGGCCTGAAGCCCATGACTCGAGAACGGGAGGTGTCCGTGGGCGTCGCCTGACTTCGGACATCCGTTGCTCCCTGAGTGACGCGCTGCCATGCCAACAATGCGCCAAGGTAGAAAACCAGCGAGAGTACGTTTTTTCGTTCCGTGATCCAGCCGGCGGATTCGACCATGACCGGGTGCAGCGCAAAGATGGTTGCCGCCAGCCTTGCGCCCGGCACTTTGAGCTGTCGCAACAGCCGCCAGAACAGCAGCGCTGCCAGGATATGCAACAGGACGTTTTCAACATGATAGGGCAACGGCCAGAATCCCCAGAGATGATAATCCAGCCAGAAGGTCGTGCCGGTGAGTGGGTAATATTGTTGCAGTGCGGTGGGCCGGCACCAGATCAGGCGCAAACCGGAAAAATCACTCAACAGGCTGGAGATGCCGGTGGTCCATGAATCATCGTCCCACACAAAACTCCCCTTCAGCGCCGGCAAATAGGCCGCCAGCGTGGCTGTGGCCAGCAGAACTCCGAAGATCCGGCTTCGGCCCCGTAGCAACATCGATAATTTTGTGAATAGGTTCACGGTCTGCCAAAACGTCTTTGGCATTGATCATCCGGGGTCAAGTTGCCCTGTCTTTTGCCGGAACAATGCGATTAAGGTTTTTCATGAAATCGAGAATGCGTTTCATAGAGTTTGAGCCTTGACCGGATGGCTTCGGCCAATGGTTGGTTGTTTTGACAGGCGGGAAGCTCCAGTGCTCGTTGGATGGTCTTAATCGCTTCGTCAAATTGTCCAGCCTCGGCATAGGCTGACGCCAGCGTGTCCAGCATCTGCGGGGATTCAACCTCCGTTAGAGATCTGGCTTGTTCCGAAAACGCCACCGCCTTTTTGCCATTGCGCAACGAATCCTCCGGACAGGTGGCCAGCAACCAGGCCAGGCCGAGGAGGGCGGGGGTGTGATGCGGGTCAAGCTGGAGAACCCTCTGATATTGGCCAATGGCGGCTTCGAACTGATGTTGGGCCTGCAATACCTGGCCGAAGCGGTAGTGAGCCTGTGGGGAATCAGGTGCCAGCTCAAGCGTTCGTTGATATTCCCGGATGGCCCCGTCGAATATGCCTTGGGCGGCCAGCACATTTGCCAGATTGCCATGGGCGTCAACATAGTGGGGATTGATTTCGATGGCCGCGCGATATTGCTCGACCGCTTCGTCCAGCCGGCCCCGCAATCCGAATACAACACCCAGTTTATAATGGGCCTCCGCATCGTCAGGTTTGAGCTGGATGGCCTGCTTGTACTGTCCGATGGCTTCATCCAGCCGGCCTTGGAGGACATAGATTTGACCCAGATTGTAGTGCGGCTCGACGTCAGCCGGGTTGATCTGGATGGCTTTTTGGAAATGCATTATCGCCTCAGCAACACGGCCCTGCGGGACCAGTATGTCGCCAAGATTGTTGTGTGCCACGTCATTGTCCGATGTGCAGCTCAAGGTGTGCATCCAAAGTGTTTCACTGTCGCGCCAGCAGGAAGTCTGCTTCCAGGCACAAATCATCAAGACGGTTATTCCAGCCAGTGCTACCATGCCCAACGTCTGGCGACGATATCGCCACGAACCCGACAGATCCTTCAGCACCCAGGCCAGGATCAAGCACAATCCAATCTGCGGCAAATACGTGTAACGATCCGCGCTCGACTGCATACCGACCTGCACAATTCCGATTACCGGGACCAGCATTCCCAGATACCACAGCCAGCCGACAATAAAATAGGGACGAGCACGAACGAACATCACGGCGAGCACAGTGGAGAACAGCAGGCCTGCCGCGACTGTTATCAGTTCCCAGGCCGGCAGCCTCGCTGGATAGGGGTAAAAAACAGCCAGATGGTCCGGCCAGAACAGCTTGACGATATACACCCCATAAGCCACCAACCCGTTTGCCAGGCGCGAAGACAGGGGGATGCTTTCAAGTGGCACCACCGCGCCGGAGCTGTTTTGGGCCCGAAAGGTGATAATGCATGAAGCAGCAGCCAGCAGGAAGAACGGGAGCTTTTCAAAAACCAGGCGGAGGATCCGATCTCGCAATCGTTGAGCATTGGGCATTGCGGATTCAAAACGGTTCAGCGGCCAATAATCCAGCAACAACAGCACAAACGGCATTGTCACCAGCATCGGCTTGCTCAGCAAGCCCAGTGCAAAGAGCAACAGCGTCAAGCCATAAAATATTTTGGCCTTTCTTCCTTGGATCCTGGACTGCTCCGCATACCGGGCATACACCAGCAATGTCAGCATGAAAAACAATCCGCTCAATACATCCTTGCGCTCGGAAATCCATGCCACGGATTCCACCCGCAACGGATGAATGGCAAAGACAGCTGCCACGAAGGCACTGGGCCATGGTGAACCTGTCATTTGTCGCAAGACCAGAAAGAGCAGGATGGCGGTCGCGGCGTGCAGCAGGACATTGGTCAGGTGATGGCCCCCGGCATTTAATCCGAAAAGCTGGCAGTCCAGCATGTGTGAGAGCCAGGTCAGTGGATGCCAGTTGAAGGAATAACCATGGGTAAACGCCCAAACGAAACCTGCCAGGGTCAGGCCCTTGGTGACCTGTGGGTTCTGATACACGTGCTGGCCGTCATCGTAATTGACGAACCCGTACCGGAGCGTCTGGCCAAAGACCAGAAAGACGGCCGTTGCAAGCAGGACGCACACAACCGGAACGGCCCACTTGTCTGCCGGAGACGTTGAAGATGGCCGTGGGTTGTCAGCAATCATGCGTTTCAAGATCACATGCTAGATTAAACGGCCCCCGAATTCAATTGTCCGTAGTTGTGCAGTGGACCTGGCAACCTCAAGGTGTTTCCAGCATGTGTAACTGCTGCCTGGCTCCTTGATGATCCGGATCCAGCCGCACGGCTTGCTGATATTGAGTCTTTGCGGCCGTAAGATTTTTCTGCATTTGTAATGTCTGCCCGAATCTAAAATGGACCTCGGCGGAACCGGGCAACAATATTATCGTCTGCTCATATTCCTTGACGGCCTCATCAAGCCGGCCTTGTGCGACGAGCACATCAGCGAGGTTGCTGTGAGCGTCAGTGTAGTCCGGTTTGAGCTGGATGGCCTTTTGGTACTGCCCGGCAGCTTCAGCCAGCCGGTTTTCCGAATCCAGTGCGCAGCCCAGGTTGTAATGTGCCTCGGCATAGGCAGGATCCAGCCCGATGGCCTTCTGGAAATTGCCAATCGCTTGATCCATCCGCTTCAAACGCATCAATGCGACCCCGAGATTATTGAATGCCCTGGCAAAGCCGGGCTGGATTTCCAAGGCTTTTTTGAAATGCCCCGCCGCTTCCTCCATCTGGCCGTTTTGCAGCAGGGCATTGCCCAGATTGTAATGGAAGCCGGCATTGTCAGGGACGAGTTCAACTGCCCTCTCGAAATGTCCGATGGCTTCCGCCAGCCTTCCGGCGCGCATGAGCACGGTGCCAAAATCATAGTGGGCTTCGGTGTAATCAGGGTCAATTTGCAGGGCCTGCTGGTATTGGTCGATGGCTTCGTTGAGTCGCCCTTGCATATTCAGCGCATTGCCCAGATTGTTATGAGCCTCGGCATAGTTGGGATTGATTTGCAGGGCTTGCTGATATTGATCGATGGCTTCGTCGAGACGGCCTTGTGGAACCAACGCATTGCCCAGATTGTTGTGGGCACGGAAATTATTCGTCGTACAGGCTAAAGTATGGGTCCACAATGATTCGCTGTTGCGCCAATACGAAATCTGAATCGAAGTGCAGATCATTAAAGCTGTGATGGTGACGGCCATCGTCACGCCCAGCACTATGCGACGCTGGTGCCAAGAAGCCGTCAAATCGTTTATTGCCCAGGCAATGGCCAGATAAAGCCCAATTTGCGGCAAATAGGTATAACGATCAGCATGGGCGTAATATGAAATTTGAACCGCGCCGATGGCAGGCGTCAACATTCCAATAAACCAGAACCAACCCACCATAAAATAGGGCCGCTTCCCTCGGCGCATGATTGCGACCAACGAGATGGCACCCAGGAGGATCACCGCACCAGCCACTTTCCATGACGACAGATTGTGCAGTTCCAGTGGATAGGGAATCGCCAGTCCCGTCGGGTAGAACATTTGCCAGAGATACGTTGCATAGGAAACCGCAGCATTCTCGAGCCGAAATGAAACCGGCAGCCGGTCAATGGTCGCAATTTTTTCCGATACAAAGCTGGTCGCCAGGCATGAAGCAGCGGAAAGGATAAACAACGGAAATTTTTCGACCATCAGGCAGGTGACTGTTCGGGTGACGGATTGTTCCGGGAAAGGGAACCGTCTGAGCGGCCAATAATCCAGCAACAGCAGAACAAACGGCAACGTAACCACCATATTCTTGGATAAAAGTCCCATCGCGAAGAGCAAAAGTGTCAATCCATAGAACATTTTGGACTTTGAACCATGGACCTTCGACTGTTCCACGTATCGGACATACGTCAAGAGCGTCAGCATGAAAAAAAATCCGCTCAATACATCCTTTCGTTCTGCCACCCAAGCCACCGATTCCACTCGTAATGGATGGAAGGCAAATGCGGCCGCCACGAAGGCGCTGGGCCACAGGGCATCGGTCAGACGTCGCAACAACAAGAAGAGCAGGATGGCGGTTGTCGCGTGGAGCAGAACATTGGTCAAGTGATGGCCGCCGGCGTTCAATCCGAAAAACTGGCAGTCCAGCATGTGTGACAGCCAGGTCAGTGGGTGCCAGTGTCCGATTTGACTGTAAGTCAGCGCCCAGCTGACGCCTTGCCAGGTCAGGCCCCCCGCGACATGCGGATTGTCGTACACATACAGGTCGTCATCATAATTCACGAACCCATTCCAGAGCGTCTGGCCAAAGACCAGAAGTACGGCCAGGGCCAGAAAGACGCAGATGCCCCAGACCGGGCCGGTGGAGTTTTGTCGGACAACAGCCGCCTCACGGGTTGGGGATGCAGATTTCATTGGGCTGTAGCATCTTTTTCTGCATCCCGCCCGGATCGGTTACGGCTTTTCGTGGTATGAAGAATGGGCTTCATAGAGTTGGAGCCGGGACCGGATGGCTTCGGCCAGCGGTTGGTTGTTTTGAATGGCGTTGAGGCTGAGGGCATGCCGGGCGGTTGCGACCGCTTCATCAAATTGCCCCGCTTCGGCGTAAGCTGCCGCAAGAGTGTCCAACAATTGTGGAGACTCGATTGTGGTGAGTTGTTCCGACCGTTGGGACAAGGCCACGGCCCTGCCGCCGTTCCGTAATGCCGCATCCGGACAGGTGGCCAGCAGCCAGGCCAGGCTGAGATGCGCCGGCAAATGCTTCGGGTTGAGTTCCAGCGTCTTCTGGTATTCCGAAATGGCCGCCGCATAGCTGCGCCGGGTTTGCAGCGCCTGGCCATAACGGAAGTGGGCTTGGGCGGAAGCGGGTTTCAACTCAAGTGTGCGTTGATATTCCAAGATGGCTTCGTCGAGATGGCCCTGGGCGGCGAGCACATTGGCAAGGTTGCCATGGGCATCAGCATGGTCAGGATCGATTTGAATGGTCTGCCGATACTGGACGACGGCGTCATCCAACCGACCTCGCAACCCAAACACCACGGCCAGATTGTAGTGCGCCCCGGCAAAGTCGGATTTAAGTGCGATGGCTTGCTGGTACTGCGCAACGGCCTCGTCCATCTGTCCTTTTTGAAACAGCAGCCGGCCGAGATCATTATGGACCTCGGCGTAGCCAGGCTGGAATTCCAATGATGTTTTGAACCGGGCAATGGCTTCGTCCACATGTCCTTGTTGAAGCAGAACCGAGCCGAGATTGTACTCGGCCTCGGCATAGCGGGGATTCAGCTCCAGCGCCTTTTGAAGATGTGGAAGTGCGTCATCCAGTAGACCTTTACGCATCAATGCGACGCCGAAATTGTTTTCCGATTCGGCATAGCGGGGGTTTATCGCCAACGCCTTTTCGAAATGAACGATACCTTCGTCAAACTGGCCCCGCTGGACGAGCTCGTTTCCGAGGTTGTTGTGGGCCATCCAGCAATTGGGATTTCTGGCGAGAGTGGTTTGCCAGAACGTGTCAATGTCCGAGTACATCCCACATTGCCGCCAGGTCAGAATGGCCAGCACCGGCAGCACGATGACGGCGGATCCAGAAAGCATGGCTGGTGACCGGAGATATTCAGCCATCCGCGCGATCAAGGCGGCCATGAGAGCAATCAATCCCAGGCTGGACAGATAAACCCAGTGATCCCAGACGAAGGAGAAGAGCATGCCGTATGCGTTCATGAACCCCAGCACCGGGAACAAGGTGCCTATGAAAAAGAACGCGGCTGTGATGGGGCCTCGTCCAATGCGCTTCCGGGCCAGCCAGAGTCCCAACAGGGTGCCGACTGTGGCGCCCGGGTAGAGCCACTGCCCCCATGAAGCGGGATCGAGGCGCCAGCGTGGATACACGAAGCATAGATTCGCCGGCCATAGCAGTTTACCGGTGTAAAACCACGGCGCCCGGCCCGCGACCAAACATCGTTGCGGGAAGCTCAGGGCAAAGCCAGGACCTTTGGCGCCGACATGATTTTTCTCCAGCCAGGCCGTCAAGATGCAGAGTCCGATGGCCAGGGCGAAAAAGGGCAGGGTTGGCAGCACATCCGCCTGCCACCGGATGCCTCCTCGCTTCCACCAGCATAGGAGCAGAATGACGGCCGGCAGGGAAAAAGCCGTGGTCTTCGCCAGAAGCGCGCAAAGAAACAGGAATAAGGCCAGACCATAAAACAGCCACTGGTGATGTGGTCTACAGGGTGCCAATTCGGGATTCGGGAAGATGTCTGCTTTTGCCGTCATTTGCCCGTTGTCTGCCGAAGGCTGAGCCTTCGTCAATCCCGGCGCGTAGCGCAGGTAAGCCAGCAGGGCTCCTAAAAAGAAGACCAATGAGAGGACATTTTTGCGTTCGGTAATCCAGGCGGCGGATTCGACCATGACCGGATGTAAGGCAAAAATGGCCGCCGCCAGCCACGCGCCCGGCACCTCTAGTTTCTGCAACAGTTTCCAAAAAAGCAGGGCTGCCAAAGAGTGCCACAGAACATTTTCCATGTGATACGGCGGGGTCCAAAACCCCCACAGCTGATAATCCAGCCAGAACATGGTTCCGGTTAGCGGATAATACTGTTGCAGCGCGGAGAGCCTGGTCCACATTGTCCATAAGCCCGAAAAATTGCGCAATAGAAGGGGAATGCCCGTGGTCCACGATTCATCATCCCAAACGGTTTTTCCCGTCAGAGCCGGCAGGTAGGCCAGAAAGGTGGCGGGAATCAAAAGCAATCCCGGAAGCCAGGTGCGCAACCTGCCGGATTTCATGTTCAAAAAGGAATTGGCCACGATTAAGGCTAAAAACTAAACAGGCGCTGGTAAATTACCAGCGCCTGTTGTGAAAAAATGACAGCCGATTATTACCGGCGTACGCGGCGAACCATGGCCAGTATGCCGATGCCACCGGCGAAAACCAGTGCGACGCTGGCCGGTTCAGGAACCGGTTGAACCAAGTCGGTAATCAAAACTTGGCTGATATCAATGGTACTGACGGTGGCAGCAGCAGACTGGCGCCAGCCCAAGCCAAATCCATCAAACGAATTGGTTGCACCGGCCGTGGCCAACGAACCACTTGTGTTATTGACAGCAGTATAAATCGGAGTGGTGGTGGTATCAGTGCCATTGTAGAGGGCGTTACTGATCGTTATGCCAGTGCCTCCATTGTACCCATATGTAACCCGCAAATCCACGGTGTAAGTATTGCCAACAGTCAAATTCACATTTGCCGCAGCTGTTGATTTGGTGCCAAGTTGCGTACCAGTGGGAAAATGGAAGGATGAGCCGCTGCTTGCATTGTTGAACAGCAGATCCTGGTTTTGCGAGGTCGTTCCGGTTTGCATCGGGCGGGTGATGATATTTCCCGTGCCGCTGGAAATGACACGACCGATAAAACCCTGCCAGTTTTGTACGCCACCCGTGGCGGCGGCACCCCCGGTAAGCAGATTATTCGGGCCAGTCAACGGAGCCGACCCGTTGGAATTGAACAATCCTAAAATCAGTGATTCGGAACTCTGGTTGCCACTGGAGCTCAAGATGCTGCCGGCGGTGTCTCTGAACGTGACGCTGATATCAATGTAATCGCCCAGTGTAATGAGTGTAATGGGTGTGTTGGCGAACAATGCTTGAATCTCAGTCAGAATTGTGGCCGAGGATGAAGAGCTAAATGTAAAATCCCCCGTGGCGATGCTGCCAGAACCTCCGGGTCCACCAAGGGCGGTTTGATAACTGGTCGAAGTGGCCGTGGGCGCCGTCGGGGCGACATTGACCGTGCTGGCCGGAGTAGCGCCGGAAAAAGTGTCATCGAATACCGTGGTTTGGGCCATGACCACCACCGGTGTGGCAAGAGCCAAGGCAAAGAGGGATAGGCGTTTCATAATGCAATAATTCTGATTTTTGTTGCGGTGTTGCGACTGATTACATTGCTAGTAAACACACTTTAACCCGGTTTTTGAATTTGTCATCATCATTTTTTTGCAATCGCGTTTGAAAATTAGGCACTGGGGCGGTTGAGAGTTGATGGATGAGGGTTGAGAGCAGAGATTCGAAAACAAATCATGACGAGGATGACCGGCAGGTGGTACCAGCCAGGAGCCAGTTTGAACCCTCAATTTTCAACCAAACAATTGATGTCGGCGCGCACGGAGTGACGCGCCCTACCTCGCGTTGGGATTCCAGCCGTCCGCGCTGCCGAGCACTTTTCCCGGCGTAATCGCGGCGGCTTCGGGCGGTGTGAGTTGCTTGGCCCAATCCACGCGTAGCTTCGGGTCGCCGCCGGGGCCCGTGCTGTTGAACTCGGCATAGCGTGCGGTCTGGTGGGTCTCCGGCTTTTTCCAATCGTTCCAGCCTTCCGGGCGGACGACTGCGGACATTTCCGTATTCAGGTAGATGGTGCTCGCATGAATCCGCCACGGCCGTCCCAAAAATGTGCGTGCTTCCGGCGTGTCCCCCAGAATGGTGCAATGGGAGAAAACAAATCCATAAGGCTGGTCCACCGGCGTGGAGGCGGCGGTGATGAAACCGTCGCCCAGGCATTGAATATGGCATCGCTCAAACCAGGCCGTTGCCGCACCGAAGATGAAATCCACGTGGCCGGCGATCTCGCAATTCTCAAAATACTGCCGTCCCCGGTTCAGCAGGATCGTGTCCTGCCAGCCGATGAAACGGCAATTGCGGAAGATCGCACGGTCGCCATCCACCCGGATGGCCAATGCCTGTCCCTTGGGTCCGGCGGAATTTTCGAACGTGATGTTTTCCGCCGTGAAATCATCCGAGTCGATGGTGGTGGTCGGGGTGTGGAAGGTGCCGATGGGTTTGCCGTCGAAGTTGGTGAGGTTCGCGTACAAGCCATAGGTGATCACGGTGGTGCCCGGATCGTCACCGACAAGTTTGAAGAACCGTTTCTCGCGCTGGATATAAATCAATTCCTGGTAGGTGCCAGGTTGGAGGTGGATGACCACCGGGTTGTTGCGATTGCCGGAGGGCACCGACATGATGGCCTCCTGCAGCGTCTTGAATTTGCCGCTGCCGTCGGCGGCCACCACGAGGTTGATGGGTTTTACGGCGGTGGTGATGGATTGGCAGCCCGAGGTCAGGGCCAGTACGGCAGCCACACAAAGCGTTGCAGACCACATTCTTGGGATTTGAGAAACGATCCGGTTCATACGTTTCAAAGATTTAACCAGCATGAAAAGGAGTTGGGCAAGAAATAATCCCATTTCCCGATCACGACCGGCTCATGTCCCCGACGCAGGACCAGGCGGGTCATCATGCCAGTCCCGTCCTGGCCAGTGTGTTCAATGTTCATTGAGATTGACGTGGAAATTTAAATTCCCGCTTTGAAGTCGCCGCACCGAATGGTTACGCTGTGGCCATGTCACGAAAGTCGCCGTCGGATTCAGGCCACGGGTTCAACGATGTCATCGGGGTCGCGCTGCTGTTGCTGGTGGCGCTCCCGCTGCTGGTCGCCCAGTTGTCTTTTGACCGCTACGATCTCTCGTTCATCCACATTCCGGCGAACAAGCCGGTGCATAATTGGATTGGTCCATTCGGCGCGCACGTCGCTTACGCGTCGTTTTTTGTCTTCGGCATCGGCGCTTACGCCTTCCCGCTGCTGGTCGCGGCCTTCGGGCTCGGTTATCTGTTCAATTTCTGGCCGCATTTGCGGGAACGGCGGTTGTGGTCGGGCCTCTGGGGTCTGGTGCTCATGCTCTCGCTGACCGGGCTGCTGAACATGATGGACGGACTGTTCAAGCCGTTGCGCGAAAATGTGGATGTCCAGAGCGCGGGCGGCTGGGTGGGGCAAACCCTGTTCCAGTTCAAGCTGTTTGGCTTTGACTGGGGCTTCTGGGTGCTGGGTTCGGTGGGGGCGACCATTGTGTATCTGGCCTTTTGCTTCATCAGCCTGCTGTTCCTGACCAATTTTCAACTCGGCGGTTGGATCCGTGATTTCATGCAAAGAGAGAAGCCGGCTGCCAAAATGGTGGAGCCCAAATCCAGCGATGAAGTGGCGCTGGAACGTCGGGCGCGCGATCTCGAGAAGCAGGCGCAAAAATTGCAGGAGGAAGTTGCCCGTTCAGGACTGGGCGCGGATTTGCTGCCGGTGCCGGAACCAACCGTACGCGATTTGAGTGTGCCCCAGGCCAAGGCCGCCACGCCTGCCCGGGTTCGCAAGACCACCTTGCCCGGTGGCGCCACCCGGGAGCCCGCGCCGGGCGGCGATCCGGCGGCGGCTCCCGCGCGCGAGGCGGCCGCGGCCACGACCGAGGAGATCCTCGGCCGCAAATCTGAACCGGCGGAAAAGCCGGCTGAAGCCAAAACCGAAACACCGGTTGCGGAAAAAGTTGAAGCTGGAAAATCCGAGGGCGAGGTTGCCGAACCGGCAATCCACATTGCCCCGGTTTCCGCCGCGCCGCCGTCTGCCAAACCCAAAGGCGCACTCAAGAAACACCGCCCGCTGTCCGTCGCCTCGACGCCGATGATCGGCAATTACCAGCTGCCGCCGCTGGATTTTCTCCAGCACCCCGACATGACCTTGAAGCCCACGGAATCCAAGGAGGAGTTGATGGCCAACGCGCGGCTGATGCAGCAGACGCTCGCGCAGTTTGAGATCGAGGTCTCGCTCGGCGACATCACCAAGGGTCCGACCATCACCCGCTACGAATTGCATCCGGCCCCCGGGGTGAAACTGGAAAAAATCAGCGCATTATCGAACAACATTGCCGCTGTGCTCAAGGCCGAGCGCATCAACATTCTCGCGCCTGTGCCGGGCAAAAGCTCTGTTGGCGTCGAGGTGCCCAATCACGTCAAGTCCAAGGTCATTGTGCGCGACATGTTCGAATCCGACGAATGGCGTAACAGCAAGGCCAAGATTCCGATCGCGCTGGGCAAGGACGTCTATGGCCACCCCATCATCGCCGATCTGGTCGAGATGCCGCATGTACTCATCGCCGGCAGCACCGGTTCCGGAAAATCAGTCTGCATCAACACCATCATCGCGTCGCTGCTGTACAAATTTTCACCCGACCAGCTTCGCTTCGTGATGATTGATCCCAAGGTTGTCGAGTTGCAGCAATACAACGCCCTGCCGCACCTCGTCGTGCCGGTGGTGACCGATCCCAAGAAGGTGATTCTCGCCCTGCGCTGGGTGGTGAATGAAATGGAAAAGCGCTACCAGATTTTCGCGCGCGTGGGTGTGCGCAACATCGCCACGTTCAATGCCCGTCCAAAAAACAAGCCATTGCCGGAAACCGAGCCCGAGCTGCCGCTCAAGTCCCGGAAAGAAAAAGTTGAGCCTGGCGCCGAAGGCTTCGCCGTCGAGGTGGACGAGGAGATCGTCGTGCCGCGCGAGGACGAGATTGTCATTCCCGAGAAGCTGAGTTACATCGTGGTCATCATCGACGAGCTGGCCGACCTGATGCTGGTGGCGCCCGCCGACGTGGAAATGGCCATCGCGCGCATCACCCAAATGGCGCGCGCGGCCGGCATCCATTGCATCGTCGCCACGCAGCGGCCGAGCGTGGATGTCATCACCGGCGTCATCAAGGCGAACATCACGGCGCGCATCGCGTTCCAGTGCGCTTCGCGGGTGGACTCGCGCACAATTCTCGATGCGATGGGCGCGGACAAACTTCTGGGCAAGGGCGACATGCTTTACCTGCCGCCCGGTTCGGCGAAGCTGATCCGCGCGCAGGGGGCGCTCATCACGGATCAGGAACTCAACGACATTGTTGGTTTCATCGCCAAGCAGGCGAAGCCGAGCTACGAGATGGAAATTCACCGTCAGCTCTCCAAGCCGGCCGCCAATTACGGAAACGAGAGCGGCATTGACGAGGACGAGGAAATCATCCAGCAATGCATCGAGGTCATCCGCAGCGAACAGAAGGCGAGCGTGTCGCTGATGCAGCGCCGGTTGCGCCTCGGCTACACGCGCGCCGCGCGCATCATGGACGAGCTGGAAAACCGCGGCATTGTCGGGCCGAGCAAGGGCGCCGAGCCGCGGGACATCCTGATTGACCTGGACGGCGGTGGCGCGGATGGCGGAGGGCAGGAAGCCGTTTGAGCCACAGATTTTCACAGATGAAACACAGATCGAAAAACTATCTGTGCCAATCTGCGTTCATCTGTGGCTGATTTTTTTATACCTTTTCCATATGAAACAGTTTTTACTGACGTTGCCCCGCAACCTCATTGGCTGTTTCAAAGGCTGGAAGATCGCCTGGCACATCACTGCCATCCTGCTCACCGTCGTGCTCGTTCTGTCCGGTTTCGACTGGCGCTATTTTCTGGCCACCCGCAATCCGGCGCTTCGGTCGTGGACGTGGCCCGCTGTCGGGATTGGCGGACTGCTGCCCATCCTTTTGCCGTTGATTCTTTTGGCCGTTGGCATCATCGCCAAAAGCGGCAGAACCATCCTGGCCGGGTGGGCTGTTGGCCAGGCTGCGCTCATCGGTTCGCTGGTCTCTTCGGCATGCAAGGCGGTTACCGGTCGCGTCCATCCTGCGCACAATGCCGGCGTGGACATCAGTCATGTTTTCCGCTTCGGCTTGCTGCGCGGCGGCGTTTTCTGGGGCTGGCCGTCGTCGCACACCACCATCGCGTTTGCCATGGCGGTGACGGTGTTTATGCTCTGTCCGAAGCAACGGTGGCTGGGCGTGGTGGCAATCTTTTACGCTTGTTATGTCGGAGTGGGTGTTTCAATGACCATCCATTGGTTCTCGGATTTTGTGGCCGGGGCAGTCATCGGCTCGGTCATCGGATTGGTGGTAGGAAAAAGTTTTTGTTCAGGCCCGGCGTCTGTTCTCCCGGGCCGCAACAACACCGAACAAGTGCCATAAGTTAAGCAGCCTCATCGCCGCGCTCTTTCCGACCCACGATTTTCTGCCAGACGATCAGGCCGCTGTCCGGCGGACGCTGTACCATCGGTGGACAGCCGTCCAATCGTTATCAGGAAATGAAATGTAGAATTGTCTTATGGAAACATGGTCTAATATTTGCTTCACCTGGTTGAGGTAATCGGAGGCCAACCTTGGCTGACAATTTAACCGGAAGGGACCAGATGGATTTATTGAACATTTTATGGAACGGGCTTGCCGGCCATGCCCAATCTGAAATCGTATTCGTCGCCTGCGCCATCATGATGGTTTACAGCGCACGAAGGTCTCAAACCGTCCCGAATTTCCGGCCCACCGCTTCGTCGGCCTCCGCTCCGCAATTCATGGCGCAGCTCAACCCGCGCGGCCAGGAACTGGTGGATCTCGGTTTCAAACCGGTGGGCGAATATGACGTGAGCATGAACTCGTCGGTGCAGATGGTCATTGATGTGTTTCTCTCGGCCGACCAGCTTTGTGTCGGCACGGTCGTCAAGGTGCGCGGCGCGACGGAGGGATTTTCGTTCGTGGAATTTCACACCGATCTGGCGCCGCACGGGAACGTCACCACCAACAACAGCAAACACGCGAGCATTTTCTATTATCCGCCGGACAAAATGGTGGTCAAAGTGCCGTGGCGGCGGCGAGTGGCGGACGTTTTTGCACTCCACTCGGAACTGTGCGAGGCCGCCAAGGACCATCTGTTCAATCCGACCCCGCTCCAACCCGGCAAAATTGAAGAATGTTTCATCAGGAGCATCCGGCAATCGTTCGACGACCAGGTGAAATGCGGCCGGATGGTCAAGGTTTCCGAGGATGTTTACCGGGCCTCCTTGAAGGGCGCGCTGATTTTCGTCCCTTTGGTCTGGCACAAAAAGGTTTATGGCATCCTCTACCAACTATACCGGCCATCCAACCAGACGTACCGCAAAATTCTCGGCCGGCGGCTGCGAAAAGCCCGGCTGATGACTGAACCGTTTGGTTCAGCTTAAAATATCTGGTCGGTGGTGGCCGCCCGCGGTTGGACTTCGATTCGTTGTTATTGCATCGGAAAGGGGCTTAACCCTATCCTAATCCGATGACAGGCCGGCATTACCCACTCTCCATCGTTGTCCCGATTTACAACGAGGAGCAGGCCCTGCCCGCATTGTTTCGGGAACTGGAGCAGGCCTGCGAGACCATTCTCAAACCCCATGGCCCGGTCGAAATCGTGCTGGTCAACGACGGCAGCCAGGACCGGAGCTGGGAACTGATCGCAGGGCAATGCAGCTGCCGGAATGATTGGGTGGGGGTGAATCTCTCGCGCAATTTCGGCCATCAATTGGCCCTGGCCTCCGGACTCGAAACGGCGCGCGGCGATGTAGTGGTGTCCATGGACGCCGATTTGCAGGACCCGCCGCCCGTGATTCTGCAAATGCTCGAGGCGCACCGCCAGGGATACGACGTGGTCTATGCCACCCGAAAAAGCCGGGGCCGGGAAAATTTCCGCAAGCGGATCACGGCCCGGTTTTTTTATTTCCTGATCGAAAAGTTGAGCGGCGTCAAGATTCCGCGGAACACCGGGGATTTCCGGCTGTTGAGCCGGCGGGCGTTGACCGAGCTGGCCCGGTTGCAGGAAACGCACCGCTTCCTGCGCGGACTGGTGCCGTGGATTGGGTTTCCGCAGACGCAGGTTTACTACAACCGCGCCAACCGGGTCGCGGGCGAAACGCATTACCCCTTCCGGGTCATGTTGCTGCTGGCGATTGACGGCATCGCCTCGATGTCCACCAAGCCGCTGCGGCTGGCGTATGTGCTCTCGCTGCTGCTGTTCTCGGTTTTTGTCAGTTACATTTTCTACGTGCTCTACGATCACTTCATCCGCGGCGGCGTGCTGGTACCGGGCTGGACTTCCATTATGTCGGCCATCACGATCTTTGGCACGATTCAACTGTTGTTGCTCGGGGTTTTCGGTGAATACATTGGCCGCATTTACGAACAGGCCAAGAACCGGCCGTTGTACATCATCCAGGAAATCAGGCGTGCCGAAGACGGAGCTGGGGTAATCCCGCCAAAAGCATAAGATGCTCACGCACCTCCGCCAAACCAGCCCGGTGCGGCTTGCGATTTGCCTGTTGCTGGGCGTCACTTGCTACCGGTTCTGGTTTGCCACCTGTATCAATCTGGTGCCGGACGAAGCCTATTACTGGCTTTGGTCGCAGCACCTGGCCGCCTCATATCGCGACAAGGGACCGGCCGTTGCTTGGACCATCGCGCTGGGAACAAAACTGTTTGGCAACACGGTCTTCGGCATCCGTTTTTTTGCCGTGCTCCTGAGCACGGCCACGGGCGCACTGCTGTTCATAACCGCACGTCGCCTCTATGACGACCGGGTGGCGCTGTGGTGCCTCCTGATGGCCTTGGTGATGCCCATGCTGGCCGTCGGCTCCATCCTGATGACGATTGATTCGTTGAGCGTCTTCTTCTGGGCGTGGGCGGCGTTGATTTTCTGGCGGGCGCTTCACCGCGACAAGATCAGCGACTGGCTCTGGCTGGGGCTGGCCATCGGCGCTGGTTTCCTGGCCAAATTCACCAACGGTGTGCAACTGGCCTGCATCGGCTTGTTTCTGTTGTGGTCCAAGGAACACCGGCCGCTCCTGATCAGCTGGAAAATGTTTGCGCTGTGCGCCGCCTTTGCCTTGAGTATCACGCCGATTCTCTGGTGGAACATCCAGACGGGGTGGGTCCACGTCATGGCGCTGCACTCGCGCAGTGGCGTCACCAACACATTCCAGGTGCATCCCATCGAACTGCTCAAGTTCATCGGCGGACAATTCGGCGTGGTGTCGCCCTTGTTCATGGCCGGCATGGTGGCCGCCGCCGCGGTGCTTGCCTGGAAGCAGCATGCAGATTTGCGGACCCGTTTTCTGTTGAGCCAGGTCGTGCCCCTCTACGGTTTGTTTCTTTTTTTCAGCCTGAACAAGGCCGGTCAACCCAACTGGATCGCCCCGGCGTTGATCCCCGGCATCATTTTGACCGTGGTTTACTGGCGGGAATTGGTGTTGCGCCGTCCGGCCTGGCGTTGGGGAATCAGCCCCGCGTTCGGGATGGCGCTGGCCATGACCGTGGTGATGCATGACACGGATTACCTGCATCTGCCGCCCAACAAGGAACCGCTGCGCCGGGCTCAGGGTTGGACAGATTTCGCGGCGCACGTGCAAAAGGCCCGCAAGGAAAACCAAGTCAATCTGTTGATCGCCAACCATTATTCGCAGGCGAGCATGATGTCGTTTTACCTGCCAGACCAGCCGGTGACCTACCTGCTGCCCGAGCCTTACGGTGAATCCCAATTCACGCTCTGGCCGGGTTACGCCGTCCGGCCCGACACGCGTGCGCTGTACGTGACCGACTCGACTCGGCCGCCTCCGAAGGCCCTGCAGGAAGAATTCAACCAGGTGGTGCTGGTGGATGACTTCTGGTCAAAACACCGGGATGGCCGGTCCATGACCCGTTTCTTCATCTATCTTTGCACCAGCGGTTGAGCAGGATTTCGTGAAAATGCTTAACATCGGCTCGTAAACATTTATGTTTTTCGTTCGGTGGCTTACGGCGTCGGATATTGCCAGACCCAGTCACCCTGTTCCCGGTTTGCCGAGCTCCGGCCGCCGTCATCCATTTCGTTCCAGCCAACGGAGTAGAGCAGAAAGTTTCCGTCATCCGTGCGATGATAATGCAATGGCTGGCCGCCAATGATATCGTGCGGCAATACTGCGATGAATTGCGGCACGAGGGCGTCGAGCGTTTCAGGATATTCGCTGTGAACGAGGTGATAACGTTCGATGGCGCAGGCAATCTGGCCTTCATACACCGACGTCTGGTTTTTGGCCGTTGTCAGGAGGGCCTTGGAAATGTTGGGAATGGCAATTCTGGCCCATTGGTTCCCAATGGAGGGACTTGATATGGCCTTTTCAATCGCCTTGATTCCATTTTTTGCCTGACTTGGTAAAATAAGGTTGTTGGTGAGGTCGAATCCTGCGAGCCAATATTGTCCCAGCGTGACGGAGACCTTCATGTTCTGATAGACCCAGCCGCGCGGCGCAAACATGAGGAGTAAATATGTTGGGTCATCCAATTTTTGCAGGAGGTTCCTCCGGTCCTGGCCGGAATAATAAATTTTTTTCAATTCAGACGGTGTAATGGTTTCGAGCGTGCGGGACGAATAAACCGGCTCTTCCCTGAAACTTTCCGCCACGAACGGCAGCAGATTGATGGCCTTGAGCTGTTCCTGAAGGGCGAACAATTGCGGCTCGCGCCAGGCGTGCAATTGCAGGCCGTAGGCAAGCGTGTCCACATAAACGCTGGTGATGGCGACATTGATCATCGAGGCAACCAAGGTCATCGGTTTGCCCGTCGGCCCGCCTTCCAGGATGCGCCGGGAATCGTTAAGCAGAGTCAGTTCGCCCAGGGCTTTCTCCGGCTGACCAAGCAGCAAATAGCATTGGGTCCGTTGTGCCAGTGTCTGTGCCAGCCATCGCATCGTCACAAAGTTCGGAATCTGTATTTCATACGGCTGGGAATAATCGCAATCAATCTGCGCGTAGGGTCGCTTGAGGGCTTCGCGGATTTCAGCAAAGTCTGGCTCATACTGGTCGCTCCATTTCAGATAATCCGCCGCCGCAGTGATGCGAAACCCAGTCAGTAACACCTGATAGTCTCCCTTGCCGCCGGCGGCTTTGACATGCAAATGTCCGATGTTGGTGACGGTGTCAGTGGGGATGAGATTTTCCAGATCCGCGATAGACGGTGGCGGGTCGGCCTGCAGGGTGATTTGCGCCGGGGCCAGATTGCTCAATTGGAATTCTGAAAATTTGAAGCCTTGCGAACCATTGGCGCTTCGCCCGAGGGTGTTCCGGACGAATTGGCCGGTCTTCTTCTGCGCGTCGGGGTCGTTGAATTCCAGAACCAGCCGGTTGCTGGCGGGCTCGAAGGTGGTGGCGCCGGACGGTATGACTGTGAGTGCTGCCACGACAACCGCTCGGGTCTTGGCGGTGTCGAGTATGGGGAAGGAATTACTTTCGGTCGGGCCTGTCTGTATCCGTACCTGTTTCGCATAGAATTCCGCCTCGGCATCATTCCGCGAATGAACAAAACTAAAGCCGATTTTTTTGCTGGCCTTGAAAAAATTCTGGTCGTCCGGCACCGGTGGTGGGATGAATTTCTCCCAATCCAGCACCACGCCCCTGGCTTCGAGTTCGCGTTTGCAATTTTCCCACGCGCGTTTGCCCCGCCAGTCTTCCTCGGTGTAGAAGACGGCAATCAGCGTGGCCAAAACGGCCAGACCAACCAACGCCCGGCGGAAATGACGCCAGCTGGTGAATGGCCAGCGGATCAAACACCACAAACCGAGCGCCAAGGCGGCGCCACCGGCGGCCATCAAACATTGCTGCCAAATCGGCGGCATGTGCTCCCGCCGCCGCATCGCATCCAAATCAAACCAGGCGAGCCACCCGCCGATGGCGATCAAAAACACCAGCCAAATCCAGAAAGCCTGGCGCAGCCAAGGGCGATTTTGTTTTGAGGAGGATTCATTCATACAGTTTCAAGTCTCATGCTTTCCGAGCGCGGTTTGGGCGAGAAGATTTTGGGACGATCGGCCTCCGCCGGCAACGAACGATCGGCGAACAGTTCGTTCAGAATTTTCTGCTGGTCGCGAAACGTCGTCATCATGGCCGTCGGCGACGAGGATTTGACCACGCGAACTTGGGCCACATCGCGCTGGGAAAAATTGACGATGAAAAGCAGAATCCAAACCGCCGCCAGCCCGGTCCAAATCCGGCGGCACGGCCAGACCAGTTCCAGCCAGAGTTTGTTGGAACCACCAAGGCACGAAGACACAAAGCGGGTAGTCCAGCTTTGCGCCTTTGTGTCTTGGTGGTTCAACTCCGCCAAGACTTTCCGACGGATGGCGTCGAGTTTCGGCACGGCGGCATGATGACGGGCAAGCAGGGTTTCACGGGCCGTTTTCATGGTTTTTCCTCCAGCAATTTTCGGAGCGCCTTTTTGGCGTAATGCATCCGCGATTTCACCGTGCCAACCTGGGCGCCGGTGATGCCGGCGATTTCATCGAGCGAAAAATCCTCGACATAGTGCAACAGCAGCACGGAGCGTTGCGGCGGCGGCAGTTGGTCCAGCAACTTCATAAACGCGGCCTCCTGTTCCTGCCGGATGAGCAGATCGTCCGGGCCGTCTTCAAATTCAGAGTTCCGACCGTTGATTTCCTCGAACAACGCCTCGTCGCGATTCCGTTTGCGCCAGTGTTGGCTGCATTTTTGGTGCACGATGCCAAAAAGCCAGCTGCCGAATTTTGCGTCGTCGCGCAGGCCGCCGATGTGGCGGACGGCGGCGATGAAGGCCTCCTGCACGAGATCGAGGCTTGTCTGTTCGTTGCGCACCAGTTCAAACACATAGACATATAATGGCAGCTGGTAGCGTCGAAAGAGAACGTCCCAGGCCGCCGGATTTCCGGCGCGGGCTTCTTGCACGGGCAGTTGTTCGGGTTCAGCCACTACCAGCATTTATACCGGGTGGAATGCATCCGGCGAGAAAAGGTTCAACCGTGAATAGCGGGCCAGAGTAAATGGACTGGACCGCAGTTGGTTACGTCGGTTTAATGCTCTTGCAAAAACCCACGATAATTGGCCTGTTTCGTGCTATTTTGTTGCTAAATTCACTGAAACCTTTGAAAAATATGGCAATGTCAACCGTCGCCGAACAATTGCGTGCTGGACGTGAAGCCCGGAAACTCACCATTCCGCAGGTCGCGGAAATGACCAAAATCCGCACCGACCACGTCCGGGCCCTGGAAGATGGAAACTTCGATGTTTTTTCCGCGCCGATTTACATCCGCGGTTCGGTGAAAAATTACGCGATGCGCCTCAAACTGGACGTGCCGCAAATCATGGCCACCCTGGATGCCGAGTTGAACCGGACGGAAAATTTCAGCGAGCCTCCTCCGCTCACCGAGGAATCCAGCAAGCCGCTCGACCGTGTGATGTTTCTGCTCTCGAAGCTCAATTGGAAGGTCGGCGTGGCCGGCACCACGGTCCTGGGAATCGTCCTGGTGGTTTTCTTTGCCAGTTTCGTGTTCCGGCACCACAAGAGCGGCGATCCGCTGGCCGGCCTGCAACCGGCGGTCTATCAATCGGCCAATTCCGGCCAGACCCTGCCGCTGGCGACCCATCGTTAATCTGGAAGAAGCCGGGATGCAGGGCCGTCTTCAGGCGTCGTTAAGATAAATCGCGCGGTTTCGCCACAGGTAGATCATTCCCGACACGGCGGTCAGAACGACCGCCAGCCAGAGCATGATTTCCGCAAACCTGACCAGCCAGGGCGCAAAAACGTTTTGCAGCCACAGCGGCCATTCGTGACAGGCTTCGACGATCAACAGCGCATTGATGGCCACGATTTGCGAAATGGTCTTGTGTTTGCCGAATTTTTCGGCGGCGAGCACAATGCTTTTCGACGCCGCCAGCAACCGCAGGCCGGTGATCGTCAGTTCCCGCGCGACAATGATGACGACCATCCAGGCGGCGACCTTGACCGGCGCATCCGGGTTCAGGCGCGTGCTCTCGACAAACGCGATGAAGGCCGAGCAGGTCATGATTTTGTCCGCCAGCGGGTCCATCAAAATGCCGAAGTTGGTGATGAGGCCGCGGGCACGCGCAATGCGGCCATCAAGGAAATCCGTGACCCCGGCGGCGAAGAAAAAAATCAGGGCCAGGGTATTCCTAAACGGGACCGGCCACGGCCAGAACAGCGCCCAAAGAAATACCACCGTCAGCGCGAACCGCGAAACGGTGAGCTTATTGGGCAGGTTCATGTTCAGGAGCGCGGACAACCCGTCCCGACTTTTCCAAAAAGCGCGAACCACCAATCCTTGGATGTTCGGTGTTGGATGCCTGCTCGCGTTTCAGCAGTGTTGTCTGTTGGCTGTTTTCCATGTCAGTGATCCATCTCGCGGACAAGCTGCCCGCGCTTCGTCAGGCCCCGAATTTGTCGAACATCTTCGCGTTCGCCTGCATCAAGCGGATGAGGAATTTGGCCTCCATGACACCGAGCGAACCACTGTTCGCGCCGGTTTCCGTGAAGCGTTCCAGCTTGTCCGAACCGCTGACGGCTGAGTGCAGCAGCACCGGCTGCGCATGCCAGGAATGGCCCTTGACCGCTACGGGCGTTGAGTGGTCGCCGGTGATGGCGATCACATCGGGCTTTTTCTTCAGCAAAATCGGCAGCGCGGCGTCAAAGTCCTCAATCGCTTTTTTCTTCGCGGCAAAATTGCCGTCCTCGCCCGCCTTGTCGGTGTATTTGTAGTGAATGAAAAAGAAATCAAAATTGTTGTATTCCTTGAGATAACGTTCGAACTGTTCGGCGATGGTGGCCGGCCCCTCGATTTTTTTCATGCCGACGAGCTGCGCCAGGCCCTTGTACATCGGGTAAACCGCGAGGCAGGCGGGCTTCAATTTGTAGCGGTCCACGAACAGCGGAATGTGCGGCTGATGCGCGATGCCGCGCATGAGAAAACCGTTTGCCGGTTTTTCCTTGGCAATGATCGGCAGTGCGGCCTTGTAAAAGTCCGCAATCAATCCGGCCATTTTTTTCTGGCCGGCGTTGTTTTCATCGCGTGGATGAACCGTCGGAATTGGAAAGCCTTCGCGGTTCGGATCGGCGTCGGTCAACGGCCCTTCGAGTCCCTTGCCGCGAAAGATAACGACGAAACGGTGCTCCTTGCCGGCCTTGATGATGATTTCCGTTTCGCCGATTTTTTTGATCTTGGCGGAGAGCAGGGCGACCAGCTTTTCGCAGACTTCGGTGGCAATGCGTCCGGCGCGGCGGTCGGTGACGATGCCTTTCGCCTCCAGCGTGGCGAAATTGGCGCGGGCGCAAACGTCGCCAGCCTTGAGTTCCACACCCAGGCCCAATGCCTCGATCACTCCGCGGCCAACCTGAAATTCCAGCGGGTCATAGCCGAACAGCCCGAGATGGCCGGGTCCGCTCCCAGGTGTGATGCCGGGGGCGACCGGGATCATGCGGCCCTGCGCGGAATCCTTGGAGAGCTTGTCCAGGTTGGGTGTGACTGCGGCTTCGAGCGGCGTGAGATAGCCCTGTTCCTTCGTTGCGAGATCGCCGAGACCGTCGAGCACGACGAGCGCGACCTTGGCATTGGTTTTGAGTGTCAGTTCCGAATAAAGAGCGTCTAAATTCATCCGCCCATTCTGCAACAAACCCGCCGGAGCGCAATTCGATTCCATTGGTTGCAGAGCACGGACAGCCTGTTCACGACTGGCTTGGTCAGTTGGGTGCTCACGCGGGCAAGCTGCCTACGCTCCTTACGCATTGTGAAATTTTCTCGCCCGTGCGCCGTTTTGCGGATTTAATTCGCGCCGCATGAAACAAAAAGCTTACGCCGCCGCCGGCGTGGACATTGATCTGGGGAACAAAGTCAAAGCCACGCTGCCGCAACTGCTCGCCGCCACGCATCGCCGCGAGGTGCTTGGCAAGGTCGGCGGGTTCGGCGGCCTGTTTGCGCTCGACGTAAAAAAATACCGCGAGCCCGTGCTGGTGTCGTCCGTGGACGGTGTCGGCACCAAGCTCAAGCTCGCCTTCGCGCTGGACAAGCATGACACCATCGGCGCCGACCTCGTCAACCATTGCGTCAACGACATCGCGGTGCTCGGCGCCGAGCCGCTGTTCTTTCTCGATTATCTCGGCACGGGCAAGCTGGAGCCGCACGTTTTTACCGACATCATCAAGGGCTTCGCGCGCGCGTGCGCGGAAAACAATTGCGCGCTCATCGGCGGCGAGACGGCGCAGATGCCCGGGTTTTATCAGAAAGGCGAGTACGATGTGAGCGGCACGATTGTCGGCGTGGTCGAAAAATCCAAGATGCTCAACGGTCAGAAAACCGTGAAGCGCGGGGATGCTGTCATCGGCATCGCTTCGAGCGGTTTGCACACAAACGGGTATTCGCTGGGACGCAAAATTTTCTTCGAGCAGCTGAAATTAAAACCCTCCAGCCGCCTGCCCGGATTGAAAGGCACGGTTGGCCAGGAATTGTTGAAGGAGCACATCAGCTACGGTCCGTTGGTGCAAAGACTGATAAAAAAATTCAACATTCAACGCCCAACATTCAACGCCCAACTTTCAATCAAAGCGTTCGCCCACATCACGGGCGGCGGGTTCGTGGACAACATTCCCCGTGTGTTGCCGGACCACCTGGACGTGGTCATCCGCAAGGGTTCCTGGGACATGCTGCCGATCTTCAAAATCATCGAGGCCAGAAGCGGTGTGTCCGATGCCGAGCTTTACCAGGTCTTCAACATGGGCATCGGCATGGTGGCGATGGTGTCAGCGGAAAGGGCGGATGCGGTCTTGAAATTCATCTGCGCCCAAAGACACAAAGCCTGGATCATCGGCGAAGTGGTGAAGGGCAGGGGCGAGGCCAGGGTGGTTTAACCCGCAGATGCCGCAGATTAAAAATTCACAAAACCAATCTGCGTTAATCGGCGAAATCTGCGGGCAGGTTTCAATAACTCATCCGGTCCAGCTTCACCTTGCCGCGGAAGATCCAGTAGATGCAGACGGTGTAGGCAATCACCACCGGCACGCCGATGGCCGCTATGACCAGCATGATGCCGAGCGTTTTCGGCGAGGAGCTCGCGTTGTAAATCGTCAGGCTGTTCTCCGGGTTGGGCAGGCTGTAAACCAGGTCCGGGAAAATGTTCACGGCGAACAAGGCCATCAGCGTGATGATCGCCACGCACGACGACAGGAACGCGCGCCAATCGCGGCCATGATGAAACTCCCGCGGGATGTTGGCGATGGACAGCATGTTGGCCAGCGTGATGCTGAACAGCCACGGGTTTTCCCGCACGCGCGCGGACAGGTGCGGCGCGTAGAGCAGGGTGGCCATCGTGAGCGTCACGGCGCAAATCACAAAAAAGATGATGCTGTTCATCGCCCACCGGCGCAGCTTGTCGTGCAATGCCCCCTCGGTCTTCATCGCGCCGTAAATTGCGCCGTGCATCATGAACATTGCGACGGTGGTTACGCCAACCAGCAGCGGATAGGGTTTCAACAAACCGAGGAAGGTTCCCGCGAATTCGCCGCGCTCGTCGATCGGCACGCCCCACGCAATGTTGCCCAGCGCCACACCCATGAGCAGGCCGGACACCACGCTTCCGACGGAAAATCCAACATCCCACATCTGCCGCCACCAGCGCATCGGCTGCTTGCTGCGGAATTCAATGGCCACGGCGCGAAAGATCAGCGATGCGAGCAGGAGGTAAAGCGTGAGGTAAAACCCGGAGAACACGGTGGCATAGACGTTTGGAAACGCGGCAAATAACGCGCCGCCGCCCGTGACGAGCCATACTTCGTTGCCGTCCCAGACCGGTCCGATGGAATTGAGCATGATGCGGCGTTCCTGGTCATCCCGGGTGAACAGGTGCAGCGCGCCGATGCCGAGATCGAAGCCGTCCAGCATGGCATAACCCGTGAACAATAAGCCGACGAGGATGAACCAGATGATGTGCAGGTCAAAGTTCATGGCAACAACTTGAAACGACCAATGAACACCGCTGAATAGGAAATAAGAACGCTACAAAACCCAATTTGCCGTAGCGGCCTTCTGCCGGAAGCCGCCATGCTGTGCTTGCGGCGATTTCTCTCCGTAAATTCGTGTCTATTCGTGTTCATTCGTGGTTGGTTTAATGGGCAAAGCCAGTTTGCCCGCCGGAATCAAATCCTGTTCATCCGGGCCGTGCTGGATCTTGTCGTTGAGCAGGTAGATGAAAACTGCAAACAGCAGAAAATAAATGAAGGTGAACAGAATCAACGACGACAGTACGACGTTGGCCTTGACCACGGCCGACAATCCGGCCGGGGTGCGCATCAGGTGATAAACGATCCAGGGCTGGCGTCCGACTTCGGCGGCGAACCAGCCCATTTGATTGGCGATTTCCGGTCCCAGCACGGAGAAAACGAAGATCCAGAGCAGCCAGCGTTGGTCCGCGAGCGTCCCGCGCCAGAGATAAAAACAACCGATGGCAGCGATGGCAATCATCGCAAAACCAATGGCCACCATGCCATGGAAAAATAGAAACGATGCCGGAACGGGCGGGCGGTCCGCGGGAGCAAAAGCATCCAATCCGGTGACCACGCTGCGGGTGTTGTAATATACCATCCAGCTCAACAAACCCGGAGCCTGCAGACCCACGACTTTTTGGTTTTGCTCATCCACCCACCCGATCAGCGTCAATGGGGCGTTCGAGCCGGTGTTATATAATCCTTCAAATGCCGCCAGCTTTTCCGGCTGATTTTTCGCCACGCTGCGCGCGCTGGAATCACCGCTGATGATCTGCAACAGCGCGGCAATCAGCGCGGCGATCAAGCCGACGCGCAACGATGCGAGCGCAAAATCCCGGTGCCTTTTCTTCAGCAAATACCAGGCGCCGACGCTGATCACCAGGAATGCGCCGGTCTGCCACGCGCCGCAAACCGTGTGAAACAGGCGATCCATGGACGACGGATTGAACACCACCTGCCAGAAATTCGTGACCTCCGCGCGCGCCTTCATGCCTTCGCCGACAATGTGATAACCGGCGGGCGTCTGCATCCAGGAATTGGCCACCACGATCCACACCGCGCTGAAATGTGCGCCGAGGCAGACCATGCAGGTCGAGAAAAAATGCAGCTTGCGGCCGACGCGATCCCAGCCGAACAACAGGACGGCGAGAAAGCCGGATTCAAGAAAGAACGCGAAGATGCCCTCCGCCGCCAGCGCGCTGCCGAACACGTCGCCGACGAACCGCGAATAGGTCGCCCAGTTGGTGCCGAACTCGAATTCCATGACGATGCCGGTCGCTACGCCGATGGCAAATGTGAGCGCGAAGACCTTGGTCCAGAACCGCGCCATCTGGTGATAAACCGGGTTTTTAGTCTTGAGCCACAGCCCTTCCATGACCACGAGCAGTACGCCCAGGCCGATGCTCAGCGGCGGGTAAATGTAATGAAACGCAATGGTCGCTCCGAATTGAATGCGGGATAAGGTCAGGACGTCCATATCCACGGATCTTGCTCTCGCGATGACAAGAGGTCAATAGGGGCAGGCGAGATATCAACCCGGCTTTCGCGGGGGTTAGTTATTTTGATATTCAAATTGTGTTGTTGGTGAGGTCCCGGCTTCGCATTGCTTCGAAATGGCGAGCCGCGTAATCTTCGGGCCGTCATTTCATGAAAATCCTCGTTATCGGATCGGGCGGACGCGAGCA
>Ga0265338_10000225_pt1 | contig 105326 bp, 95 predicted proteins | sample 42126metaG_FD_193579 | JGI IMG/M metagenome (GOLD analysis project Ga0265338, IMG submission 193579) | Rhizosphere microbial communities from Carex aquatilis grown in University of Washington, Seatle, WA, United States - 4-21-26 metaG | ecosystem: Host-associated > Plants > Roots > Rhizosphere...
CAAGGCGGGGCAAGACCTGAGCCAGGCCATTCATGCATTGGAAAGAGACCTCGCGGGACAGAGTGCGCCCGCATCGGGTTCGGACTCGGGTTCGGCCTCGGGTTCGGCCTCGGGTTCGGCCTCGGGTTCGGCCTCGGGTTCGGCCTCGGGTTCGGCCTCGGGTTCGGCCTCGGGTTCGGCCTCGGGTTCGGCCTCGGGTTCGGCCTCGGCCCGCGCAACCCGATCCACGCGAGCCGTAGCGGCGGAAGAATCGTCGTCCGAGGCGCCGGAGACGGAGACCGCCGGCGGCGGCGACTGGGAAACGTTCTAACCATCGACCTCAATGAGCGTACCGAATTGCGCACCTCGCGGCGGCATGAGCCCGCCGGATCCGCCGCGCGTGCTGGTCGTCGACGACGACGCCATGAACCTGCGTTTCGCGGCACGGCTGCTGCGCGACCTCGGCTACAGCGGCGCGCTGGCGACCGACGGTCACAAGGCGCTGCGTCTGATCGACGAGCAGCCTTTCGACCTGGTGCTGCTGGACATCAACATGCCCGGCATGAACGGGCAGGACACGTTGAAGGCGCTGCGCGCACGGCCCGGCAAACGTCTGCCGGTGCTGATGGTGTCGGGCCATGACGACGAAGCAACCCGGCGTCACTTCCTCGACCTCGGCGCCGATGGGCTTCTGGTCAAGCCGCTCGCGGCGGCGCCGCTCAGACAGGCGATTGCCCGTGCGACCGGCAAGCCGGGGCGGTAAGTCATGATCGCCGCGTCGATCTGGATCGCGCTGGCCGTTGCGCAACTTCTGCTGTTGCTGGCCGCGTGGATACTGTGGCGCAATATGCACCGGCCGTCAGCCGATCGCGAAGGGCTGATGCGGATGTTGTGCTCGGGCCGCCTGAGCCGCGATGCGACCTGCGTGCTCGACGCACACGGCCGGATCGTTGCGATCAACCAGCGCTATGCCGGGTTGACCGGCTATACGCCACGCGAACTTCGAAACAGCACGTTCTTCGTACTGCTACACGAAACCGTGGACGATCTGATAACGCGGGAAGCCATTAAGACGGCCTTGCGCGAACATGCCGAGCTGCGAACCGACGTGCGGTTTCGCACGAAGGGCGGCGAGGTCCGCATGATGGTCATCGAACTGCATCCGATGTTCGATGACTTCGGCGGCTTCCTCGGTCAAGGCGTCGTGCAGATCGACATCGACCAGCAGCGCCGCGAGCGCGAGGAAACGGAACGTGTGCTGCGCCATCATCAGTCAGTGCTCGATATTCTGGACCACTATGCGATCGTGTCGGAAGCCGATCTGAACGGCCGGATCACGCACGTCAACGCCGAGTTCGTCAAGGTGAGCGGCTACGGCGAAGCCGAACTGCTCGGGAAACCGCATAGCGTAGTCAGTTCGGGGCATCACGACACACAGTTCTGGCACGAGATGTGGGAGACGATCACACACGGCAAGATCTGGACCGGCACGGTATGCAACCGCTCGAAAAACGGCTCGCTGTACTGGGTGCACGCCGTGGTTTCACCGCTGCTCGGCCCCGATGGCCTGCCCGAAAAATATGTGTCGATCCACTCGAACATCACGTCGCTGAAGGTCAATCAGGACCTGCTCGAACGCACCGGACGAATCGCGCGCATCGGCGGCTGGTATGCGGAGCTTGGCACGCATCGCGTGGTTTTTTCTCGCGAGGCGCTGAACATCCTCGGACTGGATCTGCCGGCTCCGGCCAACATCGAGGACGAGCACGCGCTGCCCGAGGCGTGGCGCGAGCTGTATGCCTGTATCCGCGAAGCGGCGGCCGCGGGCAAGTCGCTGCGGCGGACTCTCCAGATCACGTTACCCGATGGACGCACCCGCTCGTTCAGACTCGCGGGCGAATTCGAATTCCTCGACAACCGACCCTACGGGCTCATCGGCGCCGCGCAGGACGTGACCGAATGGCTCGAAACGCGCCAGCGCGCACGGGCCAGCGAGCGTACGCTGTACACGGCGATCGAAGCGCTCGATGAAGCATTCGCGCTCTACGACGCGCACGAGAAACTCGTCTTCTGCAACGAGAAGTATCGCGAGATTGCGGGCGCGCAGGAGCGTCGGATCGTCCCCGGCCTCACGTTTGAACAGGTGATGCGCATCGGCATCGAAGCGAATGCCTATCTCGACGCCCGCAAGGACCCGCAACAGTGGCTGGCCGATCAGCTTCAGACGATGCGGCGTCCGCATTCGAGCGTGCATCAGCATCTCGGCGATGACCGCTGGGTCAATGTCATCAGCGCAGTCACCGGCGACGGCATGCGTATCCGCTTCTGCCTCGACGTGACCGACATGCATCGCGCGCTGGACGCCGCGCACATGGCCACGCGCAGCAAGAGCCAGTTCCTCGCGAACATGAGTCACGAGATCCGCACGCCGATGAACGCCATCATCGGCATGATGCAGTTGCTCAGGCATACCGGGCTCGACGTGGAGCAGCAGGATCTGCTCGACAAGACGAACAATGCGGCCCATACGCTGCTGTCGATCCTCAACGACATCCTCGACTTCTCGAAGATCGACGCGAACCAGATGCAGTTATCCGTCGAGCCCTTCGAACTCGACGCATTGCTCAGCGAGCTTTCCGTCATTCTTTCCGGCAACCTCGGCGACCGGAACCTGGAGTTGATCTACGACGTCGATCCGGATATCCCGCCCGTGCTGCGAGGCGACGCGCTGCGGCTCAAACAGGTTTTGATGAACCTCGGCGGCAACGCGATCAAGTTCACCCACAGCGGCGAAGTGGTCGTGCGCGTGAGGATGCTTCAACACGACGAAAGCGGCGCGTTGCTCGAATTCGCCGTGCAGGACACGGGCATCGGCATCAGTGCCGGGCAACGTCCGCGCATCTTCAATGCCTTCAGCCAGGCGGAGGCATCGACGTCGCGCCGTTATGGCGGTACGGGTCTCGGACTGGTGATCTGCAGACGGCTGATCCAGTTGATGCTCAATCACACCGGCAAGGGCCTCGAACTGGATTTCGAAAGCGAGCCGGGTCGCGGCAGCCACTTTTTCTTCCAGATTCTGCTGCCCGTAGAACCCTATGCTGCGGAGTATTCGCAGCCGACCGAGGTCGCGGCCGCTTCGACAGCGTGGCTGCTGGAACCGCACGCGCACTCGCGCAAGGCGCTGGAACGCATGCTCACCGGCATGGGCTGGCAAGTGCAGTCATTCAGCGATGCCCATTCGATGCAGACCGCCATCCGCGCAGGCGTACCGGGCCCGAAGCCAAGGTTCGTTCTGCTGAATCTGGATACGCCGGAACGACAAGCCTTCTTCGATAGCCTCGCGACCCTGGATGGCGATTCCCCGGTATGGCTGACGATGAGTTCGCGCAATCTGAATACGCCCCGCCCCGCCCTGTGCAAGCCACTGACCGCAGGCATGGTGCAAACGGCCCTGTGGCGGCACAGCTCGCCGGGCTTGCCGCGCATCGAGCCGCCGCCCGTCGTGCGACGGCTCGCCGGCTTGCGCCTGCTGCTGGTCGAAGACAACGCGATCAACCAGGAAGTCGCGCTGCGGATGCTGGCGCGCAAAGGCGCGATGGTCAGCGTGGCCGCGAACGGTCAGCAGGCGCTCGATGCGCTCGATGCCGAGCCTCACAGCTACGACCTCGTACTGATGGACCTGCATATGCCCGTGCTCGACGGGCTGCAGGCAACGCGCGCGATACGGCGCAAGCCGCAGCATTACGGTCTGCCCATCATCGCCATGACCGCGAATGCGATGGACTCCGATCGGCAGGCTTGCCTCGACGCAGGCATGAACGACCATATCGGCAAGCCTTTCGATTTCGACAGGCTCGTTGCAATCATCCTGAAGTACACAAGAGGCGTGGAATTACCGGTTGCGCCGGGAATCGCCGCATCCCTTCCCGCGAGCGCAACAACTTCGGCGCTGGACACACAGGCCGCGTTGACCCGCTTGAATAACGACGATGCGTTCTATGCGCGGTTGCTGCGCGATTTCAAATCGCTCGCTCCCGTTCTCGGGGAAAAAATTCTGGACGCCCAATGCACCGACGCGACGCAGATCGGCGACGCGGCTCATCAACTCAAGAGCAATGCGGCGCTTGTGGGCGCATTGCGGCTGGCGTCGGTATGCGACGACATCGAACAGGCGCTGCGTCGTGATCCGGCGATGGTGCCCGATAGCGGCGCGCGGCACGCCTTTAAACACGCATTGAATGAAACGCTTCATGCACAAGATGCGTGGCTAATGCGGCGGGCGCAGGGTAGCCCTGGAAAAGCCCTGCCCGGCGATGCGGCCGTTTCTCGCATCGAACTCGATACCCGTCTGGACACGCTCGTCGCGCACCTTGCCGCTCACGACATGCACTCGCTGGATCTGTTCGATGAGCTGGAGGCCCGCTACGGCGAGACGCTGTCCGGCCCCGCATGGGACGCGCTGCAGCACGCGATGGCGATATTCGATACCGACGCCGCAATCGAAGCCCTACGCAATTTGCAGAAACAGTAATTAGCGGGAGTTTCCATTCCAGCGTTATCGGCGCCTTGCCTTCCTGCCTTCGATACTGTATATATAAACAGTGCTGTGTGTTTGTACAGTGATCGGGGGGCGACGATGGAGCATCTGGTCAGGGTCTACAACGAGAAGGACCGCCGAACGCTCGAGTGGTTGCGCCGGCATGTCGGCGATGCGGCAATCGCCGCCGCCGCCGAACGGTGCAGCGGACCGGGCAAGCCTTATCTCTCCGCCGTTTGCCGACGCCTGGGCGTCAAAGCTCCGGTGTTTTCCACTTCGCGCGGAAATGCGCCGAGCCCGGTCGGTGAAGAATCTCTCGCGACCATCCGCCGTATTCTCGCCGCACAAGTCACGCCGACGGTTTCGCGCTTCGTCGCGATGCGTTAGCCGCAACGGCACCTGTTCCGCAACACGGACCATTCCGGCATGCAGCAACCACGCTGCATGCCCGGCCCGTATCGCGCCATGCGACCCGCGCCTGAAGCCGGGCTATCAACGGTGGCGACGAAAAGCAAAGCAGAAAACCTTCGTTTCGAATCCCCGGCGGCGCACATACACTTGCTTGCGCAAGGGGGACCGGATCGCCACGCCGGCCATCGTTTGCATTGGACGCATTGCAAAGAGCGCGACGGGCGGCCTCGCTTGATCCGCCCTGTCCCACGCCCAACCTTCACCTTTCACAACCCAATACACAGGAATGCGAATGAACGTGTTCTGGTTCATCCCGACGCATGGCGACAGCCGCTACCTTGGCACGTCGGAAGGTGCGCGCGTCGCGGACTACGACTACTTCCGGCAGATCGCGGTCGCGGCGGACACCCTCGGCTACGAAGGCGTGCTGCTGCCGACGGGCCGTTCGTGCGAAGACGCGTGGGTCGTGGCGTCGAGCCTCATTCCCGTGACCCGGCGCCTGAAGTTCCTCGTCGCGATTCGCCCTGGCCTGTCGTCGCCGGGTTTGTCGGCACGCATGGCCGCCACCTTCGACCGGCTCTCGGGCGGTCGTCTGCGAATCAACGTCGTGACAGGCGGCGACGCCGCCGAACTGGAAGGCGACGGCATCTTTGTCGATCACGATACCCGCTACGAGATTACCGACGAATTCCTGCATATCTGGCGCGGCCTGCTCGATGCAGCGCACGAAGGCGGCAGCATCGACTGGACCGGACGCCATTTAAGCTCGAAGGGCGGCAAGCTGCTTTATCCGGGTGTGCAGCGCCCGCATCCGCCATTGTGGTTCGGCGGCTCGTCCCCTGCTGCGCATCAGATCGCGGCCGAGCACATCGATACCTACCTGACCTGGGGCGAGCCGCCCGACGCAGTCGCGAAGAAGATCGCCGACGTGCGCGCCCGCGCTGAGGCGCGCGGGCGGCAGGTGAAGTTCGGTATCCGTCTGCATGTGATCGTGCGGGAAACGGAAGAGGAAGCGTGGCAAGACGCCGAACGCCTGATCAGCAGGCTCGACGATGAGACGATCGCCCGCGCGCAACAGGCGTTCGCGACCATGGACTCCGAGGGGCAACGCCGCATGGCCGCGCTGCACGGCGGCCGGCGCGGTTCGCGCGCAACGCTCGAGGTCTACCCGAACCTGTGGGCGGGCGTGGGCCTCGTGCGCGGCGGTGCAGGCACCGCCCTCGTCGGCAGCGCGGAGCAGGTTGTGGAACGGATGCGCGAGTATCAGGCACTCGGTATCGACACGTTCATCCTCTCGGGTTATCCGCATCTGGAGGAATGCTGGCGATTCGCCGAACTCGTGTTTCCGCGTCTTGGCATTGGTCGCGACGGCGCACGGCATGCCGCACCGCTGCCGGGTCCGGTCGGCGAAATCGTCGGCAACCGGTATCTGCCTCAGGCAAGCCAGAGTTGAGAGGTGTGCGTATGCGTCCGATTCCGTTGATCGCGGCCCTCCGCGTGCCCGGCAGCCGTACGAGGTCGCTATTGCGCGCCATCGCGCCGTGGATCGTGCCTGCGGCGTTCCTCGTCGCGTGGGAAGCGGCGGCCCGTTCGGGCGCGCTGTCCGCGCGCGTGCTGCCCGAACCGCTCGCGGTCGTGCGCGCGACGTGGATGCTCGTGCAGACGGGCGAAATGGCCGCCGACGTCAAGGTGAGCGCGTGGCGCGCGCTCGCGGGCTTCGCGACCGGCGGCGGAATCGGGCTCGCGCTCGGACTGCTGAGCGGGCTGTCGAAAGTCGCGGACATCGCGCTCGATTCGACGATCCAGATGATCCGCAACATCCCGGCGCTCGCGATGATTCCGCTCGTGATCCTCTGGTTCGGCATCGGCGAGTCCGCGAAGCTCTTCCTCGTCGCGCTCGGCGTGTTTTTCCCGGTCTACGTCAACACGTACCACGGCATCCGCTCGGTCGACGCCGACCTCGTGGAGATGGCGAAAAGCTATGGCGTACGGGGCTTTGCGTTGTACCGCGACGTGATCCTGCCCGGTGCGCTGCCGTCGATTCTGGTCGGCGTGCGCTTCGCGCTCGGACTCACCTGGGTGATGTTGATCGTCGCGGAAACGATCTCGGCGCAGGCGGGTATCGGCTATATGACGATGAATGCGCGCGATTTCCTTCAGACCGATGTCGTGGTGGTCGGCATCCTGCTCTATGCGGTGCTCGGCAAACTGGCCGACCTGTTCGCGAAAGCGCTTGAACGCACGCTGCTGCGCTGGCATCCCGCCTATCAATCCGGAGCGAAAGCATGACTGGAACCCGTCTCGCCGCATCATTCGACGCAATCGCAGACGCAGGCCTCGACAGCGCGCGGGTGCCGCCGTCCGCGCGCGGCGCCGAACACGCGGTTTCCGCTCGTGTGCGGCGGCGTGAGGAGGAAACGGCCGCGCTGGTGCTACAGGGCATCAGCAAGCGCTACGGCGAGCGCATCGTGCTCGACGACGTGAACCTGTCCATCGAACGCGGCAGTTTCGTTTCGATCGTCGGCCGCAGCGGCTGCGGCAAATCCACGCTGCTGCGGCTCGTCGCCGGGCTGGAGACGCCGACGTCCGGCACGCTCGTCAACGAGAACGGCGCCGGCGGCGTGCTCGATACGCGAATCATGTATCAGGAGGCGCGCCTTTTGCCATGGAAAACCGTGTTGCAGAACGTCATGCTCGGCCTCGGGTCGACGGCACGCGACGAAGCACGCGCGGTACTCGACGAAGTCGGCCTGCTGGCTCGCGAGAAAGACTGGCCGTCCCGGCTTTCAGGCGGCCAGCGGCAGCGCGTGGCGTTGGCGCGCGCACTCGTGCACCGGCCGCAACTGCTGCTGCTCGACGAACCGCTCGGCGCTCTCGATGCGCTGACCCGCATCGAAATGCACGCACTCATTGAGCGGCTCTGGCATACGTATCGTTTCACCGCGTTGATCGTGACGCACGACGTGCAGGAGGCTGTTGCGCTAGGCGACCGCATCCTGATGCTGGAAACCGGCAAAGTCGCGCTCGATCAGGAAATCAGGCTCGACCGTCCACGGGTTGGAGGTGCAGCCCGCTTTGCCGAACTCGAAGCGCGGGTTCTTTCGCATTTGCTCAAGCGCGACCGCGCGACGGGTCCTTCGCTTCAATCTCTCGCAACGGCATCGTCCCGGGCGGCTTGAGCCCCCGTTCCGCGATTCTCTTATATCGAATGCGGAAACCCTTGGTTGTAACGAGGCATCCGGCGCGGCGACACTAAGCACGACTAATTTCATTCGATAACTCATTCGCTGAATGCCATGACAATCATCGCCATTTCAGGCAGTCCCTCCGCCGCTTCCAGGACGCAACGCCTGCTATCGCATCTGCTGTCGCTGCTCGAACGCAACGGTCTGGAAACCGGCCTGCTCTCGCTTTCGTCGCTTCCCGCCGATGCCCTGTTTCGCGCCGATGTCACGGCACCGGAAATCGCCCGTGCCGTGGCCGGGATCGACACGGCGCGCGTCGTGATCGTCGGCACGCCGATCTACAAGGCCGCGTACAGCGGGATATTGAAGACCTTTCTCGATCTGCTGCCGCAACGCGGCCTCGACGACAAAATTGTCCTGCCGGTCGCCACGGGCGGCAGTCCGGCCTGCCAGATGGCGCTCGACTATGCGCTGCGGCCTGTCCTGCAGTCGCTGGGCGCCGATATCGTTCTGCCCTCGATATTCGCGCTCGACCGGGATGTCGTATGGAACGCCGATGGCTCAGTCGCTCTCGATGAGCCGCTGCGCACGCGCGTACTCGGCGCTACGCAACAGATCGGCATTTTCGTCGAACGTCTGTATGCGCGTCCCCCTACCGCCGCGAGCGGCCTGCGCGTCGAAATCGACGCGTAAGCGCATCGCCTCGCCCATGTCGTCGGCGATGCAACGGCACGAACGTGCACGCCCCCATTCCTGTTCCAGAGTCTTCCCGATGACCACTTCACACCCGACACTAAACTCGTTGAAGCGACATGCGGCGACGTTCGCCTTCATCCTCCTGGCCGCCCTGGTGCTCTTCGGCTTTCACGCGACGGCCCATGCGGCCGGCACCGAAATCCGGATCGGCTGGCAAAAGGGCAGCGACCTCGCGGTCATCAAGGCAAAAGGCACGTTCGAGCACACGCTCGAACAACACGGCATCGCGGTCCAATGGATCGAATTCCCGGCCGGTCCGCAAATGCTTGAAGCGCTTAACGTCGGGGGAATCGATCTCGGCGTCGTCGGCGAAACGCCGCCTGTCTTTGCGCAAGTCGCCACGGCGAATCTGCTTTATGCGGGCGTCGAACCCGCTGCGCCGACGGCGGAAGCACTGCTCGTGCCGAAATCGTCGGCCATCAAAACGCTCGCCGATCTCAAGGGCAAGCACGTCGTGCTCAATCGCGGCTCGAACGTGCATTATCTGCTGGTCCAATTGCTTCAGCAGGCGCATCTGAACTATGACGACATCAACGTCTCTTATCTAAAACCGTCCGATGCGTACGCGGCATTCCAGAGCGGCCACGTCGATGCGTGGGTGATCTGGGATCCGTATGCAACGGCGGCGGTTGTCCAGCTCGACGCGCGCGTGCTCGCCGATGCAACCGGCGTAGCGCACAACTATCAGTTCTACATCGCGTCGCGCAGTTTCGCGCAGGCGCACCCCGACACGCTGAAATTCGTGCTCGCGCAAGTCAACAGCGAAAGCCTCTGGATCGGGCAGCATCAGAAAGAAGCAGCGAAAATCTTCGCGTCGCAAACCAGCTTGCCGGTCGACATTGCCGAACGCTCGCTGAGCCACTCGTCGTATGGCGTCGCGCCGCTCGATGCCGATGTCGTGAGCAACCAGCAACGCATCGCCGATACGTTTTTTCGTCTCAAGCTGATTCCGAAGGAGATCGACGTCGCGTCGGCGGTCTGGCATCCGGCGCCCTGACTATTGCGCATATTCATCAAGAGCACGCCACAATGGCGAACAGCATTGCGATTCGCGATGATATAGTCGGTCGCCTGATTACGGGGCATCGGGCGCTGCAATGATGCCCGATGCTTCAGCAGTGCGTGCGGCGATCGAATGTGAACCGGCGCCGGAAAAAGACAATAACCATGTGACGAGAGACAAGCCACCGCGGCCCGCGAACGCCATGCATCGGTCGATTTACGCCGGGCCTTCCGCAACGGCAAACGTTTTAAGCCCATTCAAACCTCGCACGCGTTTCGCGGTGCCGCGTAACCGGCGCATTCCCCGAATCGATCGTCTTCGCGCGCGGCCTTAAAACGCATGGTCCTGTTCAAGCATTTGAAGTGAATCCCGTTCCTTTTGTGGAGTGTTGAAATGACAGAACAAAAAAAGCCTGACTGGCGACTCGAAACGCTTGCCGTCCATGGCGGTTATCGGCCCGATCCAACCACGCGCTCCGTTGCGGTGCCGATCTATCAGACGGTGGCCTATGCGTTCGACGACACGCAGCACGGCGCCGATCTCTTCGATCTCAAGGTGCCGGGGAACATCTATACGCGCATCATGAATCCGACTCAGGACGTGCTGGAGCAGCGCGTGGCCGCGCTCGAAGGCGGCGTGGCCGCGCTGGCGCTCGCGTCGGGCCAGTCGGCGGTGACGTACTCCATTCAGACCATCGCCGAGGCCGGCGACAATATCGTCTCCGCCAGCACGCTTTATGGCGGCACATATAACCTGTTTGCGCACACGCTGCCGCTCTCGGGCATCACCACGCGCTTTGCCGATCCTCGCGAGCCCGAATCGTTCGAGCCGCTCATCGACGCCAACACCAAGGCAATCTTCGCGGAATCCGTCGGCAATCCGCTCGGCAATATCACCGACATTGCGCGGCTTGCGGAGATTGCCCATCGCCACGGCATTCCGCTCATCGTCGACAACACGGTGCCCTCGCCTTACCTGCTGCGCCCGATCGAGCACGGAGCGGACATCGTCGTACACTCGCTGACGAAATATCTGGGCGGTCACGGCACGAGCCTCGGCGGCGCGATCGTCGATTCGGGCAAATTCCCGTGGGCCGATCACAAGACGCGCTTCAAGCGCCTCAACTCGCCGGACGTGAGCTATCACGGTGTCGTCTACACGGAGGCGTTCGGACCCGCTGCCTATATCGGCCGCGCGCGCGTCGTGCCCCTGCGCAATACCGGCGCGGCCATTTCGCCGTTCAACGCGTTCCAGATCCTGCAGGGTATCGAGACGCTGGCGCTGCGTATGGAGCGCATTACCGATAACGCGCTTGCGGTCGCGCGATTCCTCAAAGGTCACTCGCGCGTCGAATGGGTGAACTATGCCGGACTGTCCGACCATCCCGATCATGCGCTCGTGCAGCGCTATCTCGCGGGACGCGGCCCCGGCATTCTCACGTTTGGCCTCAAGGGCGGCCGCGCAGCCGGCGCCGCGTTCCAGGACGCGCTGCAACTCTTCACGCGCCTCGTCAACATCGGCGACGCGAAGTCGCTCGCCACGCACCCGGCCTCGACCACGCACCGCCAACTCTCGCCCGAAGAATTGCGCAAGGCTGGCGTGAGCGAAGAGACCGTGCGCCTGTCGATCGGCATCGAGCATATCGACGATCTGCTCACCGATCTCGACCAGGCATTGGCTCGCGCCTGACACTCGATCCGGTGCGTCGGCATCGCACGACGCACCGGCCACGCTGTTACTCGACAAGCGACTTCGCATGCGAGTCATTGCGGGCCTCTTACTCCCTATCGGCCTTAGCTGAAGCGGCGTGGCGTCACGGTTCGCATCTCCCATCGCGGCGTAGAAGATATGAAGCGACCCGGACGGCATCGCCCGGGGGCGCGAGCGCATGCCTGTCGGGTCTGCCTGTCCAGGCAAAATGTGCGTTCACTTCGAGCGTCATCTCGACATTCATGTTGCGTTGCTTTCCTTGGCTGCTGCCATTATCTGCTCGCGCTTTGCGGATGACTTGTGTGCGCGATGCCTAATGACGCGCAACAGAGACGCGACCTGTATGGCACACCGGTGTCATCGCCTCTATCAGGTCATCACATGCATACCGGCTGCTGAATGTAAATTGATGCCAAGGATCAACCAGCCAGGCGCGCTGACACCGGCATCCGCGCACCGTCCCTGGTTTCCGCTATTCCACGCTCCCTCAACAACCATTTCGCGCACCGGTCCTGGACCCTGGACCGCTTGCGGTTCTCGTTGCGAAGGTTGCAATACCTCGCCTGAACAACAGCCCGGCCATCCTTTATTCAAGGAATATCATGCAGATCAATTCGTATTGCAATCCTGAATATATAAGAAACCGCATTGAGGCTGAAAATTCCGGCATGAACAATCCCGCGTCTGCCCAGGCGGTTGAAAGCAGACAACCGGCCAATCAGGCTAAGACGGGCCGTTCCGGAAATGAAACCGGACGATCCGCGGAGCGCAGCGAAAGCCGGGGAGCAGGTGCGGCCGGTTCTGTTCCGGATGTGCATCTGAGAGTCCAGCGGGAGGCAGATTCCGGCAACGGACAGGCAAACAGCCGATCGTCACCTCCACGTCCCGGTGGCGAACCGCACACCCTTGACGTGGTCGGTATCGATTCCGGGTCCATGACTTTCGAGGCAGACAGGCAATTCCAGAATTTCTATCAAGGGGTAAAAGCCATAAGGGAAAACATGCCGCCTGATGTCTCACGACAGGCCAGCAATTTCATCAGGGACCGCATAAAGCAATCCACCGGTATGGATGTCGATCCGGACAAAACTTTCGTCCATATTTTCAATGGAGCGGAAGCGCTTCAGGATGGCAATGACGGAGTCACCGGCTTCCAGCATGACAAGAATGACCTGAAGGCATCCATGACGCTGACCGATTTTGTTCTGGGCGGATTCAACGACACATGGCGCGGAGATACTTCAGATGTACTGAACATGTACCATGGACTGTACAGTGCGAATTCCGGCGCGGGGAAGTATGGCGCAAGTAACGAAGTCAGTATCCTGCCCTCAGATCTGAGAAACATGATCCATGAGGGCGATCTGGAGAACTATCTGACCCGGCAGCAGGAATCGTTCTGGCCCACACAGACACTCCGGTGGCGGGCGCTGGCAAAAACCGAATTCTGCGGGCTTGCACGAAAGGCCGCCGTGGACGGCCAGTTGACACAACAGGGTTACCAGCTTGCGATGAAGGGCGCCGCGTCCGATGTTCCCCTTGGGGGGGAACCCGCCACATGGAAGCAGATGAGAAGCGAGGCAGGCGCGGATCCTTCCGTCCAGGTCCGCCGCCTCGATATCAATGGCTATTCTGCCACGGACATCCTGTGCTTTTCCGGTCAGGATGGCCGCGAGGTACTCTATATTCCAGGGCAGGCGCAGGCATTTCATGAATTTGAAAATGAAGACCAGTTAAGAAACTGGGTGACGGGACAGGCTCGGGATCCGGCTGCACGGCAGGCGTTGGAATCGCATTTTTCGATCTACGACCGCGGCAGCGGCAACTGGGGAGTTTTCTCCAGAACCGGCGTCGATGAAGGCCTGGACAAGCTGGGCTCCGGAAAATGGAGTCCGGATAACATCGACACGCAGGCCGAAGCCATCCAAGGCGATGTATTTACCGACATGATGGACCGTACCCGGCAACGGAACAAGGAGGATCTGGCTCAGATCACCGGTGACACCGACAAACGCAGGATGTGGCTGAATGATCTGGAAAATGCGGATTCAGGCCCCCTGAACCGACCGGTTGGCCGGGCCCTGTCGGCCGGGGATTTTGCTGCGGGCGCAGGCTCGGAGAGGACTCAACGGTTTGACGATGCAGCCGGGATGGGCGTTGGACTCACGCTGCTTTTTGCACCCTCCGCGCTGTCTTCGCCGTCGAAGCCTGCGCCCCTCCCCATTTCCCAGCCTCCGGCCGTGTCTTTAAAGCGGACGGAATTTAGTGCAACTGAATTTCCGCCTCACAACGCAGCAGAGGCCATCAATGAAATCAACGACAGGATACGGTCAATCACCGGCCAGAATAACCTGCAGACCTATGATTCATTAAAGGATCTCGAAAAATCGCCGTTTTCCAGGGATGACCGGACCGGATTCGAAAGGATCAGGAATTCACTCGAAGAGGTTCGTCGAAGGCTGGACGCTGCCAACGAACGGCTTCGCGATCCAGCGGAGAAAAAACAGATACTGAAAGATCTGGGTAAATCCCTGAATACAACGGACCGGCGTGTGCAGACACAAGCTTATGACCGTTTGCGGGGTATGGCGCTGGAGGCACTTGAAAGGTTCGATTCATTCTGGGATTTCGATTACAGGAACGTGACGTTCTTCCAGCGCCCGGACAGAAATAAGCCCTTTCCACAAGAAGAGCAGAACGAACCTGTACCGGCGTTCGTCAACATGAAAGACCGCAGCCGGCTCATGATCAATCTGGAGGGGCCGGACCGGGGTCGCCAGACGCTTTCCGACTCGGAAGCCGGCAAAGGCTACAACATCGAACTGGTGGATTCGGTCATGAACCAGTTGACGCGGATGGCGGGCAATACGCAGGACTTCATGAGTGTGAGCAGGGAAGCAACCCGTGATGGTTTTTCCCTGGGTACGGCGGCAACGGCGCTTGAGCAGTTCCAGTACGGCAAGCCAGGTGATGCGGTCTGCCAGCAGGTGCTCGGCAAGGCTCCGGATTTTCCGGGCGATGCTTCGGTCCAGAAAATTCTGGGCCTCAAGGATGACGAGCCCATCACCAACGATATGAGGGTAACGGCAAGATACAAATACACGGGCATGAGCGAGCAGGCGCGGAAAGATATCGGAAGCCCGCTCGGATGGACTTACAGTGATCTCGACAGGGACCGGGTCAGCGGCTACATCCAGAACGATGACGTACTGAGAGCGGATCTGATGACCTCCAATGCGGACACCACGGCACTTTATCTTCGTGATGTCGCCGCCCGGCGGAATTACGATACGCCGCTGCCGGGTGCAGAAAGTCAGAGGCGTGCGGTTTACGGGGTGAAGGATGCTGCTGGCGCAATACATTTCTTTCCCACCGAGGCCCAGGCTGAAGCGTACCGGGACGGCGCATTCAGGCGCGGGTTTTCCAGCGGGCTCAAGAATCCGCTCGGTTCCATCATGAAAATCGTCGGGCATGCCTCCGGCGCTTCGCCTGAGAGAAATGAACGGCTTGCTGAAATTGGGGATAATCCGATCGGCGAACTCCTGGCGTTCACCGGCGAACAGGCTGGCGCATCGGAGGATGTCAAGAAGGATCTGAAGACTGCCGGAGGCTATGCCGAGTATCTCGTTCCTCACTGGGGGCAGGTCAGGTTTTACGGGAAGCTTGCCGGCAAGGCCGTAGACGGGGAAATGCCTTCCGCCGACGATCTCATCGTTGTCAACAGTGACCTGAAACATATGGCGGGTGGCGTTCACAGCACTATCAAGCCCCGGCCAGCACAGGGTGAAAAGATCCCCGAATCTTCTCCGGAGACGACTGCCGGGACGGAACGTCCTGCCCAGGACAAACCGGCTGGAAGTGCCGGTGCGCCGTCCAGACACGCACAGGAGAGCGCGACACGAAGGCCGTCAGCCCAAGGGGAGCGTGAGGCAGTGAAATTCATGCCGGACAGAGGCGGAGATGCGCTTGCGTCAACGGCACGTTCGGTCAAAAAGTTCAGCCAGTCGGGCTGGATGAAGGCCAGGATAAAAAGTGCACCTCAGGGCTTTTCTCTCGAAGCAGTAAAACGTATCGACAGCCAGGGACTGAATCTGTCGGGTGCGGTAAACGGTATGAAAAAGGATCTGAAAAAAGCGGGCCCTTCGCGCGCGAATACGCTCGGGAGCATTGAGCGACTGCAGAAGACGCCCAGCCTGGGCAACCTGACCAAATATAGTGAGGAGTCCATCAGACAATACGGGGAGAACCGGGAAACCTCGATCGATTCGCTGGGAAACGATGTTCAGCAGTTGAAGCAAAACGATGTGGCCGTGCTGAGGATCGGAATCCGGAAGGGAAATGGGCAGGTTGACGATGGACCGGTACTCGTGGAGCAACGGCTGAAGGGGCAGAAATCCCAGATATATGACCCGAACAACGGCGTGTTTTCATATCAGACAGCCGATTCTTCGCGCAAGGCTTTGGACCAGTACCTGCATACGGCTTACCGGGACAAGGGGCAACTCTACCCGGAGAGTTTCAGGAAATACGCGTACGGCGCACCGGGCAAATCGCAACCCTGGTTCAAGCCGCCCCAGACACTGCCCGACGGGCGGACCGGCTATCCGGCAGGGCCGACGCGGCCGCCCAGATTACCTGACTCAGGAGCGAGGCCCGGTCCTGAGCCGGGGCCCTCGGGGACCGGTGGACCAGGCACATCGGGAATGCCTCAAACAGAGGGAGGAGGCGGAAGCGGCGAACCCGCGGGATCAGAAACCGGCGCCGGCCGTAAAAGACCTGCGCCCGAGCAGCCAGTATCCATCGATAACGGAAGTGCGTTGGCAAAGAAGCCGAAAGGGGATAGTTCGCCACAACCGGGACCATCGCATCTACAAGGGCAGCCGCTCCAAACGCCGCCGCCGGCTGGTTCAGCGCCTCATCCCGATCCGGCAAACCCGCCGGGCCATCTCACGTCTTCCATCCTGCCCGGTTACGACTTCGATCCATCGGACACATTCGATGACATCGATCCCGGACCGACAACCGTAGACAAGCCAGGACCTTCGGGCAAAAAACCTGTCGATACCCGGCCAGGTGACGGATCATCAACAAATCGGCCTGCTTCACCGCAACCTTCCGGTTCTGCAACCCACGGGCCAGTTCAGGAAGGATATTTATTGAAACCACTGCTAATACCACAAAAAACCCGTGATATTAATGCAGCTGCCGCAAGCATCAAGAACGAAGTAGACACGATTGCAGGATCGCCGGAGAACGCATACCAATTCAATGGATTAAATAGTTATAGAAGAAGCCCCATGTTCAACCCGTCAATCGCGATAGTGGTTGAAAACAGCTTTAAGCGTGCATCGAAGGAACTGGGGGCGGTTATGACCTGTTTGAGCAGTCCGGGCGAGCAAGCTTATGTGCATGAATATCTTCGATCCGCGCTTGGAACCGAAAACACCCGGCTCATCAACGAATCGGCTGGCAAACTGTATGAGGTAGCCAGGCGCACCAAGGATTCTATTGATTTTCATATAAAACACAATTATGAAAATATTGTTCTTTTCGGGGAAAAAAATTATCACCCGCGTGGATTCTTTGTATCGGGGTTTGCTTCGGTTTCCGATCCTGCCAACCGGATAGCCCTGAATATCGGCCGTGTCGGGATGGATCTTCAGACATTCCCCGGTTTGAGCTATAGCGAAAGGTTGACTGGCACGATCATTCATGAGGCCACCCATAATGAGGTCGCCACAAAGGACCTGATTCTTACACCTGTGACACCACTTGCCGTCAGGCTGGCGAACGCAAAAGATATGCGCCTTCATTTCGAAAGGAATATGGACTTGCGTAATATCCCGGTTCAGCACAAAGATGTGATCGTGGCAAACGCCATGTTTGATAATGCAGACAGCTACTCGATCTGGTTCGATCAACTTGCAAAGCGTAAGCCAGCCGACTCCATGGTATTCGACACGCCGGAGTCACCCACGCCTGTCGTAGGGTCAACGGCCGAAACGCCGGATTCGCGTTGACGCCGCTGTGGGCGGGCTAGCCCGCCCACAGCACTGATGCGCTTTCGTGATTTCAGGGCGACGGCATGTTGCACTGCTTTCCCTGACGGCTGCCGTTATCTGCTCGTGCTTCGTGGATGACTTGTGCTGGCGACGCTCGATGGTTGTGGTGCGGTATCGCTTGACAGGCCGATTACCGATCGCCTAGCCTTTTTGGATCAGGTCGCTCGCACCTGGTCGATGGGGGAGACAAATGAAAAGTCTGCAGAGAGTTCTGTATCCCACGGCAATAGGCATGCTGATAACCGTCGCGTCATCGGCGCAGGCGCTTGCGGCCGGTCCAAAGACGGTAAGCGGGCCAGGCGCGGATCAGGCCTGCTTCAAGCCTCAAGCGGCCAACACGAAATTCTTCCAGTGGCCCGCAAAACATGGGCCCTACCGGATCGCACTCGTCAACGGGTTCATCGCCAACGACTGGCGCGTCCAGATGATTCGCGTCGCGAAGGCCTATGTGGCCCAGCCCGCGGTCAAGAAGGACGTCAAGGAATTCAAGGTCGTTTCCGTCGGCCAGGACGTTGCCGCGCAGATCGCCGCCGCCAACAATTTCATCGATCAGGGCTTCGACACGATCATCGTCGACGCCAATAGCTCGGCCGCCTTCAAGGGCGTCGTGCGCAAGGCCAATGAAAAAGGCGTGGTCGTCGTGTCGTTCGATAACGTGATCGACGACCCGGCGCAGATTTCGGTCAACGTGAACCAGGTCGGCCTCGGCGAAATGGCGGCAAACTTCCTGCTGAAGCAGGCGAAGCCATCAGGCGATCTCACCTTCCTGCACGTACGCGGTCCTTCGGGCCAGCCCGTGGACCTCGCTCGCAACGACGGCTTCCATGACGTCATCAACAAGTCGGGCCGCACGGTGAAGGTGGTCGACGTGGTCGGCAACTGGGCGCCCGGCGACGCGCAGAAAGCGACCGCCGACGCGATCTCCGCGGGCGGCGTGTTCGACGGCCTTTACGTCCAGGGCGGCACGCAGGGCGCGGTTCAGGCGATGCTCGACGCGAGCAGGTTCAAGGCGCCGATTTCGGGCGAAACGGAGAATGCCTATCGCCTGCTCTGCAACAAAGCGAAACTGACGTGCCAGTCCGGCGGCACGGGTCCGGCGCAGAGCGCGGTGGCGATCAAGACAGCGATTGCGGCGCTGCAAGGCCAGGTGATTCCGCAAAGCATCGCGCTGCCGACCTCGGTCGACTATTCGCCGTTCACGCCGGGCAAGAACGTCTTCCCGAATCTGCCTGGCAGCTTCTTCGCCGGCAATAACTTCCCGAGTTGCAACATCGGTTTCTCGGCCGAGGAAATCGCGACCCAGACCGGCACGAACAACTGACCTCAAGACTCAAGCATCGCGGCGAAATCGTTCTCCGCGATCCGCATGCGAGGCACCACGGAGACGCACGAAGATGGCCGGGAAATCGCCAGGCTCGCTGCTGCGCGTGGAGGGAATTTCAAAGCACTATGGCGGTGTCCGTGCGCTGGAGGACGTGCAATTCGCCTGCCGGGCGGGGTCGATCCACGCCTTGCTCGGCGAGAACGGCGCGGGCAAGTCCACGTTCATCAAGATCCTCTCGGGCGTCGTGCAGGCCGACCGCGGCCGTATCTTTCTCGACGGCGCACCGATCAGTTTCGCCACCCCCAAGGCCGCCGCCGATGCAGGGATATCGTGCATTTTCCAGGAGCTTTCGCTGCTGCCCGATCTCACCGTGGCCGACAACATCTGCATCGCCGATCGTCCGCGCCGGTTCGGGATGATCGACCGTGCTGCGGAGCGGCGGCGAGCGGAGGCGATGCTGGCGCTGATCGGCGGCGAGGACATTCATCCGGCGGCCCCGGTCGGCAGCCTGCCGCTGTCGCGCCAGCAGATGGTCGAAATCGCGAAGGCGCTCGCGCGCCACCCCAAGGTTCTGATTCTCGACGAGGCCACCTCGGCGCTCACCGCGGCCGATGTGAGCAAGGTCTTCACGCTGCTGAAGCGCTTGAGGACAGAGGGCATGGCGATCATCTACATCTCGCACCGCATGCACGAGATCGCCGAACTCGCCGACGAATGCACCGTGTTCCGCAACGGCCTCTACGTCGAGACTTTCGCCGCCGGCTCCAGGTCCGACGACGCCATCGTCGAGATGATGATCGGCCGCGAATATTCGAGCGCGTTTCCGCCGCTCAGCCAAACCATGCGCGACGGAAAACCCGCGCTGGCGGTCCGCAATCTTTCGTGGTCCAGCGAATTGAAGGACGTATCGCTCGACGTGCATGGCGGCGAGGTCGTCGGACTCGGCGGGCTCGACGGCCAGGGTCAACGGCAATTCCTGCTGGCGCTCTTCGGCGTGCTGATCGGCGTCGGCGGCGAGATCGAACTCGACGGCAAGCCCGTGAAGATCGCGAGTCCTCGCCGCGCGAAGTCGCCCGAGCTGGGACTCGCGCTGATCCCCGAGGACCGCAAGAACGAAGGGTTGATGCTGCCGATGACGGTGCGCGAGAACCTGTCGTTCGCGGCGCTCGATGCAGTGAGTCGCTTCGGCCGGATCGATCACAAAGCCGAGGCGAAGCTGATCGACGCGGTCGTGCGGCAACTCGCGATCAAGTCGGACGGGCTCGACGGTCCTGTGGCCGCGCTGTCCGGCGGCAACCAGCAGAAGGTGGTGATCGGCAAATGGCTGATGACGAAACCGCGCATCGTACTCCTGAACGATCCAACGAGAGGCATCGACGTCGGCACGAAGCAGGAAATCTATCAGTTGCTGCGGCGGCTCGCGGAGCAAGGCACGGCGATCCTGTTCTATTCCACCGACTACGACGAGCTGATCGGTTGCTGCGAGCGCGTGGCCGTGTTCTATGACGGCACCATCACACGAATGCTTCAGGGCGCCGACCTGACCGAGCACAACCTCATCGGCGCCGCGCTGAACCTGACGTCGGCGGCGAATCCATCACACAAAGGCAACCGCATGAGCGCAAACGAGAGCCGGCCATGACAGGCAAGCGGCACGACGCAGACTGGCGCTACTGGCTCGCGGCGCAGCGCGGAGCGCTGATCGCGGCGGCCATCTTCGCGGTCATGTTCGGCGTGTATGGGGCGGCGCAACCGATGGGGCTCAACGCCGACATCGTCAACACCGCCGCCAACAAAGGCGCGCTGCTGGCGCTGGTCGCCATGGCGCAAACGCTGCCCGTGCTGACCGGCGGGCTCGATCTCTCCGTCGGCATGACCTTCATGCTGGCCAATTGCCTCGCCTCGACCATCGTCACGGGGGGGGCGGCCGCCACCGCGCTCGGCATCGTCGGCGTGCTGGCCGCCGGCCTCGCCTGCGGATTCGCGAACGGGCTGATCGTCGTCTACGGCCGTCTACAACCACTGATCGCGACGCTCGCCACCAGCGCGATCTACTTCGGCATCGCCCTCGCCTTGCGCCCGCAGCCGGGCGGCGACATCAACGGCGACTTCGCCGACCTGATGATGCGCTCGACCTTCGGCGTCCCCTCCTCCGTGCTGCTGATACTCGCCGCTGTCGTTTTCATCTGGATTCCTTATCGTCATTCGACGCTCGGACGCGCGGCTTGTGCAGTGGGTTCGTCGGAACAGGCGGCGTACATGTCGGGCGTGCCGATCGCGCGGGCGAAGCTCTGCGCGTACACGCTCGGCGGGCTCTTCGCCGCGTTGGGCGGACTCCTGCTGACCTGCATTACCTATTCCGGCGAGGCGCGCGCCGCGCTCGGCGGCGACTACACACTGAACTCGATCGCCGCGCTCGTGATCGGCGGCACCTCGCTCTTCGGCGGCTCCGGCGGCGCGGTCGGCTCCCTCTTCGGCGCGTTCGTGATGCGGACGGTCGGCGATCTGCTCATCGTCTTCAACATCAATCCGGTGCTGCAACCGCTATTCGTCGGCGTGGTACTGCTGTTCGCGGTCAGCCTCGGTTCGCTGCGCCTGCTGCGCGTGCGCAACAAACTGGACCTCTATCGGTAGGCCCCATGCTTCGTTCCCTGCGCAAGATCGACGCCGCCACGCTCACCGCCTTCGCCTGCATCGTGCTGCTGCTCCTGCTCGGCGCGGCTGCAAAACCGGGGTTTTTATCGATCGGGTACCTCGTGCAGCAATTGCTGGTCGCCTCTTTCCTCGGCACGATCGCGACGGGCGAAATGATCGTGATCCTGATGGGGCAGATCGATCTGTCGATTCCGTGGACGATCGCCATGGGCGGCATGATGGCGACGGGCGCATCGGGGATTCTCGGGCCCACGCTCGGTGTACCGCTCGCCATTCCGTTCGGGATCTTCTGCGGTTTTCTGGTCGGCCTCGTGAACGGCGTGGGCGTGGCGTGGCTGCGGGCGCCATCGATGATTTTCACGCTGGGCATGAACGCCGTCGCCCAGGGCCTGATGGTCTATCACACGGGCGGCTTCGCGCCGCAGGACCGGGCGACCGGCCTCATGATCGCGCTCGCAGGCGGCCGGTTGATCCGGGGAATCCCCAATCCGCTGCTCGTGTGGATCGCCGTCGGCACGGTCACGATCTACATGCTGACGCGCACGCGGCTCGGACGGCAGATCTACGCGATCGGCAATCGCGAGCGGGCCGTGTTCCTCTCCGGCGTCGACAGCCGGCGCGTCATGCTGATCGCCTTCGCGCTATCCGGCGCCTGCGCCGCGGCCGGCGGCGTGCTGCTGGCCGGCTGGGCGAACCGCTCGTATCAGGCGATGGGCGATCCTTACCTGCTTCCGACGATCGCGGCGATCGTGCTAGGCGGCACCAACGTGCTCGGCGGCCGCGGCACCTATCTCGGCACCATCGCGGGCGTCATTCTGATCACGCTGTTGCAATCGATTCTCTCCGTGCTGCAGCCGCAGGATTATTTCGCGCAGATCGGCATCAAGCTGCCGGCCGATGTTTTCCGCCAGGTCGTTTTCGGGCTCGTGATCATCGTGATGATGATGCTTTACGGCCGTGAAAGATTGATTCGCTAAACATGGGGTTTGCCCGCACCTTTTAACGCCGCGCCGCCGTCGTTTCAACTTCCGACGCAAGCACGCAATCATGAAGCCGGCGTGTAACGGAAGGCCCCGTTTGGGCCATATCAAACATCGCACGCACCACGCTTGACGTTAATTAACGGTCTACCGAGCATCACGGTCGGGGGCCAACATCACCGGCTTGTATCAAACGACACATATCCCGGTCGCTCGACCACAGGCGAAGGACATATGTTGTCTGGCGATTTCATAACAAGGGGCACGGGTCGCGGTATTCGCATACTGCGAACCCAGAATGGGCAGGAAACGCTGAAATGAATTTAACCCGCATCCGTCCCGGCGATATCGCCCTCGGCAGCCCGGCTGGTTTCTCGATCTACTCGGTCCATGGAAAACTGCTGCTGAAGAGCGGCCACGTTATTGCTTCGCAATCGCTCCTCGATCAGGCGCTTCGCTCCGGGTACCGCAACAGTGCCGACGCGGCCCACGACCACGAGCCGGCCGATCTCGAAGTGCCGCTGCTTTTTTGCCGGTCTGCGAGCCGGCTGAAGGCAGCCGAGCCTGCCATCATCGAGTCGATGTCGCCTGCGGTCCTGCCCAATCTTGCGCAACGCGTGGAGTTTTTCCAGTTATCGCTTGAAGATTCGCCCGAGAAACTCGGCGTGAATCTGCTCGGCGTGGTGCCGGAAAAGGCGCTTCTCGTCGGCCGTGCTCCCGAAGGCGGCACAGCGAATCTTGTGGCCGGCACGATCTACGACGCCACGATGTTTGCCGGCACGCGTCTGTTCCGGTTCCAGACGCAGCTATTACCCGAAACCACCGCGCCTTTCGACTGCTGGTTCCTCGAATACCCGAAAGGGATCGTTCATGCGCCGGTGCGCAGACATTGGCGCGTTGCCACGTCGGTCCCCGCTAAACTGCAGTCCGGCGAATACGAATGCCCCGCGGCTGATGTCGTGGTGGTGAATATCAGCGTGACCGGCGCCGGTGTCTGGGCCGACCAGAACTTCCTCGTCGTGGGGCAGCGCGTATCGCTCGCGATGAATCTGCGCGTTGATCAGCGGGTGCAGCAGGTTACGGTGTATGCGACCGTACGGAACCAGCGGGCCGATTCGAGCCGCGTTCACTATGGCCTTGAGTTCGTCCGCATAGGCGATGAGGTCCGGCGCAATCTCAAGGATTTCGTACTCGAACAAATGGCACAGCTGTAATTCGCCGGTTCGATCAGGACGCCGAAACTTATTGAAGCGTCCGGCCTTGCGTATCCAGGCTAGACGCGCCCATCGCTGCGGCACGGCTTCGCGACCCGGATAACGCCACGGCCGGGCGTGCGTCGCTCCCATACGGCCCTCTTGCGAACCGAGCGAATCGCCGCTCGCCAATTGCACTACTCCAGGCGTTAGCCCAGCGGGTGGCCATGATTCGTTCGGGTTCGCTGGCGGCACTCAGCAGCCGCGTCATGGCAAGACCCAGGCGATACATTGCGTACCGCTTGCGGCGCATATCGACATCTGCTCGCGAAACCATCGTTTTGCCTCTTCCGGGTTGCATGACGCGCAAGGCCAAGAATCCGCCAGCACGGATGCCGTAGCCAGGGTATCGCACCCGTGAGATCGAGAGACCGTCCGCGTATTAGCGTACAAACGAGGGAGTCGCAATATCCGGGAGATTATCCAGTGCGCGGCTTCCGTCGCGCCGCGCTTCCGTTTCGCCGGTGAAGGGGGTGTCGCTGTAAGCGATCAATTTGAAGCCGCTCCCAGCCGGCCTGGGAATGGTGATGCCCCAATGCCAGCCGCCTTCCTGCTCGAAGACATGTAGCATCGGACACGAATGCTGCGTTAAGGATCGGGTCGTCATATTACGCCCTCCGTTCAAAAACCTGCGGAACGCCATGCAGACCTGGGCAGTGTAGTCATAATTTTGCTGCATCGCAATAAGTCATAACCTTGATACGCAAATCGGTAAAATTTTCGTGGTCGATTCTATAGCATATTTAGAATTTTTAATTGCCGATCACAAAACTGAAAAAATTAACCCAAAACGGAATGATGTCCGATTTATCTGTGTGATTGATACTGACTCTTTCCCTAAGGCAGGCGCGGCAGAAGGGGGCTATGCGGTCGTTGCAAGGGAAACACCGCTTCAAGGCCCTGATTTGCCGAAGCCTTTTTCTGGTGATGCGTGCTCTCCGGCCTGGTTTTTGAATCGTGCCCTCCGTGGAGCGCGACCACGCAGGTCAAGTCCGTGTGCGAAAAAGCGACAAATATTTTACTAGTATGAGAAGTCGAATTCGAGTCCACGAAAACGGAGTGACAAGCCTTTATTGGCCCCGTAATTCGCAATGTCGCAGGACTTGAAGATTAAATGTCGCGATAGCCGATGCAATTGCGAAACACGAGCAAGACCTGTGCCGTTTTTTTGACTTCGACGCGCGAAGCCCCCCCAGCGCGACCGGGCACGCATGCGCGCGCCAAAGCAAACATCTGATCAACCTCGTTCCGCGCGCACCCGACATCGCCCATTCACGCATCCGGCGCATAATGTGGCGCACTGACGATGCAGTCACGGTCATGATGGTCACCCGCCGAGGAGAACGCCATGCACGCGCAGAACGAAGAAGTCGTCGCGCACCTGCTCTCTGATGTCGTCGAATTCGCGCGCGGGCGATTGCCGGAACCGGCCTTCAAGATCGTCGAACCCTTTCTCCAGCATTACTACGATTTCGCCGACTCCGACGATCTTCGCAGCCGCAGCATCGCCGATCTCTACGGCGCCGCCATGGCGCACTGGCAGACCGCGCAACGGTTCGTGCCAGGCAGTGAACGTCTGCGCGTCTACAACCCGATCCTCGAACAGCACGGCTGGCATTCGGACCACACGGTCGTCGAGATCGTCAACGACGACATGCCGTTTCTCGTCGACTCGGTGACGATGGCCGTGAACCGTCTCGGGCTCGCGCTCCATTCGGCCTTGCATCCCGTGTTCCGCATCTGGCGCAGCAAGGACAGCGGCATCGGCCGCGCGGACGTGGGCAGCGCGAGCACCGACAACGGCCAGTCGCAACTTGCTTCGTTCATCCATTTCGAAGTCGATCGATGCGGCGACGCCGCAAAACTCGACGCGCTGCGCGACGACATTGCCCGCGTGCTCGGCGACGTGCGCGCATCGGTCGAGGACTGGCCGAAACTCGTCGATATCGCGCGCGAAACGATCAAGCTCATGAAGGCCCGCGAGACGAGCGCCGAGGACATCGAGGCGCGTTCGTTCCTCGAATGGATGGTCGCCGATCATTTCACGTTCCTCGGGCAGCGCGACTATGCGCTCGTCAAGCTCGATAACGGCTACGGCCTGCGCGGCATGCAGGAATCGGGCCTCGGCATCCTGCGCGCCGCGCGGCGCCCGCCCGGCGCGCCCGACGTCACGCCGTTGCCGCCCGCCGCGGCCGGCATCGTCTCGGGCGCGTGGCCGATCTTCCTGACGAAGGCCAATTCGCGCGCGACCGTTCACCGGCCCGGCTATCTCGACTACGTGGGCGTCAAGCTGGTCGGCCCCGACGGCAACGTGATCGGCGAACGGCGTTTTCTCGGGCTCTACACCTCGACGGCGTACAGGGTGTCGAGCGCCGAGATCCCGATCGTGCGCCGCAAATGCGCGAACATCGTGCACCGCGCGGGCTTTCTGCCGAAAGGCCATCACGGCAAATCGCTCGTGACGGTGCTCGAAACATGGCCGCGCGACGAATTGTTCGAAGCAGACGAAGACCAGCTTTACGACAGCGCACTCGGCGTGCTGCGCCTGCAGGAGCATCAGCGCATGCGGCTGTTCGTGCGGCGCGACCGTTTCGACCGCTTCGTGTCGTGCCTCGTGTTCGTCTCGCGCGACAAGTACAACACCGATCTGCGCCACCGCATCTCGCGCCTGCTCATGCAGGCGTTCAACGGCGTGTCGATCGAGTTCACGCCGCTGCTGTCCGAATCGACGATTGCGCGCATTCATTTCGTCGTGCACGCCGAACCCGGCACCATGCCCGACGTCGACACGCGCGAACTCGAAGTGCGCCTCGTGCAGGTGACGCGCCGCTGGCAGGACGATCTCGCCGATGCGCTGCTCGACGCGTTCGGCGAAGAACAGGGCAACCGCCTGCTGCACCGCTACGCCGATTCGTTTCCCGCCGGTTATCGCGACGATTACCCCGCGCGCACGGCGGTACGCGACATCGAATTGATCGAGCGCGTGCAAGGCACCGCGCACCTCGCGATGAATCTCTACCGCCCCATCGAGTCGGGGCCGCGCGAATTCCGCTTCAAGGTCTATCGCACGGGCGACCCGATCGCGCTCTCGCGCAGCCTCCCGATGCTCGAACATCTCGGCGTGCGCGTGGACGAAGAGCGCCCCTATCTGATCGAGGCGCCGGGTTGCGCGCCCGCGTGGGTCCACGATTTCGGCCTCGAACTGGCCGACGACGCCGAGTTCGACATCGAACGTGTGAAGAATCTGTTCGAAGACGCCTTCGACCAGGTCTGGAACGCAGGCATCGAAAACGACAACTTCAATCGCCTCGTGCTTCGCGCGCAGCTCGGCGCGCGCGAAGTCACGATTTTGCGGGCGTACGCGAAATATCTGCGGCAAGTGGGTTCGACGTTCAGCGACGCGTATATCGAGCGCGCGCTGACCGGCAATCCGGCGATCGCGCGTCAGTTCGTCGACCTGTTCCGCACGCGCTTCGACCCGCACGCGAGCGCAACGCGCGACGCTCAGGACGAGCGTCAGTTGAAGGCGATCGAAAGCGCGCTCGACCAGGTGCCCAATCTCGACGAAGACCGTATCCTCCGGCAGTTTCTCGGCGTCATCAACGCGACGGTCCGCACGAACTACTTCCTGCGCGACGCGAACGGTCAGCCCAAAGCGTGGCTGTCGTTCAAGTTCGATCCCGCGAAAGTGCCGGGCCTGCCCGAGCCGAAGCCGATGTTCGAGATCTGGGTGTATTCGCCGCGCGTCGAGGGCGTGCATCTGCGCGGCGGACGCGTCGCGCGCGGCGGCCTGCGCTGGTCCGATCGCCGCGAGGACTTCCGCACGGAAGTGCTCGGGCTGATGAAAGCGCAGATGGTGAAGAACGTGGTCATCGTGCCCGTGGGCTCGAAAGGCGGCTTCGTCGTGAAGAACCCGCCGCCCGCCTCCGATCGCGAGGCGTGGATGCGCGAGGGCGTCGCGTGCTACCGGACCTTCCTGCGCGGCCTGCTCGACCTCACCGACAACCTCGCGAACAACGCGGTCGTGCCGCCGTCCGACGTCGTGCGCCGCGATGCCGACGATCCCTATCTCGTCGTCGCGGCCGACAAGGGCACGGCCACCTTCTCCGACTACGCGAACGCGATTTCGCAGGAATACGGCTTCTGGCTCGACGACGCGTTCGCATCCGGCGGTTCGGTCGGCTACGACCACAAGAAAATGGCGATCACGGCGCGCGGCGCGTGGGAGTCGGTGAAGCGGCACTTCCGCGAAATGGGCGTCGATACGCAGGCGACCGACTTCACGGTGGCCGGTGTCGGCGACATGTCGGGCGACGTGTTCGGCAACGGCATGCTGCTTTCGCCGCACATCCAGCTCGTGGCGGCGTTCGACCACCGGCACATATTCCTCGATCCGAATCCCGATCCCGCATCGAGCTTTGCGGAGCGCGAACGTCTCTTCGCGCTCGAACGCTCAAGTTGGGCCGATTACGATCCCACGAAAATTTCCGCGGGGGGCGGTGTCTTCGCGCGCACGGTGAAAACAATCCCGCTCTCGCGTGAAGTCCAGACCGCGCTCGGCATCGACGCACCGGCGCTCACGCCGGCCGAGCTGATGCGCGCGATCCTGCTCGCGCCGGTCGATCTGCTCTACAACGGCGGCATCGGCACCTACGTCAAAGCGGCGCACGAGACCAACGCGCAGGTCGGCGACCGCGCCAACGACGCCGTACGCATGAACGGCGCCGACCTGCGCTGCAAGGTCGTCGGCGAAGGCGGCAACCTCGGCGTCACGCAGTTCGGGCGCATCGAGTTCGCGCTGCACGGCGGCCGCATCAACACGGATGCCATCGACAACTCAGCCGGCGTCGATTGTTCGGATCACGAAGTAAACATCAAGATCCTGCTCGGACTCGTGGTCGCGGACGGAGAGATGACCGAAAAGCAGCGCAACGCATTGCTCGCCGAAATGACCGACGAAGTCGGCCTGCTCGTGCTGCGCGACAACTACTACCAGACCCAGGCGCTGTCGATCGGGGGCCGTTACGCGGCGCAGTTGCTCGACGCCGAGACGCGCATGATGCGCTCGCTCGAACGCGCGGGGCGGCTCAACCGCACGATCGAATTCCTGCCCACCGACGAGGAAATCGCCGAGCGCCAGGCCGCGAAGCTCGGCCTCACGTCGCCCGAGCGCGCCGTGCTGCTTGCCTACTGCAAGATGTGGCTGTACGACGCCCTGCTCGACTCCGATATGCCCGAAGATCCGCTCGTCGCATCGATGCTCGTCGATTACTTCCCGAAGCCGCTGCAACAGCGCTTCAGCGAGCCGATGCGCCGCCATCCGCTACGCCGCGAGATTCTCGCGACGCATCTGACCAACGCGCTCATCAACCGCGTCGGCTGCGCGTTCGTGCATCGTCTGATGGAGGAAACCGACGCGAAGCCCGGTGACATCGTGCGCGCCTGCATGCTCGCGCGCGATGTGTTCGACCTCGACGACATCTGGCGCGATATCGATGCGCTCGATAACCGCGTCGCCGATGACCTGCAGGCGCGCATGTTCGTCGACGTCGCGCGGCTGCTGGAGCGCGCGGCGCTGTGGTTCCTGCGGCATCTGCAGTCGGGCGCCGCGGGCAACGGCGGCGTGAGCGACCTGCTCGCGCGTTGCCGCGACGCGGCGCAACGTCTCTCGCCGCAATTGCCGCAACTGCTGCCCGCCGCCGACCTCGAAACGCTGTCCGCCCGCCAGCGCGAACTGGTGGAGGCAGGCGTCGAAAGCGGACTCGCCGCGCGCGTGGCGAGCGGCGAGATTTCGGCGGCGCTGCTCGACATCGCCGAAGTCGCGGCGGCCTGCAACAAGGGCCTCGAATTCGTCGCGGGTGTGTATTTCGCGCTGGGCACGCAACTGAATTACGGCTGGATCAGCGAACGGGCTGCAACGCTGCCGACGCCCACGCATTGGGACATGATGGCGCGCGCGACGGCGCTCGCCGAGGTGGCGCGGCTCAAACGCGCGCTCACGACGAGCGCGCTCGCGCAGTCGTCGGAATCGTCCGCGCCCGATGCGATCGTCAAAGCCTGGTGCGAGCAACGCGAAGCGGCGCTCGCGCGCTACTCGCACCTGCTCGCCGATCTGCGGGCGACGGGCGGAGCGAGCCTCGCGGTGCTGCTCGTGGTCGTCCGGGAGATGGCGGCGCTGGAGCGCGCGTAGTTCAGAGCAGGCCCGATTTCCAGATCATCTGCGAGGCCGCGAACAGCACGCACACGAGCACCACGGCGCGAAACGCAAGCGGGTGCAGGCGGTCGCGCAACGGCCGCGCGATCATCATGCCGGCGATGGCGGGAAGACTGGCCGCCGCGGAAATCGCGAGATCGGCGCCGCTCGCGTGGGCGCCGCCCGTGAACGTCGTGATGAGCGTGACGATCGACACGACGAGAATGATCGCGATCTGCTTCGTGAATACGCGGCCCGTGGCGCCCGATGCGATCAGAAACATCGCGAGCAGCGGGCCCGGCACGGACGCGATGCTTTCCATGAGCGCGGCGAGAAAGCCGAGCGCGAATCCCACGGGCTTTACGAGCCCCGGCGTGAGCGTGAGTTTCGGCGATGCGAGCAGCAGTACGGCCGCGATGACCAGCACGACGCCGGACGCGAATTGCGCATGATGCGGTTCGAGCGCGACGAGCACCGACACGCCGAGCACATTGCCGATCACCGTCCCGACGAGCGGGGCCGCGATGCGCCGCACGGTCGGCAGGATCTCCCCGCCTTCGATCGCCTGCGGAATATTGCCGAGGATGATCGGCATCGACAGCAGCAGCACGGCCGCCTTGACCGGCATGAAATGGGCGAGGATCGGCATGGCGACGAGCGGCACGCCGATGCCCGTGACACCCTTCACGATGCCGCCGAGCACGAGCGCGACCGCGATTCCGGACAGCGCGAACGCGTCGAGAGCCTGAAGATGGGGATAAAGCAGTCCCCCGGAAAGATGGATATCGGGCATCGAAGGGCAGGAAAAGTGAGCGTAGTAAATACCGGCTTCGAGACGGCACGGTCGGGCTGCATGATAGCGCAGCCAACGCACGCTCACCGACGCGACGCTGGACGCCCGCTCGCCTTGATGGCGGAATGTCGGCCCGAGCGATACCGTCAAGAACCGGGCATTGCTCTGCAGAATGCGGCGTTTCGCGCTACCCTGAACGCCTTGAATTGCGCGCCGCCGCTTCAGCGGGCGGAGTGGGCGCAACGGCATTTTTCATAGGGAAACCGCAATGACGCAGCCACTCAGGATCGACTTTGTCTCCGATATCGCATGCCCGTGGTGTGCGATCGGTCTTTCTTCGCTTCAGCTCGCGCTTCAGCGTCTCGGCGATTCCGTCGATGCGGAAATCGTGATGCATCCCTTCGAACTGAATCCGCAGATGAAACCGGGCGGTGAAGCGATCGTCGATTATCTCGGCAAGAAATACGGCCGCACGCCCGAGCAGATTGCCGAGACCCAGGCCATGATCCGCGAGCGCGGCGCATCCGTGGGCTTCGACTTCGGCACGCGCGCCTATGTCTACAACACGTTCGACGCGCACCGTCTGCTGCATTGGGCCGGGAGCGTCGGCAAGCAGTTGCCGCTGAAGCTCGCGTTGCTGCGCGCCTACCATTCGGACGGCAAGGACCCGAGCAATCACGGTGTGCTGGTGGAAGCGGCGCAGTCGGTCGGACTCGACGGCGCCGAGGCGCGCAAGGTGCTCGACAGCGGCGCCTTTGCCGACGAGGTACGCGCGCAGGAAGAGCAGTATCAGTCGATGGGTATCCAGTCGGTGCCGTCGATCGTCTTCAACGAGCGCTATCTGGTGACCGGCGGGCAGCCGGTCGAAGCCTTCGAACAGGCGATCCGGCAGATTCTCGACGAGGCTTGAAGGCGCGCGTCCTTCGCGTACCTGGCGTCACGCGCTCACGCAAGCTGCGGGAAGGTCTCGCCCGCGTGGCGATGCAGCCAGCGGATCATGTCCGAGTGCTTGACCACGCCTACGAGCCGCTGGGCATCGTCGAGCACCGGGATCGACGAGATCGAATGATCGGTGAAGATAGGCACGAGTCCGGCGAGCGGCGTCGCCCGATGCACGGCGTGGGCGCCCGCCCTCATCACGGCCTCGACGGTTTCCTCGACGCGCGCGGACTCGCGCTTCAGCGCACTGCGCAACGCACGGCCGAGGCGGTTGAAAAACGACGCGGGCGCATCGGCGAGATCGCCGTGCGTGACCATGCCGACGAACCGGTTCATCGCATCGACGACATGCAATGCATGCACGCCCTCGCGATGCAGCAGTTCCCGCGCGGCTTTCCGATGCATCGTCGACGGCACGGCCGGCACGTCGGTGCTCATCACATGCTCGCAGGTTATCGCGTCGAACGGCGTCACGACGTCGTCTTCGACGGCCGGCTCGAAGACCGACTCACCATCGAGTTCCGAAACGGCCGCCGGCTGCGGCGCCGCATGCGCCACCGCGCGCGGATAACGGTGGCCCGTCAACGCGTGATACGAGAGCGCCACGCTGAGCAGCGCGACCGACTGGAACAACACCGGCTCGGTCACGAAACGCCATCCCAACGCATGGACGCCCGGGCCGCCGAGCACGGCGGTCAGCGCGACGGCGCCCGAGGGCGGATGAACGCAGCGGCACGCGTACATGCCCGCAATCGCGAGCGCGACCGCGACGGAAGCGGCCGTGCCGGGATCGGCGATCCACTGCGAGCAGGCCACGCCGATCAGCGACGAAACGAGGTTGCCGCCGAGTATCGACCACGGCTGCGCGAGCGGGCTCTCGAACGCGCCGAACAGCAGCACGGCCGACGCGCCCATCGGCGCGATGAGCATCGGGATCTGACCCGCGGGGCCGAACACCAGGCGCGTTGCAAGCGCGGCGAACGCGATGCCGAGCAGCGACCCGGTGCAGCGCCGCACGCGCTCGCGCCAGACCGGCGCGCCGGGATGGGGCGCAAAGTTCGTCAGCCAGGTGATGATCGGGGACGGTGTCATGAACGCGGCAGCACGCGGGCGTGCGATTCGGTTAGGTGCTGCCAGCATATCGACGCATGACAAAGATCAACAATTGATATTTGTCGGCTTATATATAAGGTATCGCCTATGCATCTTTTGCGATGCAGCAGCGCACCCTGCGGTGCCGCCCAGCGTTACGCGAGCCCTTCGTCCGCGACAAGTTCGATCAGCATGTCCGAGAATGCCTTCGCGGCCAGCGTCGTATAAGCATTGCGGCGCGTGAGCAGCGCCACCGTCCTCTGCGGCAGCCCCGGCGACACCGCCAGGCTGACGAGCCCTTCATGCTCCCCGATCACGGCCGAGGGCAGGATCGACGCGAGCGCACTCTGCTTCACGAGCTTGAGCACCGTGCCCACCGTGTTCGCCTGCACCATGACCGGAGGCCGGATCTGATGTCCGCGAAACCACGCATCGGCGAACTGGCGCACGACGAAATCCGGACTGAGCATCGCCATCGGCGTCGCTGCGAGGTCGGCGGCCGGAACGGGCTTGCGCCGTCTCGCCAGCGGATGGCGTCTGGACACGACCAGCGCAATACGCTCCTCAAACAACGGATGTGCGTGAATCTCTTCCGAGCGCACATCGGTAAAGCCGATGCCCAGATCGAGTTCGTCGCGTGCGAGTGCGCCCTCGATCTCTTCGAGCGGCTTCTCCGAGAGTTCGATCACGACCGCCGGATGCGCCGCGCGAAACCGGCGCAACGCGGGATCGATCAGGTATTCGGAGAAGGTCGGCGTATAGGCGAGGCGCACGAGCCCGCGCGTCAGGTCGCGCAGATCGTGCAGCGCGCGCCGGCCCGCGTCGAGATGCGCGAGCGCCTGTTTCGCGTGCTCGATATAAGCGCGGCCGAAATCGGTGAGGCTCACCGTGCGGCCGCTGCGGTCGAACAACGGGCCGCCGAGTTCGCTTTCGAGCTGCCGGATCTGCTGCGATAACGCGGGTTGGGAAACGTGCAGCGCCTCGGCCGCGCGCGTGAAATTCCTCAGGTCCGCGACCGTCAGCACGTAACGAATCGGACGCAGCATCACGCTCCGCTCTTCCATAAGTCTCGCTTATTGAGGTCATTGCAATATCGTCTTGGACACCCGCGCGTGCGCTGCACACAATGGACTCAAGACGACACTGGGGAAAGAAGCGTCAAGCACGCTCGCCCTTTACTGCGTGTCGCCATTTTACAAGCGGGGATACGAATGTTCGAAGCCTTTGCCCTGTGCGTGCTCGCCGCGTTCGGCGGGTGTTGCGCGACTTTTCTGATCGGCTCACTGCTGCCGGACGACGCGATCGCGCGGGCCGATCGTGGCGGCAGATTCGCAGGACTCGGCACGATGGAAGCGGAACGCCCGCTCGCGTGCGCGCACGGCCAGGCTCACGCCGCCGCGCGATTCAGGCACAGGGCGCGCCGCATCCCGGCCGGCGTCGAAGCCTGACCCCACCCACGAGCCTGCCCCGCTCACGCGGGCGCGGGCTCTTCTTCCGGCGCCGTCACGACCAGCACGTTGCAGGAGACGCGGTCGAGCAGCAGGCGGTCATCGCGGCCGTCCCACCAGCGGGCCAATACGCCCCGCCGATGATGTCCGAGCACCACGACATCCGGCCTCAACACCTCGCAGTAGCGCGCAATCTCGTCGACCGGCCGTCCGACGACGAAATGCCCCCTCGCCACGAGCCCCATCGTCGTGAGTTTTTCCACGCCCTCGCGCAGGATCTCGCGGGCCGTATCTTCCGCGTTGTCCTGCGGCACGGCGAACGCGATGTCCGCCATCGCCCATTGCTGCGGCGCCGTATCGAGCACCGCCAGCAAGTGCGTTTCCGCCTGACATTCGAGCGCCAGATGCGCCCCTTCGCGCAGCGCGCGGCGCCCTTCCCGCGATGCGTCGTAGCACAGCAGAATACGGCCGAATGCAGCCATGTCGTTCTCCCGTTCGCGCCTCGTTGCGCACTGACCACCCATGCGTTCCATTATAGCTTTTGTATCATATCGTGATATAGTTGAACCGTGAGCGTCGCTGCAATCACCATGTGATCAGGGGGGCCGTATGCTCATCAACAGTGGATTCGAGGTTACCTACGTTCTCGTTGCGTTTGCGCTGCTTGGCGCGATCCTGGTCGGCGCGTTCATTACCGCGCTGCATCTCGAACGATGGCATCCGCGGCTTGTGGGAGCAGCGATCGGCGCATTGGTCGGGCTCGTTCTGATCGAAACGCTGCCGCTGATGACCTGATTCGAAGCGGCACGCCCGACGGGACGCAATGCGCCCGCGTGCGCGACACGCCAGCGCCGATTCGTTAGACTCGTGTTCCAGAAGGGACGGCACCATGCGCCGCCCCCGTGCCCATTCATGGAACCCGATCAAGCCGATACCCTCCGCGAGCGCCCCGTGCGCGTCTGGGACTTCCCGACGCGGCTCTTTCACTGGCTGACCGTCGCCCTCGTGGCGGGCGCCTGGGCCACCGAGCGCCTCGACTGGCTGAACCTGCACGTGCGCCTCGGCGAGACGCTGCTCGCGCTCGTCCTGTTCCGTCTGATGTGGGGTTGCGTCGGCAGCGAGACCTCGCGCTTTCGCAGCTTCGTGGCGTCGCCCGCTGCGGCCATCGCGCATCTGCGGCATCTCTTGCGGCGCGAGCCGGACGTGCAGGTCGGGCACAATCCGGCGGGCGGCTGGATGGTTCTGCTGCTCCTCGCGCTGCTGCTGGCCGAGACGCTGAGCGGCCTCTACGCCTACAACGACATCGCCGACGAAGGCCCGCTGAGCGAGCTCGTTCCCGCATCCGTCGCGAACGCGATATCGGCGCTGCACTCGTATGGCTGGGACGTCCTGCTTGCGGCCGTGGTGCTGCACCTGTGCGCGATCGCCGTCTACGCGCTCGCGAAAGGGCACAACCTGCTGCGCCCGATGATCACGGGCCGCAAACGGCTGCCCTCGGCGATTCCGGCGCCGGCACGCGCATCGCCCTGGCTCGCCGCGCTATTGCTCGCGGTCGCGGCGACGATCGTCGCGCTGCTCGCCGCGTATCTCTGAGCCCGCTGCGTTTTCTCGTCGCAATCCCGCGCATCAGTGCGAAGTCAGCAGCATCGCCGCATGACTCGAACCGGTCTGCGCGGCGATGTCGCTTGCGGTCATCCCGCGGTTGTCGCGCATCGACGGGTCCGCGCCGCGCGCAAGCAGCAGCTTGATCGTGTCCGCACGGTCGTAACCCGCCGCCCACATCAGCGCGGTCAAATCGTTCTTGTAGACGCGATTCACGGCGACACCCCCATCGAGCAGACGCTGCACCACCGCCGTATGCCCCTGGCCCGCCGCGTACTCCATCGCCGTCTTGCCGACGCGGTCGGTCGCGGTGGCATCGGCGCCGTGCGCGAGCAGCAGCGCGACGATGTCGTCATGTCCGCCATAGGCCGCGGCCATGAGCGGCGTGACGCCCGCCACGTCGGCCTGGCCGATGCTCGCGCCGTGCTCGATCAGCGAGCGCGCCATGCCCGGCACGCCGCTCTTGCACGCGATGATCAGCGGCGTATCGCCGATCCGGTTGCGCGAGTCGACCACCGCGCCGTTCGCGAGCGCGCCCTGCACGCTCGCCTCGTCGCCGCTTCTCGCCGCGGCGAGCAACTGCTGGTTCAACGCGGCATCGGCCGCGATGGCGTCGACCGGCAAACACGCGCCGATGGCGCCCGCCGCGCCCGCCATCAGCGCCGCCCCCGCCCACTTTGCGACAGTCCGTTTCATCGTTCCCGCTCCCGATCAAAGGCGCCGCGAGCCGTGCGCGCGGCTGTTCGTTCACGTCGCTTCATGCACTACTGGAGATTGGAAATGTAGGCCGCCAGGTTCTGGATATCGTCGTCGGACAAACCTTTCGTCACGCTCGTCATGTTGCCCGCATCGTTGGTGCGACGGCGCGCGCGAAAGTCTTCCAGTTGCTTCACGATGTATTGATCGTACTGGCCCGCCACGCGCGGAATTTCGTTCTGTCCGGCAAAGCCGCCCAGGTGGCACATCGTGCAAAGCACCTCGGCGGCCTTGCGGCGGCCCGCGTCGATCTTCGCCGCGTCCGCGCTGGTCTGCACGGGCACGGGACGCTGCGCCGCGAAATAGTCCGCGAGGTCCATCATGTCGTCGCGCGAGAGCGTCGACACGACGCCCGACATGCGCGGATCGCTGCGGCGTCCCTCCTTGAAATCGCGCAATTCGAGGTAGATGTACCGCGCGGACTGTCCCGCGAGGACCGGATAGTCCGGGTTCGTCGAATTGCCCATCGGCCCGTGACAGACGACGCAGACCTGGGCCTTCGCCTGCCCGGCCGCGGCGTCGGCGCGCGCCTCGCCGGGCCATGCGACGATGCACAGCCACGCAGGCAAGGCGAGCGCCGCCCACAGCGAGCCGACGCGTCGAGATCGGCGAACCCGTTCGATGCCTTGCGCCACTCGCCGGCTCACGGCAGCGCGAATACGAGGACCGTATTGCCGCGCTTGAAATCGAGCTGCGTATTGCCGCCCGCCGCCACCGCGACGTATTGCTTGCCATGGTCCATGTACGACACGGCCGGCGCGTTGACGCCCGCGCCGCACTGGAATTCCCAGAGCTTCTTGCCGTTCGATGCATCGAACGCGCGGAACAGGCCGTTGCCCTCGCCGTTGAACACGAGTCCGCCGGCCGTCGCGAGCACGCCGCCGATCAACGGCTGATCGGTCTTGTACGCCCACGCGATCTTGCCGGTGTCGACGTTGACCGCCACGAGCCTGCCCCATTGCTCTTCGGCCGCGATCGTCTTGAACGCGCCGCCGAGCCACAGCTTGCTGCCGCCCGGGTAGGACGCCTCCTCCACCTGATACGTCATCGGCTGATGCAGGTTCGCCGCATACGCGAGACGCGTCTTCGGCGAGAACGCCATCGGCGACCATTCGACGCCGCCATTCGCGCCCGGCAACATGCGCGCGCCCGCGGCGGTCGGCAGCGTCCACATGTTCTCCTGCGGAATCATCGCCTGCGAGAAGCGGATCAGCTTGCCGTTGCGGCGATCGTGGACATAGATGTGCCCGGTCTTGCCGCCTTCGATCACGCCCGGAATCATGTGCCCGGAAGCATCGCGGACGTCGACGAGAATCGGCGGGCTCGCTGCGTCGAGATCCCACACGTCGTGCGGGACGTACTGGTAATGCCACTTGTACTTGCCCGTGTCGAGATCGATGGCGACGAGCGAATCGGTGTACAGGTTGTCTCCGGGGCGAATCGCGCCATACAGGTCCGGCGACGGATTGCCGACCGCGAAAATCACGGTGTGCGATTCACGGTCGATCGCGGGCGTCATCCACACGCCGCCGCCGAGCGTCTTGTAGAAATCGCCGCCTTTATCGGCAAGCTGTTTTTTCTCGGCGTCGATATCGCGCTTCAGGTTGCGGCCGGTGGCATCGGTGGCCGCCCACTGGCCTTCCTGTCCGCTGTCCGGAATCGTGTAGAACGTCCACAGCAGTTTCCCGGTCGCCGCGTCAAACGCCTTGACGAAGCCGCGAATCCCATACTCGCCGCCGTTCGTGCCGATCAGCACTTTGTCTTCGACGACCGTCGGCGCCATCGTTTCCGAATAGCCTTGTTCCGGGTCCCCGATCTGGCTCTCCCACAGCAGCTTGCCGGACTTCGCGTCGAGCGCGACGAGCTTCGCATCGAGCGTGCCCATGAACAGCCGGTCGCCCGAAACCGCTACGCCACGATTGTTCGGCCCGCAGCAGAACGTCGTGATCGGCCCCATCTTGTGCTTGTAATGCCAGAACTCCTTACCATTTGCGGCGTCAACGGCATACACGTTATTGAACGAAGTCGTGATGAACATGATCCCGTGCGAAACGATCGGCGCGGTCTCCATCGATTCGTTCACGGCCGTCTGAAAGATGAAAGCCGGCCTCAGCTTCACGACATTCGTCGTATTGATCTGCGTGCCGGGGTAGTAGCGGGTCTGCGAGTACGACCCGTTCGAGTGCAGCCAGTCGGCGGTGTTCTGGGCCGCCGCGTCGAGTTGCGCCTGGCTCACGGGTTGAAGCACGTTCGGCATCGGCGCCGCTGTCGTCGTCGCGCCGCCTTGCACTTCGTCCGCGCCCAAAGCGACGGACGCCGCGAGCGTCAATACGGCAACGGGAATACAGGCATAGAGGGTACCGCGGGATGAAAACATGAGTGTCTCCTGTTCTTATTGCCCATGGTGTTCGCCTCGCGACCCTCCCGGATGCACTCCGGGCAGAGCGCGCACGAATGCAAACCTTCGACTATTCAAATGGTCGGTAACGCAGGGGGATCAGGATTCGCAGCCGCGCAGCACGGCCGGACCGTGGAGCCGGACCTATTTAGCGTAGGCCACGCGGCAACGATTTTCCAGAACGTAGTGCGGCATCCTGAACATTCGGCTGTGCTCAGCGGGAGCTGCTCAATACGATTCATCAGCGCGACTCGATCGATCCATCACTGCGCGGCCACGTGACGATGCCCCATGCGAGCGGCAAGCCGCCGATCTGCTGAAGCGTTTGAAAGGTCTGCGCATCGAGCACATAGACGGCGTTCGATCGTCCGCACGCGAGCAAGAGACGCGTGCCGTCCGGCGTGAAGCTGAAATGCCAGCAGCGCTTCCCGACCGGCACATCGGCGACGCGTTCGTAGCTGTGCGCGTCGAAGACCTGCAGCGTCGCATCGCGCGCGGCGACGACGAACAACCGTTTGCCCGCCGGATCGAACGCGACGCCATAGGGGCCGAGCTTCGTATCGACGGTCTTCACGATGTGGTAATCGTGTGCGTCGAGCACGACGAAGTGGCTCGACGATTCGAGCGTCACGACGTACTGGCTGCCGTCCGGCGACGCCTTGATGCCGCGCGGGCGCCCTCCCGCCGGAAGCGTCACGGTCTGCAACGGCGCGCCCGTGTGCGCGTCGTAGATCGACAGCGTGTCGTCGCCTTCGTTGGTCACGAGCATCGTATTGCCGTCGCGCGAAAACTCGACGCCTTCCGTTTCATGACCGCTCTTCACGGAACGAATCACGTGCCAAGTTTTCTCGTCGACGATCGCGACTTCCGCGGGCTCGGGATTGGCGTCGTCGTCGGCGCCCGGCGCCCCGCCCGCCTGGCCGGGCTCGTAGGTCACGTACGCATACCCGTTGTGCACGCGCACATATTCCGGGTTCTTGCCGATCTTCACACGCTCGACGACCTGGCCGGTCTGCGTGTCGATCACGGCGAGGTCGCCGGTATTCTTGCTGGCGAGCAGCAGGCGCGTGCCGTCCGCGTTCAGGCTCAGTCCGCGTGGGCCGTCCGCGCCGAGCGCAAACGTCTTCGCAAGCGTCATCTGGCTCAGATCGATCACGCCGACGCCCGCTGTTTCACTCGTCACGTAGGCGACCGGTGCGGCGGCTTGCACACCGCTTGCGGCCAGCGCGAACGCTGCCGCGAGTGCTGTGGCGAGCGCTGCGATGGCGAATCGTGTCTCGTGCATGTTGTTCTCCGTTTTGAATTCTCATTTAAATCGGATCTTTTGCCGGGACGCGTGGCAGCCCAATCAAAATTAGTCCATGACAACGGTAAATGCCAGGCGTGTTCTGTATCGAGCGGAGGCCACGGCAGCACGGCTGTCGATTCAGGAATCGACAGCCGTGCTGCGATGCGGGATCAAAGTGGAAACAGGCAGCGCGAAGAAACGCGGAGGCGGGATCGTGCATCGGCGCCGCGCGCGGTTATCGCACGCCACGCCGGGACACGGTTTTATCAGAACTTAAGGCGATCAGGCCGGCCGCGAAACGTGCCCGCTTTCGCCGTACGGGTGCGCCTCGTCGTATTCCCGCGAAATATCCTTGTTCGTGTAATCGCCCATACGCCAGGCGGCTAACAGGCTGATCACGGCGCACAACAGGATATAAGCCGCGATCGCGTAGCCGGAACGGTAATACGCATAAAGCGCGGTTGCGATCAACGGCGCGGGCCCGCCGGCAATTACGGAAGCCAGTTGATAACCGAGCGATGCCCCGCTATACCGCATCCGCCCCGTGAACGACTCGGCGATAAACGCAGCCTGCGGACCGTACAGCATCGCGTGCGGCACCAGCGAAAGCACAACCGCCGCGAAAATCCACACCGGGTGCCTCGTGTCGACCATGGCGAAATAGAGAAAGCCAAATACGCCGACGCACGCCGCACCGATCAGGTACATGCGCTTGCGCCCGATCAGATCGGACATGTGGCCGAAGAACGGAATCGTAAAGAACTCCACCACCGAAGCAGCCAGCACGGCCATCAGCAGAAGGTCGCGCGAAACACCGAGCGTCGTGACGCCATAGGTGAAAACGAAAGCCGTGAAGATATAGAACGGCGCCTGTTCGGCCATGCGGACGAGCGCCGAAAGAAGAATGTCTTTCGGCTGGCGGCGGATCACTTCGAGCATCGGCGTCTTTTCAATCTTGCGTTCGGCGAGAAGCCGTGCGAAAACCGGCGTCTCAAGGATGTTCAGACGGATGTAAAGCCCAATCCCGACGAGGACGATGCTGAGGAAGAACGGTATGCGCCATCCCCAGGTGAGGAAATGGCCGCCGGAAAGCTCGCTCGTCGCGAGCACGGCAAGGTTGGCGAGGAACAGCCCCGCCGGCACGCCGAACTGCGGCCACGAAGCGACGAAACCGCGATGCCTGGTGGTTCGCGCCCATTCCATCGACATCAAGACGGAGCCGCCCCACTCGCCGCCGACGCCCACGCCCTGGATGAAACGCAGCACCGTGAGCAGGACGGCGCCCCAGATGCCGATCGACGCGTACGACGGAACAAACGCCACGGCGAACGTGGCGAGGCCCATCAATAACAGCGTCACGATCAGCGTGGCTTTGCGGCCGACGCGGTCGCCGTAGTGGCCGAAAATGGCGGCGCCGACCGGCCGCGCAACAAAGCCGACCGCGTAGATCAGAAAGGCCTGCAGCGTGCCGACGAGCGGGTCCGATTCAGGGAAGTACAACTTCGCGAACACGAGGCCCGTCACGATGCTGTACAGAAAAAAGTCGTACCACTCGATTGTCGTGCCGATCGTGCTCGCGATCACTGCGCGGCGCAACTGGCGTTGTGCGTCTTCCTCCGATAGAAGCGATGCTGACGCTCCTGATAGGTTGTCACTCATTTCGCACCTCCAGAACAAGAGCGATACGTGTTTGGACACATCCTGCGAAGACCCGTTCCGGTCGCGAGCGGAAGTTATCGCCGTCCTTCCCTGCGCAAAATTTCCCGGCGACGCATCGACACCCGGTAACAATCCCTCATGGTATTTACTTAGGTATCCGTTATTATCAGACCATGAAGGAGCAGGCGACATCTACGATAAAACCATTTTAAGGTCATCCGCCTTGTGACGCCGTAGCAATTTACGTACCGCGTTTTTTACGGCGACGCGATGAGCCCCGGCCAGACGATTTCCAGTTCCACTGCAATCGAGCGCGCAAGGCCGTCGAGCCCAGGAAACAGCGACGCGTTCGTGATGTTCATCCGGTAGAGCGACTTCATGGCGTCGACGCGGATGCGCTCGGGCAGCACGATCTTGTGCAGCAGTTCCTCGCTGCTTTCGTAGCCGTCGAGAATGGCGCGCAGCGATTTGTCGATGACACCCGGCACGACGAACGTGCCCGACTGCGCGACGAGTCGGTCGTCCATTTCGGTAGGCTCGCCGGACCACAGGATCTCGTGCGCGTTCGAGAAAAAATAGCGGTCGAAATTGTCGTGCACGCGCGGATCGATCACGTCGCGCGTGAGCGCCGGGTTCACGCGCGGCGCCGCACGGTTATTCCACAGCGCAGGCGTGTTCAACGCGAACACCGCCGCATCGCCGGTCGCGCGTTCGAGCGCGAAGAACGCGGCGACGAACGGGCTCTTCGTGAAGTCGAGCAGACGCGTCGGCGCGCCGTGGTGCTGCATCAGCGCGAGGCACCGCAGGTCGTCCTTGAGCAGTTCGGGATGCGCGAGGAAGTTGTGCGCCTTGCGCCGGAAGATGCGAATCGCGCGTTCTTCGCGCGATCGCCACGAATCGCGGTCGTGCACATAGTCGCGCATGTAGCGCGAAAACGAGCTTTCGAGGTGCCACGCGGCGTTCTGCTGACCGCGAAAAGCCCAGCCGTCGAGCTGCGTCGTGAGCGTCATGAACTGCTGCCAGTCGGAAAGTACGGTTGTCTGCATCGCGGATCCTGGAAGCGGGAGCGGAGTGGATGGACCTCCGCCCGATCGTCGCGCCGATCGTCGCGCCGATCGTATCGTCCGGGCAAGACGCGCCCGTGAAGGGCCCGATATGCGAAGGAAAACTTTGAAGTTTGCCTTCCTTTCTCCTACAATGCGGCCATGATCCGCCGCAACGCCCCGACCGAACCCGACCTCCCCGCCCAGCTCGCCACCGAAATCCGCGCGCTCCTGGGCAAGCTCCGGCGCCGCCTGCGCGAGCAGGCCAACCCTGGCGAATTCACGCCGTCGCAGATCGCGGTGCTCGTGCGCCTCGAACGCGAGGGGCCGGGCACCGTATCGAGCCTCGCGCGCGCCGAGGGCATGCGGCCGCAATCGATGGGCGCCGTGATCGCGCAACTGGACGCCGCCGGCCTGCTGGTCGGCGCGCCCGATCCCGACGACGGCCGCCGGACGCTCTGGTCCCTCGCCGACGCGTGCGCCGCGTCGCTCCGCGAAGGACGCGCGAAGCGCCAGGACTGGCTCTCGCAGACCATCGGCGCGCGGCTCGACGACGATGAGCAGCACGAACTCGCCGCAGCGCTCGATCTGCTCCAGCGGCTCGTGAACGACTGACGCGGACCGCGCATGAGCCCATCGCCGGACGGCGTCTTTCGATCGCTGCGCAACTTCAACTACCGCGTGTGGGCGTCGGGCGCGCTCGTCTCGAACATCGGGACGTGGATGCAGCGCACGGCGCAGGACTGGCTCGTCCTCACGGGACTCACGCACCACAGCGCGGCGGCGGTGGGCATCGTCATGGGGCTGCAGTTCGGGCCGCAACTGCTTTTCCTGCCGCTGTCCGGCTACGCCGCCGACCACCTCGACCAGCGCAAGCTGCTCATGGCCACGCAGGCCACCCTGGGCACGCTCGCGCTCGTGCCCGGCGTGCTGACCGTCACGGGCGTCGTGCAGCTCTGGCACGTCTACGTGTTCGCGTTCCTGTTCGGCTGCACGACCGCTTTCGATGGCCCCGTGCGCCAGACCTTCGTCTCCCGGCTAGTCGCCGACGGCGACCTGTCCAATGCCGTCGCGCTCAACTCGACGTCGTTCAACGCGGCGCGCATGGTCGGCCCCGCCGTGGCAGGCATGATGATCGCGTCGGTCGGCGTGGGCTGGGCGTTCGTGCTCAACGGATTTTCGTTCGTCGCCGTGCTGATCTCGCTCACGCGCCTGCGCACGCAGGAGCTGCGCGCACGCGAGCGCGCCCGCCCCGCGCGCGGCGGCATGACGGCGGGCTTTCGCTACGTGTGGTCGCGTCCCGACCTCAAGGCCATCGTCATCATGCTCGCGCTGATCGGCACGTTCGGCCTGAACTTTCCGATCTTCATCTCGACGATGGCCGTGCGCGTCTTTCACACCAACGCCAGCGGCTACGGGCTGCTCTCCTCGCTGATGGCGGTCGGCACCGTGAGCGGCGCGCTGTTCGGCGCGCGGCGCAGTCTGCCGCGCTTCAGCTCGCTGCTCACCGGCTCGATCGTGTTCGGCGTGGGCTGCGCGCTCGCGGCAATCGCGCCCGCTTACGGGTGGTTCGGCGCGGCGCTCGTGCTCATCGGCATCGCGGCGCTGACGCTCACCACCACGACCAACAGTCTCATGCAGCTCTCGACGGAGCCCGCCATGCGCGGACGCGTGATGGCGATCCGCCTCGCCGTGGCGCTCGGCGGGACGCCCATCGGCGCGCCGATCGTCGGCTGGATCGCCGATCATTGCGGTCCGCGCTGGGCGCTTGCGGTGGGCGCGGCCTCGGGCATCGCGGCGGCGCTCGTCGCCGTGCGCGCGATGCGGCGCGAAACGCATCTTCACGCCGGCTCGCAGCCGCACGCTGCAGACGAACGCGACGCTCACTGATGCCTGCCTCGCGGCTGGCGGGCTAAACTGCCGCTGGGCCGCGAGCGCCTCGTCTTTGTCGCGGACGAACGCGCAAATCCAGAAGCGAACACGCTCGTGAGCATGACCGGCGCGACCATCGCGCCCACCCCGCCGATAGCCACCGAAACGCCGAGCCCCGTTGCACGGATGCGCGTAGGCAGCACCTCCGACGACACCACATAGCCCGAGATATAAGCTCACGTCGCGCCGTACTGGATCAGGCAGTAGCCGCACCATGCCGGGCACCCAGATGCTCACGGCCAGCGAGCCCTGCGACGACGTGAGATGCCATTGCGCCTTGAGCGCGCCGAACACGCCGCCGATGACGTTGGTCTCGAACGAATCGAGCGCCCAGCCCACGCCGGGCGCTACCGTCATCAGCGTGTGGAAGCGCGTCCACGGCATGTTGTCGAGCCGCGTGAGTGCGTCGGTCTGGATCGTCGTCGGTGAAGTCACGGTGAGGTCCGGGCGTTCAACGCGACGACGAGCATAGATAGATCGACGCGTACTCCATCGTGTGAAAAACGGCGTCGAAGGGGAACGTATAGCCCCGCTTCACGTCCCGGATTTTGTCAGACGTATATCGAGACACATCGGTGCTTCTGTGCTAGCTTGAATGCGGCGCACGATGGCGCGCGAACTGAACCCGTGACGCCGCATTACATCAACGCTGTATGAGACCGCACCAGACGACAAAGCCCAGGTGCGGCCGACAGCCGTGCATGGGACCAGAGTAAGCGCTAAAGCCCTGACTCTGGTCGACAGCCGTGCATGGGACCAGAGTAAGCGCTAAAGCCCTAACTCTGGTCGACAGCCGTGCATGGGACCAGAGTAAGGGCTAAAGCCCTAACTCTGGTCGACACAGGAGACATCATGCGCAAACTTCGCTCGCAAGCCTGGTTCGGCCGCAACGACAAGGACGGCTTCATCCACCGCTCGTGGATGAAGAACCAGGGCATCCCGCACGACGCCTTCGACGGCCGCCCCGTGATCGGCATCTGCAATACGTGGTCCGAACTCACACCGTGCAACGCGCATTTCCGCGAACTGGCCGAGTACGTGAAAAAAGGCGTGCACGAAGCGGGCGGCCTGCCGCTCGAATTTCCCGTGATGTCGCTCGGCGAAACAAACCTGCGGCCCACGGCGATGCTGTTTCGCAATCTCGCGTCAATGGACGTCGAAGAGTCGATCCGCGGCAATCCCATCGACGGCGTGATCCTGCTGGTCGGTTGCGACAAGACCACGCCCGCGCTGCTGATGGGCGCCGCGTCGTGCAACCTCCCCGCCCTCGCCGTCTCGGGCGGGCCGATGCTCAACGGACGTTTTCGCGGTCACGACATCGGCTCGGGCACGGGCGTGTGGCAGATGTCCGAAGCCGTGCGCGCGGGCACCATGACGCAGGCAGCGTTCGTCGAGGCCGAATCGTGCATGAATCGCTCGCGCGGGCATTGCATGACGATGGGCACAGCCTCGACGATGGCATCGATGGTCGAAGCGCTCGGCATGGGCCTGCCGCACAACGCGGCCATTCCGGCCGTCGATGCGCGCCGCCAGGTGCTCGCGCATCTGGCAGGGCGGCGCATCGTCGAGATGGTCCGCGACGATCTCACGATGACGAAGATCCTCACGCGCGACGCGTTCGAAAACGCGATCCGCACGAACGCGGCGATCGGCGGATCGACGAATGCGGTCGTGCATCTGATTGCGCTCGCGCGCCGCATCGGCGTGCCGCTCTCGCTCGACGACTGGGAACTCGGCACCAACGTGCCGTGCCTCGTGAATCTCCAGCCGTCGGGGCACTATCTGATGGAAGATTTTTACTATGCGGGCGGACTGCCGGCCGTGCTGCGGCAACTCGGCGAGCATGGGCTGCTGCATCGCGGCGCGTTGACCGTCAACGGCAGGACGATCTGGGAAAACGTTCAGGATGCCGAAAATTATAACGAGCAGGTCATCACGCCTTTCGGGCAGCCGTTCAAGCCGCACGCCGGCATTGCCGTGCTCAAGGGCAACCTGGCGCCGGACGGCGCGGTCATCAAACCCTCGGCGGCGACGCCCGCGCTCTTGCGTCATCGCGGCCGCGCCGTGGTGTTCTAGAACGTCGAAGAACTGCACGAAAAGATCGACGACGACACGCTCGACATCGACGAGCATTGCGTCATGGTCCTCAAGGGCGCGGGGCCGAAGGGCTATCCGGGCTTCGCCGAAGTCGGCAACATGCCGCTGCCGAAGAAGGTGCTGCAAAAGGGCATCACCGACATGGTCCGCATCTCCGACGGCCGCATGAGCGGCACCGCTTATGGCGCGGCCGTGCTGCATGTCTCGCCCGAAGCGGCGGCGGGCGGGCCGCTCGCGCTCGTGCGAACCGGCGACATGATCGAACTCGACGTCGATGCGCGCCGTCTGCATCTGGACGTATCCGACGAAGAACTCGCGCGCCGCCGCGCTGAATGGAAGGCCCCCGAACTGCCCGCGCGCGGTTATTACAGACTGTATGTCAAGCACGTCCTGCAGGCGAATGACGGCGCGGACCTCGATTTTCTCGTGGGGGCAAGCGGCGCGGCGGTGCCGCGCGAATCACACTGACCGCACCGACCGGTTACGAGCGGCCAATAACCGATCAATAGAGTTTTATCAAGCCAATTCGAGGTGCCACTCCAAGAGAAATATCCAGTATTCCCCTAAAAAAACTTCAGATTATTAAAAATAATCCGATAAGCAGTCAGCATGGACAGTCCGCGCCTGTCCGGGCGGGCTATTGGGTGACAAAAAAGGACCGGGAATTCTGAAAGTGAAACGTACTTCGTTGAATCAAAAGGCTTGGAGCATCGTTATCCTGGTGTGGATTTCCCTGATCGTCCTCGTGGTCGCAAACGCGGTCATGACGCATCAGAGCCTGTGGGCTGAACGCCAGGCCCTGCTTGAGCAGGAGACCGAGACCGCCATGGGCGTGGTCGCCTTCTATCAGAAGCAGGCCGCTTCCGGCCAGCTCTCCGCCGACGACGCGAAGCGCCAGGCCATCGCCGCGCTGCGCGGCCTGCGTTACGGCGCCGACCAGAGCGGCTATTTCGGCATCTACGATTCGCAGCTCAACGGTGTGCTCATTCCGCCGAAGCCGGAAATGGAAGGCAAGAACCACGCCGACACGGTCGATCCGCAAGGCACGCACGTCGTCGTCGAGATCGTGAAGAGTTCGTCGCCGGGCGGCAATCATCTGAGCCAGTACGTCTGGCCGAAGCCCGGTCATACCGAGCCCGTCGGCAAGATCACCTACGCCACGTTCGTGCCCGAGTGGAACTGGCACCTCTTCACAGGCGCCTATGTCGACGACCTCCAGGGCGCCTTCGCCGGCGAGCTGATCCGCAACCTCGCGCTGGTGGTCGTCATCGGCGTGGGACTCACGCTCGGCATGCTCTGGCTGATCCGCAATATCCGCGCAAGCCTCGGCGGCGAGCCCGAATACGCGGCGGACATCTGCACGCGCATCGCGACGGGCGACCTCACCGCCGAGGTGAAGGTCGCGACCGGCGACGCCCACAGCCTGCTCTACTCGATGAGCCAGATGCAGAAGCAGCTCGTCGACACCGTGCGGCGCATCCAGAGATCGGCCGAGTCGATCACCACCGGCTCCAATGAAATCGCCACCGGCAACCTCGACCTCTCGTCGCGCACCGAGGAGCAGGCCGCCTCGCTCGAAGAAACCGCCGCGAGCATGGAGGAATTGACCGCCACGGTGAAGCACAACACGGACAACGCGCGCCAGGGCAACACGCTCGCGGTCAACGCGTCCCATGTTGCAGCGCGCGGCGGCGACGTCGTGCGCCGCGTGGTGACGACGATGCACGACATCTCGTCCACGTCGGAGCGCGTCGAGCAGATCATCGGCGTGATCGACAGCATCGCGTTCCAGACCAACATTCTCGCGCTCAACGCCGCCGTGGAAGCGGCTCGGGCGGGCGATCAGGGGCGCGGCTTCGCGGTCGTCGCCGCCGAAGTCCGCAGCCTCGCGCAGCGCAGCGCCAGTGCCGCGAAAGAGATCAAGGACCTGATCGGGCAGTCCGTCGCGCAGGTGGTGGAAGGCTCCAAGCTCGTCGACGAAGCCGGCACGACCATCGACGAAGTGGTGCAGTCGGCCAAACGCGTCGCGGACCTCATGGGTGAAATCGCGGCGGCTTCCGAAGAGCAGCATTCGGGCATCGAGCAGGTCAACAAGGCCGTCGCGCAGATGGACGAGATGACCCAGCAGAACGCGGCGCTGGTGGAAGAGGCGTCGGCGGCGGCCCAGGCGATGGCCTCGCAATCGCAGGGCTTGCGCGAAGTGGTGTCGGTGTTCAGGATCGGCGGGGCGGCTGCGAGTTTCGCAGCGGCTGCATCGACCGCGGCACCGGCCGCGCCGAAGGCGGTCAACGCGGTCAAGCCCGTACGCGCGGCGGCAAGGCCGGCCGTGCCGCGCGAACCGAAGCTCAGGCCGCAGGCAAGCGCGCCCGCTGCGAGCGCACGTCAGGCGCAGGTCGCCGCTCCCGCTCCGGCCCCTGCCCCCGCTGCTGTTGCAGCAGCATCGTCGGACTGGGAAACGTTCTAACGTTCGCCGTGCGAGTCCGCAAACGTTGACAGCCCCGGTTCGAGCGCCATCGCATCGAGCCGGGCCCAGCAGTACCAGGCGTCCTCACGACCGGGAACGGGCGTGGGCGTCATGATCCGCATGCCGGACATCCCGGGCCGGTACGCTTCATGCGGCCAGTACACCGGCATCGCGCGGCGCTCGTGCATCGCGTCGCGCAGTTGCGCCGGACCGCCCTCGTCGGCCAGGATATCGCATTGCGCGGCCCAGTCGCGGCCGTCCCATGCGAGAAAGACGCCTGCGTTGCCGTGCGCGTCGAACGTCAACACCGCATTCTGTTCGGGCCGCCAATAATATTCGACGATGCGTTCGCGCACCGCGATGGCGTCGAGCGCCTCGCGCGTGCCCGGGGCCGCATAGACCGACCCGACGCCATGCACGCCGATGGGTCCGCGCCCGGCGCAATACTTCTGCTTCGCCTCGGCCAGCACGCGCGCAAGCTTGCGCGCCATGACAGGGTCCGTCTTCTTCAGGTAGTAGTCGATCAGGCCGGCGTTGAACGCTTCCACCGCGTGCGATTCGTCGGCGGTTCCGGTGAGCAGGATCTTCGTGCAGGCCGTATTGGTCACCGCGGACAGAAACTCGATGCCGTCGAGCTCCGGCATGTCGAAATCCACGACGAGCGCGGCGATGTCGTCGAAGCGCTCGGCGTCGGCCATCACGTCGTCGCCGAGCGCATTGCCGCCCTTCTTCTCGAACTCCGACCATGCCTCCCCCGACATCGGGCTTCGCGTTGCGTGCCGTTGCGCGCGCGAGGACACATACGCGAGCGCTTCGTGCGGGTCTGTGTAAAAGCAATGCCTGTTCCTTTCCGGGAAAAAACCGCGCAGCGCGTGCAGAAAATCGGCGCTGTCGTCGACAAAAACCACGGATACGGGGTAGTACACCGGCTGCCTGAAGATCGAATTCATGGTTGCCTCGAAGGATGCAGACCGGGCGCAGCGGGTTTCGGCATAAACCCTCATCCGGCGTCTAATGGAAAGCGCAACGATTATGCGGCGACAACGCACCGCCCGGCAACCTGCCAGATTGATGCCCGATACCGGATAGCCGATTTCGTGCGCCAATCAATGAAAGCGAATGCGTGGCGCATCGCAATCTGCGCCGAACGTGGTGAACACGATTTAGACGGCTGGCGAAGCGCGCCAGAATGATTGCGCGCCCTCGCATGAGGGCGTGCGCGACTGCCGCATGCAGTCGATGTCAATATCTGGAGTCGAACGATGTACGCACGCGAAACCATTCCCGCCCTTCTCACCCGCGGCACCGCCCAGCTCTCCGATCAGCTCGGCGACGCCACGCCCAGCAAGACGTTCCATCACGTCATCGATATTTATCTCAAGGATTCGAATGCGTTTATGAATACGTATTTCGCCCGTTATTTCGAATGGCAGGGCGTTTGCCGGGAGCGCTGGTTTCACGAATGCATCGATAACAACCTGCTCGCCGCCGGCGGCATATTCGTGACCAAGCGCGCCCACCAGGAATACGTGCAGGAGACCTTTCCGTTCCAGCGCGTCGATTGCTACCTGAACACATTTCAGGTGCGGCAGTGCTCGGCTTATCTCGTGTTCCGTTTCTGTGTCGGTGGACGGCCCGTCTCGCTCGGCTATCAGCAGATTTTGTTTGCCGGCACGGACAAGCGCATTCGACGCTTCCCGCCGGGCATTATCGAGCGCGTGAAGGAATATGAGCTGATCCTGCCGTCCGGCGCGAATTAACCGGCGTAACCCTGATCCGCCGGCCAACGGCCGGCTCGCCCCGGCGCATCGCGCAACGCGCGGTCCGCCGGGGACCCGGGCTCAGGCAAGCGCAACGTGAACGTGGTCTGCACGCCCGGCACCGACTCGCATGCGATGGTGCCGCCCAGAGCCTCCGCCACGCGCCGGCAGAATGCGAGCCCCATACCCGCGCCGCGACCGTGCGCCTTCGTCGAGAAAAACGGCTCGAAGACGCGCGGCAGCACGTCGGCGGGAATGCCGGGCCCCGTATCGCGGAACGTCAGCACGCAAAAACCCGGGTCACTACGTGCGCCGATTTCCACGCGCCCGTTGCTGCGGCCGGCATGAATGGCAAACAGCGCGTTCTTGATCAGATTGAAAAGCACGAAAACCACGAGCGAATCGGAGCCGGAAAAGCACAACATCGGATCGATGGGCTCGACGCTGACTATTTCGCGCTCGCCGGGGCGGAACGGAAAGCGTTCGAGCGCCGAATTCACGCACGAGCGGATCGGGCAGATTTCGAAAGTGTGACGGTCGATCCGGTCGAGCGTGAACGAGGCCAGCGACATCTCGACGACGGTGCTCGTGCTGTCCACCTGGCGCCGGATCGAGGAAGCCAGCGTCGAAAGCCGTTCCGACTGGCCCGGATACAGGCCGTCGACGCAAAGCTGGTGCTGAACGGCCAGTTGATAGCCGCGCATCAACTCGGGCAGCACGTTGCCGATTTCCTCGGCGTGCATGCCGATGGCCGCGAGCGGCGTCGCGACTTCATGCGCGACCGTCGCCGCGATCAGATACGGCCGCATGAGGCCGTAACGGACGATCGTCACCGCGAGAATGCCGAGGCTCACGGCAATAAAGACCGAACCCACCGGATAGAATCCGATGCCGTAATTGACGGCGTAATCGCTGGCCGCGAGGCCGTAAAGGCACAGGCTCAACAGACAGAGATCGAGCAGCTTGCGACGGTCGCGGGCACGCGTCTGCCGGCGCGCGGCAATCAGCAGCCAGCCGCTGCGCACCGCGAGCAGCACAGTCTGCGCGACGTGAAGCGGGTGAAGCAGACCCGCTCTCGGATACTTGCCGAAAAAGAATGTGCCGTAGCCGTTCACCACGAGCGTCGTGAAGACCAGCAGCACGGCGAGCACGAGGCTCACGCTGTACGAAGCGATCAGAAACGGCCGCTCGCCGCGACGGGCCGTGACTTCTGTCACGAAGTGATAGAACGTCGTCGGCAGAAAGAGGATGAAAAGATAGCCGAGCTTGACGAGCACGCCCGAAAGTTCGAGGCCGGATATCTCGAACAGAAATGCCCACGAACCTTGCCAGATGAACGTCGTCGCGCACATCAGGGCGAAAGGCACGGATAGGCGCGTGATGCCTTCCGTGAGCAGCACATACATGCCGAATCCGAAAAACTGGGCTGACACGAACGCGGGCAAGATCGAATACATAAGTTCGTCTCGAAGATTGTTGTTCTGCAACCCGAACCAGCCGGTGCGCCGGGCCCGGAACGCACGCGAAGGCCCAGCGGGTCCGATTATCGCCGGGAATGCGTCGGCGGGATAGATAATCGCGCCGCGAAACGGATAACGATGCGCGGCGCATCGCTTCCAGCCGGGACGTCCGATTGAAAGGTTATACCCGGCGGCATTGCGGATTCAGCCATGCCGGTAAAATACCGGCACGTGCCGCAATGACCGAGCAATTCACCCATCACGCCCAGGATTAAAGACACGATGAAAACCCTGTTCTATTACCCCGGCAATGCAAGCATGGCCCCGCACATGCTGCTTGAAGAGATCGGCCAGCCTTTCGAACTGAAACTCGTCGATCGCACGAAGGACGAGCACAAATCCGCCGACTATCTGAAGCTGAATCCGAACGGCCTGATTCCGGTGCTCGTCGACGGCGACCTGGTGCTCTACGAAACCGCCGCGATCTGTCTGCATCTCGCCGATACGCATCCCGAATGCGCCCTCGTGCCCGCGCCCGGCACGCCGCAACGCGCCGTGTTCTACAAATGGCTCATGTGGCTCACGAACACGCTGCAGGCCGCGTTGATCGTCTACTTCTATCCGGAACGCTGGGTCGAAGCTGGAAACGCCGAGGGTGCCGGGCAAGTCCAGGCCAGGGCCGAAGCGAAGATCGTCACGCTGCTCGATCAGCTCGAAGCGCAACTGGAAACTTCAGGCGGACCGTGGCTGCTCGGCGACGCCTATAGCGCGCTCGATCCGTACGCGCTGATGCTTTGCCGCTGGACGCGCGGCTTTCATCGTCCCGCGCGGACGTGGCCGAGGCTCGGCGCCTACCTGCAGCGCATGCTCGAACGCCCCGCCATTTCGCGCGCGTACAAGGCCGAAGGCATCGCGCAGCCGTGGGTTTGAACCAGCCTCGGCGTCCGTTGCGAACGGTACGCCGCCGTTGACGTAGCCCACGTCCACGTCGCGGCATTATAAAAATTGGCGGCGGCCGATAAACGGCCCTCCGATCCCTTTACCCAATCAACGGAGTGAATCGAGTGATTCAACCAGGCAACGTATTCAAGGACAATCTGGCCCAACTGCCCGCCATCGATGGCATCGAGCGAATCGATCTCGTCGACGGCCAGGGCACCGTGGTGGCGACCATCGAAAACCAGCCCGGCAAGCAGGGCTCGCTCGCCGTCTACCATTATCTGAAGCAGGCGTTCGGTACGCTCGACGCCCGCGCCGCCGGACACGGCCTCGCGGTATTCGGCGAACACGCTGCCGACGCGCGCAACCGCCCGGGCGCGCATCCCAACGTCGACCGCCTGCTCGCGATCGTCGCAGGCGCAGAAGCCTTGCGCATCGACGTTGTCGCCGCTGCCTGATCGCCCGCCCTTTCGCGATCTCATTCGCGACGCGGCTCGGTCCTGACCGATTCGCGTCGCCGATGGTGTTTTATTCATGGCCGTTAGCGCTGTGATACCGCTGTAGGGCATGCAGGCTGCAGTCCTTCCTTAGACTTTTCGTGCTGGAAAAACAGGGGTTAAACCCTCTTTCTCCAGTTCGCTCCCGACAACCGACGGGATCAACAAGTCAACCGTTCAAGGACTCAACCATGCAGACCAATATCGATACCCGCACCTACTCGTCGTACACCCAGACACAGTCGTCCAGTTCCGATTCGAATTGCGATGCATTCCGCGGCAACGCCGTAGCCAGCGAGCAAGTCACTGAAACCAGCTATGCTCCGCAGGTTTCGCGATCGCCGAACGGTTCGTCGATGTCGAGGTCGATGGCCACCTTTGAACAAACCAGCGGAAAAGGCGGGGCCGATCAGTCGTTCGGCTTCAGCGGCACGCAGTCCCAGCATGGAGCACAGAACGCCGCTTGCCGTCGCGACGACAGATCGGATCGACGCGGAAACCAGAAGAACGACAGCCGCAATAACCAGTTCAGGAACAACGACAATAATCGTTGTGGCGTTCAAAAGAGCAACTGGAACAATGCGCAAACGAAGAACGAACAAAGCCATTGCAGCAGCCAGAAGACCCAATACGGCAATACCCAGATCGAGAACGATAAAAACCAATGCGGCGGTCAACAAGGTAGCTGGAGCAATGCGCAAACGAACAACGATCAAAGCCATTGCAGCAGCCAGAAGACCCCATGCGGCAATACCCAGATCGAGAACGATAAAAACCAATGCGGCGGTCAACAAGGTAGCTGGAACACCAGCACTACGCAGGTGAAGACCGGGCAAAGCTATTCCGGCAGCCAGAAGACCGCCAATTCACAGGCCCGCGCCGACAAGAGCAAATCCGGCAGTCAACAGAATGACTGGACCAATACGCAGGTCGCGAACAACAACGCCAGCATCGATCTTGGCGACTACGATATCGGTCTGAGCAAGAGCAATTCGTCGATCTCGCTGACGAACGAGAAGACCGGTGACACGACCCAGATCTGGGGCGATCCGCACATCACTACGGACGGCACAACGGGTATGTTCAACGGATCAATGACGTTCGACCTGCCCGGCAATACGAAGGTCACGGTCGGGACGCAGGCACAGGGCTCCGTGAGCTATGCCGATCAGGTGACGATCACGCAGGGCAACAACGCCTACGTCGTGAACGGTCTGAGCCAGAACGACAGCAATCCGCTCACGGTGGAACGCAGCAACAACGGTCGCCAGCTCGATCAGCAGACCGCGGACGGCTTTACGCTCGTCGCCAATCGCTCCGGCACCGGCTGGATCGATCCGCAGACGGGCGTTGCGCCGACTGCGGCCGACTTCAGCAAGGCCTGATAGCCGCAGCACAGGCCGTCGGAAACGGCGGCCTGTTAATGCCGGGATTTTAAAGCGCGTGCGCGCTTAAACGTCAATCGTCGGGATCGCTATCGTCCTGGTGCGCCGCGACGAGACGACGCAAACGCGACGTCGCATCGTCGCGCCCCAGCGTCTCGCGTTGCAGAGCCTGGAGCGCGGACATGACCTGCGCCCGTGCCGTCTCCTCATTCCGGTGCGCCACGGCAAGCGCGGATACAAGACCCGATCTGCCGGCATCGTGCCGCTGCAATGCCACACGCCACAACGCCGCGTCGCGTTCGCCACTGGAGCACGCAGACAGTATTCCGTGGCGCCTTGCGTCATGTTCCGCGATGGCATTCCTTTGAGACGCAGTCTCCTCTTGCGCGCGTCGAACGCGAAGACGCGCCTCGTTCAACTGGCGGCGCCCGCGTTCGACTCTTAACTGCCGCACGCGCGCGAGCATATCCCACACGCGCAACTGCGCCGCGTCCTTCATTTTTGCGTCCCACGACAAAGCGCATGCAACGATGAAATCGTGCTGTCCCAGTCGCAATACTCATCGTGTCGCTGACGCAGAAAGCGCTCGATCGATTTATGACGATCGATCGCGAGATCGCTTTCGGGATCGCTGCCCCGCTGGTATTCGCCGATCTGCAATAACAGCTCGACTTCCTGATACCGGCTCATCCAGCCGCGCACGCGCGCGGCGTCGCCGCGATGCTGCTCGGACGTTACGCGTGTCATCACGCGACTTTTGCTTTTGAGCACGTCGATGGCCGGGTAGTGTCCGGCTCCACCCAGCTTCCCCGATAACTGAATATGTCCGTCGAGCAGCGAGCGCGCCTCTTCCGCGATGGGGTCCGTCATTTCTTCGTCTTCGGCCAGCACCGTAAAGAATGCCGTGACTGCGCCCTGTCGCGTGAGCCCCGCCGCTTCGGTCAGTTTCGGCAACTCGGCGAACACGCGCGGCGGATATCCGCGGCGCACGGGCGGCTCGCCGACCGCGAGACCGACCTCGCGCAGCGCGCGCGCATAGCGTGTCAGCGAATCGAACAGCAGCAGGACCTGCTTTCCCTGCGCGCGCAATTCACTCGCGACGCCGCACGCCAGTTCGGCCGCCTTGATGCGTTCGGCCGCAGGACGCTCGGCCGTCGATGCGATCACGACCGACGACGCGCGGCGCGAGCCGAGGTGATCGTGAATGAACTCGGCCACTTCGCGACCGCGCTCGCCGATCAGCGCGACGACGATCGCATCGACGCTCGCGCCGTTTGCGATCATGCCGATCAGCGTGCTTTTACCGCCGCCTGCCGCCGCGAAAATGCCGATCCGCTGCCCGACTCCGCACGACAGGAGGCCATCGATCGCACGCACGCCCGTTGCAAATGGCGTCGAGATCACGGGCCGGTCGAGCGGATTGACGTGCGGCAGCCTGTCCGCCGGTTGCGGCGCTTTCGCGGGCCTCGGAGCCGCGCCGCCGTCGAGCGGCCGACCGAGCCCGTCGACGACCCGCCCGAGCAGCGAAGGCGCGTCGAAGCTGCGCCAGTTGAGTCCGCAGCCCTCCACCTGAGTGATGTTCGACAAGCCCATCAGTCCATCCAGCGGCACGACGAGCGCGCCGTCCTGCGCAAAGCCGACGACTTCGCCGATCTGCGTCTCCGGGGTATCGGGCCGGATGAGCCGCACCATTTCGCCGACGCGCAACGAAGCGCCGACCACGCGCACGATGACGCCCCGCGCTTCCACGATCTTCGCGTTGAGCACCGGCTTCGTCGAGAGTAACGGCATGTGCGTCACGGGCGTGTTCCTCCTGCTATTCGGCGGCTGCATCGATCAATCCGGTCCGAGCGTCGCCATGACGTGGACGCGATACGTATCGAGCGGAATTTCTTCCATTGCGAGCACATCGGTGCGTATGCCGAGCGTGCGCAGAATGCGCGCAAGATGCGGGCGCAGACGGGCCGTCGTCACCACGAGCCGCACCGTATCCTGTTGCGCGGCAAAGACTTGCTGCAGCATTTCCAGTCGATCGGCGTCGAGCATGCATTGCGGTTCGCCATCGGGACCGTCTTCGATCTGCGCTTCGAGATCCGCCTCCCATGCCGGATCGAGCACGGCTGCATTCACGACCCAGTTGTCGAGATCCGCAAGCGGCCGCACCACCTGCTGCCCGAGCGCGATGCGCGCTTCACGCACCATCCGGTCGAGCGAGCGCGTTCCATCGGGCATGCGAAGTATTGCCTCGATAATGCCGCGCAGATTGCGAACCGGAATTCGCTGCTCGAGCAGACTGCGCAGCACGGACGCAAGCTGCACCGTCGTCGTCACCTGCAAAACCTGATTCACGAGTTCGCGAAACTCGATGCCGATCTGGTCGAGGAGAAAACGCGTCTCCTGCGTTCCGATAAACGACGACGCGTGCTGCTCGCACACGTCGGTCAGGTGATCGCAGAGCGCTGCATCGGCGCCCGATTTGATGATTCGCGCGTCATCGATCGCGGCGGCCGACTGCGCGGTTACCCACACCGATTTTTCCGCCTGCGGGCGAAAACCGGGCAGGCCGTCCATCGTCACCAGCGAGGCGTCTCCGCTCACCAGCACGTGACCGGCGACGAGCGTGCCCCCGTAGTACGACACGTCGTCGATATCGACGATATAGCGGTTTTCGTCGAGCTGCGCGTCGCGCAAGAGCCCGACACCCGGAAACGGCACGCCGAGCCGAACCATCAGGTCGCGGCGCATCAATGCGAACCGGCGATTGAGTTCGGCGGCGCGCAGCGCGTCACACGCCTTGACGCCAAGACGCACACGAAGCGGCGAACTCGTGCCCAGTTCGACGTCGTCGAGAATGCGTTGCACGTAGGTCCCGCCGTCGCGCGTCATTGCCGGCATCCGCGGCCGTTCGAGCCTGTCCGCCGCCGCGCGCTGACGCTTCGTCACGGCCCCCAGGCCGATCTGCGCGGCCGCCGCGAGCATGAACTGCACGTGAGGAAAGCCGGGAATCATGGCAAGCGCAAGACATGCCGCGCCCGCCATCACCAGTGCCGTCGGATGCAGCGACAACTGCTGGAAGATATCCCGGCCGAGATTCGTATTGCCGCTCGTCGACGAGACACGCGTAACGAGCAGACCCGCCGATATCGAAACGATCAGCGAAGGGATCTGCGATACGAGGCCATCGCCGACCGTGAGAATCGTATAGGTATGCAGAGCATCGCCGAATGACATGCCGCGTTGCCCCATGCCAATCGTGAGGCCACCCGCAATATTGACCAGCGCGACGACGAGCCCCGCAATGCTATCGCCCTTGACGAACTTCATCGCGCCATCGAGCGAGCCATAAAAATACGTTTCGCGCTCCAGTTCCGCTCGCAAACGGCGTGCTTCGGCGGCCGCGATCTGTCCGCTGCGCAGATCGGCGTCGATGCTCATCTGCCGGCCCGGAATGCCGTCGAGCGTGAAGCGCGCCGACACCTCGGCCACGCGGTCCGCGCCTTTCGCCACGACAATGAACTGAATCACCGACAACACGACGAATACGACAATGCCGACCGCAACGTTGCCGCCCACCACCATTTCGCCGAACGCACCAATGATCTGTCCGGCGTGCGCGTAGAGCAGAATCATCTTCGTCGACGCAATCGCCAGCGCAAGTCGCAGCAATGTCGTCACGAGGAGTAGCGACGGAAAGCTCGACAGTTCCGCAGGCTTCGCCGCATAGATCGTCGCCGTGAGCATCACGAAGCTGGCGGTAAAGCTCACGCAGATGAACAGATCGAGAACGAATGGCGGTACCGGCAGGATCAGCAGCACCAGCACGCAAAGCAGTCCGATTCCAACGCCGAGGTCCGCGTAACGCGTCAACAGCGCCGTCACGTCGATACGGTTCAATCCGGTTCTTTCCAGCATTTTATTGACTCAGTTCCCTGTGCATCGAACGGCGGCGTCCCTTCACGAGCGGATCGCCTTCCTCATCGCGGTATTCGCGCTTGATTTCGTTCTTGTCCATTCGCAGACGACGCCGCCACTGAAAACGCTGCAGCCTCACATCAACGGCGGCGGGCACGAGTTGCGACAGGCTCATCATGGCCAGCAGACGTCCAAGCGACTGACACGTGACGCTCAGTTGCCCTCCGAACGAAAGCGCAAACGAAGGCAGCAACTGCGCACACCACGTCCTGAATGCGTATGCGAAGATAAAAAGCAGAATGGAAAACTGCGCCAGCGTGATCCCGGTTTCCACGAGCGTCTTCAATCCAAACAGGTTTTTCAGGCCAGATACCGGGTTCAGGCGTTTAAAGTCCGGCGCGGCGCGCTTGAATGCGACCACGCCGCCCGCTTGTGCCGCCTCGGGAACGATGATCGCGATCATGCTTACGCCGAGCGTGACAAGCACGACCGGCAGCATCGCGGCGAGTGCGTTGATCAACTGCCTGTAGCGCACGTCGAACGGCAGCGCCTGATCGATTTGCGTCACGCACTCCACGACATGAATACAGACCTGATACATGTGCGGCGCTTCGATCGCAAGAAAGAGCCACCAGAAGATGCCGCTCACGGCGACGGTCAAATGCGCGCTCTTCGCGATATCGCCCTCTTTGCGCGCGCGTTTGAGCCGCTGGGGGGTCGGGGCTTCGGTCTTGTCGCTCATCGCAGTATCGCCACCGCGAGGAAAATGCCGTTGAGTCGATCCCGAATGACCGGCATGCAGAAGACGATCGTGAACGACAACACCATCGCCTTGACCGCCGGCGCGGTCGTGAATGGATTGATCCGCTTTGCGTATCGCGACATCAATCCCAGTGAACTATCAACGAGAAACATGAGGCCAATGAGCGGCATCGCCAGCTTCACACCTTCGACGATCGCCAGCGGCAATCTTTGCTCCGCCAGTTCCTGCATCACGCGCAGCATGTCTGGACGCGGCGCGCCGGGCGGCCAGAGCACCCATGCATCGGTGAAAAAGCCGTATACGGCTTGCAGGCCGTTGCCCGTGAAAAACGTCAACGTGGCGAACCAGACGAACAGCCGCTGGAAATGCGCCGCTTCTTCGCGAAAGTTCGGGTCGTACGATGCGCCAATCGTGTAACCGCCTTGCTGGTCGATCAACGCGCCAGCGGCCGCAGCCGCGTGAAATGCCACGCTCAGCAACAGACCGAGCGTCAGGCCGATCAACACTTCAATGCCGATCGCAGCCACCGGATTGTCCGGCCAGCCCACCCGCTGCGGCAGCACGGCGAACATCAACGTCAACGGCAACCGCAACGCAATGCCGAGCGACTCGGTGCCCGCAAAGGGAATCAGCGATAGCGCGATGATCGGCCGGATACAGCAGAACGCCAGACCCTCGACATATCCGATGTAGTCGGTCATCACCGCCCGCTTCCCGTTGCAATGTAGGCGAACGCCTGGTCGAGGTAGCGCGAAACCTCGTTCCCGCCCCACGGCACCGCGATCATCAGTACGAGCCCGACGCCGATAATCTTCACGCTATAAGGCAACGCCTGATCCTGAATCTGCGTGATCGACTGCACGAGTCCGACCACAATGCCGATTACCGTGGCGACCAGCAGCGCGGGCAACGAAAGCCAGAACACGAGCAGCAATGCATCGCTCGACAGCGAATGAAGTGTAGGGCTCCAGTTCATTTTGCGTAGCTGACGATGAGGCCGTGCATCAGTTTCGAAATGCCCGACACGGACACAAGCAAAAAGAGTTTCAGCGGGGTCGAGACCGTCGTGGGAGACAGCATGACCATGCCCATCGCCATCAACACATTGGCGACGACGAGGTCGATGACGACAAATGCCATGTAAAGCAGAAAGCCCGCTTCGAAGCCGCTCGAAATTTCGCTGATCATGAACGCCGGAATCAGGATCGAAAAATCGGTTTCCTGTACCTCGTCCGCGGGATTCATGCGCTTTGCCGCCGACACCATGAACGCGCGCTCGACGGACCGCGAATGCTGGAACATGAAATCGCCGAGCGGCCCTCTTACGCCTCGATAGAGATCGGCGACATCGGGCAGTTCGCCGCGCTCGATGTGCTCGTTGATCACCGGATCGGTGCTGATCTTCTCGAACGTCGGCGCCATCACGACGATCGTCGCCGCGAGCGCCAGCGCCGATATCGCCATGTTGCCGGGCGCCTGCTGCACGCCGACCGCCGATCGCAGCAACGTCAACACGATGCTGATCTTGGTGAACGACGTGGTCATCGTGACAATCAACGGCAGCAGCCCGAGAAAGAAAAACAGGACGATGAGCTGAAGATTGACGACCTGATCTTTCATGATGAACTTTGCGTCTGCGCCATATTCGCCAGTTCGACGATGCGCACACCGAGCGCGTCGTCGATATCGATCAGTTCGCCGCGAGCAAACGGAACGCCCTGGCACAGCAAGGAAACCGCGTTTCTCTGCACGGGCAACTGCAGCGACACGATAGAGCCCGTGCGCAGGCGAGTCAGTTCATCGAGTGTCAGCGACAGCGTACCGATCACCGCATCAAACGCGAACGTGAGGGCGCCGGCTGGAACCAGCTCGCCTGGCGCCTCGGCGGATTCAGGGTCTTCGTCGAACATCGGTCGGTCTATCAACATGTACTCCTCTGAAGGCTTGAGCAAAATACGGCGCGCTCCACGGCGGAGCGGCAAACGCAGATACGGCGACGCGCGGTTGAGAAGCATCGCGTCGCCGCACCGGATACGGCGCACCCGCCGCAGCGTCAGTGTCGGGCCGGCCATGCACACGGGCACCGGCAACCGCAGACCGCGCGAAAGACGCGCCATGTCGTCGGCGGGAACTGGCTGGCGTTTCAGCCATTGATCGATCGCTGAACTGTCCAGCGCGAAGTGCGCGGCACGATGACTGATCGCATGCGTGAGGACGAGGCCATACGCGCCTGGCCGCGGCGCCACGTCGAACGACGTGCTGCTCACCTCGACCGTGAATCCGAACATGCCTTCAAGTGCGCTGAGCCAATCCTCGAATGCTTGCGCGATCAGGACATGAGCACTGGCCGCGGCCTGCGTCAGCGATTGCTTCGCCAGCTCCGGAAAAAGCGCCTGCGCATCGCAATCGAGCGTAAGCGGCGCCCCTCCCGCCCGGCCATGAAGGCGCAATGGATAGCTCGCACGACATGGCTCGAATTGCAGCGTGAACGTTTGCTTGCCTGCGCTGACCGGATACGCCGCGCCGAAATGCAACGCGACAAGGTTTTGACGCTGCGCGTTTTCGAGCGAGATTCGCTCGATGTCTCGCCACGGACTCATTGACCCTCCCCACGATCCTGCGCATTCGTCGAATTCGCGAGCGCAGAAACCGCATCATGTGAATCGCTTTCCACCGCGCCAAACTGCTTTGCCGATGCGTCGCCGATGCAGCGGTACTCATCGAGCAGCATCGCGATCGCACCTCTCATGCCATGTTCCAGCGCGCGCAATTGCGGCGCCAGGCTGCCGTCGATCACGCCGAACCCGGTTTCGACGACAAGCGAATGCGGCGGCAAACCGGCATCGGACAGCACCTCCAGGACGTGGACGTTCAATTCGGCTTCGAGTTTGCGCACGATGCGCTGTGTCTCTTCGTAATCGTCCGCGCACACGCGCACCGATAACAGCTGCTGCGCACGGGACGCATCGAGACAGCGGCGCAGCTGGCCCGCCAGCACCACGTGATCGGGCAATTCGCCGAGTAATCCGGAAACCGCCTTCATCACCATGTCGGCAAGCCGCTCTTGCAGGCAGTGCGACGCGAACGACACGGCTGCGGGCGGCCCCACGAACTGGTCCAGCGCCGCGCGTCGGCCGGCCTCGTAACCGCGGCGCCACGCGCGATGTTTCAACGCGCGCGCGCGCTCTGCGAGACGCGCGGTCTCGTATTCCGCGTCTTGCTCGCGGGACGCTTCCGCTTCGCGCAAACCGTCGAGCCCGCACAGTTGCGCGGAAGACACATAACCATCGGATTCCACGCGCCAGTCCCCGATCCGGCAGATCAACATGCTTCACCTCCCGCAAGCGCGTACGCAGCATCGAGCCAATCGCGGGCGGTTTTAACGGATGCGTTGCACGCTCCGAATTGCGCCGCACGTTGCGCGACGATACGCGGCAGACGCAATTCCACCAACACGCGCAGCGCCGGATCATCCATCGCGCGCAACGCGACCTGCAAACCCGCTGCGGTCATTTCGACGCGATCGAGGACATCGGGCGTCGCGCCTTGATCCGCGTCGTCCCACTTTCCGCGCGAATTACGTTGAATCTCGTGCAGCACGTGCGGCGCAACGCAGGCGGCGAAACGCTTGCGCGCCTCCGCGCTGACGATCCGGCGCACCAGACGGGCATGAGCAAGCGCGGCGGCCGCACGTAAAACTTTCGCGCAAGCCGGGCGCGGCAATGCCGCAAACGGCGGCAAATCAGGCGTCTTCTGAATCGCGAGCAGCTGCGGAAAACGCGCGAGCAGATCGGCGTTCGCTTCAGCCTGTGCCCGCTCCGTAAGCGCACGTTCGCCGCGCGGCAGCCAACTGAAGTGCGCCCATTTCGACAAGGCGAGTACGGTGATCCGGGTCATGACGCGTCTTTTCCGGCGGAGGTTTCCGGGCGCTTATCCGCGGCCTGCCCGGCCTGCCCGGCCGCCGTGCTGACCTTTCTGCGCCGAAAGAACGTCGGTGCGAACGAGCGAATGCCTTTGCCCCACACCCACGCCGACACGATCAACGCCATCGCCATCGCAGTCAGCACTATCAGCATCAACGTACTCGCACGGCGCGGCAGCCCCTCGGATCCGACGAGGCATGCGCCCCTCCCGCCGTCCGCCTCGCCCGAATAAACAACGGGCACGACCGGCACCAGCGTCAGATAAACGCGGTCTGGCGTGAGCCCCTCGACGCTGCCCGCCACCAGGCCGCGAATCTTGTCCCGCATGTAATCGAGGTTGTAGTCGCTACGATAGCGGATCATCACCGAAGCCGACGGCGGCGTGACCTGCCGCATCAGCGGATCGCGCTCGGGCTGCACGATGTGAACGCGCGCAACGAGCACTCCGTCGATTTTTTCGAGCGTCTCCGATAACTCCTGCGTCAAGCCATAGACGTAACGCACCTGGTCTTCACCGGGATCCGAAATCAGCCCTTGACGGCTGAACAGATCGCCGAGATTCGCATGACTGCCGTGAGGCAACGCGTATTCGCGTGTGATCTCGGTGGCGGCGACGACGTCGTCATTTTCCACCGAGACATTCCACGTCTTGTCCGCGTTGCGCTCTTTGGTGCTGTCAATGCCGTGCTGGCTCAGCACCGCGATGATCTGGTTCGCCTGGTCCTCGTCCAGGCTTTCATATAGTGACGATTTGCAGCCGACGAGGAATAGCAGCGGCAGCAGGATCAGAGCGCGGCGCATCAGGTTCTCTGTGTGAGCGTGGTCAGTGCCTGACTAAATTGATTGGCGACGTTTTTCGCCATCGTCGCACTGACCTGCATGTCGTCGAGGTCGTATTGCAGTTGCAGCAGACTCAGCATCTTCGCCGTCGATGACCGGCTTTTCGCATGCGTATCGAGGTCTTCGGCAATACGCTGGTCCTGGGCCTTGCAGATTTCCTGCGCGCTCTCCAGCAGCTGGACGAAGGGAGAATCTCCAGTTTTGCCAGGCATGCCGGCCGAAGACTGGGCCGGTTGCGAATCCGGAACGGAATCCTGCGGGGCTGCGTTCATCACCACGGGTTGCAATTGCATTTCGTTGTTCTCTTCAACGGTGGATCAAATTCGAGGCGCCGTCGAGACGGCGCCTCCATCGGGCGATTACTTCAGGTTCGCGATCACGCCCATGCGGGTCTGATTGCGCTTCGACTCCATGTTGCTTTCCTTGGTAATTTCCTCCTGGAAGGCGTTTTGCGCCTTTTGATCCTGAAGGTCCTGAGAGGTCTGGTCGTTGCCCGCGGAGGCTGACGGACTTGCACCACCAGTACCACCAGTACCACCAGTACCACCAGTACCATTACCGACACCACCAGTACCATTACCAACACCACCACCCATGTTTCCGGTGTACGGAGAGCTCATACCCACGCCGCCGACTTGCATGTTAAATACTCCTTATGATTGAGAAACGCGCTCTTGATTCCACTTCAACCATTGCCCGCCGAGCAGCGCGTACACACCCGGCCGGCAAAACCTGTCCCGCACTTCAATCACATTTTGTCGCGCCCTCATCGCCCTGAGCAAAAAACTCATAGGGCGCTCCGTCGTCGTTGCGAACGATCGTCACCATGCAACCCGATATCGCCGTAATCCTTCCAAGCGGCAACTGCGCGCCGGGGAAATAACGCACGCCCCGTGCATCGACGAGCCACGCTGCATCGGGCGAACGCGCGAGATTCATGCCGATGGCGCCCAGTGGCGCCCGCACCGGACCCGTGTCCGCAACATGGCCTTCGAACCGGAGTTCGCGCAGCCCGTTGATCGACTCGGATGCACGGCGCGCGACGCGTGCGTAATCCCACGAGTCGGGCAGAAGGTACCCCTCTTCAGCAGGCGGCGTGACCGTGAACGTCCCCCGATTGTCGGGCTTGATTTGCGCGCCGCGGTAATACCTGGTCAGGAAATCCGCGAGTTGCTCTTTTATTTGATCGATGACCATCACGCGCATCACCGACGCACACGTACTGCTGCGAACAATGGCGGCCAACGACGCGAGGTCCGGCCCAGTCGACACGTAGCCGTCGTAGACCAGCGCGTGCGTTTTCGGGTCTTGATGCACCGTCACGAAACGGAATGCGCCGTCGAGTTTCGGCGCGCCGCTCTCGATATCGTGCGCCCCATACGCCCGCCATATTGCGCCTGCGCAGACACACAGCAGAACGATCATCAACGTCAGCTTCGAGCCTCGCGACGCCAGTGTCCAACGTTTCGCGACATAGTCGAGCGGCGCATGCGTCATCAACCACGCAAGCTCCGCCGAGCGCATCGCGCCGGTCGTCACCACGTCGCGTCCGCCAAACTGGATTCGCGCCCCGCCTACCGTAAACGACGCACCCTGTCTCAACATCGTCGTCTTGCCTGGTAGCAATGCGTGACCGAATACCGACACGCTGTCCTGCCAGGCCGTCAGTTTCAGCAGATTCCCGCTCAGAGAAACCGTCGCGTGATGCGGCGCAACGCCGTCATCGACAAGGACGAAGGTTGCGTCTTCTCCGCTTCCGATCGCCATTTCATGGCCGCCGGACAAAACGACGCTGGCCCCGGTGTGAATACCGCCGATAACGGTAATGATTCCGCCGGTGCTCATGGCACGCGCCCCTTCATCATGGGCGAACCAGGCGGAAGCGGGGGACGCCCATCGGGCCATGCCGGCTCTTCCGGCGCGGGCGGCATGATGGTGGGACGCACCGCCGCGTTATTCTTGCGGGACCGAGTTACCGGCTGCCTGATAGTCGACGGCAAAGGCTCTCTCGCGGCGACAGGCAACGCAGCCTGATTCGTCATCGACTTGATACGCGGAGTGATCAGGATCAGCCGTTCGAGGCGCTGCGTCTGCTGCTGCTTATCGCCGAACAAATCCCCGATGATCGGCAGATCGGACAGCACCGGTACCTGCGACGCGGAATCTTGCGTGCGCTCATATTCATAACCGCCGACGAGCAGGCTCTCGCCATCCTCGATCACGGCCTGTGTCACGATCGAGTTGTGACTAACTTTTGGAATGCCATCGACCGAAGACGACGAATCGAATGCGCCATCTTCGATCTGAATACTGAGCAAAATATTTTTTGGGTCGCCCTGCACCGATTCGACGGTCGGCGTCACCTTTAATGTGAGGCCGGTATCGACGTTGTAAAGATCGACATCCTGATTGCCTGCAACGCGCACATAGACGGAACTGCGCGAGGACAAAACCGCTTCGGTATTGTTCAACGTCAGCACCTGGGGGCGCGAAAGAATACGCGCCTTGCCGTTTTCTTCTAGCGAGCGAATTTTTGCGAACAGATAGGTTGCGGAATTGCCGATCATCGTCGCGAGATTGACACCCGGCATTAGCGGCACGCTGGACCCGCCCGGCCCCGGCGAAACCGCGCCCGCCATACCCGAGGCCGTGCCCCAGTCTCCACTCGTGCCGCCACCCCAGCGTATGCCCAACTCGTTCGCAGCGTCCGTTGAAACATCGATGACCGCCGCTGTAATTTCGACAAGATCCTGTGGCTTGTCGAGCATCGCAATCGTGCGCTCGTAGGTCGGCATCATCGATGGCACGTCATAAATCACAACGGAATTCGTCCGTGCATCGGCGACGATGTTGCGCCGCATCGGCGCGGCTACCGTGTGAATTGCGCCTTCATTCGGGTCCGGGTCGGGCAACGGCGTGTCGATTACAGGCGTGCGATCGGCGAGGCCCAGACCGCGCAGGCTCGGCAGCGGCGGCGGTCCGCCACGCGACTCGCGGCGCACGCTGCGCACTTTCACCGGCGTATCCGGAGCGGGCGCGGCAACCGGCACATCGGCCATCAGCCTGCGCAATAGCGATGCCACGCCAGGCACGACCTGTTGCTGGTTGCCGGACGTATAAGTGATGTCTTGCGCCTGCGCGTAATGAAGCGGAAATACGCGAATCGCCATATCACTGGCCACTGGTCTGACGACCGCCTGCGCTTGCGCCTGCGCTACTGCATCGGCAATTGCATCGACATATCCGGACGGACCCGATACAACAGCCGTCGTATGCGAATAGCGAACCGGCAGATGACTGTCGTCGAGTTCAAGATTGGACAACAAGCCTGCGACGTCTGCGCGCGTCAATGGCGAAAACGGAATTGTCCGACTTCGAATGTCGCTTGCAGGCGACACATGGATGATATGTCCGTCGAAGTACCACGCGAGCCCGTAGGCTTCAACCAATCGGGCGAAAACGCGTTCGGGGGGATCGTTGAAAGCCCCGTTGACGGGATCCTTTACGCCCGATGCGATTTTCACCTGGAGACCGCCCGCGCTCAGTACCTCTTTCAACACTTCCTGCAGAGGTGTATCGCGTGCGAAGTAATGCATTGATTCTCCACGCCATACTGGCTGAACAGCATTACCTGGCGAAGCGTGCAGCACGATTCCCGCAACGATGACCCGGCTAATACCCGCGGCGGCTCGATATCGCCTGACACATATTTTTTCGCTTTTAGCCCTTTTATTTCGCCGCGTCACAAACATGTTTTTTTCCCAAATGGGCTATCGATTTGACGTGACGAGACTATATCTTCGGCTATGTACACCAAGGTCATACGCCTATACCACCGACTTGTATCGGAGTCCGCCAGCATAAGAAGTACCTAAATTACGGTGGACTAAAATGCTGCGCACAATGTATTGCAATTTCAACACAGATCTTCTCAGGCTCCGACAGCGTTCGGTTCGTCTCAACGGCATCGCGACGTGTCTGCGGCTGGAAGAAATTTATTGGTCGATCATCGAGGAACTTGCGCGCGAGGAATCGCTGACTGTCGGTAAGTTGATATCGCGATGGGCGATGGAGATGGATCTCGCGCACGAATCCATATGGAACTTTACGGGCTACGTCCGCGTGGTTTGTGTCGTTCAACTGATGAGGCGCACGAATTCGGCTCATCAACTGGAGAATTCCAATACTCCATCGTTACCTGCTGCACATGACGCTCTGTAATTATTGTTGCGGTTCGTAGCGCATTTTTATGGAGGTTCCGATGTAAAAATTTGTATTCGCACTCCTACATCTATGGCATTGCCTTTCAAATCCATTTTTTTGCCTTTCACGAAAAGGCATCCTTTATCGAGGACATAAACATGTCGATGAACGTCTCGCAAACGAGCACCTCGCAAACCTCCTTCAGCGCATCGGGTCACGGTGGCGGGCATTCGCCTGCGGCCTCGCAGGGCCAGTCGGCTCCGATGTTTTCGCCCGACTCCGGCTCCAGCGGCGGTAGCGGTGGCCCCCAGGGCTCGCAATCCCAGGGCTCGCAATCGATGAACGATCTGCTCAAGGACCTGATGAAGCTCGTCCAGGACTTGATGAACGCATCGGGCGGCGGCAGCGGCAGCGGCGGCGGCGGCGCAGGTGGTATGGGCGGCGCTGGCGGCATGATGGGCTAAGGCGCATCAGGAGCCGTTGAGACGGCCGCCGCATCGACGGTATGGAAAGTCATCCGTATCCGGCGTTGCGGCGGCCGGCGCACGCGAAACAGGTCGAGAAGCGGCAATGCGAAGATTCCGCAGAATGGGGAACCAATCGGGAACGGGAGATATGAATGCATCGCGTCCCCATAACCGCGAACGCAATGCAATTCATAAAAGAAATAGTGTCTGTCGCGCGGCAGGGCTGCCGTATCGCGGCACTCACGAACGTTGTCGCGTATAGCCGCTTGCGGGCACTTTGCGACTAAAACGACGGGCGATACGCCGGGAATCGACTCGCGGCAATCGGTTCGGCAGCAAGAGCACGCGGCCTTTACGCGACGCGTCCATCGAATGGCGCAGCGCCTCGTGAATCTCGTCAAGACCGTATGTGCCCGCTATTGGGCTGTGAAGGGTGCCGCGTTCGAGAAGACTTACCGCCTCACCAACGAGCGCGCGGCGTCGGCCTTGCCGCATTCACGCAAAACGGCCAGCAGCCTCGCCGCCCACTCCGTCGAGCGCAAGCGCAATTGCCGCGCCTCCGGCCGCAGTGCACGCCTGCGAAACAAGGTCGATGGAATTGGCGCCATCGACAATGGCCATATCCCCGTTGGCCGCGAGCACTTCGTCTACGGCGTCGGGACGGTGCACCGCGTTGAGCGTACGCACGCCATCGTGCGGGCGATCTGCATCACCGTACGACAGACGCTCGATAGCGGCGCCGTACAACACCCGCGCAAACCGGCGCGATCGTGGATAGCCGGGATAAAACAGCGTCCTGCCATGAAATAGAGCAATTTAAATTAATTGACCCAATCGCTAATTAACGCATTTTTTATTATTTTTTTACCCGTCGTTCTATTCACTTGCATCGCGCTTATCGCCGTCGACGCTTTAACCCTATTCATTTATTTACAAATTCATTAATAAGACGCGACAACGTTTATTCTGGCTGAATAACACGATATATAAGACGATTCTTATTGCAGGTACGGAGGCGGTACAAGGCGCCTCGCCATGTGAACCGTATGCGTTGCCGCAAACGTCGGGTTCTCAGCGGCGTATTGCCTGTCTTCCGCTTCCACCAGTCCCAGTTCCCGTCGGGATTGAAATTGGCGTAATCAAGCCATTCTTGCGAGGCCTTGATCGCCGACATTTTTTCGATGCGCTTCACGTCGCTGTCGCATGCGTACATGTATTGCGTCTGGAGCGGCTCTTTCGCGCCCTTCCCATAGTAATCAAGCGTGTAGCCTTGCCAGACGCGATCGAAATCATAGGGACGCGCGAGCGTGGATGCCGGAATTGCGGCGGACGCCGCTCCGGCAATCGCCCCTGCCGGATCACTGACAACACATTAACCACACTGCTAAGGATTCCGAAAATCCACGGATGCAAATCCGCCGAAACTAATGATGTCGAGCCTCCCGAATAACTCGCGCTCATGACCTGGATTGCGCCGGAGCGTGTCGCTAAGGCCAGCGTAATTACGTTCACAGATATACGCGGTGCGAGCCGGATCGCCGTATCCGCGAAACACGGGGATGTCCCATCCCATTTCATCGGCCACACGACGTGCGAGAAGCTCGGTCGGCCCCTGCTGGTTTTCGCCCGAACCTCGCGGATCCCCGGAACCGGTCACGTGATGCATGATTTCGTGGATCAATGCCTCCTGCCACGCCGGCATATACGGCGAGACCGTATTCGGCGCCGCGCCCATGCTGACACGGGCATGCCCAGGCGTTAGTCGAATCGCAACGGTATTGGGAAAAAGCGCCGGGGCTTGCGCGCCGCGGCTTCGCACGTCGTCGAGCGTCAGTTCGCTTAGCGGCCGCGGCATGTCCTCGCCCGTAGCAAAACAATTGGATTCGTATTCGTTGCTGTACGCAATGTCGCCAAGGTCGACCTGATGGTTTTGCAGGCCATAGCTCACGGCAGCGCGAAAGGTCGGCGAGCGGTCGAGAGCGCCGAGCACCGTGTCGCGGATCATGTCGGTCGTATGCTGGTCGACGAGCCTGCCCCGGCTGTCATCGACGGAGCGGCTAACGCTCTCGCGCAACCCGCTCAACTGCGCATCGGACAGGGGTGTCTGCCCGCCGATGTTCACGACGTGCGTCGCATAGTCGTCGGAATAGGCATCGGCGGCCGCGGAATCGGCATGGCCGGAAGAATGCCGGGAAATTTCCACCTGGATACTCCTGCTGTATTGAACGAAAGCAGGAGGCTACTTCCCCGGTCGCGCGGTCGAGCAATGACCCGCCATACATAGTTGCCCGAGGTTTATCGTGGTCAAACCGGCGAACGCAACGAAGTCGAAGCAGACACCAGGGCCGCGCCGTATCAAGCCGCGCCGACGCCTTCCGTGCGTTGCGCCTCGACGCGATTGCGCCCGCCGCATTTGGCCGCGTACATCGCGCGGTCGGCCGACTCGATCAGCGCGCGCGCCGCTTCGGCCGCGTCAGTGCCGTCGAGCGTCATGACGCGTGCGGACACGCCGATCGAAACGGTCAGGCGCAGCGGCACGCCGTGGCCGTCCTGGATCTGGAGCGCTTCGACAGCCGCGCGCACGCGCTCCGCGACGACGCACGCCCGCCGCATGTCGCCTTGCACGAGCGCGACGAACTCCTCGCCGCCGTAACGCGCGACCGTTTCGCCGAGTCGCATCGAGCGCCGCATGCAGGCGCCGACGGCCATGAGCGCGCGGTCACCCGCATCGTGGCCGTAGGTATCGTTGATCTGCTTGAACGAATCGACATCGACGAACAGGCATGCCACCGGCGCGGCGACGCGCGCCGCGCGCTGGATTTCCTCGCGCAGCCGCGCATCGAAGTAGCGGCGGTTGGGGAGCCCGGTCAGCGCGTCGGTCACGCCCTGGCGCCTGAGCCGCTGGCGATGCACGACGTTGACGAGCCCCGTCCCCACGAAGACTGCGAAGCGTCGCAACAGGTCCGTGGCCATCTCCGCGGAGAAGCGGTTGGGATCGGCGCTGCCGAGGCACAGCCAGGCGCACACGCCCGCGCCGCCTTCGACCGGCACGATGGCGACGCTTTGCGGCTCGTCCCCGGGTTCGAAAAACGCGGCGCGCAACGCGGGCTCCAGATCGGCGGGCCGGCCGAGCCACGGCGCGCCCCTCAAGCCGGGCAGCACGGCGCCGGACTCGTCGGCATTGGCGCCGCGCAGGTGCCGAAGGTCGGGTATGGGGGCGATGTCGCCGTGCAGCAGTTCGCCGACGTACGGCGCGTCCGGATCGAGCCACAGCGTCACGGACGAGAGGTCGAACGCGCGCCCGAGATCGGTCACCAGGGTGTCGAGAAACGTCGCGAAGTCGTCGGCGCTGATAAGGCGGATTTCGATCTGCTGAAATCGCTGGAGCGTGCGCTCGTTGTGCTGGACGGTGTCGATCAGATTGCGCAGTCGCGTGGATAAGGTGTTCTGCTGGCTCACGGGTCGCTCGACGAGGGACGATACAACAGTATAACAACCGTTATGCGCCGTAATTTAAGCCATTTGCACGTCGCTGCGACGATACGCGGTCGCGCAAACGTTAAACAACGCCGATCGCCTTCACGAGCAGCATCGCTCCCGCGGCCACGAGGACCGCTCCGACGATCCGCGCCACGCGCGCGCCATTGCGCGCGAAACGTTCGCCGGCGATGGCGGCGGCGGCGAGCGCCGTGGCACGCAGATCCATGACGCCGATGACGAGCACCATCGCCGTGAGCCCCGCACAGCAGCCGGTGCAATGCCAGCCGAGCCGCACGCCGTGGCGCCACGCCGCGCCCGCGTTCACGCGCCATGCAACGCCACGCAGCGGCACCGCCGCACGACAGCACGCGAGCAGGCGCGCCTTCGCGGCGCTCAACTGAAACGCGCCCGCCAGCAGCACGATCACGCCCGCAGCGAACGGCGCGGCGCGAGCGAGAACGGGCACGCGCAACGCCAGCGCCGCGAGCCCGGTACACAGCGGATACAGCGCGACGCCCAACGCGATCCACACGGCGAAGTAGCCCGCACCCGCCAGCAGTGCGAACGGCCCGGCACTCGCCGTGCCCTGGCCCGCCGCGGCGGCGCGGTACTGCCAGAGCGCGGGCATCAGCGCGGGCAGCATCATCGCCACCGTCATCGACGACCACATGCCGATGAACGAAGCCGCCGCGCCCGGCCAGGTCTGTCCGCACAGACGGGCCCACGCCATCGACATCGTCCAGCCGCCAGGCATCGGCATGCCGCCCTTCGACGACATCGACGTGCAGATCGCGATCGTCAGCGCCGTGGCCGCGCAGAAGAGCAGCGCGGCCACGCCGATCCAGGCGCCCGAGCGCGCATGCTGCCGCATGTGCATGCAGACCTGGGCGATGTGCGGAGCGTTCACCATTCACCTCACCGTGCGCCGTACTCGTCGTGACGGTGCCACCAGATGCCCGTCTCGTTGCGTCCGAGCGGCGCGCGATCGAGCCACTGATACATGCCCCAAATGGCATCCACGCCGCGCGCGTAGGCCGAATACGTGTGATAGATCTCGCCGTCCTCCATCACGAATGCGCTGATGCCGGGGCGCTCGCGCCGGTAGGTCTGCCCATCCGTTCCGCAACTGGCCGCGAACTGCACGACGGGCTCGGGAATGGGCGTCATGTCCATCGCGTGACCGCCGCGCTGGTAGTTGTATTCGACGCGGCCTTCGCACTCCTGAGTCTCGGAGAACGACACGTTGAAATCGAAGTTGAAGTCGGTGTCCGACGACGACGCCCACGGAAACGTCCATCCCATGCGCTGCCGGTAAACCAGCAGTTTCGCGAGCGGCGCGCGCGACACGGCCATCAGCGTGACGTCGTGATTCGCGAGGTGAACGACGACGCCGTTGAAGCTGTCGGCAATCGACGAGCACGACGGGCAGCCCGCCGTGTAATCCGGCCCGAACATGAAGTGATAGACGAGCAGCTGCGAGCGGCCCTTGAAGAGATCGGCGAGCGTCGCTTGCCCCTCGTCCGTTTCGAAGCGGTACGTCTTGTCGATACGCACCCACGGCAATGCCTGGCGCTGGCGCGCGACTTCGTCGCCGCGATGCGTCAGCGCCTTTTCAGCGGCCAGCAGATCGAGTCGTGCCGCGAGCCATTCCTCGCGCGTGCCGGTCATGTGTTTCGTGCTCATGCTTTCCTCCTTGCGTCGGTCATCGGTTGGTCATCGTCGAAAAGTCCGGCCCGCGAGACGGGCAAGCGCGCCGGTACTCGTGTGCTAGATTAGTGATCGTCTTCCGGTGCAGGGAGTGACAAGTGTGGCGGGATTCGACGGGATTCCAGTGGACGCGCTCCTTTCGGCCGCCGCGCGCGCGCTCGCGGCCGGGGACCCGCTCGGCGCGCTGAACCGCGTCGCACTGCGCAACGATGCGTCCGCGCTCGCGCTGCGCGGCATCGCGATGGCGCAGATCGGCGACTTCGAGCGCGCCCGCACGCTCGTGCGCGAGGCCGCGCGCGCATTCGGTCCGAAAGCGCCGGTAGCGCGCGCGCGCTGTGTCGTCGCCGAGGCCGAGATCGCACTCGCCTCGCGCGACCTCGGCTGGCCTCAGCGCGCGCTCGACGCCGCCCGCACGGTGCTCGAAACGCACGGCGACCTCGCGAACGCCGCCCATGCGCGGCAACTCGAAGTCCGGCGCCTCGTCCTGACCGGCCGGCTCGACGCCGCCGAGGACCGCCTCGCCGAAATCGATTCCACGGCTTTACCGCCCGCGCTCGCCGCCGTCCACGAACTCGCCATCGCCGGTATCGCGATGCGGCGCCTCCAGACGCGCACGGCCCGCAACGCGCTCGCGCGTGCCGTGGAAGCCGGCCGCCGCGCGGGCATCCCCGCGCTCCTCGCTGAAATCGACCGTGCGCGCGCCGTCCTGAACGCACCCGCCGCGCGCCTCGTTGCCAACGGCAATGAACGCCCGCTGCTGCTCGACGAAGTCGAAGCGCTGCTGATGTCGAAGACGTTGGTCGTCGATGCGTGCCGCCATGCCGTGCGCGAAGGGCTCACCGTGGTCGCGCTCGCGCGGCGCCCGGTGCTCTTCACGCTCGCCCGCGCGCTGGCCGAAGCGTGGCCCGCCGACGTGCCGCGCGACGCCCTCATCGAGCGCGCGTTTCGCATGAAGCACGCGGACGAAACGCATCGCGCGCGTCTGCGCGTGGAGATGGGCCGTCTGCGCACGGCGCTGCGCCCGATCGCGGGCATCCACGCGACGAAACAGGGCTTCGCCATCGCGCCTCGCGGCACGCGTGAGGTCGTCGTGCTCGCGCGCCCGATCGAAGAGCCGCACGCAGCGGTGCTCGCCCTGCTCGCCGATGGCGAGTCCTGGTCGAGTTCGTCGCTCTCGCTCGCGCTGGGGGCGAGCCAGCGCACCGTTCAGCGCGCGCTCGACGCACTGGCCGGAACGGGCAAGGTCCAGTCGTACGGCCGCGGACGCGCGCGCCGCTGGACCACGCCGCCCGCCCCCGGATTCGCGACAACCTTGTTACTCCCCTCATCCCTTCCGGCACGCTCAATCGACGAGGATCGACCATGAAGCCAGTGAACGCAGAAATCGTCCGCGAATACGGCCCCTTCGAGGGCATCGACAACGTCCATGGGGTCACCTACGATGGCCAGCGCGTCTGGTTCGCGAGCGGCGACAAGGTGAACGCGCTCGATCCCGCGAGCGGCGAAACCGGGCGTTCGATCGCGGCGCCCTCGCACGCGGGCACGGCGTTCGACGGCCAGCATCTCTATCAGATCGACGGTGGAACCATCCAGAAGATCGATCCGGCGAGCGGACGCGTCGTCGCGACGATCCCGTGCCCCGCAGGCGACGACAATACCGGGCTCGCCTGGGCCGAAGGGAGCCTGTGGGTGGGACGCTATCGCGAGCGCAAGATCCATCGGCTCGATCCGCAGACCGGTGCGATCCTGCGCACGATCGAATCGAACCGTTTCGTCACGGGCGTCACGTGGATCGACGGCGAACTCTGGCACGGCACCTGGGAGAACCACGAGAGCGAGCTGCGCCACGTCGATCCGGCCACGGGCGAAGTGCTCGAACAACTCGTGATGCCTGCGGGGGTGGGTGTCTCGGGAATCGAATCCGATGGGCGCGACCGCTTCTACTGCGGCGGCGGCGATAGCGGCACGGTGCGTGCGGTGCGCCGCCCGGCGCGCGAAGCAGCCGTCGCGGACGCGGATTCGACGGCGGATTGAGCGCGCCGTCATGGAAAGGGCATGCAGTGGCGGCCGTGCCGCGTTGGGCTCGGCCACCCTGCCTGTTTAAAACAATGCCTGCTTAAAAGTGGCTCAAAGCTGGCTCATGCCGCCATCGGCGATGATCTCGGTGCCGACGATAAACGCGGATTCAGGCGCGGACAGATGCAGCACCGTGGACGCGATTTCCTCCGGCGTGCCAAAGCGGCCGAGCGGAATCTGCCCGTGGATCTGCGCCGCGACGGCCTTCAGCGACTCGGGATCGAGGCCGAGTTTGCCGTAGAGGGGCGTGCCGACCGGCCCCGGACTCACCACGTTCACGCGAATGCCGCGCGGCAACAACTCCGCGGAAAGGTTCTTCGCCAGCGAAATCAGCGCGGCCTTGCTGGCCGCATAGATCGAGGCGTTCGGCATGCCGATGCGCGCATTGATCGAACCATTCAGCACGATCGACGCACCCGCGTTGATCCGCGGCAGCAGCGCCTGCAGCGCAAAGTACGGGCCCTTCACATTCGTATCGAACGTGCGGTTCCAGAGCGACTCCGGTGCCTGGTCGAACGAAGCGAACTCCGCGACGCCTGCATTGATGAACACCGCGTCGAGGAACACGCCTGCTTTCACGATCGCCTCCGCCAGCGCATTCGGGGCTGCCGGATCGGCTGCATCGTTGACGACGGCGAGCGTATTGCCGCCGATCGTGACGCGCGCCTTTTCGAGGGCCTCCGCGTTCCGGCCGGTCATGACGACTCGCGCGCCTTCCGCCGCGAATGCCTGCGCTGCCGCGAGACCGATGCCGCTGTTGCCGCCGGTGACCAGCACCGTCTTGCCTTCAAAACGTTTCATGACTCTCTCCGTGAAAATGATTCAGTGAACTGCGGTATTCGTAAGTTACGCTCGACGCCGCTACCTGACGTATCATCAAATTCACGAAAACGTTCGGAGAAATCGAACATGTTATCGACGCAAGAACTGGCCATGCTGGAAGCGATTCGCGACAGCGGCAGCCTGTCGAGAGCGGCAGCGCGGCTCGGCAAAGCGCCCTCGTCGATTTCGCACGCGGCGCGGCAACTCGAAGAACGGTTCGACGCCCTGCTGTTCGATCGGCGGCGCTATCGGCTGCAGCTGACGCCCGCGGGCCAGTTGCTCGCGAATGAAGCGGCACGCCTGCTCGAAGACGTCTCGCGTTTGAACCGGCGCGTGAAGCAGGTGGCGGGCGGATGGGAAGACAGCCTTCGCATTGTCACGGACGAACTGCTCGAATTCGAAACGCTGCTACCCGCCATTGCGGCATTCGACCGGCTGAAGTCGGGAGTCAGCCTGCGGTTCTCGCATGAAGTGCTGGGCGGCACCTGGGAAGCGCTGCGTGACGGGCGTGCCGATCTCATCATCGGCGCAACGAACGAACCCCCGCTCATTCCGAAGCTGCGCTGGTTCGAACTGGGCGTGATCGAATGGACCTTCGCCGTCGCGCCGAGGCACGCGCTGGCCAAAGCGGCCGAGCCCCTCGAGCGCGAAGTGCTGGCCGACCATCGGGCGGTCGTCGTCGCGGATTCCGGACGGCGTCCCGAGGCGCGCAGCTATGGCGTGCTGGGCGGGCAGTCCCGACTCGCCGTGCCGAACATGCACGCGAAGATCCTCGCGCAACGCGACGGCGCAGGCGTCGGCTGGCTGCCGAAAGCTCGCATCGACTCGCTGCTGAAGCGCGGCGAACTCGTCGAAAAGCAGACTGCCGATCCGCGCGAGCCGAATATGCTCTACGTCGCGTGGCGCGGAGATCACGATGGAAAGGCGCTGGCGTGGTGGATCGAAGAACTCAGGAAGAGACGGCTGGCCGGGCGACTGGTTCGCGGGGTGGACCGGTTCGCCTGATTCGCGGGTTTTCCGGCGCCGGCCGCCTGGTTTAGAACTGACATGCCGATGCAGTATGATCCCGTGTCGTTTAGCGTAACTGGGTCGCCCGACCTTAAATCAACAACAATTCAGCTACCAGACAAAAACGTGAAAAAATTCACCACGCTTCAATTCACCGGGGTAGTGCTGCTGTTTATTTTCGGCATCTGGATCGGCGCATGGCTCGTGGCCGCCGCCCCGATTTTCCGGCATATCTCGTCGCAGCCATTGGCGGACATGTTTTCCGCGATCAACGCCCTGTTCGCCGGGTTTGCATTTTCGGGGGTTGTGATTACGGTCTGGTTCCAGAATCACGAGCTGAGGGACACGAAGGAAGAGTTGCAGAAGACTGCGAAGTCGGCCGAGGACACCGCCAGGGCCAATCAGCTGAGCGCCGAATCGAACCGGCGCATGGTCGCCCATCTCGACGAACAGGCCATTCTGGAATTGTTCAAGACGTATTGCAGCGAATATTTCCAGATCGTGAAGAACTCGTCGATGAGCGTTCTCATCCCGTGTGTCGCGAGCAAGGAATACTACGATTATGTGGTGAGCCGCTTCTTCGTTGCCGATCAGCTTGAGTTTCCCGAGCGCTGCTGGGAGCGTGTTTCTCACAGCACGTATCACACTAGCTACGAGGCATTTCGCAAGGCCGAGCAGAACGATCGCTACAAGCTCGACGAACTCATCAACTTCTTTACGCTGCTCACGGGGCGGATCAATTCGAAAGAGATCATCGCGATGTGCGATTTCTCGTATTCGTGGTGGAGGCCGCTGTTCTGGATGATCGCGATGGGCCAGGAGCAGCGGTACAAGGATAATCAGACCGTTCGCAAGTACGGGACGCAGACTTATTTGATGTCGGTTGTTAAGCGGCTCGACGAAATCTATAAGCTCAAGCCGTTTGCCGATGATCGGGAAGCCTGGGAGTTTATTACCCAGCATCCGAAGATCCGGCATTATGGGCTCGATCCGGAGTTTCTTGAGGTTGTGGCGTAGTTTTTTGGGGTCGTTCGCGTTCAGCACGCTCCAGAAGCATCGTGCCGCGCGTGCGGGAACGGAAAGCCGTGCACAATACCCACATGCGAGCTCCAGACATTGAACGCCTTGTCACCGTCACCATGCCCTTCGGCAAATACAAAGGCCGACTCATCGCCGACCTGCCCGGGCATTACCTTAACTGGTTCGCCCGTGAAGGGTTTCCGCAGGGCGAGCTTGGCCGGCTGCTCGCGCTGATGCACGAGATGGACCATAACGGCCTGAGGGGCTTGCTCGATCCGCTGCGCAATCGCGAATAGCGCCAATCAGACGCCTTTGACGCGACGCGCCGCTCGGGCCTGCCAGCATCAATCAGGCGCAGTCGATCGAATACATTGAATACCGTGCGCGAATCGATCTGCTCATGGTAGTTGAAGTGCGCCTATCGTCGCCCATCAACACGAATATCCGGCTTCGATATAACGGAAGATGTCGCGCCCAGAGCTTTAGGCGCGCCCCATCGATGCACGAAGACAGCGAGCCGGAGACGAGGTACCACTGACCAGGTTGCCTTTCCACGACGATCGAGGGTACGTACTTCAGTTGCGTAACATCCCGAAGAGCAGCAGGCACGTCCCGAGTACCGCCCTGTTGGGCTCGAAGTTCTGCCCGGCCGGTCAGATGAGCAATGACCCTATCAGGCGGTTGTACCTCAGCGGTTCGCGGCTTGTTCCTTCACCCAGAACACCAGCACTGAAGTTTCTTCCTCGAAGCGCTCGGCGTGCTCGACGCCAGCCGGAATGATGCACCATTCACCTCTGCTCACCAGCCGTTCGGTGCCGTCCAGCGTCAGGTGGAGCGTGCCAGCACTGACCAGCACGTAGTTGGTGGTGGGATGCGTGTGCGGCGCAGTGCTTTGATTTTTCCGGGTAGCAACGGTGACATCGCAGCGCTCGCCGCTGATTCTGCCAAGGGCAAGCAGAGCATCGGGGATATGTGCCATTGAAAATTTCCTCGAAATTGGGTCATCGCAAGTTTAGCGGCACCGAAAAGGATTGTGCTGATAGTTGACAACCCACAAGGGACGGTCGCGTCGCCTATCGACGAACGCAGGTCACTCCGGCTCACTAACGGCGGTCCTGCGGCCGCCAATAATGCCGAACGCTCGCCCACCGCCACAACCATCCCGACTCCCATAACGACCCACGGGAGGGCCGGCACGACGGCCAATTGCCTGCGTAGCACCTTTGCGTCACCGCTTGCTCGCGCTCTCGCCGGTCCCGATGCAGCCGCAATTCGCTCGTTCGAAACATAATCAAATACCGTCATGACAAAGCATATCCGCCAGAAATAGCGCGGGAATATGCTGAAAATATTCAAAGCATGCGTCCGAGAAAAGCCGGGATTTTCCAGGTGATTCATTCAACACATGATCGTCGGTGGAATTGTCACCACGCCTGGCCGCACTATCGACTGTCCACGGTTCGTGGGTAAGATCACTGCCATCATTTCACTTCCCGCATCCATGGCGTAAACGTGATTCCTACCAGCAATCCTTCCGGCCCGATGAAGCGGCTGACGGTCTGGCCCCACGGCTCATTCCGGTTGCTGACCAGCATCCGATACCCTTGTGATTCAAGTTCTGCCGTAGCGGCTTCGACGTTGCCGACATCAAACTCAATCCAGGCTTGCGGGACAGGTACGTCATGAGGCCACGAATCCGTGCCGAAACACGACTGCGCAGCCTGAGAGAGCGGCCACAAGGCGAAGGTGTTTGCGCCCTTCAGACTCTCCGTATGGAGGTAGCCGCCTTTCTCTTCGATGAAAGCGATACCAAAGGCCCGACTGTAGAGATCGCGGCTTGCCTGGGCGTCAATCACGATCGGGCCAAAGCCCGCGATGAACAAGGTCGCGGTTTGGGGGATTTTTTCCATGGCTCTTCCTTTGCCGGGAATGAGCGTACAGCGGTCGTCGATGCCTGCCACGCCTTAAAGGCGGTTATAGCTGGCTCGCCATCGGTCTGATGGGGACGGGCAAATCGTGGCTCGCCTGCACCCTGGCGCCATACGCCTGTTGTCGCGGACACTCCGCCATGTGCTTGCCGCCGCCGCGTTTCAACGAGGAACTGCGCGCCCTGCATGCAACGGCGGATTTACGAAATGGCTCATACAGGTTACTCGCATCGACGTCGCCTTACTCGATGACTGAGATATGGTGCAGCACGGGTCGCCGCCACGCCGTAGCGCCGAGCTTCCACAACCGCAGAGAATGTTTCAGGCTGCCGCCGGGCTAACTTCATACAATTGCGCACTACCCTCGGGTCCGGGACAACCGTTTGTCGGTGAGCACTGAAGCGCAGCACCTCATCGCCGCCTGGCCGATGAAGTGGCCGCCGTCGAACGCAAATGCTTGAGATCAGGGTAAAGATTTACCTGCCTCCGTCGATATATCGACGGAGGCATCACCAAAGTGGATTCGGTCAGGGCACGTCATTCGCCGGTCCTGGCGTTCGTCTTCCTGCTTGCTCGATGCCACGCAATTCGGCGGGGCTGCCGAAACCAAGGCAATGAAGCGGCGGTTGGCCCCGTTGCTTACACCCGGCTTTCCCGCGCATTCCCGAAGACCATGATTCGATTTGCAAGCTCCCTTTTTACCAGGCCGGCGCTGTTCATCTTCGCCGGAATCGGAATCACGCTCGCGACCACGGGGATCACTGTCGCCTCGCTTTACGAAATGCGGCTCGACGCAATGGCGCAGGCGCGCGATGCCGCCCAGAATCTCGCGATCTCGCTGCAAAAAGAGATCGAGCGCAATCTCGATATCTATCAGCTCGCCATGAGCGACGTCGCGACAAGTATGGAGACTCCTGGCATCGTGCGGCTTCCCCCGGAAGTCCGGCAGTTCGTCGCGTTCAATTCGGCCACCCATGCAAAGGAACTGGGCACCCTGTTTGCGACGGACGCAACAGGCAACCTCGTGCTCGACTCGCGTTCGATCCAGCCGCACAAGCTCAATGTGAGCGACCGCGACTACTTCCAGATTCAGCGGCAGCAGGAGTATGCCGGCCTCTACATCAGCGCGCCTTTCCTGCCGTACTCCGTCGAACACGGACTGCCGCGAATCGCCCTAAGCCGGAGGCTCGATGACAAGAACGGCCATTTCGCGGGCATCGTCGCCGGCACGCTGCGGCTCAGCTATTTCCGGCAACTCTTCGAAGACTCGATACTCGGCCGGCACGATACGATTACGTTGCTGCGCACGGACGGAACGGTCCTCATGCGGCAACCGTTTCACGAGGGCGACATCGGCAAATCTCTCGCGGGCGGTCACTCGTTCCCGCCGCTCGTGCAATCCGATTACGGAACCTATGTCGATATCGCAGTGCTCGACCACATCGAGCGCCTGTATACCTTCCGGCGGATCGGCAGCTATCCGCTTGTCGTCGTCGTGGGCTTTGCGACGGACGACATCTTCGCAGGATGGCGCAAGCGAGCGATTGCAATCGGTATCGTCAGCGTCATTCTCGATGCGCTTCTCATCCTGTTGTCACTGATGTTCAGCAGACAATTGCGCAAGCGACTGGCCATGGAGCGCCGCTTGAAGCGACTTGCGTGGTTCGATTCGCTAACGGGCCTGCCCAACCGGGCGCAGCTTCAAAGGGAAACCCTCCGGATCCTGACGAACGCCAAACGGAACGGGTCGACGCTCGCGGTACTGTTCATCGATCTGGACCGTTTTAAGCGCGTGAACGACACCCAGGGTCATTCCGCCGGCGATGAGGTCCTGAGCGAAATCTCACGACGTCTGCGGAACCAGATCCAGACTGAGGACGTGATCGGCCGCCTCGGCGGAGACGAGTTTCTCGCCATTCTGCAGGAGTGCGACGTGCTGAAAGCCAAGCAGGTCGCCGGACGCATTTTGCAGGCTGTGTACCAACCCATCCTCATCAACTCGAAGCAAGACACCCAGATCACGATCGGCGCCAGCATCGGCATCGCCCTCTCCCCGCACGACGGAGAAGAAACCGACATCCTGCTGCGCAACGCGGATCTCGCGATGTACCACGCCAAGAGTGCGGGACGCAACCAGGTGCGGTTCTATGCTCCCGAGTACGAGCATCAGGCGAAGGAGCAGCTTGAGCTGGAAATCGCGCTGCAGCGGGCATTGCGAAGCGACGCCCTGAGCGTCGCCTATCAGCCCAAGGTCGACGCCGCAGGCGTGCTGCGTGGTGTCGAGGCGCTCGTGCGCTGGGACGATAACGGGCAAGGCAGCATTGCGCCGGATCGCTTCATCGCCATCGCGGAGGAAAGCGGCCTGGTCGCGGAGATGGATGCGTGGGTGATGAGCGAGGCCTGCAGGCAACTTGCGGAGTGGCGAGCCGAAGGCCTTGACGTACCCAACATGTCGGTGAACGTCTGCGCCGCCGACTTCAAGCGTGCAGATTACCCAGACTTCCTCAGCCGTACGCTTCAGTCTCACGGTCTGGTTGCTGCCGATCTGACGCTCGAAATGACCGAGCGAGTCCTGTTTGATGAATCGGTCGACGACATTCGCAAGTCGATCGATGCCATCCACGCCCTCGGCATAGCACTGTCGATCGACGATTTCGGCACGGGCTACTCGTCCCTGAGCTACCTCCACCGGTTCGCCGTCAAGGAACTGAAAATCGACAAAAGCTTCGTGCAGGGCATCGGCAGCGACGAAATGGCGGAATCGCTGACGCAATCGCTGATCCACATCGGCAAGATCCTGAAACTGACCGTGACCGCCGAAGGCGTGGAAACGCATGCCCAGCGCGACTTTCTGGGCACGCACGGCTGCCATCAGTATCAAGGGTTTCTGTTCTCGCGGCCGCTAGCGCCTCGCGACTTCGCGCGCTGGGTGCGAACGCATCAGCCATGCCCGTCGCGCAAAGACAGCGATTCCGTTCCTCGCGCCGCCCACAAAGGACGGGTTGCATCGACGTCCTACAATGTACGGTAGTCGCGCATCCCCAATGCCGTCGCACCGGGATGGCGCATCGCAGTGCCGTTCCAGCCGCGTGCGGCGTGCAGTCATACCGCACGGTTCCTCCCTTTTCCAAGGAGCAGACGATGCGAAAGATGCAGGTGGTGCAAGTGGCAGAACCCGGCGGTCCGCTGGAGCTTGTCGAGCGCGACGTGCCCGAGCCGCCCGAGGGGCATGTCCTCGTCAAGGTGCAGGCTTGCGGAATCTGCCACAGCGATTCGCTCACGAAGGAAGGCCAGTGGCCGGGCCTGCAATTTCCGCGCGTGCCGGGACACGAAATTGCGGGCGTGATCGAGAAGCTGGGCTCGCGTGTCGAGGAATGGCAGGCCGGGCAGCGTATCGGCGTGGGCTGGCATGGCGGGCACTGCGGCCATTGCGAACACTGCCGGCACGGCGACTTCGTGCTCTGCAAGAACGGGCTCATTCCAGGCATCAGCTACGACGGCGGCTATGCCGACTACATGATCGCCCCGCAGGAAGCGCTCGCGCGCATGCCCGACGATCTCCCGGACGTCGATGCCGCACCGCTCCTGTGCGCGGGCATCACCACCTTCAACGCGCTGCGCAATAGCGGCGCGCGCGCGGGTGACGTCGTGGCGATCCTCGGTATTGGCGGCCTCGGCCATCTCGGCGTGCAGTATGCGCGAAAGATGGGCTTTCTCACGGTGGCGATCGCGCGCGGGCAAGACAAAGCGCCGCTCGCCACGCAGCTCGGCGCGCATCACTACATCGACAGCGCCTCGCAGAATGTGGCCGAAACGTTGCAGGCGCTTGGCGGCGCGCGTGTGATCCTCGCCACGGCCACGAGCGGCAAGGCCATGACCGCGGCGTTGGGCGGCCTTGGCCTGAACGGCAAGTTGATCATGATCGGCGTGTCCGCGGAACCTGTGGAGGTGCCGATCACACAGTTCATCATGGGCCGCCATTCAGTGCAGGGCTGGCCCTCGGGCACGGCCGCCGATTCGCAGGACACGCTGGCGTTCAGCGCGCTCTCGGGCGTGAAGCCGATGATCGAGGAATATCCGCTTTCCCGCGCGGCCGAAGCCTATGAGCGGATGATGAGCGGGAAAGCGCGCTTTCGCGTGGTGCTCAAGCCGGGCGGTTGAATCGCATGCCTATCACCAGCGCCCGTCGTGCGGCCCGGCTTTGCCATTTGCGAGGCCGGTGTTGCCGGTATAGCGATTGACACCCATCGGCTTTAGAGCGGCTAACACAACCTGGACATGCCGCCATGAACGCCATATCCCGGCGGCATGTCCAGGTTGTGTTAGCCGCTCTAAGGTTGCTGAATCCATCGAGCGCAGGAACTCGCGAGGCGAGCGGTATTTCAGCGCGCTATGGGGATGCTTCTCGTTGTAATGTATATGAACGCGATGGCCAGGTTACGTGCGGCGGTCGCCGCGTCCGGCTTCAGCATGAAGGCGACGTAGTCGCGTTTCATGGTTTTCACGAAGCTCTCGGCCATGCCATTACTTTGCGGGCTGCACACCGGCGTGGTCAATGGCTTCAGGCCGATGGCCACTGCGAACCGGCGTGTATCGTCGGCCGTGTAGCCCGAACCGTTTGTGGACGAAGTATCGACAATCGGAAACGTCAGGGCCCATATCGTTGAGCCATCAACGAACCCATGCCGGACGAAGGCACACCGCCGCGTCACTTCAACCCCAGTCGCAGCGCCAGACGATGTAGATTGCCCCGATCGAGCGAGAGCCTTCGTGCGGCCGCGGCCCAGTTACCATCACAGTCGTCGACCGCCTTGCGGATCATCTTGCGCTGAAACGCGTCGGTTGCGTCGTTAAGCCCCATCCCGGGCGCAATATCGGGCGTTTCCATCAGGGGGGCTTGCCTCGCGACAGGCTGGCCGTCGCCAGGACGGATGTGACGCTCGTGGATGACCGCGGCATTTCCCTCCTGCTCGGCACGCGCGAGCACAGCGGCGCGGCGCAGAACGTGCTCCAGCTCGCGCACGTTCCCGTGCCATTCACGGGCAGCCAGTGCATCCAGCGTCTCCTGGTCGATCGAAAGCGTATTCAGGCCCATCGTGCCGCGCCAGCGCTCAAGGAAAAAGCCCGTCAGCAGCGGAATGTCCTGAATATGCTCGCGCAGCGCCGGTGCATGCAGCGGGAAGACGCTCAGGCGGTGGTAGAGGTCGGCGCGGAACTGGCCCGCGACAATTTCGGCCTTGAGGTCCTTGTTGGTCGCGGCGATGACGCGTACGTCGACTTTGCGCTGGGCGTCGTCGCCGATACGCTGCAGATCGCCGTATTGCAGCACCCGCAGCAGCTTGGCCTGCAATGACAGCGGGAGTTCGCCGATTTCGTCGAGAAACAGCGTGCCCTGGTGGGCCAGCTCGAACTTGCCCGTGCGATTGTGGATCGCCCCCGTGAAGGCGCCTTTCACGTGACCGAACAGCTCGCTCTCCGCCACGTTCTCCGGCAGCGCTGCGCAGTTCAGGTAGATGAGCGGGCTCGCGCGACGCGCCGAACCGACGTGAACCGCCCGCGCGATCAGTTCCTTTCCGGTGCCGGTCTCTCCGAGGATCAGCACGTTGAGATCCGTGCCCGCGACGACGCCGATCTCGCCACGCAACTGTTGCATGGCGGGAGACGCGCCGATCATCTCGCCCTCTCCTGCGGCTGCGGCAAGCTGGCGCATGGGCCGGTTTCCGGTCCCGTGCGGATCGCTCGCCATCTGCTCCAGCAGCAGCGCGTTGGTCAGCGCAGCCGAGGCCAGCGCTCCAATCACACTGAGATCCTGATCATCGAAGGCGTCGAACTGCGAGGGGTTCAGGCCATCGATGGTCAGCGCACCGATGAGCACCCCTTCGCTCAGCAGCGGGATTCCCATGCAGGCATGCACGGGCAGATATCCGAGTTTGTCGATCAGGTTGTCGTACGGATCGGACAGGTCGCTATCCGGGGGAAAGCGCACGACATCGCCTGCGCGCGCAATCGCTTCCAGACGCGGATGCTCGCTGACGAGGAAGCGCCGCCCCATCACGTCGGGCGACAAGCCATCGATCGCAAGCGGGACGAACGTGCCCCGGTCGTAACGAAGCAGCGCCGAGGCGTCCGAATGGAATAGCTGCCGGACGCTCTGGATCAGCTGATCGAAGCGCTCGCTATGAGAGGTGCCCCGCTGCAGGTCGAGGGCGATTCGGGTGAAGGTGTCGGCACTGAGCATGATCGTCGAATTGACAACGGCATTGTCAAAAACACAATTTTTGATTGTAGTCGTTTTGACAGTCGACGCGGAGAATCCACATATGAATCAGTGGTTATCAGCCTGGCACGGGTCTTGCGGTAGATACCCCCGACAACCGTTCACCCACCAAAGGAAGCACCATGTCAATTCTGCTCAAAAACAACGTCCACTGGGTCGGTCAGCGCGACTGGGAAGTACGCGACTTTCACGGCACCGAATACCGGACGATGCGGGGCAGCAGCTACAACAGTTACCTGATCCGCGAGGAGAAGACCGTCCTCATCGACACGGTGGATCACCGCTTCAGCCGCGAATTCATCCGCGACCTCGCCGCTGAAGTCGACCTCAGCACGATCGACTACGTGGTGATGAACCACGCCGAGGAAGACCACGCCGGCGCGCTCGCCGAACTGATGGCGCTGATTCCGGGCAAGCCGATCTACTGCACGAACAACGCACTCGATTCCATCGTCGGCCACCATCACCATCCGGAGTGGAATTTCCACACCGTGCGCACAGGCGACAAGCTCGACATCGGCAACGGCAAGCAGCTCGTCTTCATCGAAACGCCGATGCTGCACTGGCCGGACAGCATGATGACCTACCTCACCGGCGACGCCGTGCTGTTCAGCAATGACGCCTTCGGCCAGCACTACTGCGACGAGCACCTGTTCAACGACGAGGTCGATCAGAACGAGCTGATGGACCAGTGCCTGCGCTACTACGCGAACATCCTCACGCCGTTCAGTCCGCTGGTGACGGCCAAGATCAACGAAGTGCTCGGGTTCGGCCTGCCCGTCGACATGGTGGCGACCGCGCACGGCGTCGTCTGGCGCGACAACCCGACCCAGATCATCCTGAAGTACCTCGAGTGGGCGAACAACTACCAGGAAGACCGCATCACGCTGTTCTACGACTCGATGTCGAACAACACGCGCATGATGGCCGACGCCATTGCGCAGGGCATCCACGAGGTCGATCCCGCCGTCGCCGTGAAGATTTTCAACGTCGCCCGCCACGACAAGAACGAAATCCTCTCGAACGTGTTCCGCTCCAAGGGCGTCCTCGTCGGTTCTTCGACGATGAACAACGTCATGATGCCCAAGGTAGCCGCCATGCTGGAGGAAATCACGGGGCTGCGGTTCCGCGGCAAAAAGGCTGCGGCCTTCGGCAGTTATGGGTGGACCGGGGGCGCGGTCGATCGCATCCAGACCCGTCTCATGGACGCCGGCTTCGACATTGCCCTGTCGCTGAAGGCAAAGTGGCGCCCCGATCCCCGCGCGGTCGAGGTGTGCCGTGAGCATGGACGCCAGATCGCCCGCCAGTGGGCGCTGCATCCCATTGAGCCGGCCCGTACCCTGGCAACGCACGGCGCGGCCAATGACGCGGCCCCCATCAAAGTCCAGGCCCCCAAATCCGGCGGCGAGTGCATGCTGTGCACCGTGTGCCAGTGGGTGTACGACCCTGCCCTCGGCGAGCCGGCACAGATGGTGGCACCCGGCACACCTTGGGAAGACGTACCCGAGAGCTTCCTGTGCCCAGGGTGCGGCATTGGAAAGGCCGTATTCGAACCGGTATTGGGGAAGGCCGCAGCATGAACCGCGCTATCACAATCATCGGCAGCGGTTTCGCTGCCCAGCAACTGGTCCGCAGCCTTCGCAAACGCGATGCCGACGTACCGATCCGCCTGATCACGGCCGACAACGGCGACGAATACAACAAGCCGGACCTGAGCCACGTGGCCAGCCGCGCCACCACGGCGACCGGCCTGCCGTCGCGCTCGGGAGAGGCGTTCGCCGCCGAATTGGGCATCACGCTGCAAGCGCGCTGCCGGGTCGAGGCCATCGACCCGGCACGCCAGGTACTCCTTACTTCGCAGGGAGAGTGCGCTTACGAGCAACTGGTGCTCGCCACGGGCGCACGCGCCGTGCGGCCTCCGGTCGCCGGCTCGCATCTGATGTTCACGCTCAACAGTCTGGACGAATTCGCGAAGCTGGAGCCGCAACTGGCGGCGGCGCGCAGCGTGCTGGTGCTCGGAGCGGGCCTGATTGGAACCGAGCTGGCCATGGACATTGCCAGTAGCGGTCGTGAGGTAACCCTCGTCGATATCGCGGAGAGCCCGCTCTCGGCGCTGTTGCCTGCTGCATTGAGCCAGCCGCTGGTCGACGCGCTGAAGGCTGCCGGGGTTCGGCTGCAACTGGGCCGCGGCCTGCACTCGGTCGAAGAAGCGGACAACGGATTCCTGGTCAACACGAGCGATGGTTCGAGCAGCCGCCACGACCTGGTCATCGCTGCGATCGGGCTTGCACCTGACGTGTCGCTCGCCCGCGATGCGGGGATCGAGGTCGGGCGCGGCATCGTCGTGGACGACCACCTGCGCACGAGCGTAGCCGATATCTATGCGCTCGGCGACGGCATGGAATTCAAGGGCAAGCTCCTGCCTTTCCTGCAGCCGGCCTTGCTCGGCGCCGCAGCACTGTCGGCAACCCTGCTCGGCAAGCCGACACCGCTGGCGCTTCCGCACATGATGGTGCGCGTCAAGACCCCGGCTTACCTGATGCAGCTGGCCGGCCGTACGCGCGGCGACGGAATATCCTGGCAGTCCGAATGGAATGCGAGCGGTATGCTCGCCCGCGCCTTCGATGCGGCCGGCAAGCTGTGCGGCTTCGTCGTCGGCGGCGACCGCCTGAGCCAGGCCTTTGCCGTGTTGCGTGAACTCCCGCAGCCAGCCGCGTGAACGGGATGTGTGCAGGCGCGGCAGGTCGAAGGTAATGGGGTTGGGCGCCGCGAAGTGCGGCAATCATCGCGCCGCCATTCGTCGCGACCGGAACGTGCCGCGCATTACCGTTCTGAAGTGACCTTGTCCCGCCGGGTACACCATTCGCAAGGTGGTGGACCCGGCGGTTTTAGTTTTCGCCTGAGGCAACGGCTGGAGCTGGCACAGGATGCCCGACCACGCCCGCGCGACGAGGCGCCCGAGCCACATTCAACGACGCCCGGTAATCGGACCATCGGCATCCACGCGCCCGACGGCACCGGCGGGGCCTCTGACGTTGATCGGACCCTGCGCCTCCAGATCCCCGTGCACGATCAGCGGACCGTGCACAGTAAGCGGGCCATAAAACGTATTGTCTCCAGCGCGCCTGTATACGGCGGGATCGTCGGAGGGAATCTGCTCAATGCTGTCCGCCGTGATCGGTCCGCGCGCGTAGATGTTGCCGGCCACCGTTAGCGGTCCATCGACGTCCAGCGGCCCGCGAACGACGAGCGACCCGGTGACGCTGAGCGGACCCGTGCCAACGGGCTCGGCAGACGCGGACGCAGCAAGGACGAAGGACGCAAGCAAAACCGCGCATGCCGCGGTACGCCGCGTCAACCTCAAGGTCATGGTCATTCCAGGCCTCGCAATCAAGCGTTTTACGCAGTCTCCTGATCGGCGCAATTTGCGCGCCCGTCTACTGTTTGCCGGTTCGCGACAGCCGACTCTCCTCAAGTCACCGCCTGTAGCACTTTCCGGTGCCAGTCATGGAAATAATGAACGCCCGCTTATGAGCGCGGATTCAACCGATCGATGCAACACACTAACGGCCGCGCTATACTTGCCCAATGGATACGAAACCGACCTCGCTGAACCTGCATCGTTGGTGGCACGCCTGATCCCGGCGGCCCGTTTTCCCATGCACATTTAAAACGTGATGCCGCCAGTCAAGGCGGCATTTTCGTATCTACGCGCTGATGACTGGTGGTGTCGAAAACACGGAACACCAGACCATGACTCACGCGAATCAACTCACCATCCTGACTGGCGACCGGACGACCGGCCCGCTTCATATTGGCCACTACATCGGCTCGCTGCGTGCCCGGGTCAAGCTGCAACATGAGGCCCGGCAATTCCTGCTGCTTGCAGACACGCAAGCATTGACCGACAACGTCGGCCGGCACCGGAAGGTCACTGAGAACGTCATCGAAGTCGCGCTCGACTATCTCGCCGCAGGCATCGATCCGACGAAGTCGACCATCCTCATTCAGTCACAAGTGCCGGAACTGGCCGAACTGTCGCAATACCTGCTTAACCTCGTCACGGTCGCACGTCTTGAGCGCAATCCGACCATTAAAGAAGAAATCCGTCTGCGTGGATTCGAGCGCGACATCCCTGCCGGTTTCCTGACTTATCCCGTCAGCCAGGCAGCCGACATTACGGCGTTCAAGGCAACGCACGTGCCTGTTGGCGATGACCAGTTGCCCATGATCGAGCAAACCAACGAACTAGTCCGCCGGTTCAACAATACTGTCGACCGGCAGGTGCTGGTCGAGTGCGAGGCGGTGTTGTCGTCAGTCACCCGCCTGCCCGGCATCGACGGCAAAGCCAAGATGAGCAAGTCCCTCGGAAACGCCATCGCGCTTGGTGCTATGCCGGACGAAATCACGAAGGCGGTGCACAGCATGTACACCGACCCGCATCACCTCAGAGCAAGCGATCCCGGTCAGGTCGAGGGTAACGTCGTGTTCTCGTTCCTGGATGCGTTTGAACCGGATACGCAAAAAGTGGATGAACTCAAAGCTCAGTATCGCCGGGGCGGACTCGGCGATAGCGTGGTCAAGCGCGTGCTGAATGAACAATTGCAGTCGCTCATTGAACCGATTCGCACGCGTCGTCAGGCGCTAGCCGAAGATCGCGGCGAAGTGCTTGCCATTCTTCGCAAGGGCACGATGGTCGCAAGGGAGGTAGCCGCAGAGACGCTATCCGAAGTTAAAGGCGCGTTGGGCCTGACCTATTTCTAATGGCGTATGTTGTCCGCAAGACCTCGTCGACCGAATGGAAAAGCCTCATGAGCAACCGCTCTCCCGTTATTTTCATCCACGGCTTCATTGGCACGTTCGTTATAAGAGAGTTCGAGACCGCATACGCCGCGCCGCATCTATTGGGCTATGGCGAACATCGAACCGTCCCATTTGATCAAATTGAGTGATCGCATGAATACCGCCACCGCCTGGCACCTGAAAACCGCCGCCCGGAAGTATCGTGACTATTCGCTGAGTATTCGCATTAAGTCTGCTGTCCATTCGCATCGCAAACCAGCGCTTGCGAGAACAGCTTCAGCTCGCGGCACAGCATCACGAGGCGGCGACACACGTTGCCGATGCCGTTGTCACGACGGGAGTCAGCTATGGTCTTGAAGTCGGGCGCGAGGCGACCCGTAAGCCACATCAACTCAACGTTACGTTGGCACGCCCGTTCCAGGCGACGGCTCGACTGAACCCGGCTCAGGTAACCGTCAATCTAGATCTTCAACAACACGGATGGATCATAGGACGGACGACCGGTAGTCGACGGCATTGCCCCATCAAAGCCCAGTGACTCCAGGTCAAGCTCTTCTGCAAACGCCTCGATAATCCGGATCGGGTTGTCCTTGGCGACACAGTCATCGGGGCACTGTGGAAGCAGCGTCACCGGCTCGCGATCTTCGCCTTCCATGAATCGCGTCATCCGGTCACCCATGCCGAATGAATTAATCCAGTCCAGGCGTTCAGCGTGTTTTCACACAAGCTCGACCCTCTTCGGATCTTGGATGGCACGATTGCGAACGACGTCTTCCAGGGTTTTCAGGTCGCTCACACCTTAAGACGGCGTCACGGCGTCCCGCGCGCCTGTCCCGATCATCAGAAGAAATGGCGCAGGCCAACGCGCGTAACGAGCTGCTTGTCTGTCGACGAGGGTCCCATGGTAGCGATCGAAGCAACCGTTCCGGCTGCACCGCCGGCCTTCTGGCCCGCAAGTTCGACATAGACATCGGTCTGCTTCGACAGCTGGTAGTCTGCAGCCAGGTTCATGCCGTACCAGTGGGAATCGTCGAGCTTGTCGTATGACACTTTTGCAGAGAGGCTGACATACGGCTTCGGATGATAGTCGCCGCCGAGGTACACCACCTGATCCGTCGCAGACCGACCATGGAGCTGAAGCTTCGTGTTCGTGTAGATCGCCGACGCGCGCCAGTCGCCAAACGTGTACAGGCCCGCCGCACCGAGAATCCGCTGGTTGTCCACCAGCAGTATGGTCGATGGATTCATCCGCTGCCCGAGCAGTGTCGGCGCGCCAGTCAATCCTGCGTAAATCGGAGCCTTGTTAATGTCGGTGACGACAAGTGCAGCCTGGAATGGACCGTAGCTGTACTGAGCATTTGCACTATAGGCGCGCCCAATGTTTGTCGAGGACGTTCCGGCATTCTGTCCGAACGAATACATTGCGCCGAAGGTGAGGCCCCCGAAGCTTGCGCTGTTGAACTGCACAGCGTTATTGAGCCGTTCGCCGGACGCACGATCGAGGTCGGCATTCTCGAAAAGCATGATCCCGGTGTTCAGGAACGGAACCATGTATTTTTCAAGTTGCAGCGTGTAGTCGTACTGGCGGCCGAGAAGCACGTCACCGACGCCGGCTTTCCCGAGACCCACATATGCCTGCTTGCCGAAAATCAGGCCTTGGCCAAGCGCGCCGCTGTTCAGCGAAAAGCCGTTCTCAAGTTTGAACACCGCATGCACGCCGCCGCCGAGATCTTCGGTTCCGGTGAAGCCAAGCGCGTTCGCCTTGTTAATGCCGTCCACCATCTTGACCACCGACTTGCCGCCGATATTGTTGACGTAGCTAATGCCGTTGTCGACGCTGCCATAGATCGTTACCGACGACTGGGCGAATGCGCTCGCACCCAGCGACTGGAGCGTGAGCAGTGCAGCAATGTGATGTCTCTTCATTTATTTTCTCGTGAAAGTGCGTTGATCGCGGAAAAAAACGGCGCAACGAGGCCGGCGTTACGCACGCCTCGTTACTGCGTCACTGCAAGGGCTCTTTGCGCTGCCCGTGGGTCAGGTTCCGACGCGCTTGTCGCGGGTCTCGGGCAGCAGGAACGTCGCAAGGAGGCTGACCACGCTCGTTGCCACCACGTAGTAAGCCGGGGCCAGCGCGCTATGGGTCAGCGCGATGATCCAGGTAACGGCAAACTGGGTTGTCCCGCCGAAAATCGCGGTTCCCACGCCATAGGTAATCGCGATCCCGGTGCTTCGAAATTGTGGCGGCATCAATTCCGGAATGGCGACCAGGCCGCCAGTGGCGCTCGCCGCAGTCAGCGCTGCCAGTACGGCGGTCACAGCGAGGAGAGTCGACGCTCCCGGCGCGGAGGTGAGACACCAGAACATCGGCACGATCAGGACTGCGAGAGCCACCCGCGGCACGATCATGGCGACTTTACGTCCCCAGATATCGCAAACGACCCCGCCGACTAGCGCGAAAACGAATGTCAAGGCGCCGCCAACGAGCACACTCATCTGTGCAAGGACGGGCGGCAGCTTCAGGACCTGGATGGCATAGGTGGTCATGTAGTTGCCGACCTGCGACGAGACGGCACCGGCCAGCAGGACCAGCGTGCCAAGCACGACGTACCGGAGGTTGCCGGAAAGGCGGCTCGCGTTGCTTTGTCCTGGCGCCGCGGCCTTCGCGCCGAGTTCGAGCGTCTCCGGCATCTTCCGGCGGATGTACATCGCAACCGGAACCAGCAGGAGGCTGAACAGAAAGGGAACGCGCCAGCCCCAGCTGGCAAGCTGCGGGGGAGACAGCAGTAGCGAGACGGCCACGCCGATCACGCCGCCGACGCAGACAGCCAGGCCCTGGCTCGCGAGTTGCCAGCTCGTATAGAGGCCCCGACGGTTGGCGGGTGCGGCTTCGATCAGAAGCGCTGTCGCGGGGCCGACTTCGCCCCCGAGGGCGAATCCCTGCACCAGTCGGCAAATCACCACGATTACGGGCGCGGCCACACCGATAGTCGAGTAAGCCGGTGTTGCGGCAAGGCCCAAAGTGCCGACCGTAATCAGCACAACCGTGAGGATCATCGCCGGCTTGCGCCCGGCCCGGTCGGCGAACCGGCCGATCAGAATCGCGCCCAGCGGACGCATCAGGAAGCCAACGCCAAAGGTCGCCATCGACGCCAGCAGACTGCCGAATTCCCCGCCAATCGGAAAGAATGCCCGCCCGATATAGACGGCGAAGAACGCATAGATGACGAAGTCGTAGAATTCGAGTGCGTTGCCGGCTACTGCCCCTGCGACTGCTGTCCGGCTGAGCCCAGGATTCGCGTGGACCGTCCCGCGTCGGTCTTGAGGAGCCGCTTCAAACGTGCTGGGCGTGGTCATGTCATGTGTCTCCATCGATGTAATGTTCTCGGATGCCGTTCAGGCATCGGGCCAAATGGCCAGGCTCACTCGTCTGCGTTTCTCCGCAGCCCGTTGAGCGACTGCAAATAGACCTCTCGCCCTTGCACCCAGGCTGCGAGGTTCCAGTCCTCGCGTTGCGGGTAGAAGGCCCGTTTGAGCGCCGCCTTGATCGAATCCCGTTTCGGCGCGTCGGTGCAACCGTAGCGATGCAACCAGTGCTCGCCACGCATGGCGTGAATGACCTCTTCCATCGGGTAAGTGCCGAACTCAAGGCAAACGTTCGTCTGCACGGCTTGCGGGCACTCCTGCGAAAACGACGCCTGGATCGGACCCGTCAGCGGAATACTCGAGGACGTTCCCGTGGATACGGAGGTCAGGTTGTCGCCCCACCATCGCCGGGATCGGTCCAGCGTAACCGGGTTTTCAGGCGCCGCGAAAATGCGCTCGCCCACCCCGAAGGGACCGAGGCCGGTGTGAATGTCGATCGACGCGATATGCCGGCTTGTCGCGGCATATTTGCGCAGAATCTTCCGGAAGGTCTCATTGCTCCAGGTCGGCGCCGTGCCGCCGAAGTGCAGTCCGTCCTCGAATCCATACTGGCCCAGCGAAACCGCTCGCTGGAAGCCTCGTGCACCGACTTGATCGCGGAATGTGCTCAGGCGTGCTTCGTTTTCGCTTCGCGGGGGCCACTCGGGCGGAAGAAGCAGATCATGAATCTCCGCGTAGCCGGGGTTGTCCGGAAGTGCCGTTGAAAAGTCGACGAAATTGCGGTTTAAATCGACGTTTTCCTGAGTAGCCCGGCGCGTATGCGAGAAACCGTAGGGGTTGACCGCATGCACGTAAAGCACGGCGGTATTCGCGGCGTCGACCCGGTCTTTGGGGTCGGGTGCCACCTCGAGAAGCCCAGTCTGTATTGCCGAGCCGCAGTATCCTTCGACGCCGTGGCAGCCGCTGATCACGATCAGCAGGTTCGATGCACCGTTTGGCCCATCGAGGACGACATCGGTCGCCAGGGTCTCCCCGTCCGTGCCGCGTAACGGCAATTCATAGGAGTCGACGCTCAGGCCCTTCGCGGCGGCCGCGGCGAGGAACTTTTCACGGGCCTCGGCGTAGCTGTTGCTGAACAGCTTGTTGATTGTTTGTTGTGTCACGGTCAGATTGTGCGATTCAAGCGGTAACCCGGAATTGCAGGCGTTCCTGTTGCCGGATCCGGCAGGCATCGCCAAAGGAAGTAAAGATCGCGCGCGCAAGTGGACTGTCATCCACGCGCATTTCGGGGTGCCATTGCACGCCGAGCGTGAATTGCATGGCCGACTCGACAGAAACGGCCTCGATCAGGCCATCCGGCGCCTTCGCCTCGACGCGCAGACCGGCGCCCAGCCTGTCGACCCCCTGATGATGCAAAGAGTTGACCATTGGCGTTGCGTCATCCGAGAGCTGCGCGAGTCGCCCGCCAGGAACGATCTCGATCGCATGGCGGTCTTCGTACCAGCGCTCCAGCGGTCGGTCATGGTCGCCTTCGCGGTGGTCGAGGCGGCCGGGCTGGTCATGGACAGCCCGCTCCAGGGTGCCGCCAAACGCGACATTGAGTTCCTGAAATCCGCGACAGATGCCGAGGAATGGCACTCCCGCCTCGAGTAACGCTGGCAGCAGCGATAGCGAAACGGCGTCCCGGTGCGGATCGACGACCGTGCATGCGGGCAGGGGTGCGGCACCGTACCGCTCCGCAGCGACGTTGGATGGGCTGCCGGTCAGGAGCAAACCGTCGACCGAGGCGATCAGCGTTTTAGCGTCTACGCTTTCAGCATGAGCCGGAACGATGATGGGAAGCACTTTGGCGACCTGCGCAAGCGCATGCACATATCCCTCAAGGACAGCATGCGTCATGTGCTTCTGGCGCTCAAAACGGTCGGCGACGATGGCGACGACGGGCTGAAGAGAAAGCGGGCGATTCATGGCTATGAGAAGGCTCGAAGTTATGGGGCGAGTCTAGATAGCCGATTTGATGAAGTAAATTGCATAATATTTTTTGGTATCATGCAATCCTTGCAAGTGCCCGTCGAACCATGAATAACCGTCAGCTTCACCATTTTCTGGCCCTGTTATCCGAGGGTTCATTGAGTGCTGCCGCCACGCGTGTTCACCTCAGCCAGCCGGCGTTGTCTCGAAGCATCCGGGCGCTGGAGGATTCACTTGGCGTGCCGCTTTTCGACCGTACCGAGCGCCGGCTCCGTCCCACCGCGTATGCCCATTCCTTTGCGGAACGGGCGAGGCGCATTGTCTTCGAAGAAAAGGAAGGCATGCGGGCTCTGGAGCTGATGCGCACCGGAGACGCGGGGACGCTGTCATTCGGAATGGGTTCGTCGCTCGCGAGTTCGCTGCTCAAGCCGATGATGCTTCAGTTGCTCGAGGGTGCGCCCCGATTGAAGCAGCGCTCTGTCATTGACTCTTCTGACCGGCTGATGCAGCTACTGCTCGAAGAGAAGCTAGACTTTTTTGTCGGCGACATCAGGGTTGCAGCTAGCCAGCTGGATGTCATCGTTGAGCCGGTCTATCGATGCAGATTCGGATGGTATGCGCGCGTGGGCCACCCACTATCGAAGCGATCTGCAGTCACGATAGGGCAAGCGATGCAGTTTCCGCTGATTGCGACAGGCTATCTGGAGGAATCGCTCGCCCGTCGTTTCATGGAGCTTTACGATCTCGCCGGGGCGTTCGCCGATCACTTTGCTGTGGTCGTCAATGATCTCCCGACCGTAGAAAGTCTTGTTTCTTCAACCGACGCAATCATTCCATCCACCGACTATGCGATGCTAGCCGGCATACGAACCGGGAGGATTGAGTCGATCGATGTCACACCCCGGCTCGACATGGAACTCACGCTAGGGATTGTCCGCCTCAAAGGGCGGACCCTCATACTCGCAGCAGAGCGAGCCTTTGCGATCGTGCGAGAACGCCTGGCACAGGCTGGCCAAGCCGCCTGACGCGTATCCGCTTGCTTCGCCTGGCGTGCGCGTGCGCGCGACACCTACGGACGCGATCACCGTGCTCGGCGGCGTATTCGACGGCAACCCGGCACCGGGCGACGGCGCCCCGCAAAAGCTCAACGCGAGCGGCACGAATTTCAACCTGGGCAATGGCGCGCTGGTAATCGGCGAAATTCAGTACACCATCAATCAGCCCCCCGCCAATGGATCGGACTCCATATCAACTGGATTGACCGGCACCTACAAGCTCGGCTTCTGGTACAACAGCAACCGCTTCGCCGATCCGGCATCGGGCATCACGGGCGCCGCTGCCCCGGAGGCGGCATCGGGCCATTGGGGCAACTACAGCATCTATGCCGTAGCGGACCAGATGGTATGGCGCCCGAGCGCGGACAGTCCGCAGTCGCTGGGCGTGTTCGCGCGCGTAATGGGCGCGCCCGGCGATCGAAACCTGGTCGACCTCGGGGTCAATGCGGGCGTGACGCTCAAGGCGCCGTTCAAGGGTCGCGACAACGATGTGGCCGGCCTGGCAATCGGCTACGCGCACATCGGCTCGCACGCGCAGGACTATGCGAGCGCCCAGGCGGTCTCCACACCGCGTTATCCGTCGCGCAGCGCCGAGACCGTTCTGGAAGCAACGTACGCGTATCAGGTCGCGCCGTGGTGGCAAGTGCAGACGGACTTTCAGTACTTCTTCCGTCCCGCCGGCGGCATTCCGGACCCGCAGAATCCGTCGCGGCGCATTGGCGACGAGGCGGTGCTGGGCGTGCGCACGACGATCCAGTTCTGAGCGCCCGGCTCCCTCTCCGGGCAGATCGACAACGTGCGTCCAGGCTGACGCCCACACGATGCGGGCACCCGCCCGGCGATGGACAGGGTGTCTCGCTGGAGAGCCCGGGCGGCCGTGTCCATCTATGGCACGAACCACCGCATCAGGTCGCTTGCCCGCAGTTTGCTTTCAATCGCGAGATTGAACATAGCCCGCTCGCCGACGTTCTCGACAACGGACAGTCGGTGACCTTACCTGCGCCCGACATCCCTGAGAAATCTTTCGATCCGGCGATCGGGAGCGATCCACAGCGCGGCGACGAAGGCATACAGAAGATAGGACACCACGGGTGCAATAAAGGCCAGCACCATGCCAGCCAGGTAGAGCAAGGGTGAAACCTTGCCCTTCCAGTCGGCACCCAAGGCCTGCTTCATCACCGATGCTTTACCCTGGGCACGCACGATCGTGGTCTGAAGCACGCGCCAGGCGAGCGCGCTGGTGAACAGCGACGCCCCGTACAGTGCCGTGGGCAGCGGCGCAAAGCCGTGCTCCCCGGCCCATGCCGTCGTAAACGGGATCAGCGACAGAAAGAACAGCAACCCGAGATTGGCCCAAAGGATGCCACCGGTGACTTCCTGGATCAGGTGGGCGAAGTGATGGTGGTTGTTCCAGTAAATCCCGACATAAACAAAACTGAGAACATAGGACATGAAGGTTGGCCACAATGCGAGCAGAGCCTGAAACGTCACGTCGTGCGGAGGATGCATTTCAAGCACCATGATGGTGATGATGACGGCCACGACGCCGTCGGTGAATGCTTGCAGTCTTTCCGATCTCATACCTGGAGTTCCTGAAAAACGTGATTAGTGTTCGTCGCATATCCATAGCCAAACGATAACCTCGATTGCCGCCAATCCGGAAGTCTCAGTGTAATGGTCTTATCTGGCCGCCCGAAATTGGCCGCGCTCCGATCCATGGGTGGATGTAGCGCTCATCGGCTTCACCCACGTTCCTTCCTCCGCTAATGGAGCGGTCGCGCAGCCGCCTGGAAAATCCGGTTCCGCACAACGCCAATCGCCTGTTTCAGGGCGTAAACATCCTGAAGATAGCGCTGCGGAACGCGTATCCGACTTGCACGCGCATCAATGTTTTCGATCGCCTCGCGCCAATGCGCAAGCTTCTCCGCGGTAGGTTGCGCGTCGCTCCACACTTCGTCTTCCAGAGATTTGAGTTCGCGATACGTAGCCACGAGCGGCTTCTTCATTCGCGTGGCGACGAGACGCGGCAAAGCCTGCAACAACGCCGCCAGCGCGGCCGCGAAAGGAAGCAGGATAAGCAGGCGCCGCTCTATGAAACTGACCAGCCAGAATGGAAGGTAGCGGTGCAGGAAAGGACGGCCGGACTGGAAGTATCGCGTGCTCTCGCTGGAAAGGGGAAATTCTTCCGTGTTCAGATTGGGAAAGGTGCCAATGGGCGCGAAATAGTCTTCCCGGCCGTGGACTTCCCGGGCGGCTTCGAGCAGCAGGTACGTGCGCTCGACACATCAGTTAGATAGCCAACCGGTGAAATTCGCAATCGAACCTGCGCTTCTGGGTCAGTCTAAAAGGTTCTCAACAATGCCCGGTGCGAAGAGCAATAGACCAATCCGGGCGTCCATTCAGCTCTGCTTCTGCGGCTGCCAAATCCCAGTCATATTCGATTGCGTGGAAAGCGGCGCCCCAGCCGGACGCGCGGCGCGTAACTATCGCGTAGCGCGCGTGCGGAGACCCCATCTCCATACGATGACGGAATGGCCGTTCATCCTCATATGCCTGTAGCCCCACGCTGCCGGGATTGACGATTAGGCGTCCGTCATTAAGTAACAGCGAACGCTGTATGTGCGTATGGCCGCATAGAATCAGGGCTGCGGCGGCATCCCCTGCGCGACGCTTGGCCTCGTCGTGTGTTGCTTCACGGCATCCGGATTCATTCACGGTCTCCAGAAAGTAGGTCAAGTCATTGTCCGGCGTTCCGTGGACCAGAAGAATGTTGTCGTCTTCAAGTCTCAATGTGGCTGGTAAATCTGCCACCCAAGCCCGGTGATCGTCCCGCAGCGTATCGAGCGCCCAGCGGTCGGACAGTCCCATACGCGCGCGATCCCCCGAAAGCACCTGCCTTTCATGATTGCCGCGAATAGCTGGAAGACCCAGAGGAATCAACCGATCCGCTGTCTGGCTCGGGTAAAGCGCGCCGGACAGGATGTCGCCGAGATTGACGATCAGGTCTGCGCCCTCTGAACGAATGTCCGCCAGCACTGCGTCGAGTGCAGCAAGGTTGCCGTGAATGTCTGAGATCGCAGCGATTTTCATGACGATAAGAACCTGGTCGACGACAGCGCGATTGTCACCAATCTGGACGCCCTCGTCCAATGACGGCACCTGGCCGGGAACACCAGTTCAACGAAGGTTCTGTAGAGCTGCCGTTGAAGTCTTCAACGGCAGCTTTCGGGCGGCTTCTGTGAATGAGTACAGTCGGCCACAACCCGTCGTTCGACGACGCTTCTTCGGCGGTACCTGAATGTCGGGCTACGGATCGGCTGCGGCCGCCTGGATGGCCGCCCCACTCACGTCGATAGCTTGTCTCCACGAGTGCCAGGGCGATGACCAGACGAACAAGCCCATGAAGCACGACGCGATAGGCATCGATCATCCCGCATCGGGCGCTATGGCGCGTTGAGCGACTGTGAGTTGCTCCCGGTGCCGCTTGCGACGGTAGCGACGATTGCCGCGCTCCAATGCTACCGTGCGCTCGCGATGTATCATTTCGGCAGAATCTCAGGCTGTTTTCGTGGAGTCCGTCATGGGAAGCGAATGGAAACGCCGCATAAGACTGTTTATCCAGCGTTTCTGGCAGCCAACCAGTGCCTGCATGACCTGCATGCCGGGAAGCTGGGGTAACGTCATGAGCCTTACCCATTGGGCGATTGCATTCAAGACTGGGCTGCTCACCGGCGTGCTGGCCGTGCTGCTTACCTTCACACCCGCGGCGAAGTGGTACGCGAATCGCTACGCCAACGCACTGGTCGTCGGCTGCCTGACGGTAGTAGGCGACGCCTACTCTCACGCGAGTCACTATCGCATTCATATTCTCGAACACATCGCGACGGGAGTCATGTCAGGCTTGTTTGCGCTCACTGCCTCGTACCTCTTCGAGGACCGGGCGCGCCGGATTCGCACAGTATGGACGCGTTTGTTCGGGTAAGCAGAGCGCGGCAATCCACGCAGGAATTGCTACGTTCAAGTCGCCCTTGCGCGCCTCCATGATCCAATGGCCTGCGCCGGACCAGAGCGGTTTTCCGCGTCCGGCGCTGCGTTGCCACTAATCACCTTCATCCCCAGGGGCGTTAAGTGACAGCTTCGCTCCAACAAACGGACGTTGCGGTGGCAAAACTTCGTGGAGCAGCCCCCTGAAACACCGGACATCTCCTTTCATGGACCGTCCACGACTTGATGCCCACGGGACACGCTATTTGAGCAGCGGCCCGTTTGCCCCTCTTTCCTGAATGCTTACCTGCTGCTGGCGCAAGTGATCGATTAGCGTTTCATCGGCTTCGGGCTTCTGGGCCCACTGATCGAAATAAACCAGTTGGTCGATGGGCAGCCTTGGCAACCAACCTGCGCTTTCCAGTTCCGGCTTCTGGTAGAAATGGCTGACATAGCCGAGGCAGAGGTAAGCAACCGGGGTAATGTCACGGGGAATGCCGAGGGCGTCCTGCAAGTCGCCTTGATTGAAGATGCTTACCCAGCCCACGCCCAGTCCTTCGGCTCGGGCGGCCAGCCATAGATTCTGTACTGCGCAGACGCTGCTATAGAGGTCCATCGTCCGCATATGGGTACGGCCTACCACAACCGGACCAGTGCGCGAGCGGTCGCAGGTGATGCAAAGGTTGATTGGCGACTCCAGGATGCCTTCGAGTTTGAGGCTACTGTAGATTTCGCGCTTGTTGCCCTCAAACATCTGGGCAGCTTCGTCATTGGCCTTTTTGAATACGTCATGGACCCGCTGCTTCACCTCCTGCGAGCGGACCAGCAGAAAATTCCAGGGCTGCATGAAGCCCACCGAAGGAGCATGGTGCGCTGCCAGCATTACCCGGCTTAAAACCTCGTCAGGAACAGGATCAGGCAGGAATTGCCCGCGCACGTCACGGCGGCTGAAAATGGCCTGATAAACGGCAGCGCGGGCCGCATCGGAAAATTGGTGTTCGGTCTGGGTGGTTTGGTTTTCCATCGATTCCCCTTCAGGAAAAGTCGCGGCTGCCGGGCCTTGCAGCCTTTTTTCGATCTCCAGGCCGGTCTTCTGACTCGGATTCATCCGTGCAGAGCGCCTTCCCGGCTCGCGCCAGTGGCATTCAGCTCCGCCCGTCCTCCTCACAGCGTTGGGCACGTGGCGGAATCGCACCGCCTTCCCGATTCTCCCTTGAGGGCACCTGGAAATGCGCCGCAGTATGTCTGCAGCGCGCCGAATGATATTTCGTCCAGGGAACGAGGGCAATAGGAAGCAGATTCGGAAGCAGATTCAAACAGAGATTCAGCCGACGTGCTGCTCTCGAAACAGATTGAACCACTGTCTCCTGTATTTCTTGAAACGCTCGCTCACCCGCCGAAAGTTAAATGGCGGCAATGGGGTGGAGTGATCTTACCCACGTTCGACGTCCGTTCGGCCCCGAAGTTGTTATGGTTCCTGGATTCAGTGCGCCGTTACCCGCCGACCTGATGCACGCCGAAGCCGCGCCGCTGCCTGCCAGCGGGCCGCAAACCGCCAGCCTGTTCCAGGGCTGGCGTTACTCGTCCCCACGGATCAGGGTTGGCGTTTGCCGCGGCCACCAGCGGGTTTGCTGGCGGGTTTGCTGCGTGGCTTTTGCACGCTGAATGGGCTGCCGCTGGACAAGCTTGTGCCTTTACCGGCGACCACAGCGCGCTGCGCCGCAGGCTTGCGTTTGTTTTCGCCACTTTGCGGGCGCGGTTTTTTGCTGAGCACCTGCAAGGCGCCCGGCGCAGCTTGCGGCACTTTGGGCTTCTTAGGCTTTTTGGGTTTCTTGATGATCTGGCCCGTCACGCTGGTTTGCGGCACGCGGTGCTCGGCTTCAAAACCCGGCTCTTCTTTACGGGGCAGCGTTTGCCGGATCAGCGCTTCAATCGCGGCCAGTTGCGGCGCTTCATCGGCGCACACAAGGGACACCGCCACGCCGCTGGCACCCGCGCGGCCGGTACGGCCAATACGGTGCACATAGTCTTGCGCCACGATCGGCAGATCAACGTTGATCACCAGCGGCAGGTCGTCGATATCCAGCCCGCGCGCAGCCACATCGGTGGCTACCAGCATAC
>Ga0265338_10000226_pt1 | contig 104993 bp, 91 predicted proteins | sample 42126metaG_FD_193579 | JGI IMG/M metagenome (GOLD analysis project Ga0265338, IMG submission 193579) | Rhizosphere microbial communities from Carex aquatilis grown in University of Washington, Seatle, WA, United States - 4-21-26 metaG | ecosystem: Host-associated > Plants > Roots > Rhizosphere...
TAGGGCATGGGGAGGCGATGGGGGAGGCCTTGAGCCTTGGGCCGTGGGACTTGGCGGATCGGGGGGCCTTGGGAGAGGCATTGGGCTTTGGGCTTTGGGCCTTAGGGGATGGGGAGGCCTTGGGAGAGGCATTGGGCCTTGGGCTCTGGGCCTTAGGGGATGGGGAGCCCTTGGGCCTTGGAGCTTTGGTCTTGCCATATTGGGCAAGTGTCTCGTCTATGTAAGGCGAACCAACAGCCGACTCTCCGTACTCCGAAACCTGTTCCCTGACGACGGGATATTTATTCTTCCTTCGGTATGTAATAAGGGCGTTGAGTGCCCTTGTCGAGGAGGTCACCAGTTCGTCGAACCGACCGACCTGCTCTTGGTTTATCAACGACCTAGCACGAGCTCTTCGGATCCAGAAAAGAGACTCTCGCGCCGAAGCGCGTGCGATTGTAAAGAAATGAAGCGCTTCGGCCTCGCTATATCGCCCGTCCCCTTCGACCAGATTGGCGCCAACGCTATCGATCGACCGGATAAGCTGCTCACCGACGGTGTTCTGAGCAAGGCGATGCCATTTGATGACCACCGCCCATATCTCGTCGGATACGGCGACAAATCCTTTAAACAGCTCCGTTTCTTCAATAGGAAGGTGCGCCATCTACGCCGGCCCCCCTCTAATGGGACCACGACCCAAGAGCCAAGGCCAAAAGCCCAAAGCCCAAGGCCCAAGGCCTAAGGCCCGAGGCCCGAGGCCCAAGGCCCAAGGCCTAACGCCCACCCAAAGCCCAAGGCCAGTTTTTAATACTGAAAACTGCATCTTGTATCCTAATCCCCTTGAACGCCCCACATCTAGTGGACGCCAACCTTCTGGACGGCATTCACATCCTCTACGATGCGGTGAAAATCCGAAATCGTGGCGAACTCTTTGTACACGCTTGCGAAACGCACGTAGGCCACTGTGTCGATCGACATCAGTTCACGCATCACTCTTTCGCCGATTTCGGTGGAGGGTACTTCGTCTTCGGATTCTTGAAAGCAATCGCGCTCGATGCGCGCGGCAGCGTCGCGAACGGTTTCTACCGGAACGGGCCTTTTTCCGCAAGCGACGAGCATGCTATTGAGGATTTTTTCGCGGTCAAATTCTTCCCGATGACCCCCGCGTTTGACGACGTAGAGGCGCGGCCTTTCGGACGCCTCATACGTCGTAAACCTGCGGCCGCAGCTGATACACTCGCGCCGCCGCCGGATGGCATCTCCATCCTTTGCCACGCGAGAGTCTAAGACTTTTTGGTCCGCAAACCCGCAATACGGGCATTTCATAGGTTGTGCACCACACCCCAAGATATTGAGGCCATATCTATCATACGATACTAGACGTTGTGGTTTTCCAATTATTTTCCCACTTTTTTGCCCACCGGTTTTGCACCGATTTTTCCACTAAATTGGGGGAAAGTTGGGTGTTAGGTGTTAGGGAATCGCTCAAAGGCAACTATACGTTCTGCGTTAGGAATTTGGTGCAATGAAGTCGGTGCAATGAGCCACCAGAGGGATCAGCGATGGGACAGAATCAGGCTCTCCGGGCTTCGAAGCCCGCCTAGCACCTCACACCTCACACCCAACACGTCATCCACCTTCGCCAGGAGTATTCGGATCTGGTTTCGGCGCCTTTGGAGTGCTGGGTTTGGACGGTTTGCTCTCGTCGTCGTCATCGCTCTTTGAGGACGAAGGCGTGTCGGAGTCGTCCTTGCTTGAATCAGAACTCGAGCTGCTTCGGTCATCAAAAGTGAACCCGTTGTTACTGCTTTCTCCACGAATGTGCTCCACAATCCACTGTCGATTAGTGTTCATGAACCGAGGCCCGGGACCGCTAGGGTGCTTATATGGAGCGTTGTTGTTTCGGCTTGCGGCAGGAACTTCATACACGAGCACCGTGCCATATGGGTCCTTGATCGAATCGATCGTCTTGCCCGCCAACTCGGAGTTGTAACAGATCCCCGTTGAGATACCGTTCTCCTCGCAAGCCCAAGTTCCGTTAGGGTCGAGCGTCTTAAAGATGGGCTGGTTGTTCAGCTTTTGGCTTTGGATCTCCCTCGAGACATAGGGAGCGACGTCGTCCTGCCAGGTTGCGGCGGCGGGGAACTTGCCGTTGTGATCGCCTGCGTACGCTACCACACTGTCGCGCACGATTTCGAAGTTGACTGCGCAGCCGATCATGCCGCCCATTTTCTTAATGCCCCAAAAACCAAGTCCGAAGACTCCGGCGCAGCAAAGAACTAGTAGTCCAACGATGATCGAGACGATCAACACAACTGGACTCTTGCGCCTCATGGGCGGGGGCGGAATAAAAGGCGGGGGTACCTCCACACTCACAGTTTACACATGCTTTTGGCCGGTTAGGGACAAGGACTCACGCAATTTGATCCCTCGATTTCGTCTTCTCGGCACAGCGGGCAACCTATCCGTTATCATATTAAGCCAATGAGCTTTTCGATTCGCACTGCGGTTCCGGACGATGCGGAATCCATTGCCAGCGTGCTTCGGGCCAGCTTCGCGGAGTTTAACGGGGTTTTCGACCCACCGTCTGGCGCGCTAACGGAGACAGGAGAGTCGGTTGTCGCGCAGCTCTCCAAATCCACCGCATTCGTCGCCGAATCTGATGGGGCGATCATGGGCTGTGTTTTTTGCCGCCCTGAGGAAGGGGATTTCTACCTCTTCCGGCTCGCCGTCCTTCCCGAGCATCGTGGCGCGGGCGCCGGACGAACCTTGGTCGCAGCGGTCGAACAAGAAGCCGTTCGCAGGGGATTTGGCATGGTGCGGCTTTGGACTCGGCTGGCCGTCTCCAACAACATCCCCTATTATGAAAACCTGGGATATCTCTACACCGGAGACGCCCCGCATCCGATTACGGGTCGAAAAGTTCACGCGGTGATGGTGAAGAAGGTCGGATGACATGCTGATCAGGCCCGCAAAGCCAGAGGATTCGGCCGTCGCGATCGACGTGGTACGGACAGTTTACGAGGAGTATCAGTTCACGTGGGACGAGGCCAAATACCACGCGGACCTGTACAACTTGGGAGACGTCTACCTGAACGCAGGAAACGCTTTTTGGATTGCCGAGAGCGAAGGAGGTCCGGTTGGAACGGTCGCTCTCGAGCTTTTCGACACCCTTCCTGGCCAAATAGGAGCTATGGTTCAAATTGACGGCAAAGTAAGGCTCGCTGGTTGCGACTGCGCCCTGAACAGGCTCTACGTTAAGTCCCAAGCTCGTGGTGCGGGGGTGGGAACCGCACTTTCTCAAAAGGTGATCGATACGGCGCGATTAAAGGGGCGGAAGTGCCTGGAGATTTGGAGCGATAAGCGGTTCAAGGAGGCGCACCGGCTCTACCAAAGAATGGGAGGGGAAATAGTCGGCGACAGAATTTGCGACGACCCGGATGTGAGCCCCGAATGGGGGCTCGTTCTAAGATTGGGCAAAGAACTGTGAGCGCATTTGGTGAGAGAGGCGGCATCGAGCCGCAGGTGGCTTATGCAAAGCGCCGGAAGTCGGGGCTCGAGGTTCCGCTCGTCGGGCGCATGTACCGCGAGAAGCTTCTCGTCTTCGCGCCACCCCTTTGGCACGATATTTTGGTTGGGCTCTGCATCCTGATGGGCGCCTATGGAACCGTTCTGCAGATCCGTGGCGCAGACAGCGCAGCCCAGATTCCCGGCGGGTATTTCACAACGGTTGGGGTTCTTCTAGCAGGTCTGTGGGGCGCGCTTTCGAATGAGCGCATGGTGTGCGATCTGCGCGCAAAGACGTATGTGCGGATCGAGGGAATGGGGCCAGGCAAGAGGGCTTGCCGCGGGAAGCTTGGCGAACTCGAAGCGATGGTTCTCACCGCGGAGCAATACGCCCATGGCACGGGTATTCAAGCCATGGTCTACTATCGCCTCATACTCTATTGGCGAGGTCAACGGCACCCGCCGTTGGTGGCCGAGAAAGAGCGCCACTTCGTCTCATTCGGATCACCGCTGAACACAGCCGTTCAACCGATGCTATACCGAGGTCTGCGATACGCTCAGGCGCTGGGAGTGCCCTACTACGATAACTCGCACCTGTCCGGCAAGTCGCCCGTCCCTATTGTGTAACAAATGCTTGTCCTTGCCCTTGCTTTTACAAACTGCTTTGCCGCACCTATTGCAGCCCCCAGCGAGCTCGTTCCCGACACGGTGCGCGCGTCTGGCTTCGAGCAACTTAAGCAGGGCCATCCGCATCCCTTCACCATTCTGCGCTCGAAGAAGCGCTTCCTCTACGAATGCACGCGCGGAATCGACGGGGCTCTCTCGGGAGTTCTTCGCTCCGAGGTAAACGGTCCAAGTGGCGCCTACACGTGGTTGAGCGGCAGCCCAGCTTTCGTATTGAAGCTGCCCGCACCGACCGCGCCGAACCTGTTTGCCACGATCGCACCTTCGCGAATGAACCGATCTCAGGCGTCTGGGAGCCTGGCTTCAACACGGGCCAACCAGGGCGAGAACACCCTGCTGCTGGGAAGGGGGACGGTTGCTTCGCGGAGCTGCTCCGTGGTGTCCTTTACCGACTTGACCCCGCTAGAGCAGAAGCTTTGGATCGATGAGGATTCTGGGATCGTGTTGCGACAGGTGGACCGGCTGGACGGCATTGTGATCTACCGTCGGCAGTTCGACCAGATTGAGACGGGAATTGGGATTCCGGAAACAGTTTTTCAGTTGCCAGTCAACACGGTGGTGATTCGCGGCGTCGTGAGCCCCGAGATTCTGGTCGCCGCCAATGCGAGCCCGAATCCTGGATCCTACGAGGCGGATTTAGCCTCGATTCGAAGTCGCTCTGGGCTCGATGCGGGAAGCTGGATCTTGCCGGTTCAGCCTCCCCAAGGATTCGATTACGCAGAAAGCAACGAGTACGAGCGCGGAGCGGGCAAGCTGTTCCCAGATTACGCGAATCCATTAACCCGGCAATGCCCGGAGAGCGAGATCAAGCCGTTTGGCCTTGTCCCGTCTGGATGGGCGGACGGCGCATGGGCGCCTCGCGGCCGCGGATATGGACGATCCCTTCTACCACTCGATTCGCGTGGCGCCAGCCGCGGCGTCCCGCCGCCGGTCGCGTACCAAGCCCCGGACGGGAAGATTCTTTCGTTTGGCGCCGCCCGCAGCAATGGCGCCGCAACGAAACCGATTGCGGGCGAGTCCGAGGCGATCGTAAGGAGCGAGTTCCTAAACCGCCAAACCGGAGACACGATCGCTTTCTTCCAAATACGGAATGTGCCGATGGTTGTGGCGTTTCAAGGCTTGCGGTTAAGCGGCCCCAAAGCGCTCAGCACACAGGTTCACCCACAGATGTTCGGGTACACGGTTTCCGAACCGTGCGCGATCAACATCCTCGAATGGAGGGTTGGGCCAACGGATTATGTGCTGGCCGCCACTGGACTCGACTTGCAAACTCTCGAGCGCATGGCCGACCAGGTTACTTGAGACTGCGCTCCGCTTCAAGCGCGAGTTGCTCTTCGTGGTCCAAAGTCGCGGGAACAGTGATCGTAGCGACCATCGGTCGAGGTCGCGACGGCTTTGCTTCCCGCTTGGTCTTCTCGCGGACGTGTCTACCTTCCGCCCGTTCCTCGGCGCCTGGTGAGACGGGCCACAAGGAGCCTTCCGCCCAGTAGCTGTCGAGGAATTCGGCCCACGCCCGGTCGTAAACCCCGGCAGTTTGGGCCGCGATGCGCGCCCAGTCGAAGTCGGTTTGAAGGCGCTCCTTGGCCTTGTCGCTGAGAAGCTTTGAACGCTCGGGATCCTTCAATACCCGAAGAATCGCCCAGGCAAGAGAGTTTGGGTCGCCCGCGTAGCTGATCGTTCCCGTTTGATCGTGGAGAACTACTTCCGCGAGCCCACCCGCATCGCTCGTCACTACCGGTGCGCCGGACGCCATGGCTTCCAGGGCTACGATGCCAAACGGCTCGTACAGGGAAGGGAAGACGGCGACGTCGGCGATGCGGTACATCGAAAACAGGTTCCGATTGGCCATGAATCCGGTGAAAACGACCTTGTCGCTGAGGCCGTACCAATGAACGAAGCGCTCATATTTGTCGCGCATCCCGCCTCCGACGATCACGAACTTGGTGTTCGGCTCTTGGGCGAGCACCGCGCTTGCCGCGTCCAGGAGAACATGGATGCCCTTTTCCCGGACGAAGCGGCCAACGTAAACGACGATTTTCTCCTCCGGCGCAGCGAATCGGGCGCGCCACTCGGCGTGCTCCTCGTCAGTCCAGGTGAACTCGAACTTATCGGCCTCGACTCCGTTGAAGATGACGTCGGTCTTATCGTAGGGAACATTGAACGAGCGAATCACCTCGCTTCTCATGAACTCGGAACAGACGATCACCCTCCACGCTTCGTAAGTCAGCCAATACTCCTGCTCATGGATGTAGGCCTGCATATCGTTGTGGATGCCGCCGTTCCGCCCTTCCTCAGTAGCGTGAACCGTGGCGACCATGGGGAGCATGTATTCGTATTTCAGCTCTCGGGCTGCGTCTAGCGACAACCAGTCGTGAGCATGGAAGATAGTAGGCTGACCGCCGCGGCGCCAGTCCTCGAGAAGCTCGCGGACTCTAAGCTCGGTGGCGTCATTGAGTAACTGGATTTCGTGGACGAAGTCGTTCGGCTTTTGATCCAGATGAACCCTATGAACGTGGACGCCGCTTGGCTCGACTTCCTCGTCCGGAGCAAGCGGAGTCTCTTTGGTTACGACGTGAACTTCGATGCCAAGCCTGACCAATTGTTTGGAAAGGTCGTAAACGTGGGGGCTGATCCCCCCAACGATTCGTGGGGGGTATTCCCACGACAGCATCATCACGCGCATGATCTATTGTGCATTAACTGGGCCGCAAGCCCATCCACTGAGCTACTGTCGTATTAGGTCAAGCCGGTCTTTGACCGCTCGGTATTGGCCGTAGGCGGCTCTTGTAGTATCGATCACCGCGTGATCCTTGCCCTTCCAAGTGACCGTGCCAAGCACGGGAGGTCCGTTTGATGTAGAACTATTCGTTCTGAAAGCTGTGGCGTCGTAGATTTTTTGCTTTGCGGGGTCGCCTTTCAGCTTCAGCATGTAGTTCTTGGCCGAGTAATTCTTACCGTCGAACTCGTAGTTGCCCGTTTGCGTCGAAATCCCGGTGAACTTGCCGAGGTGCACCTTCTTGACTTCGGCGAAAGAGCCATCTTTTGAGAAGGTTATGATGTCCGAAATTACTTCTTTTTCTTCCGTCGGAAGCTTCCAGGCCCCCACAAGCCCCTGATCTTTCGGCGGAGTCGGCGTGGGCGCCGGTATCGGGGGCAGCAACTGCGGAGGTGTACGCCCTTGTTGGTCTTGGGCTTGGGATTTGGCCTGGCTGGCACTGGGAAGATCGTGGTTGCAACCTGCTGCGACCATTGCGCACGCGGCTAAAAGGAAGGGAAATCGAGTTTTCATAGGCCTTTTTCTTGATCAAGGAACGCCTTAAGTGGGCAAACGGTTCCTGGACGGAAAATAGGACGCGGCTCATCGTGGGTTCGATGCGCAGAGCCGCCCCCAGGGGCGCCCACTTTCCCGGCTAGACGGAGTTCAGGGATAGTAGACGTAGGATCCGTCGGCGTCGCCAAGAATCTTTGTCGACAGATTGCTGCCTGTGCATTCGACGGTCGCGCCGGTTAAGCAGTGGACGTCGAGAGTGTTGGCCACCCCACCACCAAAACCCACGCCAGCAGCGTCGACATGCCCTTTCAGGGTCGCTTCGATGCCGATCGCACATCCGTTGACGGCGCCTTGATCGATGTCGATGACTCCGCCTTCAAATGCCTCGGCGCCAAACTTACATCCGCTGATTACGCAGGTCTGAGCGCTGATCCGCCCGCCAAAAGCTGCTTGCAAGGCGATCGAAGACTTGGTTCCGTTAAAGTCAGACCCGCCGTTGAAGACGATCGTGCCGCCTAGGTTGGCGAATCCTGCAGTGTTTGAGAAAGCCGTAATCCCTGTATCGTACTGACAAACTACGTTCGAGCCCTGCACCGATCCAATACCTATCGCAAATCCATTGATGGTGCAAGTGGCGATATTTCCAACCGACGAGTCACCGGTAACGGAAACGCCCGTCCCGCCGTTGTTGGGCCCGCCCGCCAAGGTGATTTGGGATAGCAGGCCAATGGCGTGGTTGTTGTCAAGGGTCATCCCGTCGCCCGGAAAGGTGAAGGTGTTCATGCTCGGGTCATCTCCGATGATAGAGATCTTGGCGCCAGAGCCGTGGTCTAGCGAGAGAGGGCCAGAAAAAGACTCGCTGAGGGGACCGTGCGCGCTCGAAATGTACAGGTGAACGAAAGCTCCATCTGCGATGCGCGCGTTTTGAATGAAGCTCCAAGCTCCTTGAAGGGTGGGAAAGGTCTGCCCTACGCCAACCATTTCGGTCGTGTTCGCGCGAACCTCCCACATCTCCCAACTGGAGTAGACGAACTTGCCGGCGACGGTCACCGGTTTAATTGCGCGCATGATATTGCCGTTGACCTGGACCTGGTCGCCTACGGCGTATTTTGAGGTTGCGCTCCATGCCGGTGGATACGACTGGGCGGTGACGAGAGCCGAAAGACAACACAGAAGGCTGGCAGAAACCAAGCAATGAAGTAGTTTCAAGGGAACTCCTAGAGCAATTAAGACGACGATAAATCGCGTGTGTTGAAAAAGACTAGCATTTTCAACGACGTTTCTACGGCCCGAAGATGTAGGAGCCGTCGGTGGTTCCCCCGACCTGTTCGTTGAGAGTGGTGGATCCCGATGCTCCCGTGGCTTCAACTGTCGCTCCGGTTGCGCAGTTGATGTCCAAGCCATTGGCGGTGGTGGTTCCGAATTGGGCCTGCGTGGCATCGACCTGGGCCTTGTCCACCGCCGAGATTGCGGTCGTATTTGCGTCAAAAGACGTGGTTTCCACGTCGACGATTCCGCCTTCGAAAGCTTCGACTCCCATCCCACACCCGGTGATGAAGCCGTTCTCCGCTTCAATGATGCCGCCATACGCTGCTTGCAGACCAATGGATCCAGCCTTGCCGTTAATGTTTAGGTCAAGTTGGCAGACCACTGTTCCACCGGTTGCCGCAAAGATCGCGGTGTTTGAGAAATTTGAGATCTGGACCGATGCGTCGCAATCGACAGACGAACCCTGAACGGAAGCGATCCCGACGGGGAAACCGGAGATCTTGACGTCGGTCAAGCGCCCTATTGAGGAATCCCATTTGACCGGCAGAGCCGTTCCGGCCTTGGCGCCCCCCACCATCGATAGCCCCGAAAGCAATGCTATCGAGTGGCCCGTATCGAGACCGAACCCGTCGCCGGCAAAGTTAAGAGTGATCGAGTTCGCGTTGTCTCCGATAAGGGAGATCTTCGCTCCAGAGCCCTGATCGAGCGAGAAACCGGTGGTAAAGGCCTCGCTAAAATGGCCGTGGGCGGTTGAGATATACAGATGCAGAAAGGATGCGTCGGCGATACGGGCGTTCTCGACGTATGCCCACGCCGAGGCAAGGTTCGTGAACGTTTGGCCGACACCTATCATCAGCGTCGTGTTGGCTCTTACCTCCCACAGCTCCCACTCGTCGTACTTGAAGCTCCCTGTGGCCACCGCATGAGTAGCCCGCAAGACGTTGCCGTTCAACTGAACCTGGTCTCCGATGGCGTAAGTCGACGTCGACTTCCAAGCCGGCGGGAAGCTCTGCGCCCTTGAGAGTGTTGGGGCGGCGCATATTGCTAGCGCCGCGCATATGGATAGTGAACGAGTATTGAAAAGGTTCATAGTAACTCCTAGCCTGGGCACGGCTTATTCCAGCCGAATCAGAAGGTTTCTTTGAGTAGTTTATTGACAGGTCGGCTTCCTAAGGGCCGTATATATAAGCCCCTTGGGCATTGTCGATGATTTCATGATGAGGGTTGCCGCCGGTGACTTCCACGGTCGAGCCGGTTTCACAATCGATATCCGTCGGCGAACCGGTTTTGAAGTCCACTCCGGCCGCGTCGACGTGGGAGTGCATTGTCGCGGATATTGCCACCTGGTTCGTAGTCTCGCATTGTGACGCCTCGATGTCGATGATGCCGCCTTCGAGGGCCTCAGCAGCAATATCATTGAAGGAAAAATCGGCGCCATGGGCGATGATCACCCCACCAAAAGCGGCTTGGAGAGCGATAGTGGTTGTTCCGTTTCCTGAAAAAGTGGAACCCGCGCCACATACAACGGTGCCGTTAGTGTCCGCGAAGATCATTGTGTTCGAACAGTTGCTTACGCCGGCGGTGTTGTCGAGCGTCACGCTAGACCCCTGAACCGACGCAATTCCAACCGGGAAGCCATTGAAGTAGGTGTGGCTGATATTGCCAACGGTAGAGTTCCCTTTGACGGGCAATCCGGTGCCGGTATCGGTCGGAACGCCCACTACGTTCAGGCCGGAGATGAGAGCAAATGAATGCCCTGAGTCGAGCGAGAATCCGTCGCCAGGAAAGGTAAGCGAAATATTGTTCTGGACGTCCCCAATGAGCGAGATGCGCGCGCCGAAGGCGTGGTCCAGCGAAAATGGCGCCGTAAAAGTTTCGTTGAAGACCTGTTTTGTCGTCGCGATGTACAGATGGAGGTAGGCGCCGTCGGCTACCCTGGCGTTTGCCATATAGGCCCATGCAGCGGGCAGGTTCGCGAAGGTCTGACCGACTCCGATCAATAGGTTCGTGTTGGCTCGAACTTCCCACAACTCCCAACTTGAGTAGACGTATTTCCCCGCCGCGGTCACCGGTTTAACCGCGCGTACCACGTTGCCGTTCAACTGAACCTGGTCTCCAACTGCATATTTGGATGTTGCGCTCCATTCCGGAGGGTAGGACTGTGCGGAGACGAGAGCCGAAAGGCAGCAAAGAAGGGTAGCAGGAACCAAGCAGCGCAGTAGTTTCAAGGGACTCCTAGGGAACCGATACGATAGAAATCGTCCGTCTTGAAACAGACTAGCATTTTCAAGGACTTGTTCAATTAGGAGCTAAGTTGAAGTTGGGAAGTGGGTGGGAGGGGGAAGTGGGAGGTGGGGTGTTGGGCGTTTGGTGTTGGGTGTTGGGATACGGCTCGGGCAAACACAGAAAGGTAACCGGTGGTGGGTGGAGGCGCTCGCCGGCCGGATAAGGACGATTTGGTTCGAGCCGAACCACCTCTCACCTAACATTTTTCGCCTTGCACCCAAAACGATTGGCGCGATTCAGAGCTTTATTCTCGTCACTTTGGCGATTAAGCCAATAAAAGACGATTAGCCATTGACAATCGATGCCAGTTCTGGTATAGTTTTTATCCGCCGCCATGACAGTGTCGGCCAGCGCACGAGCTCTTTGACAGTTGCATATTGTGTTTGTAGATTAATGCATCGAGCACTCGAAAGAAGTTGCTTAACGAAAGAAACTATGTAGGGTGTGCGACGAATGCCTAGGGACAAACTGCCGATGAAGGACGCGTAAGCGGCGAAACGCTCCGGGGAGCTGCACAAGAGTGTTGATCCGGAGATATCCGAATGGGGAAACCCAGTAAGAGTCATGTCTTACTACCCGTAGCTGAATACATAGGCTGCGAGGAGGGAACCTGCTGAACTGAAACATCTAAGTAAGCAGAGGAAAAGAAATCGAAGAGATTCCGTAAGTAGCGGCGAGCGAAAGCGGACCAGCCTAAACTGACCGGTTTACCGGTCAGGGTTGTAGGGCCACCACTATTTTCTTCAAGAATGTGACGTGTGACGAGTGATAAGTGACGAGTTAAATCTCGCGCAAGTCGCTTGTAACGCGAGTGGCGTTAGACGGGATAAAACCTGTCACGCGTCACCCGTCACCCGTTACGTTTTGAAAATAGAAAAGAAGATCGACACTTGGTTAGTAGAAGAGAATTGGAAAGTTCCGCCGTAGAGGGTGATAGCCCCGTATTCTAAAACCAAATCGAATTCAGGTGGTACCTGAGTAGCGCGCAACACGAGGAATCGCGCGTGAATCCGCCCGGACCACCGGGTAAGGCTAAACACGGTTTGTCACCGATAGTGCATCCAGTACCGTGAGGGAAAGGTGAAAAGAACCCCGGGCAGGGGAGTGAAATAGAACCTGAAATCGCACCACCCGCAAACAGTCAGAGCACAATGGTGAGAGAAATCTCATCAAGTGTGATGGCGTACCTTTTGCAGAATGAGCCTGCGAGTTATTAGCACTGGCAAGGTTAAGCGTTTAAGACGCGTAGCCGGAGGGAAACCGAGTCCGAATAGGGCGTCAAGTCAGTGTTAGTAGACCCGAAACTGCGTGATCTAGCCATGGCCAGGTTGAAGTGGTGGTAACACACCATGGAGGACCGAACTCATTGATGTTGAAAAATCTCGGGATGAGCTGTGGTTAGTCCGGTGAAATGCCAATCGAACGCAGAGATAGCTGGTTCTCCCCGAAATGCATTTGGGTGCAGCGTCACGTGTTGTTCTTAGGGGGTAGAGCACTGAATGGGCTAGGGGGCCTACCAGCTTACCGAACCCAACCAAACTCCGAATACCTATGAATTAACGTGGCAGTGAGACGGCGAAGGCTAAGCTCCGTCGTCAAAAGGAGAATAGTCCAGATCGACAGCTAAGGGCCCTAAACGTGGATTAAGTGTGAAACGATGTGAGATCGCGTAAACAGCCAGGAGGTTGGCTTGGAAGCAGCCACCCTTTAAAAAGTGCGTAACAGCTTACTGGCCGAATGTGATCTTGCGCGGATAATGTAAGGGGGCTAAAATCCACTCCCGAAGCTTCGGGATTCCGGTTTACCGGGATCGGTAGGGGAGCGTTGAATGTGCAGTGAAGCTAGAGCGTGAGCACTGGTGGAGCGCATACAAGTGAGAATGCAGGCATGAGTAGCGATTATACAGGTGAGAATCCTGTACGCCGAAAACCTAAGGTTTCTCCGGCTATGTTCGTCAGACGGAGGTTAGGCGGTTCCTAAGGTGAGGCCAGAAGGCGTAGCCGATGGACATCCGGTTAGATATTCCGGACCCAGTTATATCAGCAATGGAAGGACGCTTCTCAAGGTTCCATCCCGCACCGTTGGTTGTTGCGGGCTAGGGGAAGACTGGGCCAGTTGAAAGACTGGCATAAAGGTTGACTCCGGGGAAGAGCGGGCTTCGGCCCAAACGAACTGGAACTGAGGGGGGCCTAGAAAATCTCCTCAGCAATGATATAGCTGACCGTACTGCAAACCGACACAGGTAGGTGAGTCGAGGAGACTAAGGCGTTCGAGAGAACTCTCGTTAAGGAACTAGGCAAATGAGCCCCGTAAGTTCGCGATAAGGGGCGCCCCGCAAGGGGCCGCAGCGAAGCATCCCAGGCGACTGTTTACCAAAAACACAGGTCTCTGCTAAGGTGAAAACCGAAGTATAGGGGCTGACGCCTGCCCAATGCCAGTAGGTTAACAGGAGATGTTAGGGGCAACCCGAAGCATTGAATCGAAGCCCTGGTGAATGGCGGCCGTAACTCTAACGGTCCTAAGGTAGCGAAATTCCTTGTCGGCTAAATACCGACCCGCATGAAAGGCGTAACGACTTGGGAACTGTCTCAACGAGAAGCTCGGTGAAAATGTAGCACCCGTGAAGATGCGGGTTACGCGCAGTAGGACGGAAAGACCCCGTGGAGCTTTACTACACCTTAAGATTGTGAATTGGGTGTGGATGTAGAGCGTAGGTGGGAGCTTCGGCATCAATGGAACACCACCCTTCTTCATCTGGTTCACTAACCGATGCCCTTATCGGGTATCGAGACAATCTTAGGCGGGTAGTTTGACTGGGGCGGTCGCCTCCCAAAAGGTAACGGAGGCGTCTAAAGTTGCACTCAGGCTGGTTGGAAATCAGCCGTCGAGCATATAGGTATATAGTGCGATTGACTGCGAGACACACAGGTCGAGCAGGGACGAAAGTCGAGCTAAGTGACCCTCTGGTGGTGCGTGGGCACGCCAGGGTTCATCGGATAAAAGCTACCCCGGGGATAACAGGCTGATCTTGCCCGAGCGCTCACAGCGACGGCATGGTTTGGCACCTCGATGTCGGCTCGTCACATCCTGGGGCTGTACACGGTCCCAAGGGTTCCGGAGTTCACGGATTAAAGTGGCACGCGAGCTGGGTTCAGAACGGCGTGAGCCAGTTCGGTCCCTATCCACTGTGCGCGTAGGAAACTTGAGAGGAGTCGCTCTTAGTACGAGAGGACCGGAGTGAACTGACCTCTGGTGTACCAGTTGTGCCGCCAGGCGCAGACGCTGGGTAGCCACGTCGGGCAGTGATAAGCGCTGAAAGCATCTAAGCGCCAAGCACACCTCAAGATAAGGTTTCCCGAAGTAAGGCCCCCGGAAGACTACCGGGCGATAGGTCGCATGTGTAAGCGCAGTAATGTGTTGAGCTGAGCGATACTAAATGGCCGAGCGGTTTATTCGTAAGCAACCTCTTCCGATGGTTCGGTGCATTAATCTGCAAATACAATACGCGACTTTCCAAGCGCTCAGGCGCTCGAAGAATTAGTCGTTGAACAATCTCAAAGACTCAAAGACTTAGAGACTCAATGACTGAAACATTTTCTATTCGGGTGGTCCTGGCGAGAGGGAAACACCCGTTCCCATTCCGAACACGGCAGTTAAGCCTCTCAGCGGCGGAAGTACTTGGCCCGCAAGGGCACGGGAGATAAGCACGCTGCCCGGATAGATAAATATTGAAGCCCCACTTTTCAGTGGGGCTTTTTTCATTTGTGGCCGACCCGCTATTTTGCTGCGACCGCAGTTAAGCCTCATTTTCTTTTTTTTGGGGCGGAAGTACTTGGCCCGCAAGGGCACGGGAGATAAGCACGCTGCCCGGATAGATAAATATTGAAGCCCCACTTTTCAGTGGGGCTTTTTCATTTGTGGCCGACCCGCTATTTGCTCCGCGAGGCAGTTAAGCCTCATTTTCATTTTTTTGGGGCGGAAGTACTTGGCCCGCAAGGGCACGGGAGATAAGCACGCTGCCCGGATAGATAAATATTGAAGCCCCACTTTTCAGTGGGGCTTTTTTAATTTGTGGCCGACCCGCTATTTTGCTGCGACCGATGTCGCCCTGTTTAACTGTCGACACGCCCCATGGCCTTTCTCTGTACTCCCTGCCACCCTGCGGCATCGGGATCGTTTTCGTTAGCAAGGCAAGCAAAACCTCTGCGAAGCTCTTCTTCTTGCTCGCGGTCCAGCTTTTCTTGTACTGCTTCGACGATGAATCCGGTTATGGATTCTGTATGTCGACATTGGCATGCGCAAAGTGAAACTTCTTGTGTCCATACAAGCGAGATACCAAAATGTCGTGTCGAAGTTCCCGATTCCTGGCTCGGATGGCTTGATCTGCTCGACTTGGTATTCGCTCCGCCGGCGCCAATATTCCAGGTTGAGGCCCGAAAATTATTTAAGCCCCACCGTGGTGGGGCTTCTTTTGTGTGTCTTTTGTGCGTAGCGTGCATGCAACGGACGGCTTGTGCATTGATCACCGTCCATCACGAAGTATCGGACGCAACCTAAGTGGGCCTAGGTTACAGTTGAGCCCAAATCCAGTACTACTTACTGGTTCACGGCCTTGATTCCTAATACCAGCCAATGATGGGCTCTGAAGACACCAAAGCAGCTTCTTTCGCGTGTAAAGCGCCGCCTGCCTATTAGGAATGGGAACCGCAGAACACGCAGAGACCGCAGAATCAGAAAGGATTGTTTCTCACAAGACGCAAAGTCCGTCGGACTATGCGGAATTCAATCCTTCCGGGCTCCAGTTGAAGGAGCGGCCTTCCTTGTGAGACGGAGAACCACAAATGACACAGAATCCGTGCGCGGCAGTTTGGAGCCGGGGCGAGACGATGCGTTTGCGACGCAGAAGTCACCGAAGCGTTTGGCCATTGTGACCAAATTTTAATCATTCCAAGGTGCGAGTTTCTTGGGGCATGAACAAAGGGGCTGGCCAGTAGCCAGCCCCAAGTTTGGACAAGGCGGCCTTACATATTTTCTGGCGTGAAGATCCAGACGTAAGCGTCTTGTGGGTCGCTGATCAGCGCCATTCGACCGACGGTGGGAACGTCCATCGCAGGGACGATGAGCTTGCCGCCATGCTCCACGACCTTCTCGATGCGCTTGTCGACGTTGTCGACGGAGATGTAGGTTGCCCAGTGCGCGGGCGTGCCCTCCATGTGGGGCTTGACCACGCCCGCCACGGGCTGGCCATGCCGCGTAAGCATGTGGTAAGCGCCCATGCCCTCCATTTCCATGCTCGTGGTTTCAAACTCGAGAGCATTGGTGTAGAACTCGATCGATTTTTCGACGCTCGGCGCGTAAATCTCGTGCCAAACAAAGGTCTTGCCAGTGGCGATAAGGTTTTCGGATAAGGTTTCGGTAGCCATTTGAATCCATCCTACTCCGATTTCGCCCTGACGCGTTGCACCATTTCGGAGAGCTTTACGTGCGCTTAATATGCCTCGTATTCTTTGGAGCATTATCCAGGTTCACGTATAATCTGTAGGACGCTGAGTCCACCTCATGCCCGAAACGAACCAAGCACCAAAAACGGCCCCGAGCAACCTGGCGAAGGCATTCAAGGAGACCTTTAATCTGGGAGCGGTCGGCGTCATCGCCGTGCTTGCCGCGGTTGCCGTCCTGGTTCAACCTGCGGCCGCCATTGCCGTCGCGGGAGTTGGCGCATTGCTCGAAGCCGCCTATCTGGCCATCGTTCCGAACTCATCTTGGTTTGCGAAGAGACTGGCGTCGAAATACGATTCCGAAACTCTTCAGCGCCGCGAGATTCTGAAGAAGCAGATTTACCCACAACTGCGGGCGTCCATGAAGGCCAGGTTCGACCGTCTCGAGACCACTCGAAGACAGATGAACGACCGAGCCGAGGACGGGAACCCCCGTTATCGCGAAGTCGTGCATAAGGTCGACTACATGCTTGAGAAGTTCCTGCAGTTTGCTGGTAAGGAGCAAGAATTCCGGCAGTATCTGCGATCGGTGCTCGAGGAGTGCCTCCAGGAGCAGGGTGCGCCACCCACGGCTGGAGCGATCACCTCCAAGCGGGTGACAGAGGAGTATTTGCCGGGCGAGCCCCCGCTCGACCCGGCGGACGTGTGGGTTCAGACCATCGTGGCCAAGGTCCAGAAGTTCTTCGATGACTCGCTTCAAAGCCTCGACAGGGCGGGGCACGACCCTGACGACCTTTCCACGAACGCGGTGCTCGAGAAGCGAAAGGATGTGATTCACCGCCGGCGCGATTACGTCGGCCAGATTGGAAAGATCTTGCTGAACCTGAACCACCAGCTCGAGCTTATGGAAGACACCCTAGGCCTCATCAACGACGAGATTCGCGCGCGAACGCCGGAGCAGGTACTCGCCGACATCGAGGACGTCGTCTACAAGGCCGACGCACTCATGGACATGTTGGACGAAGTGGCGCCCGCCAACCCGCTTCCGGCGAGGTTCGCGGATACGGAAGAGGTTAAGGCTTGATTGGGGGCTTCGTGTTGAGTGTTGAGTGTTAAGTGTTGAGGGGCTGAACGCCGCGAATCTCCGCCCAAAAGTCCGAAAACTTAACGCTCAATTCTTAACACTCAATACTTAACACCCAGCACCCAGCACCCAGCACTCCCTATTCCATTCCCTTTCGATCGTCGTGGACCACGTAGAAGTTGGGCACGCCGACGTTATCCGCCAGCCAATGGGTGAGGGCCGGGGTGCCGTGTGCGATGCTGAACGTCATCTCCCTCTCATAGATCGGCACGCACTGAAGAATCATTCCCGCGCCGACATGGGGATGGATGTACACGGCCGCCTTTTCATCCTTCAGCAGTGGACCGGCCGGCAGAAACATCATGCACATGAGCTTCGTGTGGGCCGAGTACGGGCGCGGCGGGTTCAAGTTCGGAATCGTATGGCCCGGCGCAAAGAAGGAGTGCAGTATGTGCGGCACACGTGCGAGGAACCGGAGCTGGTCCACCATCCAATGCTTTTGCCAATCGGCCTCAGGGGGAAGGAACGCCATCAGTTCCGCTGCGGGAAAGCCTTTCTCCTCCTTTGGCACGTTCATTGGCAGTTCGCTCATTCCTGAAGTCACCAGGATGTGAAATGGCTGGTCCTCGGTGGGGGCGACGTGGTGAATGTCGACGTGCACCGCGCGCGAATCCTTATCGTGCAGCACCTGATCGATCGGTCCAATCTTGCTGGTCACATGGTCGGAAATCGCCCGAATGAGTTCCGGGTCCCCACGCGAAACGGTCGGCTCTGAGGTTGGCATTTTGTATTTCTTGAAGAGGCGCATAATTTCAAATAATACACTGGTTATGAGCGAAAGTTCAACAGAATGCTAGAATAATATCTACTAGTTGACTCTGTGGAGTGCGGCGATTCTTCGCCGCTTTTAACTCGCCGATCCTTCGGCCCAACGTCAACAGTTCGCTGTAACGCGGCAAAGGATTTCCGCTCTTAATAGCGGCGAAGAATCGCCGCAGTCCACAGGGGCTCATGCCTGAAACGTCAGCGATACGTGCCCAATCTGAACATGGTCGCCACTCTTCAGGGGCGTGGGGCCTTGCACCGGTTGGCCGTTGACCTTCGTGCCGTTTGTGCTGCCCAGGTCTCTTATTTGGCCTCCGGCCGGGCTGAGGACGATTTCGGCGTGCTGCCGCGAAACCGAGGAATCCCAACCCAGGTTAACGGCGACCCCCGCGTCACGGCCAACAGAGTTGGAACCGGGGTGAAGCGGGTACGCGTTGCCGAACGCGTCGATGAGGCTGGCTTGGCCGCTGGCAGCTGGCGTCTGGGGGTGCATGGCGACGGTCGACGGCAACGGCGCCTGCGGCGCCACTTGGGCAACTGGCGCGAGCGGGCTCTGCATCGAGTAGGCAGGGCTTGTGAGCGGAGGGAAGCCCTGAGCCCTTGCGTTGACCTGCGACGAGAAGCCCAGAACCACCGAACCGATGCCCAAGGTGTCGCTGTTGTTCAGCCACGCCCCGCCGGGAATTGGCAGGCCGTTCAGCATGATAGGCCCCGCGCCGGTCTCCTCGACGCCATACCCCTCGCTATGCCTCACAATCCTGGCATGAACCGGCGCGATGCCGCTCATCCCGCTGAGATACACCTCGTTACCCTCGGCGCTACCAATGCGGCTGACGCCGCCGTCCAAGTTCCACTCCCTCCCTTCGTTGCGTCCGAGAACCAGCAAGAGTGAGGCGGCGCGAGACGCCTGCTCGGCAAGCCCGAAGACGGCCCCGATCGCAAAACCGGCCGCCGTCGCGGTGGCCTCCCAAACCGGGATCGACGCTTTCGCCAATCCAAGCCCCCCATCGCCGAGTTGGCTCGGATCCAGATTGATGCGGCCCGTAGAAATAAGAGCTTGAACCACCGCCTCCGCCCCGATCACCGCGATGAACGAGCCCACCGCCCCATAGAAAGCCGCATAAAGGGCGCGGCGCAGACGGGGCCTTGTCGGCCCCAGAACGATAGCAATGGTCAGCGCATAGGTGAGAGGCACGACAACGCTCCAAAGCGCTTGAGGCAAAAAGGGAACGCTACCAAATTTTCTGTCGGCGGCGATGCCCAGTTCATCGGCCACCCCGTTCGCGACATATCCTGCCAAGCCGCCAATCACGGTTCCTAGAATCCCCACGATCCAAGCCCACTTTGGGCCTCTGCTTCCGAGCACCAATACGAAACAAATCGGGCCGCAAAGCAGGGCGCCGTTGGCCGTGTATTCCACCGTCGCCCATGTCGTGCCGAATGGGAACTTGAAGCCCGGGTCGCCAAGTTGCATGCCCGGATGCGCGAGCGAGCCAACGAAAGGCATCGCCAACTGAAAGGCGGCGACGGCCGAGAGGGCCCCGAACAATGCCAATAAGAACTTGCGCCTTCCCGGTTTCATTTCCCCCCACCTCTTAGGACGGTTTAGGCGGAATGAACCAGTTCGGCTTCCGATTCGGGAAGCATCTTTTTGCTTTCTGGAGTTTGTACGATACTCTTGCCGTTCGAAATGTAGTACTCGAACTCCTCTCGGAACACGCGAATCGCGCCTTGCACGGGCCAAGCGGCTGCATCGCCCAGGGCGCAGAACGAGCGTCCGTCGATTTGGGAACAGACGTCGAGAAGGAGGTCGATGTCGCCTTCGCGTCCGCCGCCGCTTCGAATGCGTGCTAGGATCTGCTCGAGCCACTGGGTGCCTTCGCGGCATGGAGTGCACTTTCCGCAGCTTTCCTTGGCGTAAAAGAGGGCGGTTCGCCAGATAAAGGTGACGATGCAAGTGTGCTCGTTGAGGAAGATGCACCCTCCCGAGCCAACCATCGATTGGACTTCAGCCATCTCCTCGTAGCCGAGGATCGCTTTCTCTGTCATCGCCGAGTCGATGATCGGAACCGAGCTTCCGCCCGGAACGCATGCTTTCAGCTTGCCGCCTTTCATGCCGCCCGCCATCGCGAGAAGCTCCTTTAGGGGAGTGCCGAACTCGATTTCGTAGTTACCGGGCTTGTTCACGTGGCCTGAGACCGAGAAGATCTTGGTTCCCCTCGAGTTCTTCGTGGAGGCGCCCATTGACGCATACCACTCGCCGCCGTTCTGAACGATGAACGGCACGCAGGCGTAAGTTTCGACATTGTTGATGACCGTCGGCCGCTCGAAAAGCCCACTGATGGTGGGCAGGGGAGCGTGGGGGAATTTGAGCCTCGGCATGCCGCGCTCGCCCATGAGCGAACTCATCAAGGCCGACTCCTCGCCGCATTCATAAGAACCTGCGCCCATGTGAACATACATATCGAAGTCAAAACCCTTACCGAGGATGTTCTTGCCCAAGAGCCCCGCCGCGTAAGCCTCGTCGATCGCGCTGCGCACGGCACGCGCCGCGTCCACGAACTCGCCCCGGATGTAGACGTAGCCAACTTCGGATCGGGTGGCGTAGCCTCCAAGCGTCATCCCTTCAATCATTTGGAAGGGGCAGTTCTCCATGAGCTCCTTATCTTTAAAGGTGCCCGGCTCGCCCTCGTCCGCGTTGCAGAGGATGTAGGTTGGCCCGGATTTCTCCTTGGGGATGCCGTTCCACTTGATCCAGGTAGGGAAGCCCGCCCCACCCCGCCCGCGTAGCCCCGAGGCCTTGACCGCATCGATAACGGCCTGCCGCTCGCCGCCGAGCGCTTTCTTTAGGGCCTCGTATCCGCCAGTCGCCTGGTAGCCCTTGAGTGTCCGATAGGAAGGGTCGCCCGAATGCTCGAGCAAAAGCTTTTTTTCCGCCATGACGCAACTTGTATTGTACTGAATCCAGGCGAATCTCAGATGCGCGACATCATTCGATTCGCCATCTTCGCCGTCTCCGTGACCGCCTCGTAGTCGCCAAGCGCCTCGTCTACGTAGTCGAATCCCCGAAGCTGCTCCTCACGGTCGCCGCCGTCGGCGCCTAACCGCAGAAGCCAAGACGCAATGGCGTTGGAGGTGGCGTCTTTCTGAATCAGTTCCGGCACAATCTTCCGGTTGAGCACGATATTCGGCAAGGCGATGAAGGTTGGCTTGATTCGGAGAATCTTTGCCTCCAGCATCATCATTGGTGTAAGCCGGTAGATGACTACCATAGGGCAGCCGCACAGGGCGGCCTCTAAAGTTGCGGTTCCGCTACAGACCACCGAAACGCGGGCCCTCTTCAGCACCCCGATGGTATCGCCCTGCGTGTAAACAGTCTGCACGCGCCGCTTGAGGTGCTTTTCCCACAGGGCGGCAACGTATTCCTTGTCGACGTTGGGCGCGAGAGAGAACTCGAAAACCGCCGCATTGGGAAGCTGTTGCGACGCCTTGGCGATTGCCTTGATGTTTGCCTTGATTTCGTGCTTTCTGCTACCTGGAAGGACGGCCACGCGGTCAGGGTCTCGTTCGACCTTTTCTCCATACTGATCGATGATCTGCTTAAGCGGGTGGCCGAAAAAGTGAGACCTTACTCCTGACGAGTTCAGATAACCTGACGACCAGCCGAATGGCGTCACGACCTCGTCGGTCACCTCGGCCAAGCCCTCGCCCTGCGCTGCCCTCCTCCAACTCCCTGGAGGCATAAAGTAGAGAACTTTCCACTCGCTTAAATGAGCGTGGCGGGCCAGCCTCATATTCATAAAGCCAAAATCGATGGGGACGAAGAGGCCCGGATTGCCCTTCCGCATCGCCCGCTTGGCTTTGAGGTAGCCAATGAAAACGCGCGGGGCAACTTTGATCGACTGGAGGACTCCCATCGCGCCCCACCTAGAACTGTCGGCGACGAGCAAGGCGCCGGTGGCTGCGATCTTTTTGCTGCCGATCGCCTCTATTTGAAAATCCTGTCCTGGTTTGAGCCTGCGCATTTCCTGGATCAGACTGGCGCCGTACATGTCTCCGGACGCTTCACCGGCAGACACAAACAGTCTCACGGCTGATCTCCGCGCCCCATTTTTCCTTTGAACCGGCGTTCCTCGAATGCCAGCAGATACTCGATCTCTGGAGTGCTGGGCACCTCGCGCCGCACCGTCTCGATCGCCTTGGTGAGACCGAGCTCCGACTTGAAGAGAAGCTTAACCGCCTTATGGAGCGCGAGCCGCGCATTTTGGCTGAGCCCCAGGCGTCTCAAGCCCACCGCATTGATGTCCAGCACGTCCTGATCTATTCCGGATATCAAGGTGAACGGAGGAACGTCGCGGACGATGCGGCTCATTCCGCCCACCATCGCAACCTTGCCGATCCTGGCGAACTGGTGCACGCCGACCATGCCTCCGAAGTTAACCATCGTCTCAATCGTCGCATGGCCCCCAACCCCGACGTTGTTAGCCATGGTCACGGAGTCGGCCATTGATACGTTATGCCCCAGGTGGCAATAAGCCATGATGAAGCAGTCGTTGCCAACGGTGGTCGCGTTGCCCTCGCCCGTCGCCCGGTGGATAGTCACGTATTCGCGAAAGACGTTGCGGTCCCCGATCCGGAGCCAGGTTGGCTCGCCGTGATATTTTCGATCCTGGGGGTCGCCGCCTAGCACGGCCCCTTGGGCCACAAAGTTGTTCGCCCCCATGGTGGTGCCGCCTTTAATGGTTACGTGCGAGTCCAGCCTGGACCCAGCGCCGATCGTCACGCCGGCTTCGACGTAGCAGAACGGACCGACCACGACGTCTTCGGCCAGCTCCGCTTCCGGGTGCACATACGATAGCGGATGAATTTTGGCCAACTGAACTAATCCATCGGAATGACTTTAAAGGTCAATTCCATTGTCGCGACGATTTCCCCGTTCACGGTAGCGGTGGCTTTCATTTTTCCGATGCTGCTGCGGAACCAGAGCAGCTCGGTTTCGCTAATCAGTTGGTCGCCGGGAACGACCGGACGCTTGAACTTCACGTTATCGATGGAGCCGATAAGGGGCGTCTTGCCCTCGTTTTCAGGCTGGGAAAGAATGAGAATCGCGCCGGCCTGGGCCATCGCTTCGATGATCAAGACCCCTGGCATGATGGGCCGGCCCGGATAGTGTCCCTGAAAGAACGGCTCGTTGATCGTGACGTTCTTCAATCCCACGCACCGCTTGCCGGGTACTACCTCCAACACGCGGTCGACGAGCAGCATCGGATACCGATGCGGCAGGTATTTCATTATTTCTTGAATGTCTTTCAAATGGCAGCCTGGATATAAAGTTGCATGCTAGTGTACCGGGGGTGGTCGTGAAGGTACATGGCCTTGGGCTTTGGGCATTGGGCATTGGGCATTGGGCCTTGGGCCTTGGGCATTGGGCATTGGGCTTTGGGCTTTGGGCTTTTGGGCCTTAGGCTTTGGGCCTTGGGCTTTGGGCCTTGGGCTTTGATCTTTGGTCTTTGGGCTTTGGGACTTGGGATTGAATCGGAGGGGCCGGAACTCCCAATGCCCAAGGCCAAGGCCCCAAAGCCTAAGGCCCAAGGCCCAACGCCAACTCACTTGCTTACGCAAAATCATCTAACTTTCGCCCGCGGAACGGCGTAGTACTGACTAGTTTCAAAAAATGGTCAGTCGTCATCCAGCTCCCACACATGTAGCGTCGCCCCGCGAGGCCATTCTCGACGCCGCTTCGGCATTGTTTGGCGAGGTTGGATACCACCGCATGACGATCGACGAGGTGGCAAAGCGCGCCAACCTTGGGAAGGGAACGATCTATCTTTATTTCGACAGCAAGCAGGAGCTTGCCATCTCCATTCTTAGCAGGATGAATGGGCGGGTGCGAGAGCAGCACCGGGCGACGCTTCGGTCTCACGGAACTCCGGAAGAACGGCTGAGAACGATGCTGATCGAGCGGGTTATGATGCGTTTCGACCTAGTTCGCGACTATCGCGAGGGATTGGACCAGATGTACGCATGCATGCGGCCCCTTCTGTTAGAGAAGCGGCGAACGTGCTCGGAGGAGGAAGCTCTGGACTTCATGGAGATCTTGGTGGAGGGTCGAACGGTGGGTGCGTTCGAGTGCGACGATCCGGCCGGAACCGCGCGCGCCCTATTGGCCGCAACCGCGTCTTTATTGCCGTATAGTTTGAGTGCCACAGAACTGGGTTCGAGAAAGGACTTGGAAGAGCGTGCCTTATTTATGAGCGACATGCTGATTCGCGCTTTGAGGCCATGTGACCCAAATGGGATGATTGGTCAGCGCATCTATGGGGGAGATCGATGAAGACGCAGGACAAGCCGCGAGTCGAGCAGGAGCCGGAACAAGAAGTCGCCGAAAAGAGTTCGTCGCGGAAGAGGCCTATCCTCTACGCTATCGGACTTGTCGTGTTTGTCATCGCCCTGATCCAGGGCGTCCGCTATTACGGATACGCAACGACCCACACCGGCACGGACGACGCCTATATAACATCCGACCTCATTCAGATAGCCCCGCAAGTGTCTGGCACGGTCACCAAGGTTTTCGTTAAAGAAAACGATCACGTAAAGAAAGGGCAGTTGCTTGCCACTATCGATCCAAGCACGTTCCAGCAAGCCGTGCAGCAAGCGCAAGCCGACTATGATCTTGCCCTTGCACAGGAAAGCGCGGCTCAGACCAACGCTGGACTCACTCAAGCCCAAGGCAACGCCCAAGTGCAGAGTGCAGAAGGCGTAGTGGCTCAATCGACTGCTGGAGTTGGCTCCGCTCAGGCCGACGTAGCAAAGAGCGCGGCCGCGGTAGCGGCGGCAAAGTCCGCATCGGAAGGCGCGCAGGCGAACGTGGCGAACGCAAACTCGGCGATTGCCGCCGCCAAAGCCCAGGTCGAGCGAAGCAAGGCGGCGGTGGCTGGCGCAAGGGCCGCTCTCCAAACGGCCAAGAACGCCGTGGTGAGCGCGCAGGCTGATCAGACTGCGGCCCAGGCCGCATCCGTGAAGGCCGCGCGCGACGATGCTAGGGCCAACGTTCTCTTCAACCAGGGCGCCATTGCAGCGCAACAGCTCGACGCCTACCATGCCGCCGCCCAGGAATCGGCCGCTCAGCTTAGCGCGGTGGAACAGACGGTTGCGAGCGCAAAGTCTGGCGTCATACAAGCCCAATCGAACCTCGATTCTGCGGGGGCGCAGCTCAACGCTTCGCAGGCAGCTTTGGTCCAATCAAGGTCCCAACTGGTCGCAGCCCAAGCCGCATATGGGGCGTCGAAGTCTCAGATCGGCGAAGCCATTCAGGCGCAACTTGGAGCCGAGCAGAATGTCGCGGGCGCGCACGGGAAAACAGGCCAAGCCCTTGGACAACTAAGCGAGGCGAAGACGGTGAACCAGCAGGTTGAAGTGAGCAAGAGCCAGGTGACGGAAGCGCAAGCCAAGGTCGAGCAGGCTAAAGCGGCTTTGGCTCAAGCAAAAATAAATTTGGGCTACTGTACGATCTCGGCGCCAAGCGATGGCCAGATTACGCACAAGACGGTGACAGAAGGATCGCTGGTGCAACCCGGCGGATCGCTCATGGTCGAGGTGCCAGACGAACTGATGTGGGTGATGGCCAACTTCAAGGAGACGCAACTTGTGGGTGTTCAGCCGGGCCAGCCGACCGAAGTCGAGGTGGACGCGGTACCGAGCCATTCCTTCAAGGGCAGAGTTCAAAGCCTATCCGGTGGAACCGGGTCGACTTTCACCCTTCTTCCGCCCGACAACGCTACGGGCAACTTTACGAAGGTGGTTCAGCGTATCACCGTCAAGATCGTGCTCGACCCTAACCAACCAGACCTGAACCTCCTGCGCGCCGGCATGTCGGCGGTCGCAACCATTCGAACTCGTTAGCGGGTAACAAAAAAGCGCCCCGGCCGGAAAGCCGGGGCGCTTGAATCGTGGAGACTAGTTGGCAGCAGTCTCAGGAAGAACGTGGCCAAGCGCCGAGTTCGAGCATGTCGGAGGCGCCGACATGGCCCCGATCGTATACGTGCCGTTCATCGGCTCGGTCGGGAAGACCTTTACATAGGTCGGCGCAAGGTCGGTCGACGCCGGTACTGCGGTGTCGGGCTCCTTGTTGTCCATTGCCCACTGGTCCTTGGCGTCGGCGATTTCACGCAGGTTGTTGATACAGCTATTGGTGCGGCTGGTATCTCGAGCGTGCATGAAGTTCGGCAACGCGATAGCGAGAAGGATGCCGATGATCAAGACGACAATCATGATCTCGACAAGGGTGAAAGCTTTCTTTTTTCGTACGATTTTCATTCGTGGCTCCTGCCGTCTCCGGCGTCTATATAAAAGAGTTCCTCAGAGCAGTGTTACGAAACCCCGTAGATTTGCCAGGAAATGAATCTTTCCTTAAGAACTTATCACAGGCAACCGGCATACAGGATCTCCGCACTTGCAGAGGTTATTATTGGAGTAACCGAGTCCTTAACAGAGACTTGGACCTCACCGCCGGGATTAATCAAGCAATACAACGAGGCCCGACCCGAATGCCGTGCATAGACCGCGGCCGCGGCTGCACTTCCGGTTCCGCAACCTTGGGTTTCGCCAACCCCGCGCTCCCAGATTCGTATTCGGATTCGATCTCCGTCTTCAGGAACAGCCCAAATCACGCTGGTCCGCTCAGGAAAGAGGGGGTGGTGCTCGATGGCAGGGCCAATTCGAAAGAACTCGGCGTCGTCCGGCAGGCGGTCGGCGAGGATAACGGTGTGCGTGCTGCCCGTGGTGACAGCGCTTAGGGTGAGAGTTTCCCCTAACACCTCGATCGGCGCCATAAAGAGTTCGCCCTCTCTGGCCATCGGCACTGCTTCGGGCCGATAGTCGGGCGGGGGAAATACGGAACGGACCCTGCCATCGTCCAGTATGGTCGTGCTCACGGTTTCTCCGAAGTGGTGAATGGAAGTCTCGACGCCGGACCACCCCTTCCGAAAGCCGTATAGCGCCGCGCATCGTATGCCGTTCCCACAGAAGTCCTCGCTTCCGTCGGTATTGAACATGCGCAGCCGAAGCCCGTCGCCCTCTGGCCCTATAACTAGCAGACCATCGCTTCCGATCGCAAACCGCCGGTCTGAGGTCTCCCGGGCTAGTTGCGGAAGAGCGTTTTGATCGACTTCATCGAGGTGAACGAGAACGAAGTCGTTGCCGAGGGATTGAACCTTTACGAAGGGGAGCGAGCCGTTCATTAGGTCGCGGCTCCCTCAAACGAATTAGCAGAAGGGTAGAGGGTAGAGGGTAGGGGGTAGAGCAGGATAGGCCTTGGGCTTTGGGCTTTGGGCCTTGGGGTGGGAGAGTAGAGGGTTGAGGGCCTTGGGCCTTGGGCATTTGGCCTTGGGGTGGGAGAGTAGAGGGTTGAGGGCCTTGGGCCTTGGGCATTGGGCCTTGGGGTGGGAGGGCAGACGGTTGAGGGTCGAGGGCCGAGAAAGATAGGCCTTGGGCCTTGGGCCCTGGGCCTTGGGCTTTGGGCATTGGGCCTTGGGGTGGGAGAGTAGAGAGCAGAGGGTATTGGGTAGAGGGTAGTGGGTAGAGGGTAGAGGCGTTGCAGAACTAGGAACATACAACGCCAGCACCTATCCATAGCCCTATCAGACAATCGATTTCCGCAACCCAAGCTTCCGACCCACCTTTAGCGTCAAATCCCAAGGCCCAAGGCCTCCTGAACCGCCTCTACCCTCTACCCTCTACCCTCTAACCCTAAGGCCCAAGGCCCAAGGCCCAAGGCCCCAAGGCTCAATGCCCAACGCCCAATGCCCAATGCCCAATGCCCAATGCCCCCGGCCCAAGGCCCAAGGCCCAATGCCCAATGCCCAATGCCCCCGGCCCAAGGCCCAAGGCCCAAGGCCCAATGCCCCCGGCCCAAGGCTCAACGCCCAAGGCCCAATGCCCAATGCCCAAGGCACCCGGCCCAATGCCCAACGCCTATCCGCCTCACGGCCCAACCGTCTCCAAATAACATTTCGCCTGGCTGATCGACGCCCTGAACCAGCCGCCGTCGGGGCATAGAATGGGGAACCACCAGGCGCTTGGCCGGTGGCTGGCCTTGGCCAGGCCCTTGGACGTGATCACCGCCTCACGGATCAGCTTCAGCCGTTTTAGCTCGGCCTCTAGTTCAATGCTGCGCCGCCTCTCGTGAAGGGTTTGAATCTCCGGCCTTCGGACGAAGTCGCTCTCCTCTTTCTGGAGTTCCCGGATCTCCTTTCGCTTTGTGGTAATCGCATGAACTATGCTCTCTATCCGTTGGGCGAACTCCGCCCGTTCCTTCAGGCGAACTTCAGTTTCGGACTTCCCAAACAGGTATTCGCGGAAATGGTTTCCCATCGCCAGCTCGGCCTCTACCCGCTGCTTCTTCAAGTCTCGCAGCTCATTGCGGCTGCCGCGCCTGCGGTTCTTGATTTCCTCGATTTCCCGCTCGACCTCCTCCATCTTGTCGTGAAGGTGGCCGTACTCGCACGCTAGGCAGTGCCACGAACCCCCCGCTCTTGTTTCCAGAAACTGGATGAGGTCGAGAGGCCTTTTGAGCTGGGCGAGCTGATCCAGAAGGGCCGCCTGCTCGTTCGCCACGTCGCGCCAGCGGGCGGCGAAGCTCGGAGCGGCGAGATCTTCCGTTCCGAACGGGCCCTGGAAGGGCTCGGGGAGGCGGAGCCAGGTGTTGCACTCGCTCAACGCGTCCCACACCTCCAGCGATACACGCAGAATCGGGTTCATCTTGAGGCCGTGCCCCTTTGCGTCAAGCCGCTCATGCATCTTTCTCGTGTATTTAACGTAGCTCGACGCTCCCTCATGGAAAACGAAAACGAACTCCCGCGCCAACATTCCGATCAGCGTTACCGCCTTGCCAATGAGAACGCAGTCATCGCCCAGCTTGGTGCTGATTGCGTCGGCAAGGTCCTGGATATGGCGAAGAGGCTTCGAAAGGGAGATGAACTGTGGCTCGTGAGTCATTATCACGATGGCTTTCGGGCCGACCCGAATGGTGCCGCGGCCCTTGCCAGGAATCACCAAATCGAAGGGGATCGCCCCCGTTCCGAAGCGGTCGAGTCCGTAGATCTCAGAACCCTTGATCGCCAAGTTGTAAGAATCGCACGCCGCTTCCGCCGATTCCGGGCTGACAAACAGGTTGACAAGGTCGAAGCGCGGTTGCGAACAGGTTTTCCGGTTGAACTTTAACAGTTCCGTGGTCTTGGTTTCTTCGATGGCAACCTGTTCGCCCGCCACAAAGCTGTAAATCTCAGGAAGTAAAGCCTTATAGTAGTCGGCGAGGGTCGTTTCTGGGTCCCTTTCATAAGCGTCCTGAGCGAGCGAGCGAAGCAGGTTCCCCTTTTCCTCAGAGACGGCCTTCTTGGTCTCACATACGGAGGCTAAGGAAGCATCGATCGCCCAGTCCAGCGTCGACTTCAATTCCGGGTACAGCTCTTTGAGCCGGACTTCGGAGGTTACCGGCGCGTCCTCGTCGAGCGACACGATGCCTCGCCAACCCCAAGCCTCGGTGGCTTGGTCGAGCATGTTGGGCCGGCCTTTGAGAATCTTCTCGAGCCGCAATCCCGCCGCATAGAGCGCATCCCGCGTGACCACCGTCTCGGACCCGAAAAGCGCTGAAAACTCGGCCGCTGCGCTCCATAGCCCCCTTGTTTTGGTGTCGTTGTGGGGGAACGCTTTGAACTCTCCCTTCTTATGCGTGCCGCTGGGAAGCTTCGCGAAATAGTCGGTGTCGTGAATCCCCGCAACCAGCTTGCGAGGGTGGCGTCTATTGGCGGCGGCAAGGGCCACCCCCGCCTTCATCGGCTCGTCCCAAAAAACGGTCTGTCCAAGCGCAAGCAGAGACGCATGCGGGCTCGTGCGATCGAGTTCCTCGAGGGCCTCGGCCAACGAGAGCATACAGCGCGGTTCGGTCGTTGTGGAATGCACCTTGTTGGAAATACGTGATTTGGATCGTTTCAGTTCGATGGCGGCTCGTCAGCCTGGGTCCCGCTCCAACATCTCGCGCACGTTGGGTGGGATTGTAGTCGCCTTGCGCTGCCGCCCCATCAACACATGCCAAGTGTGGCCCTCCGTAAGCACCTTGTCCGATCCTTGTCGCACGATCTGATACTTAAACAGCAGCGCCGCCCGCTTCACCTCATCGAGCCAGACCCGGACCGTAATCTCATCGTCGTATCGAATTTCGCCCTTGTAACGAACGTGGGCTTCCACCACGGGAAGCATGTAACCCATTTCTTCGAGGTCCTTATAGCTGAAACCTCTAGCCCGACACCAAGCGCCCCGCGCCTGCTCAAACCAAAAAAGGTAGTTCGCATAATACGCATGCCCCATGGGGTCCGTCTCCCCATATCGCACGCGAATAGTGTCCTCAGTCACGGAGCCAAGCATTGATGCAGGTTACCGGTCTTGAGTGTTCGGTGTTAGGTGTTGGGTGTTTGGCCTTGGGTTGAGAGGGTAGAGGGTAGAGCGTAGGGTAGAGGGGATGGGCCTTGGGCTTTGGGCCTTGGGATGAGAGGGTAGAGGGTAGAGGGTAGGGTAGAGGGGATGGGCCTTGGGCTTTGGGCATTGGGGTGAGAGGGTAGAGGACGAGGGATTGGGTAGAAGGTAGAGGCTTTGCAGAATCCGTAGCATACAAGGCGACCACCTATCCTATAGTCCAATCAGACAATCGATATCCGTAACCCACTTCCGACCCACCTTTAGCGTCAAATCGCAAGGCCAAGGCCTCCTGAACCGCCTCTACCCTCTACCCTCTACCCTCTACCCTCAACCCTTAGGCCCAAAGCCCAAAGCCCAAGGCCAAATGCCTAAGGCCGAACGCCCAACACCCGAACGCCCAACACCCAACACCTAACACCTAACACCCAATATGATATAACCACCCCATGGGACCAGCCTTGCTTTTCGCGATCTGGCTTGGGATCGGTGTTTGGCAGTGGCGGCGGGGGCGGCGATTGTTGGTCCGGCTCCGGGCGATTCGGCCGACCTATCGTAAGGTTTGGGGCACGTTGCTCCTCGCGGGCTCGGCGGCCCTTCTTCTTGGCGGCTTGTTTTTGCTCGCCAGTTCCAACCCGGGCGGCGCATTTCGAGTAGTGGATTGGCTTGTTATCGCCGTTCTGGGCGCCATATTCGTCTATTCTCAAACGATGGCCGCAGCGATGCTCGTCAGCTTGGGCGACTTTGGCGTAACTTCGAGCGCAAGCGCCGCGTCCACTACTCGCATCCACGAAGGAAAATGACTCCATGAAAAAGCTCGTCCTCTGCCTCTGTCTCGTTTGCGTCTCCTGCATCGCCTGCTTCGCCCAAACGGACCAGGACAAGCAAAAGGCCATCTCCGATTTCCGGTTCAAAATTCATCAGCTCGAAATCTATAACATGGTTCTGCCGGTTCTTCTGAAGAAGGATCAAATCAGGTCCATTCTTAAGGAGGTTGAAAAGATAAGGGAAAAGCGCCGCGAGATCCTGGATGCCCAGTACAAGCTTATGCGCCAACTTCAAAACGGAGTCGACGACGCCCTGGTGGCTGCCTCGACGAGGGGCGCCATCCCCGGCCAACAACTGGTCGGCCAACTCTACAAGGCGACTCAAGCGACGTTGATCGAGCTCTCCCTGTGGTCCAGCGAGGCCACGGACCTTATTTATACGACGGTTACGGCCACCTTAGACAAAGGCCAGCAGACCGTAATGGCAAAAACGCTCAACCCGAGGGACTTTCCCGATCAACTGAAGAAGCCGGAAGAAGTATCCCAAGCGGACCGCATCAAGATCTTCATCCGCAACGTCTTCCTGGACCCGGACGCGTACGACATCCTAGTGAAGATGAGCATCTGAAGCGGAGGTAAGCGGGTGGCGGCTGCGTCAGACTCGTCTGACGAGTCGGACCCGTCCCAGGCCCAAGTCCCAAGGCCCAATGCCCAATGCCCAAAACCCAAAGCCCAAGGCCCAAGGCCCAAGGCCCAAAGCCCCCCTAATCCTTAACCCTCCGGGTGTCCAACCCGACATTCATCTCTTCAACCAGCCTCGCTTGGGACTCACGGAACTCTCCAAGCTTCTCCGCGATGTCCAAGTCGGTCGCGCCTAGGATTCTCAACGCAAGCAGCGCCGCGTTCTTGGCGTTGCCGATTCCCACGGTTGCAACGGGGACGCCAGCCGGCATCTGAACGATAGAAAGCAATGAATCCTCGCCTCCCAACGCCTTCGTTGCCACCGGAACTCCAATCACAGGAAGGGTCGTGATCGAGGCGACCATGCCGGGTAAATGGGCGGCGCCACCTGCCCCCGCGATGATCACCTTCAACCCGCGTCCCCGCGCGGTGGAAGCGTAGCTGTACATGCGCTCCGGGGTCCTATGAGCGCTTACGACCTCCAACTCGAAAGACACGCCCCACTCGGCAAGCAAGTCTGCGGCAGGCTGCATGGTCTCCAAGTCGCTCTTGCTGCCCATGATGATTCCGACGATCGGCATGAGGAGAGAATACTCGCTGGGTGGGTGTCGAGGGCAGACCGTGAAGCAGTGGTGCTCACAGCGGCGGGCTGCTCGGACAAGTCAGACGGGTCTGAAAGTTTCTCGCAAAGCCCCCAGGGCGCAAGCACCCTGTGGTTTGTCCCTTTGTTTAGTCATTTTGCCCCTTGATTCGGGATTGGAACCACCGAAAACACCGAATCCACCGAAGCCCAGAACCGAAGGGTCAGTCCTGCCAATCACCAATCACCTATCACCTTTCACCTACAACCCTCCCGCACTTACTTCCTCGCTTCGCTTCGCTCTGCGGCTACCGCGATCGCTTCGGCGCAGCGCTCGCTGGCCCCCACGTTGGCTGCGATGATCGCGCGGGCGGCGTCTCCCATCTTCGCCCGCGTCTCGGGCGAATCCATCAGTTCCTTCATTACTGTAGCGAGTTCGGCCGGCGTGCGCACGGTTCTCGTCGCCCCTGCCTGTTCGGCCAACTGGGCTACATCCCTGAAGTTGTGCATGTACGGGCCGTGGATGACCGGCTTGCCGTGGGCAAGGGGCTGCATCAGGTTTTGTCCGCCGAGCTTTGCGAACCCACCGCCGATGATCGCCACGTCGGCCACGCAGAACACCTGGCCGAGTTCGCCGTACGTGTCCAGGATCAAATAGCTTCCGCTTTCGCCTTTCGACCTTAGCGCCAAATCCCCACCCGCCGCGCGAACCGCGGCCGACAGTTCCGGCACCCGCTCCAAATGCCTTGGCGCGTGAACGACGCTTATCTTATCGAGCCCGTACTCCTTCAGGCCCTGCAACACGAAGTTTTCCTCTTCCGCTCCGCGGGTCGACCCGATCACCACAACGGGCCGTCCTTGGGGGAGCTTCAGCTTCTCGTGCCACTCGGCTGGGTTCGCGTCGAGGCCGTCCACCGCCTGATCGAACTTGACGTTCCCCATGATGGACACGTTGTGCCCGCCCAGAGCCTTGATCCGCTCCGCGTCGACCTCCGTTTGCATGAGACACTGATCTACGTCTTTCATGAGGTCCCGATAGAAGAACGCCACTTTCGATGCGAGCGGAAAGCTCCGATCGCTGATTCGTCCGTTCACCAGCATCGTCGTCGCCCTGAAGGCCTTTGCCGAAAACACGAAGTTGCGCCATAGCTCGGTGTCGATCGTGATCACCACCGCTGGCTGCACCTTTTGCATCGCCACCATCATGAAGCGCGTGACGTCGATAGGGAAGTAGACGAGGTGATCGTAAAGACCCTTGGCCCGCTCGATGGCGGTTTGGTGTCCGCTGCTCGTGGTCACGCTCAGCACCAGCTCGTAGTCGGGCAGGCGCGTCCTGAGTTGTTTGAGGACCGGGATGGTCGCCACGACCTCTCCTACCGACACGGCATGAATCCAAATCCGCTTTCGATCCTTCCGAAATTCGAAGGAGTAGTTTCCAAAGCGCTCGCCCCAAATGGGCTTTTCTTTGCGCTGGGCTGTTCGGAATAGCATCCAGGCGATCCAAAACGGAGACAGGATGGTTAGAACGAAGTTGTAGAGAAGAAACATTTAAGCGGCGTCGAGCCTATCGCCGGTGATGAGGAAGTAGGCCTGGAGATATTTCTCGCGGGTTTTTGCGACGACTTCGTCTGGCAAAGTTGGACCCGGCGGCCGTTTGTCCCAGTGAATCGTCTCGAGATAGTCGCGGACAAACTGCTTGTCGTAGCTGGGCTGCGGCCCGCCCGCTTGGTAGCTGGCAAGGTCCCAATAACGGGAACTGTCGGGCGTGAGCGCCTCATCGATCCACAAGATGCCCTCGTCAGTGAGTCCGAACTCGAATTTGGTGTCGGCCAAGATCAGGCCCTGAGCCAAAGCGTGGGTGGCCGCCTTCGAATACAGGTCGAGGGTCAGATCTCTAACTTTCTCCGCCGTCTGCAGCCCCACGATATCCACCGTTTGGCGCCAGCTCAGATTCATGTCGTGACCTTCCTCCGCCTTGGTTGCGGGCGTGAAGATCGGCTCGGGAAGCCGGCCGCTCTCGAGCAATCCCTCTGGCAGACCCAAATCGTGGACGCCGGACCCTAGTTGGCGATACTCTTTGAAAAGGCTGCCGGCTATGTAGCCGCGAGCCACGCATTCGATGCTGAGAGGTTTGGCCTTCTTCGCCAAGGTGCACCGACCTCGCAGGTCGGGAACGTCCTGCCCCAGCCGTTCAGCGATGACGGTATCGTCGGTGGAGATCACGTGGTGATGACAAACGCTTCCCAATCGATCGAACCAAAAGGCGCTCATCTGGTTGAGCACGCGGCCCTTGTCGGGAATCCCGTTCGCCATGATCACGTCGAAAGCGGAGATCCGGTCAGTGGTCACGATCAGCAGTTCCGAACCCAAATCGTAAATCTCCCGAACCTTGCCAGAGCTGGAAGGCATAATCCCAGCCAATCGGGAAGTCAGGAGGGCAGGCATGGAGAGATTATACGCGGGCGGGTGGGCAAGTGGATATAAGCGAGGGCTTAAGCACCAGGCCAGTCAGTCGGACAAGTCAGACGCGTCAGACAGGTCAAACTAGTCCGACCAATTCGAGCCCCTTTACAGAATGAGCTCAATTAGCGTGAAAACGGATATTCTGCTTTCCGCCTTGTCCTAAGAAGCTCGTAGTCCGCAATCGCGTTTTCGATTTCTTCTGGGTTCATTTCCGCGTATCGGAGCGCGCTCAAAAGGTCGCTCTTGGTTAGGCCAGGGAACGATGCCTTCAGCTCTTCAAGCGAGCCGAGCTTGCGGTATTCGAGCACGATCTCCCAAACCGGAACGCGGCCCTCCGCAAGGCATGCCGCTTTGCGCATTTCGTCGTGGACGACCATCGACTCGAACGTTTTGACCCGCTGTCTATATTCGATCAGGCGCGTTTCGATTTCCGCCTCGTCTACGGCAAGAAGCTTCGCGCCTTCCTCGACCGAAAGCATTTCCTGGTCGACGGCGGCTACGGCCAGGTCGTCGTAAAGGCCGGGAATGTTGCCCCACAAGCAGTTCAAGGCCTGCTCGGCACGTTCAGGTTCACAGTTAACGAGGCGCTGCAATTGCGCCACTTGCCAAATCTCCAATCTAGCCCACATTGTCTTTCGCCAATTTTTGACCAACGTCGGCCAGGTTAAGTGAACAACACCGTCCACTAGCCTTATTATCGGCCCGGCGAACCGGGCACTAGAGATACAGACTGTCCAAGGGTGTCAACAGTGTTCGATTGTTGACTAGAAATATATAGGAGGGCAACCGGTGGGTTTTAAGCGGTAATTTGGGTGGTGGGCAGGACTCGTCAGACTGGTCCGACGGATCCGAGCCCAGCTACCCTCTACCCTCTACCCCTCGACCCTCTACCCTCCTCATGAACTCCCTCACCGCTTCGTTGTATTTCTCCGGCTGAAGCCAGCGGCCCTCAGAGTGTCCGCACTTTTCGAACCAGACGACGGTCGTCTCGCCGCCGCAGGCTGCTTCGTTCCTGTTGGCCTCGGCTACGGTCGCCAGGTTGTCCCTGTCGCCGTGGAGGATCAAAACGGGCGCCTTTATCGCCGAAAGAGCCTTGGCTACGTCAGGCCGGAATGGGTTAAAGCCGGCAAGGGGAGCGGCCAGCACGACCGAGGGCGTCAGAAAGAAGCTCAAGACCCGTCCTCCCAGAAAGCGCCACCAACCCGAAATAGCCTGAGGCAGCCGCGAGTAGGCGCTATCCAATATCAAAGCGTCCGCGAGCGCCGGGTCTTCCGCTAGGGCGAACGCGCTGGCGGCGGAACCCATGCTGCTTCCGAGGAGAACTACCCGCGCCTTCGGCGCGCGCGACCGGGCAAACGTTGCCGCAGCCGCCACGTCCGCCCGTTCCGTCCAGCCCAGTCCGGATTTTTTGCCGCCGCTCTTCCCATGTGCGCGAAAGTCGTAAAGGAGCGAAGAGCACCCGAACTGGGCCATGTAAGTGGCCAGGGGCGCAAGCTCGCACCGGTTCATCAGGTAACCATGCGACATCACGAACACCGTCTGGCAGCCCTCGACGCCAACCCACCAGCCGCGCAATAGCGTGCCATCGGCGGATGCGAACTCGACGTCCTCTTGAGGCAAACCAAACCCGCCGGGCGATAGATAAATTGGCGTTCGTATCGGGTGAAGGCTGAACCATGCAACCCCAAAAAGGGAGAGCAAATACGCCCCAAAGGCCAAAAGTAGCCAAATCATTCGCTATTGCCACCCGCAAGGCCCCCCGAATGCGATAATCTCTTTCTAGACACCTTGGAAGCTATGTACGCGCTCAACTTTTACAACGACCTCTACGGAGACGTGCTCCGCAATTCCCGCAAGACGGCAACCATCCGCTTGGGCGACAAGTCAGACAAGTATAAGTCAGGAATGGTTGTGTGGGTCACGGTTGGCCCACGCTTCGGTCGAAGGCAGAAACTTTACTCGGCGATTTTGGACCGGGTCGAGGTAAAAGTGGTTCACGAGCTGTCCCCCCGCGACATCGAGCGCGAAAATCCTGAGTTCCGCGCCCACGACGACGTGATCGAGATGCTCTCCAGAATCTACGGCGACTTCATAACGCCCGAGCACCGGGTGACGGTCATCTACTTCTCGAGAATCGACGAGTAGGTTTGGGGAGGCGGCTCTTTTAAAACCCGCAATTTTAACCTCCGCAACCAGTCCAAGTCCGCCAACCATATACAGATAGCATGTTAGCAGTCGCTATTATCGCCTACGTTGCCGCCGCGGTTATTGCCCACGTGTGGTGCGTCAAGTCCGCGAAGCCCATCCCGCATCCCGATTGGATCTGGGATCAACAGCCCGAAGAGCAGCTCGAAATCGCACGTCGGGCAGCCTAGACCCTACTTGGCCGGCAAACACATACAGCTCGAGCTAATGCTCATGTCTGCGTCCGCCCACGTCTTCTTGAACTGGGCGTCGTAACCTTTCGCCTCGCCCGCTTTTCCCAGGGCGATTAGCGCGCGCGACATGCCATAAAGGGACCAACCGTTTCCGGGTCGCCGCTTCAGGTCCTCTTGGTAGACGTCGAGTGCTTCGGCATAACGCCCGGCATCCTCCAAGGTCGCGCCCAAAGTGTGCCGGGTTGGAATCAGCCAATCGGGCGGTTCGTCGTATCCCAATTGGTCTTCTCCATCGACCGCCAGCTTCAGCGCCGCCAGCGCATCGTCTGCTTTGCCCTCGCGATAGAGGATCTCGCCCTCGAGGAGGTGGTCCTCGATGGCCATGATTGCGCTCGCCGTGTTGAGCCCGACCGTCTCATCGGACGGCACTTTCTTCATGGCCTCTCGAAACGCCGTCTGCTCCTCGCGGGCTTTGTCAGGTTCTTGCTTGGCTGAGTAGGCCACGCCCCTTGCGGCGTGTCGAATCGCCTCGGTAAACGGGAACTTCGGACCCAGGGACTCCACCGCTAGAATGTCGTCCCACTTCCCGAAGCGAACCATCAATTCGACGGGTAGTTCCAGCATGCTGTCGAACAAGGGCGCCTCGGCTTCCATGTCCTCTTTAGGGAACAGTCCTTTGAGCTGCGCAACCGCCTGAATCGCTTCACTGCTTTGGCCTCGCATCATGCACGCATAGGCGAGCATTTCGCGGTTGTGGGCCATGTATAAGGCGTAAAAGCCAGGGTGGGGGTTCTTGGCCAGAAAGGCGTTATCGATGGCTATCGCCTTTCGATTGGCGATGATCGCGTCCTTCCAACGCCCCGTGCGCACATAGATGTGGGAAGGCATATGAACCATATGCCCAAGACCCGGCTCCATGTCCCGCAGCTTGTCTGCCGCCTCAAGGCCCCATTCGGGGTGCGAGGAAGACTCGGTCGCGTGGATCATCAGGTGGTTTCCCATAGGGTGGTTCGGGTCCAGCTTGAGAACGGCGTGAAGTGTGGAAAGCACGGTGTCGGTGTCCGGCGCGGGGCTTCCGTCCAGGTTCCACTGCTTCCATGGCCGCAGGTCCATGAGCGCTTCCGCGTAAAGTGAGCCCGTGTCCGCGTCGACAGGATTTGCCTTCCAAGCTTCACCCATTTTGTCGGCATAGGCTTTGTCGAGCGGCGTCCGGTCTGCGGGCGGGTTCTTCGCGAACCGGACGTTGATTGCGGCGAGGAGTGGCTTGTCTCGGCTGGCAAGTTCAGCGTCTGGGGAGTCGGCCTTTTGAACTGCTTCCCAAGCGATCTTCGCCCGCTCGGGGTCTACTTCGGGGTCGTTGATGTTCGGCCCGCAAGCCATTGCGATGCCCCAATAGGCCATCGCACAATTCGGATCGAGCTTTGCCGCCATCTGAAAAGACCGCCGCGAAGCTCCGTGGTTGAAGCCGTAAAGGTAGGCGAGGCCTTGGTCGAAATACTTTTGGGCGAGCGGACTGGTGGTGGCTACTTTGCGCGAGTGGTGACCCAGCCCAGGGTTAAGCGGTATGTCCGGCTTTTGGGCGTGGAGGACGGCGCTAGCGAGGATGAGCGAGATGAGCATAGCTGGTCCCATTTTCGCACCAATGACGAGGAATTGCAACTGGGAGCTAAATGGGGTCCGGCGCCCTTGCGAGAAATCTCCGGCCCCCGCTACTGCTATTCCGCGTACTCTACAGTTCCAATTCCGGGTAATACCGAACCCGCAACGCCAACTTAACTAGGGGTTTGCGACTTTGTGGCATCGCGAGAACACATCCGGGAATCCCGCCGCTACGCTCTGCCGATCAACGACTCAAAGACTCTTCTTCCGCTTCCGAAGAAGCGGCAGCGTCAGAAGCGCAATGCCCACTAGGGTCGTCGGCTCCGGCGTTGCCTGAGCCTTTACCTTCGTTCCATTTCCCAGAAGCACCGAGCTATAGAAGCTGTTGTCCGCCGTCACGTAAAAGTTCGTGTATTGCTTCAATAGATTGCTGTTCACGGTAAACGAGCCTGTGTCGTTTGGGCCCGAAGTTCCATGGTTGAGAAGGGTTAAGGTGGCGGGACCCTTGAGCGCGCTTTGATTGGAGCCGTAGACCAGGAAGCCCTCGTGTGTGGCCTGGTCGACGCTGGACATAAGAATGTCTAGTTCTGAGGCGGTGGTTGCCTTGGGAGTTTGAATATCCGTTATATCGAGGAGGGTCGCGCCGCTGAGCTTGGGCGTGCCCGCGCCGTTCCGAAGTTCGCTATCGCTGAAAGGGCCAGTCCCGATGCCGTTCTCCGGCCCGACTAGAATGTTGTAAGGCGTGGCGTTCAAGGAGACCGAAGATAGGTTTTGGTTCAGCGACGAAGCGCTGAAAAGACCGGCAATCTCGAGGCTGAAGCCGTTGCTGGTGAACGTGTCCACCGGTTGGGCCGGGGCACTGTTGAAGTTGAAAGTGGCCGACTGGGCGGCGGAAAGGGCGGCTAAAGAAGAGCCGCATAGAAGGGAGGCTAGTATCTTTTTCATTTGTATTGGACCAAATACAGCTTCGCGCCGCGCAGCAGCCTCTGCGATCGCAAATCTAGCTCATTGTATTCCTCCGCAGGCTCGGTTGAGGCAGCTCGGCACACTATCAGGTAGTAGTGCCAGGGATTGGCTAGAAGGCCTGTGTAGATACTTGTTCGGGATTATTAATCGCAGAAGGCACGGAATCGCACAAGTATTCCATGTCACCTGCCGACGCGGGACGCGGCGTCAAGCCGCCGCAACGCAAAACGCGGTCAAACCCGCTGCACTCCATATCGGGACCTCTTCGCGTTCCTTAAGAATAACATCCGGTCCCCCTAGTCTATGATTGAGCAAATGGATAGCCCTCAGTTGCGTAGCGTGGACCTAGTCGATGGCGAAAAGGTATTGTGGTCCGGCAAGCCGGTTGTGGCAATGGTGGCTGGGCAGAGCCAGGGCTACACAAAACTCTATGGGTTGTTTTTCGTCGGTTTTGCCGTGTTTTGGATGTTGATGGCCTCGGGAATGGTGAACGGGAACACAAAACCTACGCCAGCCCCCTTATCGTTCTTCCCGCTTTTCGGCTTACCTTTTTTAGGCGTCGGGCTGTACATCGCGTTTGGCCCCAACTATGTGGCCTCCCAGCGCCTGAAGAACACATTCTATGTGCTCACCAATCGGCGGGCGGTCGTCGTGACGGAAGGAAGCGTTCGCACGGTGAAAGCCTACGACCTAAGCAGCATGACCGGAGTGGAGAAGCAGACGAGGCCGGACGGCTGCGGCGCGATCGTGTTTCAGCTCAAGGACGGAGCAGCGGTTATTCCCGCGTACGCCTACCGGAACTCGAACCAAATGATGATGATGAACGTGACGCCGCCAGGGTTTTACGGCATCAACGACGTGGATTCGGTGTACCGGCTTTTTGAGTCCACGAGGACAGGCTCCAGTTAACCCAGCTTTTGTCTGGCTGTGAGACGTCTATAGTTAGAGTTTGGCCCCCTCATCTGGTTCACCCACCCCTTGCCACTCCCGCAAGCGGAAGGCGAAAGTTGCACGGCCTCCCTACGGCCCTGAAACGGTAATCGTCCGTAGCCCGCTTGCCGTGGCTGTGCCAACGTTGAACGTGCTCGAGCCGTTCTCCGCGGCGCCGGAGAGAGTTCCGGTGTACGTGCCGTTGGGAAGCCACCAGGAAGGGCTTGTGGCCTGGCCGTTTACGGAGGCTGAGAGGGCGCCTGCGGAGATCGACCAGGCGCCCGCCTTTGGGATAAAAGTGGTCCCGTTTGCGTTGCGTGCGGTCAGGTACACGCGGGTCATATGGGCCAGGAAGCCGGCGTAGCCCGTTTGGGCGGTCAGGTTCGAGGAGGACGTGGCGCCCAGGGTAACGGTGAAGGTGCATGGCCGGCCGGGGCTTATGCTTAGCGAAGAGCTGGTGTAGGTTCCGTCGGGGAGCCAGATGGACGGGGTCATGCCGTTTGGGGCAGTTGAAACGGAGATCCCCCCGATTCTGCAAGTGGCATATGCGACCGGCGAGGCGGCCGTGACCGACTGGACCACGTGGCCCTCGATCGCGGTGTAGTACACCGTGGTCTGCCCAAGCGAGACGCCCGTTTGCACGGCGGGAAGGCCCTTCGCGCCGGTGGGAACGCAGACGACGACCTCATAGCTGGTGTTGGGGGCCGTGGGGCTTGGCGGGCTGTTGAAGGTTACGACACCGCCAGAGGTGGTTCCGCTGGTAGGGGGCGAAAGCGGCGTGCCATCGTTGTTGAGCAGCTTGACCTTGGTGCCATCGGGGACGGTTCCGCCGTCAACCCTCTGGGTGACTGTGACATGAAGGCCCGAACCGCCTTGCGGGGTAAGCAGGTAATAGGGGTTCTCCCCGCCCTTACTCTTAACGTTTGTTACTTCCTGCACGAGGATCTGGCCGCGGCCGTTGACCGCGATCGGGATCATGCTCATCCCGAGGATCGTGGATAGGTCGTAGGTTGCGCCCTGATAGACGATCCAGGTATCGCCGGAGTTCTTATTGATGTTGCTCGCGCCAACGATGGTTCCGTCGTCGGCGATTCCGTAAACTTGGCCACTGGAGCCACCGCTTTTACCACCCGCTTGCGATAGGCCGGGGATGATTTGCGCCGTCCCTCCGACCCAGATCAGGGGCTGGTCATAGCCGCTGCTATCTGACCCGTTGCCAACCACGGTTCCTGAAGAGTTGATTGCAATGGCGGAAGTCAGGCTGCCGCCGGGAAGGGGGGCGAGTTCGGTGGCTGTACCGCCGCTGAACAAAGCGGCATATTGATTGCCACCGGAATCCACCGCGTACCCTGCGGCAACTCCGGAAGCGTTTACGGCGACGGCGCGACTGCTCACCGTGCCTGCGATGGTTCCGAGGTCGTGAATCACACCCCCGCTCCACAGGGCCGCATGCTCGAAGGGGTTGTTAAAGGCGTCGTAACCGTCGGCGTAGCCCACCATCTGGCCCGCATCGTTGATGGCCGTGGCCTGGCCGTTGAGTGTTCCGTCTTGGGGAGAAAAGAAGGGCAGGTCGAACCTGTTGGGGTTATAAGCACCGCTGAAGACGCAAGGCGTGTAGAAAACCACTGGGGGCCCGCCCTTGGGGAACCCGCCAGGGACCTGGGCGTAATACCCGGTCTCGACGTCCGAGTCGTTCAGGCCCGTGACCCAGTTGTACCAGTAGCTGCTTACGCCGGTGACGGAGCCCAGGAAGAAGAAGTTTTGCGAGGTGTCGAGGTAGTAGGCGTTGTAGCTGCCGTCGAAACCGGCGACTTCTCCATTGTTGTTGAGGGCGGTGTAGGTGAACTCGTTGCCGTCCAACCCGTTCAGAGGAAGCGCGGTTACCGTATAAGTTCGCTGGGCGGGCGCTAGGACGGGCAGGAGGATGAACGCAAGGAGAAGGGTTCTCAGCTTCATGAGTCGATGCCACTTTATGGTAACAGGTTTATTGCGGAAATGCCAAGTCGTCCTTTCGGATGTCATCCATTGCGAAAAAAAGGGGTGACAACTGGGGAATGGAGATGGGGAAAGTCTTCGATTTTTGAATCGTTTATGGATTCCTAACCGCATAGGATTTGGCGCGACATAGCCGCACCCTAACGCTGGCGCATCAGGGCATCCGGCCACAGAGTCCGCAGTACTCCGCTCCATCAGCCTTTGCTGATCCCGGAAAGGAGTGCGGCTCCCTCTGGCATGCTCGAACTAATCGGCACGGTTAGTTGGCTGCCAATAAATTAGGTGACTCCTCGTTAGTAATCGGTACAAGAAATGCTGGGAGGCATGTGCGATGGCGTTGCACATGCTCCCGGCTGGTGATGGCACTATTGCAGAACAGAATATGTGCCCGACGGATATCCTAGCGTTCCGGTCCCGAATGTAAGCTGGCCCTTCCAACTGACCTTGTTCGCCCCCTTTACGCTAACTGTCGCCCAATGACCTCCTGGAGTGGACCACACCCAGGGCTTATCGGGCCATTGTTGGTGTGGCTTTACGGTAGCGCCAATGTACCCGCCATTGATCGGCGAGTTGTAGTGGAAACTGAACTCGACAGTGTGATTTGTGTCGTTCCTCAATGTGTAGGATCGGCTGGCTTGGGCCATGGCGGCCACGGATACTCCTACGCTCAATGCACTTACAACTAGTTTTCTCATTGATGTGTTCTCCCCGCAATTTGATGGAAGTGTCCCTCTGATAGTAATAACAGGTACCTTCTTGGGGCGGTTCCCCATTTTAGTTTACACTTAAAGTTGGCGGGTGGTCTGGCCGGTTGATGCGCTGGCGTAGGTTGCAGAAGTCTGTTACCCCAGCCTGTCATTTGGCCCTGGTTCCGATTCGCTGGCGCTCCTTGCCTTCGGCGGGATTCACAATCGGGGCTCGTTCGATCACTTCCGGCAGGTCGGCACAGACCGGCTAACTCAATGATCCCCTTCCAGATTTTCGGATTGAGGTTTGCCGGGCAGAGGTTGCGGCTTTGATTCGCGCGGGGTTGGACGCGGGGCGGTTTCGGTTGTAGGTGTTTGGCGTTGGTGGTAATGGCTGGAAAAAAACCGCAGGGAGCACCTTCCTTTGGTCGCCATTTGGTTACAATCTACCCAATGATTGCCACGCTGCTCGCTCTAACACTTGCGCAAACTGGCGCTCAAAAGATCACAATGGACGACGAACTGCTTAACAAAATGGTAGGAAACTGGCACATAACGCGCCAGTTTACGAAGCGGAAGACGGAGAACACGGCCAAGGTTGAATGGGTACTCGCCGGACATTGGCTGCGAATTGACATGAAGGACGTCGAAAAGCCCAGCAAATACGAGGCCCACGTTTATATCACCCGGATGGTGTCGGACGGCTCCTACTCGATCCACTGGCTCGATACGTACGGGGGTGCCTTACCGGAGAGCCTCGGTGTGGGCCATCGCGACGGAGACAGCATTGTCTTCTCTTTCAAAGATCAAGATGGCGAGTTGAAGAACACCTTCGCTTGGCATTCTGATAGCAAAACGTGGACGAGCGAGATCGAGCAGACCGGAACCGATGGAAAGTGGACCGTTTTCTGCACGGATACCTACTTCCGCGCGAAGTAGGTGACGAAACAGGCCAGGCTCTGGGTTTCCGACGAGAAGAAAGCTCTGCCTTCGTCGGCTATTGAACCGCAGAGGGCGGCAGATCTGCGCGTGTGTGTTTGGATGCCTTGTGCCGGCTTTTCCCCTTTTCACCGAAGACGCAGAAATCTTCGGACGAGAGGACGCTGAACAACTCACCGTTCTGCTAGAGACTCCAAGCAAAAGTTACTAAGATATAGGGGAAAAGCCCCTATTTACGAAGCAAAAATCGAAGCAGAGTCAAAGCTCCCGGCAGTTTCGGGTTTGAGGGGCAGCGCTCGGCGGGGCGGGCTAGGTTCACGTAGGCCCCGGCTTCGGTTTTGAAGGAACCGAACTCGGGCCTCGAATAAAGCTTCATGGCCACGCCATTGCTGATCGCCAGAATCTTTGCCCCGGTGAAAATCTTGCCTATCTGTAGGCTCTGCGCGGGCGACAAGTCCACCCCGTGATTGAATCGGCGGCACTCAATAACCTTGGTGTCCAGGCTTTTCACGAAGTGCTCGCTGGGGGAGCAGCAGAGGAGGTGGGAAAGGCCCTGTCCCTTGATGCTGTCGCGGATGTTGTCGCGCGTCCAGCCGAACGACTCCATGAGGGGCCGAACGAGGCGGTCGCGGGTGACTTCCTCAGTCCATTCGCTTGCGATATCGAACTCTTCGCGGTAAACGCGCTGAATTTCTGCCAATGCAGCGATGGCGGCCTCCGGCTTCACGTGGGTGCTGTGAGTCTGGAGGTCGGCGACGATCTGCTCGTTGCTTAAAACGGTGGGGTCCTCGGGCTCGGGCTCGATGGGCACGAGCGGGGCTTTTAGGAGTGCGTCGGCGATGGCGTGGTGCTCGGCCTTCGTGGTTTTGCCGATGGTGGCGCGGGTGAAACCCTTGGTTTCGATGGGGGTTCGATCGGCGTGCCAATCGACGAAGACGTAGGCGGGAAGGTCGCAACCTTCCACGTCGCGGACCCAGGCTTTATCGTCTTTTCCGGCGATTCGGCCGTTCCGCTCCACGACGAGGCCTGCGGCGAGGACGCGGTTCAGGCCGTCCTTGAGGATCATCACGTCGCCCTTGCGGACCTCGGCGGCGCGCTCCTGGTCGTCGCCTCCCATAAAGGCCAGACCGTGCTTCAGGAACAAGTCGGCGTAGTTTCGGCCAGAAGAAGCATTGCCGGCGGAAATCTGCCAATAGTCTCGCATCTTCTATAGTATGGCGCAAGTCGCGGGTCCTGGGCTCCCGAGGTTAAAACCGTAGACCTTGAGATAGGCGCGGTAGCCCTATAGTGTTCCAGAATTTCGAGCCGCCGCAAACGCAGAAAATGCACAAAGCCGGCGCAGGTTTGGCCAGCATTTCGAAACCGGCCGAAGGCCCGCCCAGGCCTGCTTACCCCAGTTACCAGGGCGAAGCCCGACCTCACGTGCGGTAATATACTTCCACTGCCAGTTTCCCTTAAGACGCATTTTCATGCCCGGGGGAAGCAACTGGAAGGAAGGAAGACAAGACAATGTCGTCAGTAGCCGTTAATCCGAATCCCATCGATCTGGAAACCGCCAAAGAGGTGTTTTACAACCTGAGCGCGGCAGAACTCGTCGAGCATGCGATTCGCCATGGGGAGGGCGAATTGGCCAGCAACGGCGCCATCACCGCGCTAACCGGCAAATACACGGGTCGGACACCTAAAGACAAGTTTATAGTTAAGGACTCTTTTACCGAGGACAAGATTTGGTGGGAGGGGAACAGCGCAATGACCCCTCAGACCTTCGCGGAGCTTCAGAAGAAGGCGGGCAAGTTCATCGAGGGCAAGCGCCTTTACGTGGTGGACACCTATGGCGGCGCCGACCCTACTCACCGCATCAAAGCGCGCTTCATCGTTCAGAAGGCTTGGCATGCGCTGTTCATCAAGCAGCTTCTCATCCGCCCGACTCCGGCAGAGCTGAAGGATTATCAGCCGGACTGGGTGGTAGTAGACGTGTGCGAAATGATTACCAGCGCGGCGGAAGACGGGGTGCGAAGCGATGCGACCATCGCGCTGAACTTCTCCGACAAGCGCGTGCTGATCGCTGGAACCCAATACGCGGGTGAGATGAAGAAAACGGTTTTCACGATCATGAACTTTATCCTTCCGCTGAAGGGCGTGATGGGCATGCACTGCTCGGCCAACATCGGGGACAAGGGCGATGTAGCCCTGTTCTTTGGGCTTTCAGGCACAGGCAAGACGACGCTCAGCGCCGACCCCGAACGCAAGCTGATCGGCGACGACGAACACGGTTGGTCGGACGACGGAGTTTTCAACGTCGAGGGAGGCTGTTACGCCAAGTGCATCCGCCTCAGCAAAGCGGGTGAGCCTCAGATTTGGAACGCTATCCGTTTTGGTTCCGTGCTGGAAAACGTTATTCTCAACGAACAGCGGGTTCCCGACTACGATAGCCAGAAGCTGACCGAGAACACGCGGTGCGCGTACCCGGTGGAGTACATCGAGAACGCGGCGCACCCGAGCGTGGGCACGCACCCATCAAACGTGATCTTTCTCACAGCGGACGCCTTTGGCGTGCTGCCCCCGGTGAGCCGCCTGACGAACGAGCAGGCGATGTTCCACTTTTTGAACGGTTATACGGCCAAGGTCGCGGGGACCGAGGCGGGTGTTACGGAGCCGACGGCTACTTTTTCGACCTGCTTCGGCGCGCCATTCCTTCCGCTGCCTCCGAAGGCCTATGCGGACCTGCTTGGCGAGAAGATCGAGCGGCACAAGGCGCGGGTATGGCTGATCAACACGGGTTGGTCTGGCGGCCCGGCGGGCGTTTGCCCCCGCATCAAGCTGGAGCACACGCGGGCGATCGTCCGCGCGCTGCTGGACGGCGACTTGGACAACGTGGCGTTCGAGACCGATCCGGTTTTTGGGCTGGAAATCCCAAGGGTTTGCCCGGGCGTGCCGCCGGAAGTTCTCAACCCCCGCCACGCATGGGCGGACAAAGAAGCCTACGACAAGCAGGCGCTAAAGCTGCGGGTCATGTTCGAACAGAACTACCGCAAGGTGGTTCAGGGCGAGGCATCGGCGGCAGGAGGCTAGGAGGCCTTGGGCTTTAGGCTTTGGGCCTTGGGCCTGGGTTTATTAGGTTCAAGGTGATACAGACAGGTAAGCGATTCGGAACTTCAAGAGCGGAAATCCCAGGGCTGGTTGGCTTGCGTTCGCGTCCGAAGCGTAATACTGAGCGTCCCAACTACTCTTCACAACGCCCACTGCCCAGGGCCCAAGGCCAAATGAACGACCTCCGCTCCCTCTGGGATTTCGACGACCCTCTTGCTTCCGAGGCTCGGTTCGACGAACTCATCGCCTCGACATCTGATCCTGCTTTGCGGGCTGAGGCTATCACTCAAAAGGCTCGTGCCCAAGGGTTGCAGCGGCGGTTCGAGGATGCGCGGCTCACTCTGACTGGCGTCGCGCCGTTGCTTGTTGAGGGCGGCGGGCGAGGCGAGGCGGCTTATTGGCTGGAGCTTGGGCGGCTCGAAAACTCCTCTGGGAACCCCGATGCGGCCAAACCTTGCTTCCTAAAGGCGCTGGATGCGGCTGTGCTGGCTGGCTGCGAGTTTCTGGCGGTCGACGCGGCCCACATGATGGGCATCGTGGAGAAGGGCGAGAGTTCTCTACAGTGGAACCTGCGAGCGATTGAAATGGCTGAGGCGGCCACCGAGGCAAGGGCTCGGAACTGGCAGGGTTCTCTTCTGAACAACACGGGCTGGACGCTTTACGGCTTGGGACGGTTTACGGAGGCGCTGGCGACGTTTCGAAAGGCGCTGGCATTTCGGGAGGAAAAGGGGGACGCCGGCGACATCCGAATCGCGCGGTACTGCGTCGCCAAGGCCCTTCGGGCTCTGGGGCAAGTCGAGGAATCGCTTGGTTTGCAGTCTGAGCTGGAGAAGGAGATCGTGCTCGCGGGGAGCGACCCAGGTTTTAACTGGGAGGAGATAGGCGAGTGCCTCTTAGCGCTTGGGCGGGCGGAGGAGGCGGCGTTGTATTTTGCCAAGGCGTTTGAGGCCTTGTCGAAGGATGCTTGGATTGTTGCCGAGGAGCCGGAGAGATTGCGGCGGTTGAAGGATTTGGGTTTGGATGGTGGTTGATTGGGCGTTTCGGGGCGGCGTTCCTTCGACTTCGCTCAGGACTTTCAAGCAACCGCAATACAAATGGGCTTCACCTATCGCTCTAACCTGAGGGTGAGCAGGCAACATCTCGGAATCGGCAACGTCTCCTTATCGTGAGCGAGCGGAGGAAGCAGTTGTGGGCGTCTTACTGTTGGAGCCTCGGCATCGCAGGCGTCATTTCCCTTATCGGATTTCCAACTTTGGTTCAGGCCGGGGGATGGGGGAATGGCATTTTGATGTCGGCGGTTGCCACGCTCGCCTTTGGCAGCGCCTTCTTCCTCTTGGGGGCGTTTCGTGAGATCGTCAGGCTTCCAACCTTTCTTGTCAACCTGGCCGCGCAGACAGTTCTTCTCGCGGTTACGCTCATCGTTCCAACCATTCTCGTAGCTTGGATAACAGTCTCGACGCAAGCCAAGGTGTCGCCTTTCAACGCGGATGTTGTACGAGCCGTCTTTAACCTACACAATGTGACCGATCCATTTGCCAAGCTGGAAACCATGTCCGGTCAAAGGATTCTTAGCTTGAACGGCGTTGCCGTATTGGCTTTTGGCGCCTTGCTGTCGCTGGTTATCAATACAGGCTTTCAAATCACTCGTAAGATCGGGCCGGGGATGTTTGCGAATTGGGTGACGGGACGGTACTACACGCCGCGCGAGGAGGAACGAATCTTCATGTTTCTGGACATGAAGGATTCCACCGCGATCGCCGAGCGGATCGGGAACTTGAAATACAGCGCTCTGGTGCGCGACTTCTTTCGAGATTTGACCTATCCGGTGCTTGAAACCAAGGGCGAGGTGAGCCACTTCATTGGCGACGAAGCGGTGCTGACCTGGAAACCGGCGAACGGGCTGGATAAGGGGAACTGCGTGCAGTGCTTCTTCAAGATGCGGGCCGCGATCTCAGATCGGGCCGTGTACTACCGCGAGCAATATGGTTTTGTGCCGGAGTTCAAGGCGGGGCTCCATGTCGGGCCGGTGGTGGCGACCGAGGTGGGGGAGATTAAAAGCGAGATCGTGTTCCATGGGGACGTGCTAAACACGGCCGCTCGGATCCAAGCCCTGTGCAACGCGGAGGGGGAGCCGCTGCTTCTTTCGGGGGAACTGGCGGACCGTCTGGCCACGCCCGCCGGGTTTGCACTGAGACGGATCGGGACGCGAACCCTGAAGGGGAAGGCGCACGACGTGGAGATCGCGACGGTCGAACCGACAAGCATATCAGCTTGACGCACTCCAAGGGGGCCCCAGCTATTTCAGCTTCGCGTCCAGATACTTCAGCGCGGCTTCTAGGTACATGTCTTTGCCATTGGCGTCGTATTCTTTGGCTACTTGGACATCGGGGCTTACTCCTTTGCCTTCCAGCCTCACGCCGTCGGCGTAGACTTCAACCACCGGGATCTCGATGATGGCCCAGTCGTTGAGCCTTCTTGGGAAGGTTCCGAGGACGTTGCCTGCGGTGTTTGAACCGATCAGGGTTGCGCGGCGACTTTTTTGGAAGATATAGCTGAGGACCTCTTTGGCGCTACGGGAGCCTCCGTTGATAAGGACGACCAGCGGGTTTCCATATCCGACGATCTCGTTGTTGTCGCCTGCCGGTGATTTCCAGTCGAGTTTGACGTCCGGGAGGAAGAATGGATCGGCATAGCCTTCGGTCTTTCCACCGAAACCGTCTCGGAGGTCGAGGATGATGGCGTCGGTGTCTTCGAAGTTGTTGTAGACGATTCTCGAGAGCTTCAGACGAAACTTGTCGGTGGCCTGAGTCCACAGGTGGATGTAACCGATCTTCTTTTTGCCCTGATTGATAACATGGGCCGAGTCTCCAGTCGCATCCAGGAACATGTCCATGGCGGGCTTGGAGTCGACCTTCAGAACTTTGTCGAGGCCCTGATCTCCTCTCATGATGTGGAGGGTTACGGTTTTGCCGACGTCGGGTTTGAGGGAGTCGATAGGCGAGAAGGGTTTGCCGTCTCCCAGGGTCACCAGGTCGCCCTTCATAAGGCCGGCTCCGGCGGCGGGGGTACCGTCGAGCACCATTGAAACCCGGTAGAGGTCGCCATCGCGCTGGAACCAAGCGCCTACTTCGGGCATCGAGGCGGGATTGGAAGAGAAGCCGTCCATAAGATAGTAGCCCTGGTCCTCGTCGGTGAAGAAACTGAAATGGGAATCTTTGAACTCGCGGATCATCTTGTTGACGATGTCTCTGAACTCGTCCTTGGAATGGGCGGCCTCAGCGAGGGGAGCGTATTTCTTGAGGCGGTCGTCCATCTCGCCCTCCCGAGAATGGCGGGCGTAGTAGGCGCTCTTAATTGCCGCCGCGGCTTTGTCCCAGGCCTGGGTGAAGTCGGGACTCGGTGAGGGGGTCTGGGACTGAAAGACGAGCGCGATGAGAGAGAGGAGTATCACTTCTCCTTTCTACTCGATTCGACCGGGTACAATTCACCTTCATCTCGTGGGAGGCTCGACAAGGGCCGCCTGCACCACAGGAGCACAACTTGAGAAAGAATATTCGCAAGCAGGCGCATTCGCCTCGCTACGTTCAGGCCTCTACAGGCATCGACAAAGAGTCGCCGAACGACATCGCAACCGCCATCTCGCTCGTCAAGAAATCCGCGACGGCAAAGTTCGTGGAGAGCATCGACCTCGCGGTCCGGCTCGGCATCGACCCCCGCAAGAGCGATCAGAACGTTCGCGGCATTACGAACCTGCCGCACGGCACGGGAAAAGTTAAGAAGGTCGCGGTATTGGCAAAGGGCGACCACATTAAGGAAGCCGAGGCGGCCGGCGCTGACGTCGTTGGCTCCGAGGATTTGATCACCAAGATCCAAGGCGGATTTCGGGATTTCGACGTAGTGTTAGCCACCGAGGAAATGGCCCCACAGATTGGAAAGATTGGCCGAATGCTCGGCCCGAAGACGCCCAACAAGCGCAACGGCACGGTCACGAATAACATCGGCACCGCTGTTAAGGAGATCAAGGGCGCGACGCGCGTGGAATACCGCGCCGACAAGGCGGGGGTGGTTCACCTACAGATTGGGAAGGTGAACTTCTCGGACGAGCAGATTACGGAGAACATGGCGGTCGCGATTGGCGCGCTCCTCCGTGCGAAGCCGCCAACCGCGAAAGGCAAGTACGTGGTCTCGGTCACCATGAGCAGCACCATGGGCCCAGGTGTACCGCTGGACACGACGATCGTGACGAAGGCCGCAGCGACCGTTCACTAAGCCTTAAAATTTGCTGAATCTATGCTTCAGTAGCGTCCAAAACGCTTCTGGGGCATCGGTCCAGCGAATCTTTTTGCCTGCCTCTTTAGAGCGCGGCGTGTAATCTATCGGCATCTCTACTATCCGCTCTTTTAGGCGGAGGGTTTTTGCCGTGACCTCTGGGCAGAACTCGAAGCGGTGGCAGGTCAGGTTCATTTTGTTCAGCAGTTCCCGATCAAAAGCCTTGTAGCACGTGGCCTCGTCGCTTAACTTGCGCCCGAAGAGCACGAGGACGGACCAAGCTAAGAGGCGGTTTACGATTTTGTTGGGGAGCGCCATGCCCTTTGGGAGGCCGTGGGCGAATCGGGTGCCGTAAACGGCCCTGGCGGTTCCGTTGAGGATTGGCTGGATCAGCTTTGGTATCTCCTCGGGGAAGTATTCGAGGTCGGCGTCTTGGACTATGACCGCCTTTCCTTCGGCATAGGGGAGGGCCTTTCGGATGGCGGCGCCTTTGCCCCCGGGTTCCGGGTTCACGAGGAGGAGGATGCGGTCGCCGAAGACCTGCACGCGGTCGTTGGTTTTGTCGGTGCTGCCGTCGTCCACCACGATGATCTGTGTTTTCAAATCGAGCTTGAGAAGCCTCTCAATGACCTCGACGATCGTGGCCTCCTCGTTCAGGGCGGGCACGATGACGGTGACTTCGGGAGCGGTGTCTGTCTTTGGAGGCAAAATCTGGTCCTGAGTCGTGACGGCTTGTCGAACGCGCACTCATTCTATAACAGGTTTTGTGCCGTTTATGAGCCCGAACCGGCGATTGGGATTCTGGTTGCGCCTTGTGCTTTAAGGATTCCCTTAGACAGCTCGATCTTGTCGACCGAAATGGCGCCGTGGAGGCCCAGGTCTCTGTCCAGATCGACAACCGGGTTCAGAGTGTCCAGGAGGGCTTTCCGGGCCATGTCGTCGGCTGGGTGGCCATCAAACGTGATTACGGCGTCGGTAAGGGCTAGCCTGTCGCCCGTTGGCGCTGTAAGGTTGGCTACCACGTCGAAGTTGGTTCGAACAATGATGAACTCGCCGAAGCCCCAAACGTGGACTTTTCCATCGCCGATCGCGACATGAACAGTTTTGATGGACTTGTACTTTGCCAAGATGAAAGCTTCGAGATCGCTTTGGGCGATGACAACCGAGCCCTCGCCGACTCCGCTTTGGCTTAGGCGGATACGGTTTTTGCTTGTAGCGAGCCCGAAATCGAACCGGCAATCTGGGATGTTGGAATCCAACTCTTGGATGTGCAGGCCCTTGAGGTCGAAGTTGTGGAGAACGATGCGCAGTTCGTCGATCTTGCCGTCTTTGGGAAGCTGCGGCTCGGTGAAGAGCGGAAGCCCTGCCGTTGAGAAATTTGAGGCGTCGATTGTGACCCGCTTCAGATGGCCGCCGAGTGCGTTCATGCCGACTGCCCTAGTTTCTATATGAACTTGCACGTGGCTTCCGGACAGGGAGTGGCGAATGTCGGCGGCGGCCCGGTGCTCGAAGCTCGACATCCCCAGACCGCCAATGCCGAACAGAAGGCCGAGTCCGGCTAGCACGTAGCCGAATATCAAGTTATCGGCACCGCCCAAATGGTTCTCGCGTAGACTGATTGGGCCGACTGTTCACAGCTACTTATTGTAATCGTTATGGTGATAAGCATTGTCTGAAATTCTCGCTTCTGCGCCCGACGTCGAAGGCGGTTATCTGCTGCTGCGTGAAGCCTGCGGCGTGTTTCCGGTAGTCGATTTCTCAGTTTTTGAGATGCGCGGGGAAGACCGCAAGGCTTGGCTGCAGGGGCAGGCAACCAACGACCTGCGGCAATTAAGGCTGGGCGGCTCGCTTTCCTTTTGCATCTGCGCGCCAACAGGCCAACTATTGGCGATCTGCACGGCGTTTTCCCTCGACGACCGATACCTGATCGTCACTCCCAAGGCTTGCGCGCCGGCTGTTGCCGAGCGCGTCGAGGCGATGGTGATCATGGAGGACGTGACCTGCGCAGACGTTACGGATGGATTCGAATGGTGCTCCTTGCAAGGGCCCGGGGCCAGCGCAGTTCTGGGGGGCATTTGCGAAATGCCGACGCTGGACGCCGGCGCGGTCGACGGCGGGTTTCTGTTTCGCTACAATCGCACGGGGCTTGGCGGCTGGGACGTGCTGACGCCGAAGGGAAGCGCTCTTCGGGCAACCCTGCTGAAATCGGCGCAGCCGGTTTCAGCCGAGTCGGTCGAGATTGCGAGGCTCGAGGCGGGGATTCCCCTATTCGGAAAGGACGTGAACGAGAGAACGCTCCCGCCCGAGATAGGGCCCGACTTTGTGGCGAGGCACATCAGCTATACAAAAGGCTGCTACACGGGCCAGGAAGTGCTGATGCGCATCCACAGCCGGGGACACACGAACAAGACCTGGGTGGGGCTGCTGCTCGATGAAATGGCCCAGCCGGGGGACAAGGTTTCAGAAGCGGAGCGCGCAGAGGCGGGAGTTGTAACCAGTGTTGCGAGGTCTCCGAAGTTTGGGCCAATCGCGGCGGCGATGGTTCGTAATGAAGCAGTGGCAGAGGGAACGGAAATCACCGTTCACGGAAAGCACGGTTCATGCGGTGGCGAGGTTGTAACCATGCCGATCCTGCGGTACCGTTGACTGGGAACTACTTGCTTTGTTCGACGCTGACCGGAGCCTGCGCTTTGCCCATGAAATGCCCCGCTATAAGGGAACCAAGGACAACGACCGACGCGCCGACCATGACCCCCGCCGGCCAGACACCTCCTCCTTTGATCAGCCTCGAGGTGAAGAAACCGAGATCGCCAAGCGCTACCACCGCGCAAATGGCAAAGCCGAGTTTGGAATTGCTGGAGGCTATATAGAGCCCGACCAACAATAACACTCCAGCGACAGATCCCGAGATAAGGCTTGCATTGCTGTGCTTGGCTACAAAGCCTTCGATGCCTCCGCCGATGTTCAAAAGGGCGTAGAGCGCCACCAAAATTTTAAGGGGAGTCATGAGAGGAGAATACCCAGCACAGCGAATTTGCCCCGCCACACGTAATACAAGGAGAGAATGATTTTGCCAGACGAGCCGCATTCGATGAAACGCCATGCACAGGCGGCGGTAGCCCGTTCGCGAACGCGCCAAGCGGTGATGGTTGCGGTGTTGGTTGGGCTCATCGCGGCGGCGGGATTTGGCTTTCGAGGCTTTCGAAAGCATAAGGTGACCGCTCCGGCGGTGAGCTATGTTTCGGCGACCACGACGGCGCCGGGAATGGTGGCGCAGATTCTAGTCAGGCCAGGGCAGCAGGTGCGAAAGGGCGAGCTTTTGGCGGTCATGGATTTTGGCGAACTGGAGGCGCAACGGGAGGAAGCCCAGCAGGATGTATTGAATGCGGTGGAGGGTGGAGCGGCCGGAAATCAAGCGATCGCCACTCCGGCGCCTGCGCCGGGAATAACAGGCGGGATCGACAAGAGAATCGTTCCAGTCGGAAAGCTGCCCCCGCCTATGCCGATGGTCAGATCAAACAACATTCAGGCCCCCGATGGCTCGGCGGCGCCTCCCGCGCTCGCTACTTTGCCGAAGGCCGGCAGCCCGGGGGACGCGGGGCAAGCAGACTCCAAGGCAAAAGACTTACAGTCAAAGATCAAGCTCGAGGAAGACGCGATACGCACCTTGCAGAAGAGTTTCGCCGATGAGCAGGACGCGGCCACATCGGCCCAGGATCTGGTGAATTCCCTGGCCGCCGCGGCCGGGCGGACGAGGGCGGACAGCGATAAGAGCGCGACACTCCTCGCTGAAGGAGTCATCAGCGCTAACGACGCGGCAAAATCGCAGACGTACGCTCAGCAGGCGGAGGGCCAGTTGGAAGATGCGAGGGTTCACGCGGCTGCGGCGGAGGCCACACTGGGGGATACGCAGCGCGAAATCGACAAAACGGCCAAGCAGGTATTGAGCGACCGCGAGGATCTCAAGAAGGTGCAAGCCGAGGCTGACGAAGCCCGCAAACACCCGGCCTTGGCGCCAGCCACACCCGCCGAGAGGTCCCCTCAACCAGTTCCAAAATTCAAGCTCGTCCCCATTCCTTCTGCGGCTGGGCCGGTTGCCCCGCCAACGCCGGTCCATGTGGACTTTCTCCCTCCCGCCTTAGAGGGGCAGCGGATCGACCAGGCGGAAGCGAAGCTCGACGCCGTTGGCCAGCGGTTCTCGGGCGCGTGCATTTACGCTCCGGCGGATGGAGTGATCGAGCGAATTGCGATTCGGCCCGGACAGACCGTACAGGCCAATGCCGTTGCCGTGGTGATTCGGAAAGGCTAGTTTAGGTGACGTGCTTCCAGAGGTCGTGGCTCTTGCCCATGAGGTCGAGCAACTGGACGTTCGTTTTTCGCAACCGCATGCTTAGGACTCTCGCCAGGTTGGAAAGCATAATGAATCCGTATTCTTTCTTGGCGCTCATATAGCGCCGAAGGGCGGCGCCGGGCAAGATCGCGCACTTCACTAGACCGACGGCGACGGCAGTCGCGGTTCGCTCGAGGTCGTCGACAAGAGCGATTTCGCCGAGAATGCTGGGTGGCTCGACCGCGCCAATCTTGTCGCCGTCTGGGCCATAAAGATTGACCTGTCCCTCGAGGATCACGTACAGATCGGCGCCCTTCTCGCCTTTCTCCAGGATGGTGTCCCCGGCGACCGCAACTTTGAAGCGTGCGATATCCGCGATTTCCTGAATGGCCGCATCCGGCAAACCGGCTACGAGGTAGTTTTTGCGGAACACGTCCATTAACATCGCGAGTTGAGCATCCATCAGCAACAACGTTACCAGGTTCAGAGGGCCCGATCAACCTCTAAAGCTTGGCCGGGGTGCGGTTGTCGTGAAGAATCGCCGCGTGGAGGTCCAGGTACAGGCGGTTTCTGCCACCGAAATGGGTGGTTTCGCCTTTGAGGGATGCGGGCTTTACCGTCGGTATGGTGTTCGGGAAATAAGGGTCCACTGCCAGCTCAACATCCGAGACACCCTGGGGATCGCCGATCGTGGCCTCGTCCGCGGTTTGCAAGTCCAAGACGGCTTGGTCCTCGGTCTTGCCCCAGAAGTCGTCGATTGGTATGGGGCCTGTGTGGTCGAAGCGCCACATCCAGTAGTAGGTAGCAGGGCCCTTAGGGTCGGACGTGATGGGCTGAGCTACCTGCACGACGCTCGAGAACAGCTCCTTGGAGCTTGGGCACACCCAGATGTCGTTGGTCTTCGCGTAGGGCTGAAATACGATGGCAGCCCAAGCGCTGCGCGGATCGGAAGTTGGCCAGCTCGTCCACGGTTTCCATCCGCCGATAGTCGTGGTCTTCAGATCCCGGCGATCTGGCATTACGTCGTCGTTATCGACTTCGTACAGCTTGAATGCGATTCCAATCTGCTTGAGGTTGCTGAGGCAGGACGACTGCTTTGCGGCTGCCTTGGCGGAGCTAAAAACGGGGAAGAGCAGGGCGGCGAGTATCGCGATAATGGCGATAACGACAAGCAATTCGACAAGGGTGAAGGCGCGACGCACTCACTCATTGTACGGTGGTAGCATTTAAAAAAGTGAGCACAATCGCAACCGATCTCGACCAGATTTGCATCAACACGATTCGCGGCCTTTCGATAGACGCCGTAGAAGCAGCCAATAGCGGCCACCCAGGGCTTCCTATGGGCGCGGCGGCCATGGGCTACACGATGTGGACCAAGCACCTGCGCTTTAACCCGAAAAACCCGCAATGGTTCAACCGGGATCGGTTCATTTTGTCCGCCGGCCACGGCTCAATGCTTCTGTATTCGCTCCTGTTCTTGACCGGATACGACGTGTCGCTCGACGATCTCAAGCAGTTTCGGCAGTGGGGAAGTAAGACGCCGGGACATCCTGAGAACACGATTACGCCGGGTGTGGAAATGGCTACAGGTCCGCTGGGCCAGGGGTTCTCGACGAGCGTGGGCATGGCGATTGCCGAGCAATATTTGGCCACCCACTTCAACCGTCCAGGACACAACATCATCGACCACTACACGATGGGCATCTGCTCTGACGGCGACCTGATGGAAGGGATTACCAACGAGGCGGCTTCGCTCGCCGGGCATTTGGAGCTCGAAAAGCTTATTTTCCTCTACGACAACAATCACATCTCACTGGACGGGCCGACGAGCGACACTTTCACGGAGGACGTGGTCGCCCGCTTTAGGGCTCTGAACTGGCACGTCATCGAAGTGAACGGAATGGACGTGAGGGAGGTAGACGACGCGCTGACGGTTGCAAAGCTTCACAAAGGGCAGCCAACCCTAATCTCAGCGGAAACGATCATCGGCTACGGCAGCCCGAACAGGCAGAACACCCATAAGGCGCATGGCGAGGCGCTAGGTCCGGAAGAGACGAAGCTAGCGAAGCAATTTCTCGGCATTCCGCTTTCTCCCACCTTTTACGTTCCAGACGACGCGCTCAAGGTATTCCGCGAGTCGGTGGGAAAGGGGGCCGATTTGGAGGCCAAGTGGAACGACCAGTTCGCTGCGTATGCGGCGGAGTTTCCAGCGGAAGCGGGGCAGCTTAAAGCCCTCATTGCCGGGGATTTTGGCAAGGACTGGATCGACGTCCTTCCTTCATGCGCTGACAAGATCGCGACCCGGGCGGCGAGCGCAAAAGTGATCAACGCGGTGGCGGCGAAGCTGCCAACCCTCATCGCGGGCAGTGCGGATCTTGGAGGAAGCAACAACACAACCATCACCGGGCCTGGCCAGTTTCAACCCGCCAACCCATCCGGACGCACCATGGCATATGGGGTTCGCGAGCACAGCATGATCGCGGCAGTGAACGGGATCACGCTCCACGGTGGTTGCAAGGCCTATAGCGGAACGTTTCTGGTGTTCAGCGACTACTGCAGGGGCTCGTTGAGGCTATCGGCGATCATGGAGATCCCCTCGATCTTTATCTTCACCCACGACTCTGTTGGGCTGGGCGAGGACGGGCCGACGCACCAGCCGATTGAGCACTTGCTAGCCCTGCGAGCGATACCGAACATGAACGTGTTCCGCCCCGCCGACGGCAACGAAACCGCGGTTGGCTGGAAGGTCGCGCTCGAATCGAAGCACACGCCGACTCTGCTGGTTCTGAGCCGACAAGGCCTCGCCCCACTCACGCCGGATAACGTGAAGAACCACCCGGCGGAGAAGGGGGCTTACGTGCTCCAGGAAGGCTCTTCCGCGCCGAAATGCGTCCTCGTGGCGACGGGAAGCGAGGTTGGCGTCGCGGTTGAGGCGAAAGCGACTCTGGAGGCGCAAGGCGTGCCGACGCGAGTGGTGAGCATGCCGAGTTGGTTCCTTTTCGAGAAGCAGAGCGGCGCCTATAAGGAAAGCGTTTTTCCCAAGGGCGTCCCCACCGTTTCTGTTGAAGCGGCGACGACGCTCGGCTGGGCGAAGTACGCGCAGGCTCACGTGGGCATCGACCGATTCGGCGCCTCGGCCCCGGGACCGGTGGTGATGGAGAAGCTCGGGATCACGTCCGCGCACGTGGTGGAAGAGGCTAAGAAGTTAATGGGAACCAGAGCTAGCCCCTAGTTGCTCCGGCCAAGAAGAGCTTGTGATGACCATCGGACGCATTTTAGAAATCGAGTTCTTGCTGGAATGAGGGCTTGATTTTTGGGGGACGCCACACGCCGATACAAACCCAAGTGTTGCGCGGAAAGATTGTGCCCATAAATAGCTTTGTTTCCAGTTTAGGCGAGCAAAGCTCGAGATATTTCTGACGTACGCTTTCTACAGCCTCGGATTCGCTGCCAAGTCGTTCCCGCTCTTTCAAGAACAGGGCACCCAACTCCCAATCCAGAATCGCCGCGGAATGCGGTTTGGCACTATCGGCGCATGTGAAGCGGTAGCTCCATTTGAATGGCAGCTTCTCAAGGCGTTTGGGTCGACCTTCGAACAGACTGAACTGGTCCAGAACGCCTTGCTGGACAGGTGTCCAGGACTCATTATTCTTCTCGACCCGGACATCCTCAAATCGCGTCGGGGCGATGACACCCAGCGAGATTCGCTCCCTCTCATAAAGATCGTGGAGCTCGTTCTTGGTGTGGACTGGGAGCCTATCGATTATGTTTCGCCGCTCCCGCCAGGAGTCCTTCGTTCCTAAGGGCTCTCCGAGAAGCCGGATGCTACTCAGGTCGGGTTGACGGCTTTCTTTTCGATTGTCGTTACCGCCCCCATGCAGGGTTAGCCCCACTTCAATCCACTGATATTTTCGGAATCGTTGATTTGCTGGGCGATAGCGATAGTCAATTGGATAGAGCCGCACCCAGTCACCGGACTCGGTGATTCCGGCAGTACAAAGAAGCTCCTTGTATGACTTCGAAGGGTGCGGATAGGTCATTACCGTGATCAGCACCCTGGTTGGTTCAAAGGAGAATTGGCTGGTCTGCACTCAAATCCTCGATCGGTAACGAACTGAGTTCGCTGAGCCTTAGGGCTAATTGGCTCCGATGGCAGAAACTGGGCGACAATTCCCGACACATAAAAGCCGTTGGGGACTCCTTAATCATAAAGGTTAGGCTCGATAATAGCTCCCTGTCAGCGTTAAGCACCTCGTCCACATACCGTCGAAAGAGCCTCTCGTATGCTGCCTCATCTGGTAGGTTAGATCTCCACGATGAAGGAACTCCAAGGTCAGGGCAGTGCCGGTATACGATCCCTACGGCAGCGCAGGTCCTCTCCAAAGTGCTCTTATGAAATCCAAACCGGCGCGACACGGGATTTAGCCGGACGTCTATCAACTTTCGGATTCCACGTCTAAGTAACTTGTCGAGGAGGCCGTCCAATGAAAACGACTCGTAACCTATTGTGTAGACCTTATGCTCCGCAAGCGGACGCTTAGCATTGCGCCTATCTACCCGCTCGCTGTTAAGCGTGTACCAGGGAAACCTATCGTAGACGTCATCAATAAGTGCTGATTCGCAAAGCTTGCCATATTTGTCGTATATGCGCTTAACGAGGGCTCCCGCTTGATGAGGCAGGCCAAGGCAAGCTTCCTGTCCCAAAGGGGTCAGTCTCACCTTGGCACGATCATCTATAACATAGCTGTTCTTGGCCAACGATGAGAGGTCGTAATACAACGTGAAGCTGAAGGGACCCTTCTTGTATGGGACAAATTCGTAATAACGTAGGCTGCATTCGGATGATTCTTGTTTAAAGAGAAACATCCACTTCACGAGAGAAATCTTGCCGCACTCCCCGCCAGCGGAGTGAATCATGCTTAGTAGCGTCCTTTGGCGTCCAATCATTGCTGTCCATCATCCTTGACAAACTATGGGCGGCGATTCCCGCTAGAGCAGACGTATGTCATCATGCGCAGGGTTCACAATAGCTCGATAGCTCTGTAAATTAGCGCCCCCTGTCTGTATGCAGGGAGTTCGCCTCCGCAACGGTGGCTCAGCGCGAACGATGCCGCAATCGAGTCAGTTTCTAGGTTCGAGTCCGCTAGCCAATTTTTCTGGGATACCGGCTCTGCGGCGTTCGCGAGACGATCAGCTTTTCGCGGTGGTCGTTAAACACACAGATCGAGCGTAAACCCATATAGTTGGCGACGTTGACCGCTTCGTCCCAGCTTAACGGATTAACCTTTTGGTCTTTACACTTTCGCAATTCGGGGTCAAAGCGACTACAATCTCTACAGTGCATTTTGGGCTTCGTCCGGGTTTTGTTGTTTTGGCGGTCCTGACCGGCTTGGGAGTGCGTGCCTGGCCCCAGGAGGCCGCTAGCTTGCAATTCAAAAGCGGGACTTTCATTATCCGCGAAAGCGGCCAGACATTGCAGGTCCCCGCCGTTTCCGGTAAGGCTCAGGCTGACCGCGCCGTGTATCGAAAAGACGCGAACTATGCGGTTTGGGATTCGCGCGGATTGACGATTCGAAAGGGCGATTCCGTGCGCACAAGCCGCTTGCCCGATGTCAGCCTATCTCCGAAGCTTTTTTCAACGGACGAGATCATCGCCAACCGGGATCTCATCGCAATGGGCACACGATCAAAGGGCGCAGACGCGCTGTCGGGCTCGAGAAGAATCGCTGACAAGGCATACTTCCTCCTTCGCTGGGACAGCAAGTATGGCGAGACTTGGCTCGAGGCTCTGGTCGAGGTGGATTTGGATAGCGCCGATCTACACGCAAAGCTGCTCGGAAAGTTCGACGGGGTGAGTACCGCGGATCATCAGGTAGATGATCTACTCTTTAGCGATCCTGGATACCTGCGTGTGATCACTAAGAACGTCGACAGATCGTGGGGAATCGCCTCTTACGACTTAGCGGCGGGGCGGTTCTTGTTTAAGAATATGGGGCAGAACTTACTTTTTTCTTGGCGGTTGGGACCACAGACCGCCCTTGTAGAGGAGCGAACCCCTTATGAATCGAAGACCCTAACCCGGGTGGACGTCATCAATGGCGCCCGACGGACGCTTCGCGAGTTTCAGGGCAGCGCTTCGGTGATTTCGGATGGCGAACCGGTGGTGCTTCTCTTGCAGAGGCCGTCTGGGAACCTGCTGCAGAACCTCGATTCCTCGGCGGAAATGGCCGTCTCAAAGAGCGACGTTGCGACCATGGCAGGAGGCTTGGTCGTTGTTTGGCCACAGGACGCGCCGTCCAAGGCAGTCCTGTACGACCCTAGGCGCTGGACGCCGTTGGCAAAAGCCGAGGGCTCTGAGAGCTCATCTCGGCCGGCTGCCCTGACTTCGCGCTCTCGTACCCCGCCCAGGCGACGCGCGCAGCCATAAGGCCGTCCCGACCGGTAACCGCGGGGCTTCTGTTTTCGAACACTGCATCTAGGAATTCCTCGATCATCAAGGAGTCCGCATTGGAGCCGAAACCGGCCTGCGAATGGAAGTTGTCATCGTTGGAGAACAGATCGAGATTCTGGTTAAACATGTTCATTTCGACGACGCCGCCCTCGCCGACCACGTTCATCGTAACGCCGCCCCAAGTCTTGTAGCTTGCAGGGCGCGACCAACTCGAGTCGATGGTGGCAAACGCGCCGCTTGGGAAATCTAAACTAAGCATGGCGGAGTCTTCCCAGTCCTGCCCGTACATATTGTTTCCCACCTGGGCATAGACCCGAACCGGGTCCTCGCCGAGAAGATCGCGCAGCAAATCGGCGACGTGAACTACGTGGTCGATCATCGAGCCGCCGCCCGACTTGTCTCTCTCCACGAACCAGCCAAACGGGCAGCGGCCCTGATTTGTGCCACAAACAGCCTTGATCTTGCCTATTTCACCCTTGCGAACGCGTTCGCGAAGGCGTGTGTAAGAGGGCGCGAATCGGCAAGGAAACGCGGTCATGAGGTGGACGCCCGCCTTATCAACCGCGCCGAGCATTGCGCTGGCCTGTTCCTCTGATATCGTCAGTGGTTTCTCGCAGAGAATGTGTTTTCCGGCTGCCGCGGCCATTTGGCCCAACTCCGCGTGGCGGCTGTTCTCGCTGGTTATGACGACTGCGTCACACTCTTTTAGAAGAGGCTCTATTTCGGAAAAAACGGGGCACTTGAAGCGCGTGCTTATCGCCTCTGCACGTGGGCGGTCGTCGTCCCAAATCCCGACCAACTCGGATCGCGCGTTGGTGGAAAACGCCTGGGCATATGACGAAACGTGCATGTGAGCGGCGCTGAGGATACCGACGCGGAGTGGCATAGAACGATTATGCCCGAGTCGCGGGGGGCTGAACTTCAACCTCCCTGCCATCGCCGGCGATTGATATCCTTATCGACCAAGCGTAGCTACCTTGAGCTAGCTCTTCCGCGCGTTCCGCCCACTCGATGAAGCAAAGATGGGTGTCGAGGTAGTCCTCGATCCCAAGGTCGCGGGCGTTCTCAACGCGATAAAGATCGGCGTGCATTACGGGTGGGTCGGTATCGAAAACTTGTATCAAGTTGAAGGTCGGCGAGCGAACTGGCCCCCCATGGCCCAGAGCGCCGAGGAAGCCGCGAACGAGCGTGGTTTTTCCCGCGCCCAACTCGCCGAACAGAAGAACAAGGTCGCCCTTACGCAGTCTCGTCGCCAGAGAGGCGCCCAAGGTGCGCATTTCCTCCTCGGACGAGACGTGAAATACCAAACGGCCCTAGCGGAGCAGCAGCGGCTCGCCGCGTTCTACATAGGTGTGCTGCGTGTTCAAAATGTGAATAGGCAAGCTGCACCGGCTCCAGATTGGGAGGCCGCTCGAGGCGTAGGTGTTGTAAACGGTGGTTCCGTCTTTCGTTTTGCGCCAACCGGGGGTTCCAGAACCGGAATAGAGGACGACGTATTGGCCCGGCGCGATGGACAGGTCATCGGCGAAAACGTGAGAAACCTCGCAGAGGTGCGCGTCTTCGAAAGCGCTTTCGCTCAACAGAGCGTGCCCCTTCAATTGGACGCGCATCGATCCCTGATTTTGGAGCAAAACAAACTCCCTTTCTGCAGAATCGTGTCGATGAACTCCTACTATCCGAAGCAATGCTACAACCTCCGTCGCTCGTTTGACTAAGTGACGTTACAGGGCCTAATTATGCACCCGGGTCATGGGTTGTACCCGATGAAGTTATCGGTTTATTCGCCAAGAAGGGCAATTTCCGAAAGTTCTTCAAGGCCACATCGCCTTCGGTCGAAGAAGGCTAGGGAAAACTGGACAGACTCATCAGTGGCGGCTCGAAATTCCTTCATTGTCCTTCGCCGGCTCAGGAGCCAAGTGTCCGAAAGGACGTCTCGCTTATGGTCGATATGGAATCTGTCGGCGGCGATATCGAGGACCCTTTGAAGAGGAAGGAACTGTCGCCGAAGTGCTAGGCCCAGCCGCAATGGGTTGCCCGCCAGCCTTCCCACGGAGAGGGCGGTTTCCTCGTCGCTTTCGAAGGGAAGCCGGTACGCCACCTCCATTCGAAAATGATCGGACACCATGGCGGGCCAATGCTGAAAGATGGCGCGAAGCTCCCGCTCTTCCTGGGAGTCGGCCGTTTCCAGGGCGTAAAACGCGGCGGCGGTGCCGATGAGGCCATAACGAAGGCCCAGGGCGTGAGTGTAGGCCACGGGTTTGAGCGGCAACCGGTTGAGCAAACGAAACTGAACGCACTTCAGACCCTGAAATAAGGCCGATTCCGCTCGTTCCTGTATAGGCTTCATTGCTTCACCACAAGTTACCGGGATGTTTGGCGCCGCAACGCCAATTGTGCGACGTAAACCTTACTGCTCAAGTTCGGCGCCAACAGAATTTTATACCCTTAACATTCGTCGCTACGGGCCCTATTTTACAGGCGCCCTTGGCGGCGCCGTGTATAATTCTCGCCATGCTTTCGATCAAGAATGGCTTAATGATTGGCGTGATGCTTTTGGTTATCGCGGGATGCTCCAGCGGCGCGAACGGCGCTTCGGCAACCGACTCCAACGGCGCAACCGCTGCTCAGAGCACACCGCCCAGCGACAACTCGACGACCACGACCTCAACCGCAGCAACTACGACGCCCGACACCAACACTATGTCAAGCACCACACAAACAACAAACGACAACGCGGGCGACCCGCCGAAGACCGGCGACGACGTCGCGGTCATCACCACCAACTACGGAACGATCGTTTTCAAGTTCTTTCCCGACAAGGCGCCCAAGTCGGTTGCCAATTTTAAGAAACTGGCCGATTCGAAGTTTTACGATGGAACGAAGTTCCATCGAGTCATTCCTAGGTTCATGATCCAGGGCGGCGACCCAAACACCAAAGGATCTGATCGGAATACCTATGGCACCGGCGGCCCGGGCTGGTCTGTCGACGCCGAGTTCAGCGATATCAAGCACGTGCGGGGCATCGTCAGCATGGCCCGCTCCTCGGACCCGAACAGCGCGGGCAGCCAGTTCTTCATCATGGTCGCCCCCTATCCTTCGCTCGATGGGCAATATTCGGCTTTTGGCCACGTCGTGAGCGGAATGGACACGGTGGACAAGATCGTGAGCTTGGAAAGAGACGACCGCGACGATCCGGTGATCGGCAAGGAAGCGGTGATGAAGACGGTTCGGATCGAGAAGTGGCCGGTGAAGGGGTAGGTTAATTGGTAGAGGGTTGAGGGGCATAGCCGCTCACTTAAGCCTCGCCAGCCGTCCGGGGTCGTCCAAGCGGTCGCAGTTATAGGCCTAAGTCCGAGTTGTCGGCTGGGGCGCCTTGTTTGCCGGTGGGGTCCACCGTCATTGTTAGCTCGCCTTCCTTCACCTCTTTGCTAACCTGCAACTGCTTCCCGTCGCAGTCGAACTTGAAGATGGTCAGGCCCGGTTTTACCGAAACGATGTCGCCGGTGGTGCTTAGGCCCTCGGCGAGCGGTTTGGGGGAGAGCAGAAAGCACGAATCGGGGTGCTGAACGGCGACGGTTACCTTGTCGCCGCCCTGGTTCATGCCGCACGTTCCCACGGTGACCACTGCGCTTGCCACCAGACTGCCGAGAAGGGACATGATGATGCGTTTGCTCATGGCTACTCTCAATTTCGTTCGGCGGCGGAAGGAAAGAGAGGGCGCGGGAGCGTTTAGTTGCCCGTAGAAGTGCCAGAGTTGTTCGTGGGGGAAGGCTTGTCGGCTTCGTCGCCCGCAGCCGCCGGGTTATCTCCAGAATCAGTCGGACTCGTCTCGTTTGTAGTTGGCAAAGTTGTCGTAGGATTGATGGGAGCGGGTTGAGTCGCGCCGCCGGAAACATGGTTTTTTGGGGGAGCGGACGCCTGCATGCTTGGAGTTACGAGAGGCGTCGCCATCGGAACTTGAGAAGGGGGTTTGACCTTTTCGTGCGGCGTCACGCCTGGGAGAGACGCGACTCTGGCAACGCCTTTGACAGGTTTCCAAGCCATATAGGCGAAAGCAACAACGACCAGGAACACCAGGCCTGGGACGAAAACGGTTATGAATGCTTCTATGCGAGTTGGCTTGGAGTTTTGACCCATTCCCGCGGCCTTGACGCTAGGACGGACCTCTTTCTGCAGTCCGAATCAAATTATCGACCATCTGCTGCATCATTTTGTTCCACCTCGGCCGCACCCAAAGCCATTTTAGGAAGAAGACCTGTTGGCCGTACATGGCTTCGGTGCACACGATTTCAGTGGTCCCGTCGACGTTTGGCTCGAAATACCAGAGGTGGACCGTTTTCATGCCCTTGACATCTTTCATCCAAGCGACGGCTTGGGCGGTGATCGCCTCTTTGACCGTCTCTTTAGTAGGCTTGCCAGCCATTGGGGGCCCGTAGCTCACGGTTTGTTCGAATTGGGCGCCCGATAGCCATTGATCCGAGTGCACCCATTTAGCCGCAGTGATGAAGGGCTTCGTCCAACTTGGCCATTTCGCCAGATCGCTGAAAACCTCCCACACGCGCTCAGGACTGGCTGAAGTGTGGCCCCTAGCTTGCATAACCAGCGTGCAAGGCGTCCGCTTCCCCAGACCGAGCCAACCCAGAACGCCGCGCACGGATGGGTCTTCCCGTTTGGGTTCGTAGATGAGAGCCGGCGGCGGCGCCCTCCACTCCTTTTTAGGCTTTCCTTCCTTTAACGGTTTCGGCTTTTTAGGTTCCTTTTCTGGCTTCGGTTCGCCCTTGCGCAACATGTTAAGAGTATAGGTGATTTTGGGGCTAATCGGCCTCATCGCCCGTGCTCTTTGTCACAGGGCGCTCCCACTCGCTGAGCCATTCCTCCGTCCTTCGATTAAACTCGATCTCGTCGGACCGTTTTCCAAGCTCCATACCAGCCCAGAAGCCGCTTGCCAGTGCCTGAGTGTGGGTTATCCAAATCGAGAAGACGATGACCGATTTCCAGATGATCTCCACGGGGAGCAGCAGTCCGAGCAAGGCAAGAAAGGCGGAAATGGCGGTGATAGTCGCGAAGACGATTGCCGGCCGAGTGCGGTAACGGTTGGCTATGGCCCGGCCCAAGCGGTATAGCAACCAGCAATAGACGCCTAACCAGAAGGCGCCGACCATCAATACGACTAGAATCAACGGAACGGCAGTTTCAGGCATTTGCCCGCGCATCCTATAGGGGTCTTCTTATCCCTACACCTTCTTTATATGCCATTTCCATATCAATCGTTGACTTGGCGCCCCGAATGTTGCCCGAATTATTTACGGGACGCATTGGCGAAGGCATCCTTGGCGTAATAGAAGACAAGGGCCGAGGACAAGGCAGGCTTCCAGATCGCGACATCCCGACGAGGCACTCCCATTGGGCCCCTAAGGGATTACAAATGACCGTTTTCGCCAAGAATGGAGGACCGCCGGGCCTCTCAAAAATCGCTTTGCTGGGTACCTACACCCCTAGACAGTGTGGTATCGCCACGTTTACCGCCGACCTACGCAGCGGCATGTCGCAAGTGAATCCGGGCGCGATCTTCGACGTGGTTGCCGTTAGCGACGTCAAAGGGGCCTATTCATACCCGTCAGAAGTTTGCTTAGAGATCGACCAGCACGAGGTGGACTCCTATCGCGCCGCAGCCGACTTTTTGAACGCCAACGGCTATGAAGCACTTTGCGTTCAGCATGAATTTGGGATCTTTGGAGGACCTGCGGGAGATATGTTGATCGACCTGCTTCGCAGAGTCGAGATGCCGGTTTTCGTCACTCTGCACACGATCCTCGCGAACCCGAATCCCGACCAGCGGAGGGTCATCGAAGAACTCTGCAAACTGTCTTCTACAATCACGGTTATAAGCCACAAAGGTGCAGAGCTGCTGCGGTCCGTGTATGGCATCCCGGACTCGATGATCGAGCAGATCCATCACGGAGTCCCCGGCCCCACCGGCTCAAAAGGCAATTCAGCGGCCCGGGCCGTCGTGCCCGAAGGTGGAAGGGTGCTCTTGACCTTTGGCCTGATCTCGCCCGACAAAGGGCTTGAGAACGTGATTCAGGCGATGCCGAAGATTCTCGAAAAGGTCCCCGACGCGACCTACCTCGTTGTAGGCGCGACGCATCCTCACGTTCGCGCTCACCATGGCGAAGCCTACCGCGAGAGCCTGATAAAGCTTGCGGCAGACCTTGGCGTAGGCGAGCACGTTCGGTTTCTCAATCGATTTGTCGAGCTTTCCGAACTGACCGAGTTTCTAGCGCTCGCCGACCTCTACATCACGCCGTATTTGAAGGAAGAGCAGATCTCTTCCGGGACGCTTGCCTATGCGGTTGGAAGCGGAAGGGCGACGATCTCGACTCCGTATTGGTATGCCTCGGAACTGCTAGCCGATGGCAGAGGCTCGCTCGTGCCCTTTCGCGATCCCGAAGCGATCGCGACCGCGGCGGTTGGTTTGCTTCTGGACGACTCGGCGCGCCACGAAATGGAGGCAAAGGCACTGGACCTTGGCCGACAGATGCGGTGGTCCGAAGTGAGCGGCGCCTATCTCGACTTGCTCGAGATGGCCGTGCGCCTCCATTTTGGCTCGCGCCGCGTCGTGGTGAAAACTGGCATGGACTGGCGAAAGCTTGTCGCCCCGTCCTACAATCTAGCCCATTTGAAGCGTATGACCGACGATACTGGGCTGCTTCAGCATGCCAAGTACACGATTCCCAACTTCGACGAAGGGTATTCCATTGACGATAACGTCCGGGCTCTCATGCTTGCGGCGCATCTGCTAGCTTCGAAAGCGGTAAGTTCGGAGGAGGGGGAGGGCTTGCTCACCCGCTATCTTGGTTTCGTGAACCACTCCTATAACCGCGACTTGCGCCGATTTAGGAATTTCATGTCCTACGACCGGCGGTGGCTCGAAGCGCACGGCTCGGAAGACAGCCATGGAAGGGCAATGTGGGCGCTGGGGTTCGTGCGAGCCATTTTGCCGGGAACATCTTACGAGGCGCTATCGACCGAGCTTTTCGACGACGCCCTTCCTGGCGCCATGAAGTTGAACAGCCCAAGAACGATGGCCTATACCCTCTTAGGCATCTGCGAACTACTTAAGGCCAATCCCGAATCTTCAGTCAAAAGACAAGGTAGCGAATTGGCCAATCGGCTTTTCGATCGATTGAAGATCTCGCGCCGGCCGGGGTGGCTTTGGTTTGAAGAGGTATTGGCCTACTGCAACGCCCGCATGCCCCAGGCGTTGATTCGGGCAGGTTACTGCCTCGGTCGTCAGGACCACGTGGACGCCGGCTTGAAGTCACTCGATTGGCTTTGTCAGGTGCAAACGTCGACCGAGGGATATTTCGAGCCCGTGGGTTCGTCGCGTGTGTTCCATAGAGGAGAAGGAAAGCCCCGGTTCGACCAGCAACCCGTTGAGGCTCACGCGACGATGTCCGCCTGCATTACCGCTTGGGAAGTCACGGGGGACGAAATATGGCCACAAAGGGCGCGGCTCGCCTTCGAATGGTTTCAAGGTTTCAATCACCTGCGCCGCCTCGTGTGCGACCCGAGTACAGGAGGCTGCCGCGACGGCCTGAAAGAGGACCGCCTCAACGAGAATGAAGGAGCGGAATCTACGCTTTCTTGGATGCTGTCCATTGCAGAAATGCGAGCCGCCGGATTGGCGGAGACCTGCCCCGAAGAACTGCCTGCCTATCTCAGTTGAAGAAGGAAACATTGAAGAAAAGAAACAACGCGTTTGAGAACCTGTTCCGGCGTAGCCGTGGCAACCCGATCCTCATGGCCGAGCAGTGGCCCTATCCGGCGCACGCTGTGCTCAACCCGGGCGCGGTACGACTTGAGGACGGATCGACGCTACTTCTTTGTCGGGTCGAAGATCGCAGGGGAATCTCGCATCTGACCGCCGCTCGCTCGAGCAACGGCGTGGACGGTTGGGTAATCGACTCGAAGCCAACGCTGACGCCCGATCCCGAGAACTACCCCGAAGAGCTTTGGGGCATCGAGGATCCGCGCATCACGCACGTTCCCGAATTGGGCAAGTATGTGGTGGCTTATACTGCTTTTACAAAAGCCGGCCCTGGAGTGGCGCTGGCTCTGACCGAGGATTTTCAACATTTCGAGCGGCTTGGGCTCGTCATGCAGCCGAACGACAAAGACGCCGCACTCTACCCGCGGACCTTCGACGGGAACTACGTGCTGATACACCGGCCATCAACCGATACCAGCGCGGACATGTGGATTTCGCATTCGCCAGATTTGACGAACTGGGGCTCTCACCGAATCCTGCTACCTGCCCGGCGCGGCGCATGGTGGGACGCGAACAAAATTGGTCTCGCATGCCCGCCGATCGAGACCAAAAAGGGTTGGCTGGTGCTTTATCACGGCGTTCGGACGACAGCCTCTGGTTCGATCTACCGGTTAGGCCTAGCTCTCTTCGATCTGAAGGACCCGGCGAAGGGCATTCTTAGGGGCGCCGAATGGATGTTCGGTCCGGAAGAATCCTACGAACTCCAGGGAGACGTACCCAACGTTGTGTTTCCCTGCGGCTACACCCTGGGCGACGACGGCGACACCCTCCACCTCTATTACGGTGCGGCGGACACCAGCATAGCGCTCGCTACCGGCAGCTTGGAGCAACTGCTTGGCTGGATGGACGAGCATGGCACGGAATACATCGGCATCGCGGGCCAACCCGCCGAGCGTCCGCACTTTGCCGTACCAGATGTAAGGTGAGGTTGACGAACCTTTCGACCCCATAACCGCACGCGCAGTAAACTCCTCGCATGAACCCCGAGGCCGCGAAGAATAGTGCATCGGCACTGGCGGCCTCGGGGTTTCGCCGTCCGGGTATGACGCCCCTTGTGCAGGCCCTGTCCAAAATCTCACGGTCCGTTGAGGAAGAGATCACCGCGCTAGAGGCAGACCTTGGAGCCGAGTGTCGGAAAGGCTGTAGCCATTGCTGCCATCGGCTCATACCGGTGTCGAACGTCGAAGCGGGAGTTATCGCACAGACGGTTCTCGGTGAATGGGGGAATAACGAAAGGGAAGCCCTTGCGGCCCGGATCGAAGGTTACGAGGAAGCTACGCGTTTTGCTCGCGCAAACCCGCTGGAAACAGTGCGCGTGCCGTGCCCCTTCTTGGTTGAGGACGCTTGTTCGATCTACGAATGCCGGCCTTGGTATTGCAGGGGGCAAGCCTCAAAGAGTGCTTCGGCTTGCCAGATTTGGAAGGAATCTCCAATCGAGGAGGAGAACCAACCACGCCCTCGACCCTATCTGGCGCCGGTCCAGGAACTGGCGTTCGCCGCAGGCGAGGGGATCATGGCCGGTGCGGACGGTGCGGGAGGGCGATCCGCGGTGGTGGAGCTTGGGCTGGCGATCGGCTTGCTGTTGAAGGCGCCCGGAAGCATCGAAGCGGCCTCGCGCAACGCGGACTATCTCGCGCCGGCGATCTGGGCCGAGGGGTTTCGCCCGAGGCTCGGCGAGCCGTTCGGGTTATGCAGGTTCGATCCTGCCGTGTCCAAGGCGACGGAAGACATTCGTCTGGCGCGCCCGGGCATGAAGAAGCTCTTACCCGAGCCGGGCATGGATGCGCAGCGAGCGCTATTCATGCTGCAGATGCCGGTTGCACCCGACACCGAGGACGAGATCGTCGAGGCGCGCGAGCGGTATTCGTTGGTGCTCGACCGCCTGCTAGACATGGATTTGGATTCGGGCGGGCTTTTCGACGCGCTCGGGCGTTATGAAGCGATCACGCTCCCTTATCAGGGCTACGTCGACCGCGACTTGAACGCAAAATTCGGCGATTTGGTTACCCGGCACGCGCACCGGGCCATTCCCGAGCTTGGGAAATTTATCACCCCGCGGAAGCCGGACGGCAAGTTTCGGGTCGGCTTTCTCAGCGCGACGCTTGAAAACCACCAGGCGAGCCGGTGGGCAATCGGGTTCTTCAAGGACCCTCCGGCGGACGTCGAGACTTACGCGTTCCAGGTTGGAACGGGCGACGACGCGATGACGGACCGGTGGCGACGCACTTCGCACCGATTCTTCAAATTGCAGGGAAGCGTTCCGGAAGCGGGGCGCTTCATCAGGTCTCTCGACCTGGACGTGATGGTTCACCTGGATCCACAGGAAAAGGCGCGCTCCAAGCAGTTTGCGACTCTACGCCTCGCGCCGTTGCAGGTCACCATGTGGGGCACGCCGTTCACTTGCGGCTTTCCCGAGCTGACCCATTATCTATCGTCCGATGCTATGGAGCCGCCGGAGGCGGACGTTCATTACTCGGAGAAGCTGGTGCGGCTACCCGGGTTCGGCCTATGTTATGACCGGGGGCTGATTTCGCCGCCGGTACCGTTCGACAGAGGCAATCTTGGTCCCGGGCCTCAATTCTTGATCGCGCAAAACACGCTAAAGCTGTTGCCGCGCCGGGACGAGTTCTTTCGGAAATGCTCGGAAGTCATAGGCAACCCTCTGCTAATCATCGACTACGATAACTATATCACCGAACGCGTCAAGCAGCGGTTCGCGCGGGCCGGAGTTGCCGCCCGCTGGCTGCCCAAGATGAGTGGTTCCGAGTTCGGAGGGCTTCTTGCAGCAGTAGACGGCTCGTTGGACTCGCCCGACTGGAACGGATCGAACACGACGATGGAGGCGTTTCTGGGAGGTACGCCAGTGATCTCGACTCCAGGTATTCACCTTCGTGGTCGCCACACGCTTGGCTTTCTGAAAGTGCTCGGTGCGGAGGATTTGATTGCATCGGACGAGGAAACCTATTTGGACCAACTTCGGCACGTGGAACCCCTTCGGGAGCGGATTCGCGCTCTACCAGTGGAGGACCTGTTCGACCGCCAGGACGCCAAAGAGATTTTCTACGAGACCTTGCGCCAGCTCACACGAGAGGTTGTCCCTGGGCATCCGGCATAGAGCCTGAAAAAATCTTGATGGCGTCGACAAACGCCCAAATGCTAGTGGCGATAACTCCTACCCAGCACAGAAAGATCGAAGCGACGGTGAGCGCCAGCATCGTTGTGCCTTCTTTGGTGTAACCGAGGTAGAAGCGGTGGATGGCGAAAGGGCCGAAGATGAGCGCGAGCAGGCCAGCCACCATCTTGCTTTTTGGCGCGGCAACGCCGTAAGCGCCGGGCTGGCCATAGTAGTTCGGTTGGTGAAATGGCGACGGGCTCCCGTAGGTGGGGCCTTGGCTCTGAAACGTCGGGCCCTGGGTTTGACCGTAGGGACCGGGTGACTGGAAGGGCGAGTTTTGAACCTGGGTAGGAGGGTGATAGACGAAATACGGCTGGAGTTCGCGCAGGTCCGACGCACGGAGAGTTTGGCTCGTTCCCGACACGATGAGGTTCGTGGTTGGAATGACCCGCTCCTGCTGGCACCATTGCTTCAGAACGTCGAGCGACACTGGCCCGTAAAGCTGGCCATCCGCGCCGATTATGGAATACATCGCGAATTCAGGATATCAGACAGTTGGTTCTACATGCCCACGGCAGTATAAAACTTTAGCCCCTTGGTCCAAAGCGCTTTTGAAGCGCCATAGGCGATGGCGATCCACAAAACCTGCATCATCAAGGTTTGATACACCGCATCGCCTGTGACGCGACCGATGAGAATTTCGGTCGGTGCGCCGGTCGTGAAGTAGAAAGGTAGAAGCTTCGCCAGCGTTTGGGCCCAATGCGGCAACATTGCGACGGGGAAGAGCTGGCCGGAAAGGAATATCATCGGCACGTAGTAAAGCTCGAAGATCGAGAACACCTCCTGGGTAAAGAGCGCGAGCATGGACATCATCATCACGAACGTGAAGCTCACGAGGTGGCCCAAGATCAGGGATAGAAGGAACTGCCATGTGACAAACACGTGCTCGCCACCGAGGTAGGAGTGATAGAGAGCAACAAGAATCACGAACATCGGCGCAAAGAGCAGCACCCTGACGATTCGCCAGGACAGGTTGCGGAAGAAGGTGTATTGATAGAAGCTCAGCGGGCGCACAAGGTAAACGGTGAACTGGCCCTCCTTGATCTCCATCGCGATGTCCCACATGATGTGGCTGGTGACAAAGTTGGTGATCAGCAAGAGGCAGATGTAGTAGAGCACGAAGTCGCCGGTGCTGAACCCGCCAATTGGCCCTCCTGAAGCCGCGCTCGCATGCGCCCACACGAGCGGCATCGTAACCGCGGTTACGAGGTCGGTCATGATCCAGATGATCATGCTCGCGCGGTAGGCAAGGCTGTCTTGCACGAAGATCGTGAAGACGGCGCGCCATTTTCTTGTGAGCGAGAGCATGTTTTGAGTGTTGGGTGTTGGGTGTTGGGCGTTGGGTGTTGGGCGTCTGGTGCTTTGGTGCTTTGGTGCTTTGGTTTTGGGGGCTGGGGTCGTCAGCTAATGAGCGCTTTGCTTTCCATCAAGCGATCCAACTGCTCATCGTCCGCTTCTCTAAAGGTGACGGCTATGCGGTCGAACTCTGCGCGTTGGACGCTACGGATTTCGCGCCGGAGCCGTCCCTCGAGAAAGCGGATCTTGTCGTCTCTAGTTTCGCAAATGAGCCTTGGGACTTCGGCGGGCTTTCCGTCTTTGATGGCGACCATGGTGACGCGAGCCGTGTTGGTGTGGCGCCGAACGCCGGTGAAAACGTTCTCGGCGTAGGCTTCGATAGTCACCTCGACGCTGGTTCGGCCCACGTAGTAAACCATCCCTTCGCAGACCACAAGATCTCCGACTTCGATTGGGTCATGAAAATCGACCCGGTCGAAGCTGGCGGTGACGCATATCGCGCCCGCATACCGTGAAGACGTGGCGTAGGCGACGAGGTCGAGCAGGCTGAGGATCGTTCCGCCGAATATCTTGCCGAGGAAGTTGGCGCCGACGGGCGTCATCACTTCGGACATGGTGACGAGGGTAGAAGAAACGGTTCGCGCATTCACGGATAGATTGTGGCGGAGGTGAAAGGTGAAAGGGTGAAGTCACACCCACCAAGATCTCTGAAACGAAAAAGAGCCTTGAGCGGTTCACATGGCTATGGATGCTTCGGTTGAGCTTCTCATGCTGGTGGTGGGTTTTGCCGCCTTTGGGGTTGCCGGTTGCTACCTGTGCCTGATCGCTCTGGGGTGGTACGACTTGGCGTTTGGTAAGAAGCCGCGGAAGGGCTGGCTTTGGTCGGAAGCGCCTTGCGCAGTCAAGCTTAGGCCCATTCTCCACGGTTCCCTGAGACTCTTGCGCACTTCGTTGATTCTTCTGGGCATCTGGCAGTTCATGCCGCACCTGGCAAACTTGATGCTGTCCGAGTTCACGGGCGAAACCCATGCATCACCTGGGCCGGTCGTCGCATCAATGAGGGTGCCTTCTCCAAGTGGGGATTGCGATCTGGTGGTGATGCGCCGGGAAACTGGAACGTTTGGACTCGACCTGTTTGACTTCTATGTCGTTCCCCACGAGAAGAAATCGAAGCTGGACCCTGCGAACCTCGTTTGCCACTTCAACGACGATGCCGGCGCGTTCAGAATAAGCTACCCGACGGCGCGTTGGCTGGATTCGGGTCATGCGGCAATAGAGGTCCTGAACACAGGAGGCGTCATTTCGGAATACACAAACGAGGTTCGCCCCCGAGGAATTTCGCGGATCATGGTGGACCTCTGTCCGGCGAAACTATCGAAGGCGGAGCACGATCGAATAAAGAGGAATGAGTAGGGGCATCCGGAACGGCCGAAGTCCCCTTTTGGTCATACGTTCTATGGATGTAGGGCTAAGAATGGCCGCGCTTGTACTAGTTTTCCTCATCGTTTCGGTGGCTATCTGGTTTGGGCTTTTTGTTCTCTTTGTGCCTGCGGTATGCCTGCTGGTCGCAGGCTGCATCGGCCCGCGATCCAAGGGCGGTTGGATTTGGTCGGATCTCCGGTTTCCATCTGGGATTAGGGCTGTTTCGCGGGCAATTCGAAAGCTCCTCGTAGTCGGCCTCGTCTTGCTGGGAGCGTGGCAGGTTCTAGGAGTGTTCGGAAACGCTTTGTCCTTCGAAGCATTTGGAAAGCGCCGGGTTGAAGATCAGAAGCGAGTTGCATCCCCGGATGGGAACTGGGACCTTGTTGTCGTTCGTGTTCCGGGAGGCTTTGTTGGGGATTCGGACTGTTTTGACTTCTATATGTCCCGAAAAGGGACCGATTGGAGATCGGACGAGGCTGCCCTCATTCTCCGCTACGTGGACGATGACGATATTTTTGGACCCGAGTGGCCCAAAGCGCGGTGGGTAGATGCCAAGAAGGTGGAGATCGACCTCGCGAACGCGGGAGGTGTTATCTGGGATTACACGAGCCTTGTCTCGCCTAGTGAAGGTATATGGATTGAGGCCCAACTCCATGACGCTGGCTTGACCAAGGCGCAACTCACCAGCATCGAATCTCACCACTAGTCGGGTACGACGGTCGGCGTTAGGTCAAACTGGAGTCCAGTTAATGGAATAAGCCTCGACCTGGGCTCCTGAGAGCATGGCTTCGCTCCCTGGCGGGATGCGAATCAGGCAGTTGGCGGACGCCAAGCCCCCGAGCATATGCGATCCTTGATCGCGCAGTGGCGTGGCGGAGAGCCCATCGCCGTCGGCGGCCAGACGGCCTCGAATAAAATCCGTTCTTTCTGCCTGGCATGCCGTTTCGGCGGTAAGCCTCGCACAAATCGGTTTCAAGGCCTCCTCGCCGAAGCCCATCAGCTTCAGGAGCGCGGGGCGGCAGAAGAGGTGAAAGCAAACGAGAGCGGATACGGGGTTCCCAGGGAGTCCGAAAACCAGCTTGCCGTGACCGACGCCGAAGTAGAACGGCTTTCCTGGGCGCATCGCCACCTGCCAGATCACCTGCTCGACGCCCAACTCGGCCCAGACCCCTTTGATCAAGTCCTTTTCGCCGACGGAAACCCCGCCTGAGGTGACAACGACGTCCGCTTCGGACAGGGCGTCCTTCAGGGCGACTCGAAGCAGGTCCTCCCGGTCGACGACGCGTGAAGGGCGGGCGTCACTAATGCCGAGACTCCTCGCCGCCGCCATTAGGCCTGGTCCGTTTCCGTCATAGACTTGGTTGGGACCTCGCGCCTGACCCGGTTCGGCCAGTTCGTTACCAGTGGAGACGATGCAAACGCTTGGGGATCGGTGAACTGGGGCCGAAGTTGCTCCGTTCATTGCTAACAACGCGACCACCGGCGGTGTCACCGGCGTGCCTATTGGCAGTAGAGGATCGCCGACGCGGTACTCCTCTCCCTGTAATCTCACGTTGGATCCTGCCGGAAGGGCGTGCTTAAACCGAACCTCACCGTCTCCCCGCTCGGCGTCTTCCTGCATAACCACCGCGTCGGCGCCTACGGGCAACGGCGCGCCAGTGAAAACGGCCATGCATGCGCCTGGGGGCAATTCCGGAGCGCTCGAACCCGCGTTGACCGTCGCTTGAAGAGGTAGCAGCACTCCGGCAGATACCTCCGCCGCACGCACGGCGTAGCCATCGACGGAAGAGTTGTCGAAAGCCGGATTATCGAGGCGGGCGACGAACGGCGCCGATAGACATCGGCCGAGGGCCGCTTCCAAGACAACGGACTCAGAGCTTAGCGGCTGGGCATGGGATAGGACGGTGGATCGAGCGTCTTCGAAGGGCCACATTTCTTGGGTGTTGGGTGTTAGGTGCTGGGTTAGGTGTTGGGTGGTTGTCTCCGTCGGGCAGTCGGACTCCGTCAGATTAGCCCCAACTCAACGCATAACACTCAAAACTAGCTACTTCCTACCCTCCATCGTGGTCGCCATGACTAGAACCATCATCTCGTCCGTGGTTTGCTCGCCCCAGGTGATTTCCTTTGGCGGGCTGTTGGGGTTATTTGGGTTCGACGTGGAGTTGTCGTAGGTTGCCTCAACCTCGATCTTGCTTCCCTTTGGCACCTGGAGCGGCTCTTTGAGCACGTAGTTAAGCTGCCAGTGGAAGTCCCAATCGTTCACGAAAATAAGCGGCTGGGTCGAGCCGTCGGGGAGGACGACAGTTGCCTTCATCGATTTGCCGGTGAGGTGCATGTGGGGCGTCAGGGCGTAAATCGTCGTGTTTCGGTAGATATGGTAGGTCAACTTCTCCACATGGCTGCTGGCGCCTGCGGGGATGTCGATGGCGGGGTTGACCAGCCAGGTGATGTCCAGAATCTTCTCGGGAGGCTCCTTCGTGAAGTAAAGAGCGACCCGGGTTTGGTCGTCTTCCGGCTTGCCATCCTTATGGTAGTGGACCTGGAGGACGATGTTGGCGCCCGCCTTAAGTCTGAACGCCAGACCCTTGGGGGACGTGCGAGGAGTAAAACCTGGGACCCAACCGCCAAGCGTTGTGTCGGGAAAGAATCCCGGACCTCCGCCGCTGCTTTCGAACCCCTCCTGGCCATCGTTCTGCTTGGCCTCGAGCTTATCGGAATATCCGGTGACGTCGGTATAGACGATGGCATGGTGAACGACCTTTCGGTTGCCCGGTTTCACGTCGAACTCATAGACATACATGGGGTGATCGAAGTGAGTGTGAACCACGAAGTTGCGGTAAACGTCGCCACCGTCGGCAGCCAGATGATAAGGCTTGGCCGGTTCAACCACCATGTCCGGTTTGCCAAGAATCCACTCCGGTTTTGGCGCCACGGTTAGGTTTTCTGGTCCGAGTTTGCCCTTGGGGGCGCCAGCGTCGTTCCAGCTAGCGAGGGTCGCAATCTCGGTTTCGGAAAGCGAATTGTCTGAGTTGAACTCCCCAAAGCCGTGTACCGCCTTCCAAGGCGGCATCTTCCGAGCCCCGGTTACCCGGGCGATCATGGGCGCCCACTTTCGAGCGTTCGCGTAACCCATCAGAGAGAAGGGCGCCACTTCGCCCGGCTCGTGACACTTGACGCAGTGGGCGTCGATAATGCTCTTCACGTTTGACGCATAGCTCACGTCTTTGACGGGCGGCGCGGCCTTGCTCGGCATGATCACGCAGCCGAAGGCTGCAGTCTTTCCAATCGCGGGCTGGCGACCGTCGAGGACGGCGGCGAGGGCGTCGTCCACATAATGCTTTCTTGCCAGAGTCGGGTCGCCGTTGTCGTCGATGGCGCCGCGATAGACTTCGTGGCCCTGGGCGTCTAAAATTACGGCAGTGGGTGTCGTGGTTACGCCAAGTCTTTTGGCCTTTTGAGCGCCCAAATCGACTTCATAGGGGAACTTGTAGCTTCGTTCAGACATGTACTCGGCAATGGCCGGCCTTGTCTCCAAATCGTTAGGGTACACGGCTTCAAAGATGACCCCCTGCGCCGCGTATTTCTCATACAAGGCGTTGATGCGAGGCGTGTATCCCGCTGCAATCGGGCAATCGGTGCTGATAAACAGGAGCACCCTCGGCTCAGCCTTGGGCCCGCGTGCGACCGCCACTGCGCCACAGAGGAGTCCAACGACGCCCGCCAAGGCAGGCAAAAGGGAACGATTAAAGCTCATCTTCATAATGGAACGCCTTCAGGCACTCAGACGTCAGCGTTTTGCGGCCCAAGTCTCTCAATCACCAGTAATTATTCCAAAGATAAATACGGGTAGTAGGCCAAACAGACTATGAGCGTAAGTAACAGCCTTTCAGGCGTGGGTTCATCGTCCAGCGCGTTGCCGACGTTGGGCGCGTCGAGCGCCGTGGGCTCCATCAATTTTACGGGTATCTCGAGCGGGTTGAATACCAACCAGATCGTACAGGAGCTCCTTCAAGCCGATCAGATACCGATCAATAACCTTCAAAACCAGTCGACCGCGATCCAAGCTCAACTTGCCGCCGTTCAGACCTACGGCACGAACTTGCAAGCGTTCGGCACAGCCGCTCAAGGTCTTAACTCGGCTTCTGCCTTCGACCCAATCACCGCCGCTTCGAGCGACACGACAGCCGCGACGATCACCACTTCGACTGGCGCCGCCGCAGGTTCCTATAACCTCACGATAACTCAACTCGCTCAGGCAGAAAAAATCTCGAGCGCGGCGCAGGCGGGCCCAACGTCGGCCCTCAACCTTTCGGGAACCCTTGTCGTAAACGGCGCCGGTATTCAAATCGCATCGAGTGATTCGTTGAACTCGATCGCGCAGAAGATCAACGGCTTGAATGGAGGCGTGACCGCAAGCGTCATCAATGGCGGCTCCGGATCGACGTATTTGACCCTGTCGTCCGATAGCTCCGGCGTTGCCAACAAAGTTCAAATCGCCGATCTTCAGGGAAACGTGGCCCAAAGCTTGGGCCTCATTGGTGGTACCGCGGCCGTTAGAGATTCGTCGGGCGGCGCGGCCTTCGGTTACACTTTTTCCAGCCAGTCGGCCGAGTTGGCCAGCCAATTGAACGGCAACTCCCTTGGCTCGGATACGTTCGCGATCAACGGAGTCAACGTTACGGTCGACCCGAACTCCACGAATCTTCAGGGTCTGGCCTCTGCTATCAATGCGGCAAGCACCGGCGCAACCGCGAGCATCGTAACGGACACCGATAGCAATGGGAACACGACTTATCAGTTGAAGATCGCAGGCGCGACGACTATCACCGATAGCGGAAACCTTCTTCAGGGAATCGGAGTTCTACAGCAAGGGTATTCGAACGAGATTCTTCAAGGCAAGGATGCGAGCTTCACGCTCGACAACATCCCACTGACGAGTGCATCCAATACGGTGACTGGCGTGATCCAAGGCGCCACTTTGCAGTTGCTAAAAGGAACGTCGGCGTCGCCTGCAACGACCACCCTGTCTCTAACTGAGAACACCGCACAGGTTACAACCAACGTTCAGAACTTCGTGACGGCCTACAACAACCTGGTTTCTTACGTGTCCCAGGAATCGCAGTTGAACACTTCGACTTACGCGACAGGCCCTCTCTTTGGCGACCCTACGGTATCGCAGATACAAGGCACGTTGGCCTCGCAATTGTTCACGCCGGTGTCTGGCCTACAGCCTCCCTACAACAATCTGTCCTCGATCGGCCTTGGTTTCGACCAAAACGGGAACCTAACCTTCGATTCGACCCAGTTGCAAACGGCCCTTGCAGAAAACCCCACGGCTGTCCAGAATTTGTTTCTCGCGCAAGGCTCGGGATCAACGGCACAGCTAGGGTACGTCTCTTCCAGTTCGGCGACCGTGCCGACAGGAAGCGGAGAGTATGCGGTCAACATTTCTCAGGCCGCCACCGAGGGAGCCTACACGGCCTCGACTGCCCAAACCCAACCACTTTCCGGAAGCGAGCTTCTCACCTTTAACGGCGCTCTGTTTGGAAATACCAACTATGCGCTGTTGCTGCAATCCGGCGAAACCCAACAGGACATCGTTAACCAGATCAACTCCGACGCGAAGCTGAAGAACGACGTTTCCGCAACGGTCCAGAATGGCCTGCTGACGATTACGAGCAAGCAGTATGGGACGAATGGCAATTTCACGCTTTCCAGCGATACACCTGCCACTGCAAGCAGCAGCGGAATTCAGGGTGGGGCCTATGCGACCGGGGTTGACGTCGCGGGAACGATCAATGGCGAAGTGGCGACGGGAAACGGCCATTATTTGACCGGAAACACCGGCAACTCTACTACTTCCGGACTGCAGATTTCCTACACAGGCACGGGAACAGGGGCAGTTGGAAGCATCACCTTTAACAACGGAATCGCCGCCCTTCTCAACAATTCGGTCACAAGCTTTACCGATCCCACCACGGGCCTGGTAACCACCGAGGAAAACTCGTACAATACTCAGATCACCGACATCGGCAACCAAGTCACTGCATTGCAGCAGCAGATGAGCACGCAGCAGGCGCAACTTCAAACCGAGTTCGCAAACATGGAGTCCGCGCTCTCTAAGCTCCAAAACGAGCAGAAGCAGTTGTCGGTCGAACTCGGTCAATCGTCGACTTCGAGCACGTCCAGCACGTCGGGCACTTCGAGCACGGGCACGCTCGGCTAAACACGCGCGAGAACGCTCTCCCGGTTGAAAAGGGAGACCGCCGCACGTATGCCAATCGCGGCTAAAGCAAGACTGATGACGAGCGTGATCGCGTATCCAAGCGGGTTGAACTGGACGAGCAGTATTTGCCGAAGGTTTACTGCCGCATTCAGAACCGGAATGGTGTAAATCCAGGTCTTCGAGCCCAGATCTGTGTAGCCGATGAACTGGCTGAACAACGCAGGCAAGGTGACCAACATGCTGATTCCCGAAAGATATCCTTGCGCTTCGCGGGGGTTCTTGGCGTATGAACTGATCGCAAGAAGAAGGCTTGCGAAAAAGGCGACCGTCGGTACCAGAACGACGAGCATCAGCAGCACGGAAACAGGGTTTAACCCGATGCTGGCGCCAAACATCTTCCCGCCCAACTCGAAGTGTTGGGAAATAAAGAGGGCGATGAAGGACGAGCAACTACAGATCATGCAAATCGTAGCAAGGCTCAGGTACTTGCCCATCGCAATTTGAGTTCGTGTAGCTGGCGATATGAGCAATGTTTCGAGGGTGTTCTTGTCTTTTTCACCCGCAACCAACTCGGTTGCAATATTGATTCCGCCCATGAACGCCCAGATGATGATCAGGTATGGCAGGAGGGCTACCGTCATCGAGTTGGCAGCGCTCTTTCCACCAACTTGAACTTCCTGGGGGCTCATTTGATACCGCTTCCCGGCGCTGGCTGGAATACCCTTTGCCTTGAGAACTACGTCCAGCGACTTCTCGTTGAGCTTGGGGAGAGTGCGCTCCAGCGTTTGCAGGGCCGTCATCGACAGCTCCTGTTTGGGGTTGAAATAGGCGTTCGCGAGAAAAGTGCCGGGAGCCGCTGGATTGGGTAGCACCTCGAGGACCAAGCGTGCGTCTCCGCTTTTTATCAACTCTTCGCCCTTATCCACTGAAGGAACTTCGATTAGAGTGACTTGACTCGACTTGAGGTAATCGATCACGTCAGGCTGGCAGCCTGTAACATAGTGAATCTTCACATTGCTCGGAGTCGACACTGCGCTGTCGATGAAGCCGAACAAAAAGACGAAGATGAAAATCGTGACCGAGGGCATGAGGAGAGTTGTTCTTCGAACCCGCTTGTCGCGGAACATGTCCCGCAACTCTTTCTTATAAACCGTCAAAATGGCTTGCATATCGTTACGATCCCGGCCCTGAGGGGACATTGGCGGGCTTTACGCCAGCAAAGATTAGGAAGGCTCTTTCGAGGCTCGACGAACCCGTTTGCGCTTTGAGTTCATCCACCGTGCCCTCGCCCTTGATGAGGCCGTCGTGGATAACGACGACCTTGTCGCACAGCCGCTCGACTTCGCTCATGATGTGAGTACAGTAGACGACGGTTTTTCCGTTGGCTCGGCATTCTTCGACGAACTCCATGACCGTCTGGCTAACGATGATGTCGAGCCCGGTAGTGGGCTCATCGAAGAAAAGCACGGGCGGGTCGTGAACGATCGTGCGGGCGATGGATACGCGTTGCTTTTGGCCCGTGGACAGCTTGTCGCAAAGCTGATTCTGAAACTCGCCGATTTCGAGCTTTTCGATGACATACCGTAAGCGCTCCTTGAGCCTGTCCCCGGAAAGGCCGTAGAGCTGGGCGAAATACTCGATGACCTCTTTTGCGGTCGAACGGCCATACAGAGCGGTTGAGGTCGACATGAACCCAATGCTGGCCCGCACCTCCTGCGGGTGCTGAACTACGTCGAATCCGGCCACTTCGGCGGAGCCAGTTGTTGGCTTGATGACCGTTGATAGCATACGGAGAAGGGTGGTCTTGCCCGCGCCGTTGCTGCCGAGGAGTCCGAAGATCTTGCCTGGATCGGCACTGATGCTGACGCCATCGACGGCTCTGACCACGCTCCCTTTGGAATCGGTGAAGTGCTTGGCAATAACGTGGGTTCGAACCATCGGTGTCGGATTGTATCCGATGTAAGCGGGAGTGCAATCGCTAAAGTGAGTAAGTGGCCCTACCCGACGGTATGCGGGTAGCGGGCCGCGTGGGGTCTGACTAGCCCGACTCGTCCGACGCCCACTAACTAACCAATCACCTCGTCGAATAGAAGAAAGCCATTCCGAAGAGCACGTATACGGCTAGCAGAAGCACTCCTTCGAACCAGGTTGTTTCGCCATCTTGGGCAATGGCGTTGACCGCAAAAGCCGCGCCACCAATCGCCATCATTTCGAGCGGATTGCCGAAGACCAAGTTCAGGGAATGACCGGTGAGGCCGGACAGCAAAACCAAGAGCGGAGCAATAATGAGCGCGATCTGGATAGTAGATCCGACGGTGATGCTGAGGGCGATACCCATCCGGTTCGACCTCGCGAAGTACATTGCCGAGAAGTATTCCGACACGTTGCCGATGACGGCAATCAGGATGATGCCGATGAACACTGGCGACATTCCGAGCCTTCGGGCTGCTTCGGATAGACCGCCCGAAATGAGTTCGGCTTCGAACGCAGTCCCGATCGTCGCAATGATCAACACGGCGACCGCCTTCGCCGTGGTCCACTGGGCGGTTTCTTCGGACTTGGATCCCGCGAACACGTCGCGATGGGTTACGAACGTGTAGATCAAGTTCGCGATATAGACGAAGATGAGCACGATGGCAACGCCAACGCTGAGCCTCTGGTCCAGATCCGCGACCATTGGGGCGGGCAAAGATCCCCGCTGCGAAATGTTGAACAAGCCGGGCAAGAGAAGTGCGATCACGACGAGCACGAGCATGCTGCCGGCAAGGCCCGCGCGGTCCTTTCTGAAGGTCTGTTTCTCTCGGCCTGAGCAGCCGACCACGATCGCCAGTCCTAAGCCGAGAAGGCTGTTTCCGATGATGGCGCCGGTTATTTGGGCTTTCACCACCTCGACCTGCCCCGCTCGAAGAAGGAAGAGTCCGATGACCAGTTCGGGCACGTTGCCGAACGAGACGTTGAGCAACCCACCCATCGCTGGCCCCGCCCTTCGCGCCAACTGGTCCGTGGCTTTGCGGACGTACTCGGCAAGCGGGATCAGGCCGACAAGAGCCGTTATGAAAACCCACATGGGCGGAGCGTGAACCGCGTAGGCGAGGAACGCCGATAGCGGAACGAAGATCAGGAGCAAGAGGAAGATCATTACTTGGGCTTGGGTGCTGGGTGTTTGGTTTTGGGTTTAGGTGATAGGTATTAGGTGGGATTTGGCCCTGGGCCTTGGGCCTTGGGCCTTTGGATGTTCCGCTGTTGGGTGTTTAGTTTAGGGTCGGAGAGTGTTGGATATTCGTGTTAAGCTTCGATGCAGTCGCTAATCGAGGGGCTTGCCTGTCATACGTTACCCCTGTCGACCCAAATGGGTGACATGTCTCAAACCCAAAGCCCAAAGCCCAATGCCCAATGCCCAATGCCCAAGGCCCAATGCCCAAGGCCCAATGCCCAAGGCCCAAACCCCAATGCCCAAAGCCCAATGCCCAATACCCAAGGGCCCAATGCCCAATGCCCAATTCCCAAAGCCCAATTCCCAAAGCCCAGGGCCCAATGCCCAATGCCCAATGCCCAAGGCCCAATGCCCAAACCCCAATGCCCAATGCCCAAACCCCAATGCCCAATGCCCAATGCCCAATGCCCAAAGCCCAAAGCCCAATGCCCAATGCCCAAAGCTCAAAGCCAAAGGCCCAAACCCCAATGCCCAATGCCCAAGGCCCAAGGCCCAAACCCCAATGCCCAATGCCCAAGGCCCAAACCCCAATGCCCAAAGCCCAATGCCCAATGCCCAAACCCCAATGCCCAAGGCCCAATGCCCAAGGCCTAAGGCCCAAAGCCCAATCCCCAAGGTAATCTCCAAGCCTATGACACGCATCGGAAAGGCAATTTGGGAGGGCGGCTTAAAAGACGGGCATGGAAAGGTTTCCACCGGTAGCGGCGTTCTCCACGACACTCAGTACAGTTTCAGCACGCGATTTGAAGAAGGAATTGGAACGAATCCCGAAGAGCTGATCGCCGCCGCACACGCGGGTTGCTTCGCCATGGCCTTCAGCGGTCAACTGGGCGAACTGGGGCTCAAGGCGGACTATATCGACGCATCGGCCACCGTGACTTTCGAGAAGACCGACGCGGGCTTTGCGATAACGAAAAGCCACCTGACCGTTTCCGCCAAGATCCCTGGGGCGGACCAGGCGAAGTTCGATCAGGCGGTTAACAACGCAAAGAACGGCTGTCCGATTTCTCGCCTTTTGAAGGCTGAGATCACGCTTGATGCGACGCTGGTGTAGGTGATGGGTGATAGGTGACAAGTGATAGGGTAAATGATTGGTCAGGTTGTTGGGCCAAGGATGTCTATCGAGCGCCGGGTGGCTGATCACCTATCACTTATCACCTTGCACCCGGAAAGCGCACAGTTTGTAATGATAATGTTAAACTAAAGCATTAGCGGTGAAACGCCGAAACTTTAATTAACGTCCAAGAGTTAGCGAATATGACTGAAATGTGCGACCAAGAAAACCGCTCGAAACCAAGCAGCACTGCGTGGATCACCTTTATTACAGCCGTAGGGGTTACGGCCACCGCTTTCGTGATTGCAAAGAAACTCCGCGCGAACACCGTTCGGGGACGCATCGACGACGCGTTTGGTCGTTGCGACCGCGCGGCGAAAGCGCTCGACGAGCGACTCGGCCGCGATCTTATCGTCGCCTAGGTCCCATCAGGCTTTATCCAGGTTCTTCGGAAGCGCTGGAGTGGACCGCCCAAAGAGCAGCTTTTCTGCTCTAATCTTATTCAAAACCCACACGGCGACGAACGTCCCTGCCAAGAGCGCACCGTAGCTCCAGAGCGGGCCGATCGGGATTCTTTGCAAGACCTGAGTTATTCTGGGGCCGCTCAGAAACCGCATCACCATCGGATGCAGCAGGTAAAAGGGAAGAGACGAGGCGCCAATCCAACACAGCCAGGACCAGCCCTTGCTAGCTACCGGCTTTCGCAAGGCAAGCCATGAGATCACCGCGAGGCCGGCGCTGAAGACGAACAATTGCTGCACCGGGTTTAGGAGCACGCCAAATCTACGGAGACCGTCAACGTCGAGCACTTCGAGCCAGAGGTAGGCGGCAGTGGACGGGAGCCCAAGAGTCAGGGAAACCATGAGCAACTTTCGAAGTGAGGGCGGAGACACCGGCCAATGAGCCCCAAGCCAGGCTGCCGGCAGCAGCGAAGTCACATACCAGAGCACGGACGACCCAGGAAAGGGCAAGAAGTGCAACTTGCTTTGAGCGACGAAAACGAGCGCTTGAATAATTATTGAGCCCGCGCAACAGGCGAGGAAGCCAGTCCTTCTGGCCATCCACAGCATTAAGGGAAAAAGAATTGCCGCTTGCAACAGAACGCTGAGGAAATAGAGGTGGAAGTATCCTTTCCCCCAAACTAGATCGTTGTAGAGGGCTTTGCCGGAAGACATGTTGGCGATGGGCGTTCCTTCCACGAAGGCCTGCCACAGCAGGTAGAGGGCGGTCCAAATCAGATAAGGATATAGAATCGTGGACAACCTGCGGATCGTGCCCGCCGCTATTCCTGGTTTGGATGCGGCGCCGAAGGCCCAGAGGAACGCGCTGACGCAAAGGAACATTGGCACGGCGAAGGCCATCAGCCTGTTGAACCCCACGTCGATCCACCATTCGGCCGAGTTTTGAGTTAGCAGGGTCCGACTGGAGCGACCCGAACTGTGGAGGGCCATCACCGCGAGAATTCCGATTCCTTTGGCGGCGTCGAGAAAATCGAGGCGCGGCCTCTTGGCGGGCCTCGGTTCGGCGTCGGCGAGGAGCGCATCGTCGGCATGCATCGAGGTTAGGACGGACAACCCTCAGCCTCTTCGAATATTTGTTCGCAATTTATTTTTTGGTGTGATAGCCGTCCGCTTTTGGCGTTTAATAGGGATAGAGCAAAGGTCGACCGTTCTTAGCCACTGCGTATGGCAGTCCGGAACGGAGGCAAAGCTATTGGGGTGGCATATGGCCGAATACCGTGGAGAGCAGCGGTTTGCGCATGATCTGATTGACCGTCATGAGCACGCCGATAAAATTGAATTCGATTTCCGGGACTACTCCTGGGATTTGCTAAGACTGGCGTTCGAGCAGAACGGCTACAGCGTTCATTGCCAGAAGGAGAGCCCGTCGCATGTTGTGGCCTTTCGAGTAAAGCCCGACCTTGCGCCGGTTTCAGAACGCGTCTGCGTGGCTTCGGCCCGGTAAGATACTTTCCAGCATGGACCCGCTGGAAAGTCACCTTAACGTAAACGACGACGACCACCGCGACAACCGAGCCGCCATGGACCGGATTCTCGCGGAGTTTCGCGAGAAGGTCTGCGAAGTAAAGCTGGGCGGAGGCGAGGCGGCTGTTGCAAAACACAAAAAGCGCGGCAAATTGCTTGCGCGCGAACGGATTGACGCGCTGATCGATGACGGCGCCCCCTTTCTCGAGTTCAGCTCCCTCGCCGCCAACGGTATGTACGAGAATGGCGCGCCGGGCGCGGGGATCGTTACCGGAATCGGGCGAATCCACAACCGCGAGTGCATGATCATCGCGAACGACGCGACCGTGAAGGGCGGCACCTATTTTCCGATTACGGTTAAGAAGCATCTTCGCGCCCAGGATATCGCCCTCGAAAACCGCTTGCCATGCATCTACCTGGTGGATTCGGGCGGGGCGTTTCTCCCGCTCCAGAGCGAGGTGTTTCCGGACCGGGATCACTTCGGGCGAATCTTCTATAACCAGGCGACGATGGCGTCCAAGCGCATTCCGCAGATCGCCGCGGTGATGGGCTCGTGCACCGCGGGCGGGGCATACGTGCCTGCGATGAGCGACGAGACGGTAATCGTCAAGGGGCAAGGCACCATCTTTCTCGGAGGGCCACCGCTGGTGAAGGCGGCAACTGGCGAGGAGGTCACCGCCGAAGACCTGGGCGGCGCGGACGTTCACACACGCGTGAGCGGCGTAGCCGATCACTTCGCCGAAGACGATGGGCACGCCATCGAGATTTTGCGCAACATCGTGGAGTCGTTGGGGGCGAACACCGTGCGCCGAACCGCGGATTTCGCTGAGCCCGAGGCGCCTCTTTACAATCCGGAGGAACTGTACTCCCTTGTTCCATCGGTTGCGATGAAGCCGATGGTGATGCGGGACGTGCTTGCAAGGGTGGTGGACGGTTCGCGTTTCCAGGAGTTCAAGGCGCGATTCGGTACGACCCTCATCTGCGGCTTTGCCCGCTTCCACGGCCATTTGGCCGGCATTTTGGCGAATGACGGCATCCTGTTCAGCGAGTCTGCCCAGAAGGGGGCCCACTTTATCGAGCTCTGTTGCGCGAGGGGCATTCCGCTTGTGTTCCTACAGAACATCACGGGCTTTATGGTGGGGCGCAAGTACGAGAACGAGGGCATCGCCAAGCACGGGGCCAAGCTCGTAAGCGCGGTGAGCACGGCGAACGTTCCGAAGTTCACGGTGATCGTCGGAGGCTCCTACGGGGCCGGCAACTACGGCATGTGTGGCAGGGCATACGGTCCGCGGCAGCTTTGGATGTGGCCCAACGCGAGGATCAGCGTGATGGGCGGCGAACAAGCGGCAAGCGTTCTCGCCACTGTGAAGATGGAGCAGCTTGCCGCGAAGGGCGAAAGCATGACCGAAGAGGCGATCGCGGCGTTCAAGGCGCCGCACCTCGCTAAATATGCCGCCGAGTCATCGGCTTTGTTCTCGACCGCACGGATTTGGGATGACGGCATTATCGATCCGGTCGACACGCGCCGCGTGCTAGGCCTGGGGATCGAGGCGGCGCTCAACGCGCCGCTCGACCCGCCTGGATTTACGATGTTTAGGATGTGATTTCTAGGGCGACGAATCGTCGAGTGAAACCGCCGCTACTCCGGAAAGAGCGAAGTGCGGTCCCCCGAAAGCGGTTGGCGCGGCTACATATCCCTTAGCCGCACTCAGGAAAGGCTGAAGGGCCGTCACGACTGCCGAGATGTTCGGTAATGCGGCCATGAACGTGCGCTCGTAGGCTAGGTTATTGGCAGTATGGGACGGGGCCGACACGCTTTCCTGGGCGCCCGAAAGCCCCTGCGTGTAACTCAAACCGAGGTCGTTCGCTACCACTCTGGCGAGCACGCGGTGCTCTGATTCAACGCCAAGAATTTGACCCGCGATCACCTTGCTGCCGTTCGAGGAGAAGTCCCTAATGCCGATCAAGTAGGCGGCGATGAACGCATCCTCCAATGTGACGAGGGTGTTAACCGTCGTTTGCCGATCGGTGAACATCTTCGGCGGGAAGTAGAACTTCATGCCCGTAGCAACTGGGGTAGCGCCGAGGCTTACGAGTGCGTTGTAATGGTCCAACTCTTGCTCGAAACCGGCGACGAGGTAGGCCTGATCCGGAGCGTTTCCGCCGAGATCGGTGTAGATCGCACTCTTGACTATGTTGTAGTACATTGTGGAGGCAAGCGCTTCAGCCACCGCCGCGGCGTTGATGATTTGGGCGTCCATATTGCCCCCTCCGCCGCCTGTGGTCATTGCGGTTGTTCCGTTCCCGCCGCATCCGGCGAGTAGACCACCTGCGGCAAGCGTCATTCCGCTTGCGCCAATGGCGCCCAACAGGCCCCTACGAGAAAGGTTGCCCTCTAATATTTCTTCGTACTTCATGATTCTCCCTTGAACCCGGTCTGGTTCCCTCGGTTCAGTCTTGGACTACGCCGATACAATAGGTGGGGTTCCTATAAATCTCAATAAATGAATGAATTTATTGTTTTATTACCACAATGAAGGTTTTCACCCGTCTATAGGTTAAGCAGGTTGAGATCCACCGCCCGCGATTTGAGACTTTCGCAAAGCACCAAGGGCCGATTGGTGGCCATTTTGCGCGCCCGCGGACCGCTCACGGTTCGAGACTTGGCATTTGTGGTTGGGCTATCGCAAAATGCGGTACGCGTGCACCTTGCCGCACTTGAGAACGACAACATCGTTCGCCAAGGAGCAACGCAGGCCGGATTCCGCAAGCCCTCCCAGACCTATGAAATCACCGAGGAGGCGGAGCATTCTTATTCAAGGGCTTACCCGGGCGTGCTCGAAATGCTGGTAAGGCTCTTGGAGGACAAACTTCCCGAGGAGGAACTGAACGGGCTTTTCGTCGAGGTCGGTAGGAATCTGGCTCCACGCCATGCAGAAGTCGCGTTTGGGTCGATAAGGGAGCGAGTGGACAATGCCGTCAATAAGCTTAATGCGTTGGGTGGTAGCGGCAGGGTTTTGGAGGAGGAGGGCCAAATCGTGATCCGAACAAACGGTTGTCCGCTTCGGGGACTGACGTCTGGCCATCCAAACGCTTGCCGAATCGCGGCATCGATGCTTGACAAACTGGTCGGCGCCAACGTGGCCGATCGCTGCGAACACGGCTCTGAACCGAAATGTTGTTTTGTGGTTTCAGAGGAATGAGGTTGTGATCGCGGGCTGTGACATGAGTCATGTTAATGATACTCGACTGACTTTGGGCCCAATCTTTGCCAAGGTATTATTGAGGACCGCAAGCCGATGTAGCTCAGTGGTAGAGCAGCTGTTTCGTAAACAGCAGGTCGTCCGTTCAAATCGGATCATCGGCTCCAGCCAATCTAAACCGCGGACTTGACCTCTACGCTGACGATATGCAGTGTCGAGGCGCCAACGTTCTCAAGCGTGTGAGGAGCAAGTGGAGCCGCCCAAACCGCCTGCCCAGGATTAAAGCTAACTGCGCACGCCCGGGTGTCCAACGCTACATTTCCGTGCTCGTCTCGCCGAACAAAGTCGCTCCAGCTCAAAACATAATAGGCGGCTGGCCACTCGTGCGTGTGAAGCGGCACGGTTTCTCCCGGCTCGACTTTCGTGTCAAGAACTCGAACGTGCTCGTTCTCCATCACCAGAAGGTGATAGTCGGGAGCGGCCCTTAACGCATCCAACTCGTCCGGCCAATTTGTTTCTGATTTCACCACTAGGTCGTGAATTTTGCCACATGGCGAACATCGCCCCGTTTGACTCGGTTCGAACATGACGATTCAATCCGGGAGGACTCAACACCAGTCATCGGCGGTAATGGTAACGCAAGGCGCCAACGTATTCGTATCTGCCTTCATGTTCGCGCCACTTCTTCTTTTGCTCACCGTTGCGGCAAGCCCGGACACCATCCATGTAACCGTGGACGGTGTCGATCGGGTTGCCTATGTTTTCGCTCCGTCCAAGAAATCTGACTCCAGCCCTCCAGTACTCTTCATGTTTCACGGCCACGGCGGCTCCGCCCAACACTGCATGGAGCACTTCAAGATGCAGGAACGGTGGCCGGAGGCGGTCGTCGTTTATGGCGATGGCTTGAAAATCACGACCGCGGGCGGCGATGGCCAGGGTTGGCAGGTCGACCCCAACGAGCAGAACCGGGATGTCAAGTTTTTCGATGCCCTGCTTCCAAAGGTCTTGGCAGGCTACAACGGAGATCCAAAAAAGGTCTTCGCCTGGGGATTCTCGAATGGAGGTATGTTCGTTTACACGCTCTGGACCATGCGGGCCGACCGGTTCGCAGCCTTCTGTACATCCGGCAGTTGCTTCGCCACTGACGACATAAAGCTCTCTACTCCAAAGCCTGCCTTCGTGACGATCTCCGGCAACGATCCGATCGTTCCGCCTGAATATCAGGAACAGGCGCTTGAACAGGTCGAGAAGGAAGATGCCTCCGTTAAGAACGGCACGGACTACGGGGCTGCTGGCACCTATTACAAGGGCACGCAGCCAGTAGTTGTTTGGAGATACAAGGGAGGCCACGAGTTTCCCTTCGAGGGATTCCCCAAACTCATCGAGTTCTTCCGGAATATCGCTAGCAGTTAGATGCTCATCGCACTCGCGGTCTCTCGCCTGACGCGTCCACGTCGATTCTCGACGCTCCTTTAGGCGCGACCATTTGGCCCGCGGCATTCCACACCTGTAGGAAGTGTCCAGAATAGGTAACCGTGTTGCCTTGGCGAGTCTCCGAGACAGGGGATTTGGGCGAAATGGTGGCCACGCCCGTAACCTTGCCCGTCAACAGGCTAAACAGAACCAGCGCCTGGGTTGAAGCTGCCTCCGATCCCGGGATCACGGAGACGGGCTGACCGTAATAGACGTTCGCGTAGCTCATCGAAGTGATGCTGTCGGCCTTAACCAGGAACGCGGTTCCAAGGATGCCCTGAGCTGACACCGTGGCAGTGCTCGGGGTTTTCGCGGTGAATGCCACGAGACTGCCAAAGCCGTTCAGATTCTGGCTCAGAAGGAATCCCGAGGCGCTGGCGCCAAGCGGTCCGCCCGAGCCAACGAAGGTCTTCTTCACAGGGAAGGGCATCCAATCCGGATGGTCCAAGGCCGAGGTGGCCGATTTGATCAGCACAGCCGGGTTGGCTCCGCTAAGGGAAGCGGTCCATATGGCGGGTGGGCTTGTTTGCTTCACAAAAGCTACCGTCTTGTCATCCGGAGATATGGTTGGATCGGCGTCGATACTACCGGTAACGGCAGCGTCGTCGACGACCCATTCGAGCCCGCTTGTCAAGTCGTGGCCGATGATGTCCCAGGTTCCGGACTTATTTGCGGCGAACACCAGCTTCGCCCCATCCGGCGACCACGCCTCGCTTCCGAGACTTTCATATCCTGCCTCTGGAACGAAGGATTTGATTACGCCATTCGTTTGATAAATCGCGTATCCGCCCGTCGAGTATGCATTGTACGGCGCAGTCATGGTAGCCAGCGCCGCGATTCTGGTCCCGTCTGAAGACCAAGCGGGCCGTTCGTTGGCGACCTGAGCCGAGCTTTCGAACGCGCTGGCGCTGCCCGTAAGTGCCGTCGTATCGAGCGTGATCGCAGGAACATTCTGTCCAGCCAGCGAGCCGCCAAATACGATCGTGAATACGTTGCTTTGCCCGCTTATGTGCGACGATACCGCGACTGACCCTCCAACTCCGCCGATATTCGACAGCCCATTCATGGCGGTTTGCATTTGGGTAGGAGTCACATTGTAGGGCGCCGAGGTGCTCTGGCCGTTGAACTTGACCGTGAACGAGCCGGCCGTTGCAAGAAGGATGATCCCCTGAACGCCCCCATAACTCGAAGCGCCCGTTGCGGTTATCGTTCCGTTTGTTTGCGCGATGTTGAGCTTGTTCGGCGTCGTGTACGCGATCAAGTTGTTAAGGGGCGAGAAGGCCGGTTTCGCCGGAGGGTTGGCCGAAGTAGCCACGCCGGTGAGGCCAGAGCCATCGGCATACATCTGCAGCAGCATCGGAGAGCCTTTGTACAGACCATAAAAAATGATCCTTCCGTCGTGTGAGAACGACGGAGAAGTTGTCGCCGGGTTGGGGGTCAGTGTGGTCAGGGGGGCCGATGTGCCGGTAAGGAGCGAATAAGCCGTGACTTCGCCGCCCTCGTTGTAAACGATATTGGTTTGAGGAAGGGTTGGCACTGGCGTGAACGTGAGGTTTGTGATCGTGCCACCTCCCAATCCCGTCACGAGAACGGGACTGCTTCCAGCAGTAAGCGGCTTGAGCGGCGCAGTAGACCGATAGGTTACGGCCAGTCCCCCAAAATTCGCCTTCGTCGTCGTTTCGCCCTGCACATTCGATGCGCCTCCGGACCCTCCGGAGCCTCCGCAGCCACTGACGAGAAAGGATGAAAAGGCAACAGATGCGATAATGCAATTCCGGTGAATCTGGCGCATGCTGATAGTATAAACAGTCGGACCCTGGATGTCAAATCGGATTGCCGTGAACGAGGTCCGGGCCGGTTAAGAATGCACACATGAATTAGAAAGGGGCGGTTTCGGGCCCCGAATCTTCTAGCCTGGATTGGTAGTGCACAGACCCTTCATGCATAATGGGTCAGAGTCCTTTGTAGGTGCCGCATTTCTATCGCAACAATTCTCTTAGTCGAAGACAATGCAACGGACGAAAAGCTCACGTTGAGAGCGCTCTCTGCCGGACAAGTACCCGCCAAAGTGGATGTAGCGCGCGATGGCGAAGAAGCGCTTCTCTATCTGTTCGGCGTAGGCGATGGCGCCGTTGTTCGGGTGCCAGACCTCATCCTTCTCGACATCAAACTTCCAAAAATTAGTGGGCTGGAGGTGTTGCGCGCGATCCGCACCCACGAGGCTACGAAATTGGTGCCGGTAGTCATGCTGACTTCTTCCGACGACATGTACGATGTCGCCACAAGCTATCGTCTCGGCGCCAACAGCTATGTTCGAAAGAAGGAAGACTACGAGCAATTCATGGAGCACATTCGCGTCACCGGATTGTATTGGGTCGTCATCAACCGAACTTCCTAGATCAGGCTGATGGATGTCGCTAAAAATGTTGACACCGGCAAAAAGCGGCTCTTGGTAAAACCTCCTTAAGATTCCTCGTCGGATGCCTCGAATCCCGAGCAAGCTACATCACCTAGGGAGAGACCACTATGCCCGCAAGGCAAACCATTGAACGTGGGTCGGCACAGACCTACACGGCTGATCAATTGCGACCCCTTTTTGACGCGCTCCTTGCCGCGAAAGAGGGAGACTTCTCGGTTCGTTTGCCAGTGAAGAAGAACGGCGTTCTGAGCCAGATTTCTCAAGCGTTCAACGACGTGATCGCCCTTAACGAGGGGATGGCCGCCGAAATCGTGCGGGTGGCCAGAACAGTCGGCCGCGAAGGGCGAATGACTGAACGCGCCACCCTCAAGAACGGTCGAGGGTCGTGGGATTCGAGCACTCAAGGCATCAATAGCCTTATCGAAGACCTTGCCCGGCCCACCACTGAGGTTGCCCGTGTTATCACCGCCGTTGCGGAAGGCGATCTCAGTCAGAAGATGGCCCTGGAAATTGAGGGCACCCCCGTCAAAGGAGAATTTCTTCGCATCGGCCAAACGGTCAACACGATGGTCGACCAGCTTGGGTCGTTCGCGGCGGAAGTCACCCGTGTGGCGCGCGAAGTGGGAACGGAAGGAAAGCTCGGCGGTCAAGCGGAAGTGAAGGGAGTTTCGGGAACTTGGAAGGACCTCACCGACAACGTCAACCTTCTGGCCGGCAACCTTACGAACCAGGTGCGAAACATCGCTCTCGTTACCACCGCCGTTGCTAACGGCGACCTTTCACAGAAGATCACGGTCGATGCCCGCGGCGAAATCTTGGAGCTGAAAGACACGGTCAACACGATGGTGGACCAGCTCAACAGCTTCGCCGCTGAAGTTACCCGTGTGGCCCGTGAAGTGGGTACGGAAGGAAAACTCGGAGGGCAAGCCAAGGTGCCCGGCGTTTCGGGAACGTGGAAGGACCTTACCGACTCCGTAAACAACCTGGCCGGAAACCTCACCAACCAGGTGCGAAACATCGCTCTTGTTACCACCGCCGTTGCCAACGGCGACCTCTCGCAGAAGATTACGGTCGACGTCAAAGGCGAAATCCTCGAGCTGAAGGTGACCATCAACAGCATGGTGGACCAGCTCAACAGCTTCGCCGCTGAAGTTACCCGTGTGGCCCGTGAAGTCGGAACGGAAGGAAAGCTGGGCGGCCAGGCAGAAGTTAAGGGTGTTTCTGGAACTTGGAAGGACCTTACCGACAACGTAAACCTCCTAGCCGGAAACCTCACTGTTCAATTGCGCGACGTGTCGAAAGTCGCCACCGCCATCGCCAACGGCGACCTTACCCAGACCGTTACGGTAGACGTCCGCGGCGAGATCCTCCAGATCAAGAACGTGATCAACCAGATGGTCGACTCGCTCTCGACGTTCGCCGGAGAAGTTACCCGTGTGGCCCGCGAAGTGGGAACGGAAGGGAAGTTGGGCGGACAGGCGGAGGTGAAGGACGTATCGGGAACCTGGAAGGACCTCACCGACAACGTGAACCTCCTAGCCGGAAACCTCACCAACCAGGTGCGAAATATCGCCCTCGTTACCACAGCCGTCGCCAACGGCGACCTTTCTCAGAAGATCACGGTCGACGCCCGAGGCGAGATCCTCGAGCTCAAAGACACCATCAACACGATGGTGGACCAACTCAACTCGTTCGCCGGGGAAGTTACCCGTGTGGCCCGCGAAGTGGGAACCGAGGGAATGCTGGGCGGCCAAGCGGAAGTGAAAGGCGTTTCAGGAACTTGGAAGAACCTGACCGACAACGTCAACCTCATGGCCTCCAACCTCACGGACCAGGTGCGAAACATTGCCCTCGTTACCACTGCGGTTGCGAACGGAGACCTTTCGCAGAAGATCACGGTCGACGTTAAAGGCGAAATCCTCCAGCTTAAGAACACGATCAACACGATGGTGGACCAGCTTGGTTCGTTTGCGGCTGAAGTTACCCGTGTGGCGCGCGAAGTGGGAACGGAAGGGAAGCTGGGCGGCCAAGCGGAAGTGAAGGGCGTTTCAGGAACGTGGAAGGACCTCACCGACAACGTGAACCTTCTGGCTGGAAACCTCACCAACCAGGTGCGGAACATCGCTCTCGTTACCACCGCCGTTGCGAACGGCGACTTGTCGCAGAAGATCACGGTCGACGCCCGAGGCGAAATCCTCGAGCTTAAGGAAACGATCAACATCATGGTCGACCAACTTAACTCGTTCGCGGCAGAAGTTACCCGTGTGGCTCGCGAAGTGGGTTCGGAAGGAAAACTCGGAGGCCAGGCTCAGGTTTCGGGGGTTTCGGGAACGTGGCGGGACCTTACGGACAACGCGAACCTCATGGCCGCCAACCTTACGGACCAGGTGCGCAACATCGCTCTGGTTACCACCGCGGTCGCCAACGGCGACCTTTCCCGGAAGATCACGGTCGACGTAAAAGGAGAAATCCTCGAGTTGAAAAACACGATCAACACGATGGTGGATCAGCTCAACAGCTTTGCGGCTGAAGTCACCCGTGTGGCCCGCGAAGTGGGAACGGAAGGAAAACTCGGAGGCCAGGCTCAAGTGCCGGGTGTTTCGGGCACTTGGAAGGAGCTTACCGACAACGTGAACTCCATGGGTTCAAACCTCACGACCCAGGTGCGCGGCATCGTTAAAGTCGTCACCGCGGTCGCCAACGGCGACCTCAGCCAAAAGCTGGTTGTGGACGCGAAGGGAGAAGTCGCGGCCCTCGCCGACACGATCAACAGCATGATCGATACGCTGTCGATCTTCGCCGAGCAGGTAACTACCGTGGCTCGCGAAGTGGGAACGGAAGGAATCTTGGGTGGGCAGGCCAAGGTGCCAAACGTTGCGGGAACGTGGAAGGACCTTACCGACAACGTCAACTTCATGGCCTCCAACCTCACCACTCAGGTGCGAGGAATCGCCAAGGTCGTTACCGCCGTTGCGAACGGCGACCTCAAACGGAAACTGTTGGTGGAAGCGAAGGGCGAAATCTCCGACCTCGCCGACACGATCAACAGCATGACCGACACGCTATCGATCTTTGCCGAACAGGTTACGACGGTGGCCCGCGAAGTGGGAACGGACGGCATCCTCGGCGGTCAGGCAAAGGTGCCAAACGTTGCAGGAACTTGGAAAGACCTTACCGACAACGTCAACTTCATGGCGAACTCGCTGACGGTGCAAGTCCGCGCCATCTCAGACGTGGCCACCGCCGTTACCGAAGGCGACCTCACGCGGTTCATCGCGGTGGAGGCGCAAGGCGAAGTTTCGGACCTCAAGAACAAGATCAACCAAATGATCGCCAACCTCAAGGAAACCACGAGGCAGAACACGGAGCAAGACTGGCTCAAGACGAACCTGGCGAGGTTCGGCGGCATGATGCAGGGAAAGAAGAGCCTCGACGACGTTGCTCGGCTGATCATGTCCGAGCTAACCCCGCTCGTAAGCGCCCACCACGGCGTGTTCTATATCTTGGAGATGCCGAATCAAGAGCCAACTCTCAAGATGTTGAGCAGCTATGCGTTCAAGGAACGTAAGAACAACTCGAACCGGTTTGCGTTGGGAGAAAGCCTGGTTGGCCAGTGCGCGTTGGAAAAGAAGAGCATCCTTTTAACCAACGTTCCCCCCGATTACGTGCAGATCAACTCGGGCCTTGGCGAAGCGCCTCCGTTGAACGACATTGTTCTTCCCGTGCTGTTCGAAGGGGAAATCATGGCCGTCATAGAACTGGCCAGTTTCCAGGAGTTCAGCCAGATCCACCGAACGTTCCTCGACCAACTCATGGAAAGCGTCGGAGTCGTTCTCAACATGATCAGCGCAAACATGCGCACGGAAGAGCTGCTCCAACAATCGCAGAGCCTTACTCAGGAGTTGCAGAGCCAGTCGCAAGAACTGCAGAGCCAGCAAGACCAGCTTCGAAAGACCAACATCGAACTGGAAGCACAGGCCACCGAACTGGAAGAGAAGGCGACCCTGCTCGCAGAACAGAACGAAAAGGTCGAGATGAAGAACCAGGAGGTCGAGCTCGCGAGAGCCGCCCTCGAAGAAAAGGCGGAACAACTTGCCGTCAGTTCGAAATACAAGTCCGAGTTCCTCGCCAACATGTCGCACGAACTCCGGACCCCGCTCAACTCGCTGCTCATTCTCGCGAAGCTCCTCGCAGAAAACCCGCAGGGGAACCTCGACGACAAGCAAGTAGAGTTTGCCAAGACGATCTATTCGTCTGGCGGCGACTTGCTCGCCCTCATCAACGAGATCCTCGATCTGTCGAAGGTTGAGGCCGGAAAGATGGAGATCGACGTGACCGACGTTTCGCTGCAGGAACTCAGCCAGCAGATGGAACGAACTTTCGAGCACGTGGCCCAGCAAAAATCGCTCGCCTTCGAAGTGCACCTGACGAAAGACTTGCCGAGGTCTTTGGCGACGGACTACCAGCGCCTTCAGCAGATCTTGCGAAACCTTCTAAGCAACGCCTTTAAGTTCACGGAAAAGGGCTCGGTCGTTTTATCGATCTCCCTCGCCGACAAGGACGTGATTCTGGATAACGGCGAGCTGGTTCAAGCAAGCCAGATGTTGGCTTTCTCCGTTAGGGACACCGGTATTGGGATCGCGAAAAACAAGCAGACCTTGATTTTTGAAGCGTTCCAACAGGCGGATGGCACGACTAACAGAAAGTTTGGCGGGACCGGACTAGGCCTTTCCATCAGCCGCGAAATCACAAAGCTGCTCGGGGGCCGTATACGGGTCGACAGCGAGCTTGGAAGGGGAAGCGAGTTTATTCTCTACCTTCCATTCCGGTTCAAGGGCGCCGAAGAGGCGATCCCAGCGACTCCCATTCTTACGGAGATCCACCCTGAAACCAATGGCAAAAAGGGCCCGACCAACGGCGAACTGATAGAGGCCGCCCGAAAGGACGAAAAAGTCGTGGGAACCGGAGGGCGGTTGGTCCTCATCGTCGAGGACGACCCAAGCTTCTCCGAGATACTCCTCGACGTCGCCCAAAAGATGAACTTCAAGGGCGTCGTCGCGCGCGACGGGGAGACGGCCATCGAGATGGCGAAGCGGTTCAAACCGGACGCCATCACCCTTGACTTGCGGATCGAAGGACTTGACGGATGGACGATTCTCGACCAGCTCAAGGCTGACTTGGGAACACGGCACATTCCGGTCCAAGTGATCTCGGTCGTCGATAAAAAACGAGGATCGATGGTCGGCGCCTTCTCCTACCTGGAGAAGCCGGTAACCATGGATGTGTTGAACGGCGCCTTCGGCCGGCTGAATCAATTCATGGACCGTGATGTCAGGGAGTTGCTGCTCGTCGAAGAAGACGAGGCTCAACGCGCTGGCCTTGTCGAGTTGATCGCGAACGACGACGTCGCCATCACCGCCGTCGCAACTGGGCAAGAGGCGCTAAAAACTCTCAAGGAGCGCCATTTCGATTGCATGGCCCTTGATCTCGGCTTGTCCGACATGGGTGGGCTTGAACTCCTCCGCAAGGTCAAGAGACAAGGTGTGTACCGTGACTTGCCGGTGGTGATCTATACGAGCAAGGACCTAAGCTCGAAGGAACTCCTTGAGTTGAAGAAGTATGCGGCCTCGGTAATAACCAAGGATGCAACTTCTGCCGATCGGCTGTTCGACGAGTCGGCCCTATTTCTCCACCGTCCTGTTTCGAAGTTGTCCGCTGGACAACGAAAAATACTCGTGGAAAGACACGGGCCTCACGAAGCGGCCGTCAACCTTCAACAAGGCGCAAGGCCATCGAAGCTTATACCTAGGATTCCTGGCTCGGACGTGAACCTCGTGCGCGACCTTGAAGGTAGGAAGATATTGGTCGTCGACGACGACGTACGCAATATCTTCGCCCTGACGGGTCTTCTAGAGAGCTTTGGCGCCGAGGTGCTTTTCAACGAAAGCGGAAAAGAGACTTTGGCAACCCTCGAGCAAACTCCGGGAATCGACCTGGTCGTCATGGACATCATGATGCCTGAGATCGACGGGCTCCAAACGGCAAAACTGATCCGTAACGCCAAGGGATTCGAAAGACTGCCGATCATAGCGCTCACCGCCAAAGCCCTGTCGGGCGATCGCGAGCGGTGCCTTGAAGCAGGAATGAACGACTACATCACCAAGCCGGTTGACAACGACCAACTACTCCGCATGATAAGAAAATGGGCACATGTTAGCGCAAGCAACTGAAGATATTAGCCTTGAGGTCGCTCAGTCGGTTTCTCGAGCAAACGTTCTCTTGGTAGACGACCGGGAGGGCAACCTCGTGGCGCTGGAGGCTATCCTTCAGCCGCTTGAGCAGAACCTGATTTGCGCCAGGTCGGGATTTGAAGCGCTCCGCCATCTTTTGTGCGAGGAGTTCGCCGTAATCCTGATGGACGTGCAGATGCCGGGCATGAACGGATTTGAAACCACGAACTTGATCAAATCGAGGTTGAAATGCCGTTACATCCCGATCATCTTCATCACCGCCGTCAGCACCGAGTTGAAGTATGTTTACCGAGGCTATTCGGCTGGCGCGGTGGACTATATCAGCAAGCCGTTCAACCCGGAGATCCTTCGGTCGAAAGTTGGAGTGTTCATCGACCTCTACTACAAAGAGAAGGAAATCTTGCGGCAGGCGCAGATGCTCAACGAGAGCGTTCGAAGAGAAGCCGAACTGATGCGCGTCGAATACGAGAGGGAACTGGAGCGGCGCCACCTGCGCAAAATGGCCGATCAACTCGAAGCCTTGGTCAACGAGCGAACGGCCCAACTTCGCGAATCGAACCGTGACCTCGAGTCCTTCTGCTATTCGATTGCCCACGACCTGCGCACTCCCATAAGGGAGATCGTGGTGACCAGCGGCCTCCTTCTCGCCGACTGCGCAGACAAGCTGAGTGAAGAAGATATACAGGGTCTCAGGCGTCAGAGTGAGGCCGCCAAAAGCATGGGTCGCCTGATCGAGGATCTACTCCGCTTGTCGAGGCTTGGACGGCATGCAATTCAAAGCTCGTCCGTCGACGTCTCCAAACTTGCCCGGCGTATCATGGAGAAGGCGGCCACGCCCGCAGAAAGCTTCGAGCTAGAAATACAAGAGGACCTAAGGGCCGAGTGTGATTCGGGGCTGCTAGAGAGTTTGATTCAGAACCTCGCCGACAACGCGGTGAAATACTCTCCGAACGGCGGGCTTCTGCGCTTCGGGGCTTTAGAGCAGGATGGGATTCAAACATTCTTTCTGGAAGACCATGGAATAGGCTTCGATATGCGGTACGAGCGAAAGGTGTTTCTTCCATTCGAGCGCCTGGTATCCGACCCGAAATACCCTGGCACGGGGATTGGGCTGGCCCTCGTTCAAAAAATCGTTTCGAAACATGGCGGGAAGGTGTGGGCGCAGAGCGCCCTCAACCAAGGGGCGACCTTCTTCTTTACCTTGCACAAAGGTCTGGAAGCTGACGAGCCAGTTGACGGAACCCTGCCCGAAAGTCGCTGAGTTCACTTGAGCTAGAGCAAACGCTGCATCCCAACGGCTCATAGCCTCCGAACCGTAATGCTCAAGGCCAAATGCCCAAGTCAAATGCCCAAGGCCCAACACCCAACACCAACGCCAATGCCCAACGCCAATGCCCAAAACCCAAAACCCAAAACCCAAAACCCAAAACCCAAAGCCCAAGGCCCAAGGCCCTAATCCCAACACCCAACACCCAACGCCAATGCCCAACGCCAATGCCCAAGGCCCAACGCCAATGCCCAAGGCCCAACACCCAGCACCCAACACCCAACACCCAACACCCAACACTCACACACCCATAAGTTCGGGCTCGAGTCGCAGCCTGTCGAGCGGGGTGTAAGTCGACGACATGGATTGCCGCAGCATCCGGGCTCGCGCCATCTGGCCCCTTGCCAATTCGTGCTCGCGGGAGCGGCGGTAAGCCAAGGCTAGGAATTCGCGTGCTGGAATCACGAGGTGGTTGTTATCATACGACTCCGCCATGAGGATCGCCCGTTCCAAATCGGATACGGCGTCCTCGGCTCTGCCCTCGTTGAGGCGGTTGACCGCCTTTGTGAGGCTGCAAACGGCCTGCAGGAAGCGGTGTCCACACTCGTCCGCAATCTTCGAAGGCGACTGAATCAGCCTTTCGGACTGATCCGAATCCCCCACCGCGGTGAGGAACAACGCTTGATAGGCCCTCATTTCCGCAACATCCAGAGGGTCGTCGTAAAGGTCTTCCGCTTTAGCGAGAATGGCGGCGCCTTTCCGGACCTCGCCCGCGAAAATCAGGACCCAGCCTCGCAAGTGAGTTGCGGTTGCGGTGAGGCGCCGCGTTCGCGACCCTTCCGCTATTGCGGTTGCCCACCGCGAGGCCTGCATGGCCTCGTCGAGCTTGTTCTGAAAGCACGCGGCCGCGCAATACTGTGATGCGGCTTGAATGCCCAGGTAGGTGTCGTTGAGGCACTCGGCCTCTACGATAACGCCATGCATCTTGCGCCGCCCAAGGGCGACGCTGCCGCGGCGCATCATTAAAAAGCCCTCGAAATATCGCTTCCAAGCGTCATGCTCGCTGGTCGGTCCGCATTTCTCCAGTAGGGCGCTAAGGGTGTCGCAGTCGATCCAAACCGTGAGGTTGAGGTTTTCGCGCATCAAGGCGACCGTCTTTGAGGAGTTCCGCCCGGCGTACCACTCCAGCAGGTTCAAGAAGCTGCTCACTGGGTTAGGGGCTGTTACCGGCTCGATCTCGGT